>Ga0194122_10000141_pt1 | contig 109139 bp, 103 predicted proteins | sample TA2MahCa10mmetaG_FD_155487 | JGI IMG/M metagenome (GOLD analysis project Ga0194122, IMG submission 155487) | Freshwater microbial communities from Lake Tanganyika, Tanzania - TA2015021 Mahale Deep Cast 10m | ecosystem: Environmental > Aquatic > Freshwater > Lake | place: Tanzania: Lake... | reverse complement strand
GAAAGACTGCAACATCTCCGTTGGCAAGCCCATTGAGCGCCATGTTCTGTCGTGTCGTCTCAAGGGCCACTTCATCTATGTCGACGGCCGCAACGTACCCTGCACCGAGACGCTTTGCCGCAATGGCAAGGATTCCGGAGCCACAGCCAAGATCGAGAATACGCATCCCCGGTTGAACAAGCCGATCGAGTGCTTGGAGACAAAGTTGCGTGGTCGCGTGCCCGCCGGTACCGAAGGCGCGACCTGGGTCGATTCGCAACGCCAGTGCTCCGGGCACTTGCCATTGGGCGGGCACCTCGTGCCAGTGGGGGCCAACCCAGAGCCGGGGGCTGATCGCGATGGGTTCAAACTGTGACTGCGATTTCTGCACCCAGTCGGCATCGGCCCATTCGAAAGGCTCCGCCTTCACCTGGGCAAGGGCTGGGACTGATCGTTGGACTTGGGCCCACCAATTGGTCGGCGAGTGGTCGTCGGAGAGCAAAACAGTGAACTGGGAAACGCCCCATGGACGCATCGACAGCGGCGAGCCGGGCTCGCCGAAAATTGGCCGCTCTGCCTGGGAATCTGCAAGGCAGTCATCGACCGCCACAGACAAGCACCCGGCTTGGGCCAGCAACTCGTCGCTGAGCTCCTCAAGCCACTCCTCGGAGACGCTCTGCCCAATCACGCCCAACTCAGACAAAACAAACCGGACCCCTTGGGCCATATTCAGTTGAGATCGGTGAGCATCGACTCTAGATAGTGGATGCTGGTGCCGCCCTCCTGAAAATGGGTGTCGCGCATGATTCGCCGATGCAAAGGAACGTTGGTCTGAATACCGTCGACCGCCATCTCCGATAGGGCAATCGTCATCCTTGCGATGGCCTGCTCACGGGTATCTCCGTAACAGATGATCTTGCCGATCATCGAGTCGTAGTGGGGCGGGACAACGTAATTGGCGTAGGCATGGGAATCGACCCGAATGCCCGGCCCGCCCGGCATGTGCCAGGTCAGAATCCGTCCTGGTGAGGGCGTAAAACGAAACGGATCCTCGGCATTGATTCGGCACTCAATGGCATGGCCCTTGAACTCAATGTCCTTCTGGCGAAGGGCCAATCGCTCCCCGCTGGCGACCCGAATCTGTTGCTGCACGATATCAATCCCCGTAATGAGCTCAGTGACGGGGTGCTCCACCTGCACCCTGGTGTTCATCTCAATGAAATAAAACTCACCCTGCTCGTAAAGAAACTCAATGGTTCCCGCCCCGCGATAGCCGATCTTCTTGCAGGCCTCGGCGCATCGCTGCCCGATTTTTTCCCGCAGCTTCGTGGGCAATTGGGGGGCGGGCGCCTCTTCAAGAACCTTCTGATGGCGCCGCTGCATGGAGCAGTCTCGCTCGCCGAGATGGATGACGTTGCCATAGTGGTCCGCAAGGATCTGGATTTCGATGTGCCGAGGATTCTCCAGAAACTTCTCCATATAGAGTTCTGGGTTGTTGAACGCTGCGGCGGCCTCTGCCTTGGTGGTGTTGACTGCATGCAATAGGGCCGCCTCGGTATGAACCACGCGCATCCCCCGCCCGCCACCACCACCGGCTGCCTTGATAATCACAGGGTAGCCAACGGCCCGCGCCGTGCGGACGATCTCCTTGGGGTCATCGGGAAGCGCACCCTCTGAGCCGGGAACGCACGGCACCCCCGCCGCAATCATTGCTCGCTTGGCTGCCACTTTGTCGCCCATCATGCGGATGACCTCGGGGCTCGGCCCAATAAACTTAAAGCCACTCTTTTCAACGCGCTCCGCAAAGTCGGCGTTCTCTGACAGGAATCCGTAGCCGGGGTGCACAGCCTCTGCATCAGTCACCTCGGCCGCTGCAATGATGGCGGGGATGTTGAGGTAGCTCTCCCTTGAGGGAGGCGGCCCGATGCAGACCGACTCATCGGCGAGCTTGACGTACTTGGCTTCGCGATCGGCGGTGGAGTGAACCACCACCGTCTTAATGCCCAGCTCTCGGCAGGCCCGCTGAATTCGCAGGGCGATTTCGCCGCGGTTGGCGATAAGAACCTTCCCGAAGAGTGGCATGGTCTGGCCTAGGCGATGACAAAGAGGGCTTGACCAAACTCCACCGCTTGCCCGTTTTCAACGAGTATCTCTTTGACCACCCCGGCCCGATCCGAGGGCACCTCATTCATTAGCTTCATGGCCTCGATCACGCAAAGCGTCTGTCCGACTGTTACGTTGTCACCCACGGAGACAAATGGCTCCCCGCCTGGAGACGAAGCCCGGTAGAACGTGCCCACCATTGGAGAAGACAGGGCGTTGGCCGCACTCGAATCGATTCCGCCAATGCCCTCGGAGCCGGTAGCCGATGGTGATGCGGGTGCCGCGGGTCCGGAAGGTTGGGGCATCGCCGCCGCAGCAGGCATCCCGACCACAGGTGCGGGGGCATATGCCATCGGATGAGCAGCCATCGGCGCAGGGCTCGGAGACGACTTGACGATTCGAACCTTTCCCTCGCCCTCGGTGATTTCGAGCTCGGCAATATTCGATTCGGCGACGAGATCGATCAAGGTCTTTAGTTTTCTGAGATCCATGGTGTTTCCTCTGCTGGTGTCTTGGATGGGCCTGAGGCCCCTAGGATTTCTGGCCGCGACGAATCAGGAACTTAAGCCCAGCCTCGTAGCCCTCGGGCCCGAGCCCGCAGATGACTGCCTCGGCGAGGTCGGAGAAGTAGGACTGGTGCCTGAATGGTTCCCGGCGGTGAACATTGCTGATGTGTACCTCGACAAACGGGATCGCGACGGCCGCCAAGGCATCGCGCATGGCGATTGAGGTGTGTGTATAGGCCGCTGGATTGATGACGATTCCATGCACACCGCGCGCGGCGGCCTGATGGATCAGATCGACCAAACCACCTTCGTGGTTGTGTTGGTGGCAGTCCAACTCCACCCCATCGGCCAGCGCCATGGCGTGGAGTCGACGGTTGATCTCCTCAAGGGTGGTCGAACCATAGATCTCTGGCTCTCGCAGACCAAGTCGGTTGAGATTGGGGCCATGAAGGACCCAGAAGAGACGCGCTACCACGGAGCGATAGATGAAAACCCCATCTAGCGAGTGTACTCTAAATCAAACTTCGCCTAACTTTCCTCTTTTATCCATTTTCTTAGCTCTTCTTCTCGTATTCGCCCCAGCTTCACCCGGCGAACCTGCCCCCTTGAATCGATCAGTGCGGTAAAGGGAAGGGCATCGATACTGGCCCCAAGCCGCTTGGCGAGCTCGGTTCCGGCCGCCCCAATGATCGCAATTGGATAGGAGACGGGGCGCTCCACTAAATGACTTCTCACTTGGCTGGGGGAGTCGACCGCCAAGCCAATAAATTTGGCAGGCCCCGATTGCCACTCCGTGTGGAGGCTCGAGAGCTCCGGCATCTCCTCGATGCAGGGCGCACACCAGGTTGCCCAGAAATTGACGACTGTCAGGGGCCCACGATGCTGGGAGAGTCGGCCGACCTGGCCATCTGGCCCGGGCAATTCGAGTTCAAAGAGCCAGTCGGCATTCTCTATGGATGGCGTGGCTTTATAACGCCAGACCCCGATGCCGACTCCCCCGGCCAAGCCTCCGGCGACAGCGATGGCGAGTGCTTGGCGTCGGTTCATGGCGCAGTCGAGGGCAGTGGCAAGAGTTCGCGAAGCTGCTGAGCGGAAATTGCTCTGGACTTCTTGAGCAGCTGGGGGTCATGGCCGAAACGCAGTCGAGCCCCCCAAGACTCCCAGTCAAGCCAGAGCCCCTCCTCCTCAGAGCGTCCCGGCGCATGGCTCCAAACAAATGGCTCGCAACGAATACCTTGATTGATCAGAAAGATCGCGACTTCCTTTGCCTCGGCCCCCCGAATGACCAGGTGCAATTCGGTGAAGTCGGTGGCAGTGCCACTGATCACCGCGCCCCCTACCCATGGCTCGAAGTCGGCGAGCAGCTCTGCCAATCGAAGCGCGCTTTGGCGCATTTCTTGGAGCCTCTCTTCGTGCTCGTCACCTTCAAATAGCGCGAGGTGCTCGCGAAGCGCGGACTCGATGGCCTCGTTGTCGGGCAGGCAGCGGCGAGCGGCAGCAGCTGTCATTCGGCCACCAGTGACACGCGCGACCGCCTTGCGCTTGGCCTGCTCATAGCTCAAGCCCTCCTGTGCGATGAGCTGGGCGGCTGACTGCGCAATTTCATCGCGAAGGTTTGTCATCGATGCATTATCCCCTCGCTACAATCCCGTATGCACCTTCATATCATCGGTATTTGCGGCACTTTCATGGGCGGACTTGCACAGATCGCCCAATCACTTGGGCATCGCGTGACAGGCTGTGACAGCCATGTCTATCCGCCGATGAGCAGCCAACTCGAGGCCGCTGGCATTGGTCTGATCGAAGGTTTTGAGGAGGACCAGTTTGCCATTCGCCCCGATCTCTGGGTTGTGGGAAATGTGGCGCGACGAGGCCTCCCCATTGTGGAGAAGATTCTCAATTCCTCGGCCCCGATGGTCTCGGGGCCGCAATGGATGCACACCCACTTGCTTCGAGACCGCAGAGTGATTGCGGTGGCCGGCACCCACGGCAAGACCACGACCAGTTCTCTGGTGGCCTGGCTCTTGGAGTCTGCCGGTGTGCACCCAGGCTTCCTGATCGGAGGCGTTCCAGAGGATTTTGGGCAGTCGGCGCGGGCGGGGGAAGCCGGCAATTGGTTCGTGATTGAGGCCGATGAATACGACACCGCTTTTTTCGATAAACGCTCAAAGTTTCTGCATTACCCAGCAGAGATCGCAGTGATCAACAACCTTGAATTCGACCATGCCGACATCTTCCCCAACGTAGAGGCCATCGAGACCCAGTTTCACCACTGGATTCGTTGTCTGCCAACGAAGGCCACGGTGGTTGCGAATGGCGAGTCCGAATCCATTCAAAAGGTGCTTGATCGGGGACTCTGGTCGCAATTGGAATGGTTCAACCGAGCAGGAGGGTGGCAGGCGGGCGCCTCGAAATCATTCGATGGGCGCGAGGTCTTTGATCTGATTCATGATGGCGAAGCACTCGGTTCGGTTCGCAGCCCGCTCTGGGGTGCCCACAATCGCGCCAATGCGGTGGCAGCGATTGTTGCGGCCCGGGCCGCTGCAGTGGATGTCCAGGCCAGCCTTGCTGCCTTGTCAACTTTTCAGGGGGTCAAGCGCCGAATGCAGAAGCGTGGGGAGGCGGGAGGTATTTCCGTCTACGATGACTTTGCCCACCATCCCACCGCCATCGAGACAACGCTGGCCGGCCTGCGAGACCAGGTTGGCAGGGACACTCGAATCTTGGCGGTATTGGAGCCACGCTCAAACACCATGAAGATGGGCGTGATGCGGGCGCGCCTGGCGGACTCCCTGCGTGAGGCCGATCGTGTCTTTGGGTTTGACGGGGGACTCGGCTGGGATCTTGCCGAGGCACTCGGGCCCATCCAGGATCGATCATGGGTCTTCGATGAATTGAGCGCCATGGTCGATGCCATTGTGAAAGAGGCCCGAGCGGGAGATGCCATTCTCGTAATGAGCAATGGTGGTTTCGGCGGCATTCACGAAAAGCTCCTCGACTCCCTTGGCAAGAGGTCTGCGGGCTGATGCATGTCGTCTTCGAGGAGTCGGGGACTTTTAAGACGGCCGAGATCCTCAGTGAGTCTGATACGAGCCTACAGGTCAGCCTTGACTCCGGCCGTCGTATCAAGATCAAGGCCAATCAGGTGGCCCTGCGGTTCCAAGCCCCTGCGCCTGCCGACCTTTGGGAGAGCGCCCAGCGGGTGGCCGAGTCGCTCGATATCGATTTTCTCCATGCATGCGCCCCCACAGATGAATTCCAAGCCGATTCCTTTGCGAAAGAGGTATTCGGTGAGAAGTTTGGCGCGGTCGAGCGCTTCGGATTAATGCTCGCCCTGCACGCCGCGCCGATGTATTTCTATCGCAAGGGCAGGCAGACCTATCGGGCAGCACCTGCAGAGACCCTTGCGGCAGCGAAAGCCACCATGGCCAAGCGGGAGGAGATGGCCCGTCAACAGGCGGCCCTCGTGGAGGCGATCGTATCGGGTGAGGGACTGCCCGAGTCTATTGCCTCTCAGGCGCTTGATTTGCTCGTTGCACCGGATCGGCAGTCGATGAATTTCAAGGCACTGGAGCAGGCCGCCCATCGGCTGCAAGTCTCGGTGGAGTCGCTCTTAATGGGACGGGGTGCGCTGCCAAGTGCGTATGGTCTGCATCGTGCTCGGTTTATTCAAGAGTGTTTCGGGGGTGAACCCCGAATGGACATCGATTCGGCTGTGCTTGAGCGGCTCGAGTCGCAGCGAGCGGCCCTGGTGGAGCAGTTGCCCCAGGCATCTGCCCACGCCTATTCAATCGATGATGCGTCGACCACCGAGGTGGACGACGCCTTCTCATTGACCCCGCTCGAGGAGGGCTCGGTTCGGGTCGGTGTGCATATTGCTGCCCCAGGGCTTCTCATTGAATTCGGCGATGAGATTGCGGCCGGGGCCCGAGAGAGGGCGTCGACCGCATACTTTCCAGGCGAGAAGTTCACTATGCTCGCCCCGGCGGTGGTTGGGCTGGTCTCTCTTGATGCAGGGCGATGGAACCCAGCAGTGTCTCTCTATATCGATTTCGATTCGCAGGGCCATCGAATTGCGCATTACTCAAAGGTTGAGCGTGTATGGGTGGATGCCAATATTCGCCACGGTGATTGGGAGGCCCTGCTCGAACCAGGCGCATCTGGGGATGCATCGGCTATTCCTTGGCAGGGCCTTCACACGCTGGCCCGCTTGGCCCAGGCGCTTCGGGCCGATCGGGAGCAGGTCAGAGGCCGCCCCGAGCCCAAGAACCGCGTCGATTTTCAGTTCGATGTGGAGTGGGACCAAGGCAGATTGGATTCGAAACGTTGGGGCTGGGGCAGACCCATGCTTTCGCAGCGTCGACGCGGTTCTGCCCTCGATGTCTTGGTGTCTGAGTTCATGATTCTCACCAATGTCACATGGGGAGAGACCCTGGCTTTGGGCCAGCGCCCGGGGATGTATCGATGTCAGTCGATGGGGCGCGTGCGAATGCAGACCCAGCCCGGACCCCATCAGGGGCTGGGGGTGTCGAGTTATGCCTGGTCGACTTCGCCGATACGGCGTTATGCCGACCTGGTCAATCAATGGCAACTGCTGGGTATCTTGGGCCATGGACGATCCCCTTTTCGAATGGGCGACGCGCAACTCTTTGCGGACCTCGCCCACTTCGACGGTCGCTACGATCGCTACGCCGAGTTTCAGTCGCGCATGGAGCGCTACTGGTCTCTGCGTTGGCTTGGTCTTGAGTCCGGGCTCAGCGAGGAATCGTGGGATGCACTCTCGGCGGCCAAACCATTAAGAGAAATGGGCAGCCTGACGCGTCACGATGGCGTTGTGCGATTGGCTCGCGTTCCCACAACGGTTCGCATTCCCGAGTGGGCAAGCCTGGCGGCTGGAAGTCAGGTTGAATTGGATCTCCTGCGTTTCGATGCCTTGAGCCTTGAGATTGAGGCACGACCGGTTCGCGTGGTCGAGCAGTCGCAACTGGAGTCTTATGCGGTGCTCGGCGACCCCATCGACCACAGCCGAAGCCCGGCCATTCACTCGGCGTTTGCAGACCAGACCGATCAAGCGATTCGTTATCAGGCCATACAGGTTCGTTCAGAGGAGCTCGAGCAGCGGCTCGATGAACTCGCCAACCAGGGTTACCTGGGGTTGAACCTGACCGTGCCGCTCAAGGAGCACGTGATTGCGCTGGCCAAGCGGCGTGGATGGGAGATCTCGGAGAGGGCCAGGCAGGCAGGGGCTGCCAACACGCTGATTCGCTCTGTTGAGGGTTGGCGTTGCGAGAACACGGATGGTGTGGGATTGGTCTCTGACCTCCACGAACTTCTCGGAGCGGATGGCCTGCGTGGTCAGTCTGTGCTGCTTATCGGCGCCGGCGGGGCAGCCCGGGGGGTTGTTGGCCCTTTGCTTCAGGCGGGGGTGGAGCGGATTGTTCTCGCCAATCGAACCCCAGGAAAGGCCCAGGCGATTGCCGATGAAATTGACCCCAAGTCCATTCGAGCCATTGATTTGAAATTGCTTGAATGGCCCGAGGATACAGATGGCCACCCATGGCCTGCCATTGTGATCAATGCGACATCGGGCTCTTTGCAGGGTCATGGCCTCGTGATTGCCTCAGAAATCTTCTTGCGCGCATTGCTTGTGCTCGACATGATGTATTCGGCCAACGAGACCGCATTCTTAAAGCAGGCCCGTGAGGCGGGCGCCACCCGCCGGGTTGACGGGCTGGGCATGTTGGTGGGTCAGGCGGCAGAGAGCTTTTCGCACTGGAGAGGGATCCGTCCGGATACCGCGGTGGTGAAGGAGGCCATTCGAGCCTCGATGAATGAGGAGATCGAGTGAGTCGACCATCCATGCGTGACCCCGAAGCCGGGTTGCATGCACTCGAGGAAATCCAGGCAATGCTGGCCCGTTTCCGGGTGGAGTCCGAGCTCGTGCATCGAGAGCAGATGGTGGCCGACCCCTCGCGTCGCGAACTGGTGGAGCAGCTTGTGGCCAAACAGCAGACGGCTGCTCTGGCCCCGCGAATTCGCTCTTTGCATGCAGCCGACATTGCCTTTGTCCTCGAGGCCCTGCCGCCCGAGCATCGCCAGCTGATCTGGCCTCTTGTTCCGGAGGCGGATCAGGCCGACGTAATGGTGGAATTGCCATCGCCAGTTCGGGTTGGGCTCATTGGCCTGATGACCCGAGAGGCGTTGCTTCAGATGGCCCAAGGTCTCGACACGGACGACCTCGCGGCGATGGCCGATGAACTTCCCCAGGAGGTGGTCGATCGAGTCCAGCAGGGTCTCAGCATTGAGGAGAGAGAGCAACTCCGCGCGGCCATGTCCTATCCCGAGGAGAGTGTTGGCGCCCGAATGGATTTCGAGATGGTGACCATTCGCGAGGATGTCACCCTCGAGGTGGTACTTCGTTACCTGCGGCGTTTTGATTCATTGCCCGACCACACCGATCAGATCTTCGTGGTCGATCGGCGTGGACTTCTTCTGGGTGGCCTGGCCATCACACAGGTGCTTCTTCACGAACCCGAGACCGAAGTGACCAATGTGATGAACGCGGAGGTCTTTCGACTCAATGCCCGCGACTTGGCTTTCGATGCTGCACAGGCCTTCCAGCGCTACGACCTGGTCTCTGCCCCTGTGATTGACGACAGCGGTCGTCTGATCGGTCGGCTGAGTGTCTCTGAGGTGGTCGATGTCATACAAGAAGAGAGCGATGCGGATGTACTCGCACAGGCCGGTCTGCGCGAGGAGGAGGACCTCTTTGCCTCGGTCTGGGCCTCGGCTAAAAATCGTTGGATGTGGCTGGCACTCAATCTCTGCACAGCCTTTTTTGCCTCGCGCGTGATTGGGGCTTTCGAGGACACGGTTGAAAGAGTGGTTGCCCTGGCCGCATTGATGCCGATTGTTGCAGGCATTGCGGGCAATTCTGGCAACCAGACCATGACTCTATTTATTCGCTCACTGGCCCTTGGGCAGGTGGCCGGGCCGAATGTCTTGCGACTCTTCTCCAAAGAGATTGCCATTGCTGGGCTCAACGGGTTGGTCTGGGGCGGGGTAGCGGGCCTATTTGCCTGGTGGCTCTACGCTGACACAAGCCAAGGCGGCCTCTTGGGACTCACCATGATGCTGGCCATTGTGCTCAACCTTCTCATCGGCGCGATGATTGCCATTCTTGTGCCGCTTGCGCTGGATCGGATGGGCCGTGACCCCGCCATGGGTGCCTCGGTGCTCCTTACGTTTAGCACCGATTCAATGGGATTTTTTATCTTCTTGGGCCTGGCCAGTCTGTTCTTCTGAAGCCTTGCGACCGAGGGTGGCCATGTTGGGCTGCTGGGTGAGTCGGTGGGGACGGATGATCGGCGCCTTATTCGGGCTTGTCGGGCTTGTCGGGCTTGGCACGCCAGAGGCCCGAGCGGCCACCAGATTTCTCTAGTAACTGAATACCGGTCATGACCATGCCCCGGTCCACGGCTTTGACCATGTCATAGACGGTGAGCAATCCGATCTGAACCGCGGTGAGTGCCTCCATCTCAACGCCCGTCTTTCCGGTGAGGCCAACAGTGGCAGTGCATCGCAGTGCACTGCGCTCGGGTTCAAGCGAAAAGTCGACGGCGACATGCGTAATAGCCAGTGGATGGCAGAGGGGGATGAGGTCGCTTGTCTTCTTCGTGGCTTGAATTGCCGCTATGCGGGCCACGGCAATGACATCCCCCTTTGAGGCCTCGCCCTTGCGAATCAGCTCAAGCGTGTGGGGCTGCATCACAATCAATCCGGTGGCCGTTGCCTCCCGAACGGTGTCGGTCTTCTCAGTGACGCGCACCATGTGGGCCTGGCCATCTTGGTCGAAGTGAGTGAGTTTGCTCATGCTGTCATCATAAGCAATCCAGAGTCTTCAAGGGAGCTTCTGCGTGCTTCAAAAGCCCTGGCCTTGCCTGGCCATTGCCTGCTTCGCTCTCCTCGGTCTGCCAGTCCAAGCCGTCGCGCAGGCTGGAGTCAATCTTCCCGCGCTGGGGGAGAGCAATGTAGACGAGCTCTCGGTCTCTGAAGAGCGGCGATTGGGCCGGTCGGTCTATCAGGAACTCATGCGCGCAGGTGTCGTCTCGAATGATCCAGAGGTGGAGGATTACCTTCATGCCCAGTCTTGGCGGCTTCTGCAGGCAGCACTCTCGCAGGGTCATTTGGTTCGGGGGGCGTTTCTGCAACCGGAGGAATTTGAGTTCTTCGTCGTTCGCGACCGAAGCATCAATGCCTTTGCGATTCCTGGCGGCTATATTGGTGTGCATACAGGCCTGATCGTGCAGTCGCAGTCTGAGTCGGAACTGATGTCGGTTCTGGCCCATGAGATCGGCCACGTCACCCAGCGACACATCTCTCGAATGATCGGGCAACAGCGTCAGTCCTCCGGAGTCATGCTTGCCGCGGCGATACTGGCTGCGATGGCTGCAGGCAGCAGTGGCGATGCAGCCGCGGGGATTCTCTCTCTTGGGCAGACAGTTGCGGTTCGCGAGCAGCTGGCATTCTCTCGAGAGGCCGAACGCGAGGCCGATCGAGTGGGCTTTGGCCTTATGAGTCAGGCCGGCTTCGATCCAGCCGGTCAGGCCAGGCTTTTTGAGCGTCTTGCGCAGGCAAGCCGACTGATGGAATCGGACGCCCCCTCCTGGTTGAGAACACACCCCCTCACCCAAGAGCGAATTGGTGAATCGCAGTCTCGCCTGGGGCTGGGGCGTGCAACGTCCGCTGTGGTTGATAGCCTCGAGTTCCAGTGGCTCAAGGCACGTCTCCAAGCGCAGGAGGATCGTTCCGTTGATGGCCAGGCTCGCCAGAGGGGGCGACTCCTCGATGCGCTCACAAAGTCAGAGGTGGGTTCGATCGATCAGGCCCGCCTCTTCTACGCACTGGCCTGGCTCGCCGTTGAGGCCAGAGATTTCTCAGAGGCCCAGCGAAGCCTTCAACGTGTCGATGAGTTGCTGGGCCGAGCCGATTGGCGAGACCAGCGCAACCTCCTGGCCCCTTTGATCGAGCGCCTGCGTCTTCGTGTATTACTGGGACAGGGCAGGGCGCGAGAGGCATTGGAGCGGGCCGATCGACTGCCCGTTGAGTGGCGAACGGCTGTCTCTTGGCGGGCCCTTCAACGGGACCGAATCGAATTTGGCATCGAGGCCAAAGAGTCGGTGCGGGCCCTTGCGCATGCAAAAGCCTATGTCTCGGCGCATCCCAAAGATGCAGAGGCTTGGCGCCTCTATGGCTCGATCGCCGAGGGCCTGTCGCGGCGTTCTGTTGCCCATTGGGCTGCGGCCGAGCGCTATGCCCTGTTGGGCGCCATACCCGCCGCCATTGAACAACTCGAGGCAGCCAGGCGGGCTGCAGACACTGATTTCTTGAGCCTCTCGCAGATTGATGCGCGCCTGGCCACCCTGCGAAGGCAGTGGCAGGCCGAAAAACCCAAGCCTAACGAAAGACGATAGTTTTCTGACCGTTGATTAGTATGCGGTGTTCCGCATGCCATCGAACTGCCCTTGCGAGCACCCTTGACTCGATGTCTCCGCCAATCCGTGTGAGCTCCTCGACATTCAGGGTGTGGTCAACGCGCTCGACATCTTGCTCAATGATGGGCCCCTCATCGAGATCGGCCGTGACATAGTGCGAAGTCGCACCGATGATCTTGACCCCTCGAGAATAGGCTTGGGCGTAGGGCTTTGCGCCCTTGAAGCTGGGCAAGAAAGAATGATGGATGTTGATGGCCCGTCCGGACCAGTCTCGACAGAGGTCGTTGGACAGAATTTGCATATAGCGCGCCAAGACCACCAAGTCTGAGCCGGTGGTTTTGTAGAGCCGGCGCAATGCGTCCTCTTGTTTGTTTTCGGGTGTTACCTGCAGGTGATGAAATTCAATGCCATGGTGGGTGGCCAGGCCCTCGAAGTCTCGGTGATTCGAGACCACCGCAGAAATCTCGATGGGAATTTGTTTGTTCGAGGCCCGAAAGAGAAGGTCATTGAGGCAGTGCCCGTGCTGAGAGACCAAGACCATGACCCGAGTTTTTGCTGCAGCATCGAAGAGCGACCATTCCATCTCCAGCGGTCGTGCCAACCGCTCGAACGCCGATTCAAAACCGGAGGACGAGTCGGGTGCGGCAAAGTGCAGGCGCATGAAGAACCGGCCAGCCTGTTCGTCGCCGTACTGGGCCGAGTCAAGAATCTTGCAGCCGTGCTCGAATAAAAACTCGCTAACGCGAAACACCAGCCCCTTCTGATCGGGACAAGAAAGCGTGAGTATTTGCTCTTTTAAGCGCGCCTCAGTGATTTGGGTTGCCCCCACTGGGCAGCCGGTACTGGGTTCCACAGTAGGGGCACTGGGCCAGGCCCTGCTTGAACTCAAGGTAGACCTTGGGGTGAGCGCTCCAAAGCGGCATATTTGGATTGGGGCAGGCGGCCGGTAGGTCGCTCTCGCCCAGTGGGACGGGCGTATTCTCTGGGGAGGCCATCGCGGTCTCTCCTGGGCTTAAATATGGGCCAGCCAATTGGCGTACTGCGTGGCCTTTCCACCCACGGCATCGAAGTAGGTCTTCTGAATGGCGTGCGTAATGGGGCCTCGACCACCATTGCCGATGACTCGGTCATCGAGTTCTCGAATGGGGGTCACCTCGGCGGCCGTGCCGGTGAAAAACGCCTCATCGGCGCAATAGATCTCGTCCCGCGTGATTCGCTTCTCAATGACCTCGTAGCCGAGGTCCTGCGCAATCTGAATGACCGCGTTTCGGGTGATTCCGTCGAGGCAAGATGCCAGATCGGGGGTGTAGACCTTGCCCTTCTTGATGACAAATAGATTCTCACCCGAACCCTCTGAGGCGTATCCATCGGTGTCCAGCAAGAGCGCCTCGTCGTAGCCATGGACCGCCACTTCTTGGTGGGCAAGGATCGAATTGATGTAGTAACCGCAAGCCTTGGCACGAACCAAAGAGACATTGACATGGTGCCGACTGAAGGAAGAGGTCTTGACGCGAATGCCCTTGTTGATACCGTCTTCCCCGAGGTAGGCGCCCCAGGGCCATGCGGCAATGGCCACATGAATGGTGTTGTCGACCGCTGCGAGCCCCATGCGCTCGGAGCCAATCCATGCGATGGGCCTCAGGTAACAGGACTTGAGCTTGTTGGCGCGGACCACCTCCTTCTGCGCCTCTTCAAGCACATCTGCCGTGTACTTGATCTTCATCTGAAAAATCTTGGCCGAGTTTAAAAATCGCTCTGTGTGTTCCTTGAGGCGGAATATGGCACTGCCCCGCGGCGTCTCGTAGCAGCGAACGCCCTCGAAGACCCCCATTCCGTAATGCAGGGTGTGGGTGAGCACATGGACTTTGGCGTCGCGCCAGTCAATGAGCTTCCCATCCATCCATATCCAACCGTCCCGATCGGCCATTGACATGGCGTCGACTCCTTTAATTTTTCTCGCAAACGCAGATTCTACCCAGTGCGAAGACGAATCTCAGACAGGGGACGAATCGTCGACGGGGCATCTTGAAAGACCACCGTCCAGAGTTGCCGAACTGCTCCGCGCTCGCTGGCCAAGTCTTCGGGTGCAATCCTGGCCGAGGCGGCACCCGATAGCCGGATGCGGTGTTGGTGTTGCCGAAAAACACGGTAGGCATTGGCCGTGGCCTCTGCGAGCGGCTGGGGGATGAGATCTCGCTGCGCGGCCATGCCCAGAAGGGCGATGTTGCCCAGGTTCTGGCTGAGCTCCGGGAACTGGTGGGCATGTCCCAAGACCAGGGCTTGGACCATAAATTCAATGTCCACCATGCCACCCGGATCATGTTTGAGGTCGAAGAGCTCCGATGGGTTGGGATGTCCCTCGTGCATTTTCTCTCGCATGGCAAGAATCTCCTCGAGCAGCGCGACTCGGTCTCGTTGGAGCCGAAGGATTCTGTGTCGTTCCGCCTCAAATGCTTGCCCAATCGAGGCATCGCCGGCGCAGAAACGGGCCCGGGTGAGCGCCTGATGCTCCCAGACCCAGGCGCGGTTCTCTTGGTAATTAATAAAGCCTTGTAAATCGGTGACCAACAAACCTGCGTTGCCATTGGGGCGAAGCCGAAGGTCGATCTCGAAGAGGCTTCCGGCTGAGGTGGTCGTGCTCAACCAGATGTTGATCCTCTGGGCGAGTCGTGCGTATCGCTCCTGCGCCCGCTCGTCGTCGTCATGAATGAAAATTAGATCGAGGTCGGAGGCGTATCCGAGCTCCTTCCCACCGAGCTTCCCATACGCAATGACCGCAAACTTCGGTGTCTCCCGATGCCGTTTGGGGGTCGCACGCCATGCCGCATCGAGCGTTGCGGCAATGATTCGATCGGCCAAAGCGGACAATTGATCCGAGAGGTGCTCGACGGACCAACGGCCCTCAAGGTCCTGCACCAGTAGCCGGAAGAGTTGTGCATGGTGGGCCTCGCGCAAGGCATCCATCTGTCGCTCGACATCGGGCTCATGGTTTTGAACTGCCTGCGCGATGTCTGCCTGCAGATTGGCTGAAAAAAGGGCCAAATCAGGCGGATCCATCAGTGTTCGATGATCGAGGAGTTCGTCGAGCACGATGGGATGTCGGCGAAGATAGTCGGATGCCCAAGCGGAGGCCTCTGCAACGCGGGCCACTCGGGTGAGGGCCTCCGGGTACTCATCGAGAAGCGCAAGATAGGAGTCTCTTCGGGAGATCGCATCAAGCAGGCCGCGGAGTCGGCCCTCAACCAATTCAGGGTTCACTGCGGATTCGGCCCTCAGGCGGATGCGCTCGTGCAATCGGACCAGTCGACCCTCTCGATCCCGAGGCCGGCCTCGGTCCTCCTCACCCGTATCCTGCTCTGCGACCTCATTGGATTCATCTCGCCGAAACAATCGATCAAAGAGTTCGCTGACCACCTGGCGATGGCGCTCAATCTCATTGATCAAGGTCTGGATGTCTCTGAGCCCAGATGCCAACACCATGTAGTCATAGGCCGATGCTGCTCCGGGGAGGACATGTGTCTGCGCATCTTCTTTGTATTGAAGACGGTGCTCGATTCGACGCCAGAAGCGGTAGGCCTCAAGCAGCAAAGAGGTCTCCTCTGGACTGAGGCGACCTTGTTTCTCGAGGACCTTAAGCGTCTCTCGAGTGCTTGGGGAGCGCAGCGACGCATCCTTCCCGCCACGGATGAGTTGGAATAACTGGGCAATAAATTCAATCTCTCGAATACCGCCACGCCCCAACTTGACGTCGATGGTCTCGTGGCCCCCCGCCATTCGAGACTCTCGATGGCCGCTTCGTCGATCCGCCTCTTCGCGAATCTGTCCGTGCAACTCGCGAAGGGCGCCCAGGGCGTTGTAATCAAGGTAGCGTCGGTAGACAAAGGGCCGCCGGATCTCCTCCAGGGCCTGACAATGCCTCTCAAAGTCGGTGGGATCACTCAAAACAGCGCCATTAATCACTCTCGCCTTGATCCAGGCGTAACGCTCCCACTCTCGACCCTGAACCATTAAGTATTCTTCGAGCATCGGCAGGCTGCAGATGATGGGGCCTGACTCGCCATTCGGGCGAAGCCGCAGGTCGATTCGAAAGACAAAACCATCCGCAGTGGATTCGCTCAGCAACTGCGAAATCCGCCGAGAGCAACGCTCAAAAAAGCTAAAACTGTCGATGACACCGGAGCCGTCTGTGAGGCCTGTGGTTTGTCCCGCTTCAGCGGCCAGATAAATCAAGTCAATGTCGGAGGAGGCGTTGAGCTCATTGCCCCCCAATTTCCCCATTCCCACCACCATCAGGTCGATGGGCCTGCCCTTTTCGTCAACCGGTGCCCCGTAACGCTCCGCGAGGCCCCGCGCCGCGATGGAATAGGCGGTATTCACCACAAGTGAGGCGAGGCTGCTGATTGACAGGAGGTTCTCGTCGAGATCGGCTGCACCCGAGAGATCTCTGGCGATGATGCCGGCCATGATGCTGTTGCGAAATTGCCGAAGCCCCCGAGCGGCCTCCTCGATGGGGACCGCTACGTGAGCGCTCAAGTCAGGCCAGTGCGTCGCCATGTGTGCAGCGATGACTTCTTCGGTCAGTGCCCGATCGGGGTCAAGCAGGCAGTCGCGCGCCGCGAGGATTGGAAGGATTCTCGCCATGAGTGGCGAGACCTCGGCTGCATGCCGGTAATGGGGATGGTCGTGAAGCAGACTGTTTTCGCTGGTCATTGCCGCAATTGTGATTCGCTATGACAGAATTTGACCATGGCAGCGAGCGAGACGACGACCCCTGCTCCGCGTGCGGTTGTGGAGTGGCTGTCTCGCTATTGGCGTCGGGCACTGGTGGTGCTCGTCCTGCTTGGTGCCACACTCCTGCTCAGCCTGAGCCTCGTCTTTAAATTTTTGGTTTGGCCGAGTATTGCGGCGGTTCTCACCGACCCGCAGGCAAGGGCAGAGTGGGTTGCCGAGAATGTCTCGGTCCCCGGCCGCCAACTCGTGGTGGATGGGTTGAGCGTGGGATGGTCGGATTGGTTCTCTCCGTCGGTCGAGATTGCAAGGCTCGAATGGCAAGACAGCGATGGCCAGTCACTCGCCAGCCTTAAAAACGTCTCTGCGGTTTTTGGCGTGCGCAGCCTTCTCTCGCTCTGGTTTGAGATGCCTGTTTTTTCAAAGCTCCATGTGCAAAACGTTGCCCTGGTCCTCGAGAGAAAAGATGGGTTTTGGCTTCTCGCGGGATTTGCGACGCAGTCCGATACGCCCACCTCACCCAAGGCGTTCGATTGGCTCTCCCACCAGGGACCGCTCTCACTCGATGCAATCACGCTCGACTGGCGGGTGAAGGAGTCCAGCCCTTCGGTGAGAGATTCAGAGGGGAAGATCGAGTTGGGGGCGATGCGCTTTCGGGCAGGTATCACCGGGTCCGACCTTGAGGTCCAGTCGCTTCCTCTGGCCCAACTGCGGGGCCTTCTGGCGTGGGTGATGCCCGACCCCGACCCGAGCGGGCGGCTCTCACGCCTGGTCCTGCATTGGCCGCGCGGACTCGACGCATTGGTCCGCACAGAGTCTCACGCCATCTTAAGCACTCTTGAACTCCAGGCCCAGTTGGAGTCCGTGGGTTGGCAGTTCTCCGGCGGGCAACGGCTCTCGGGCCTCTCTGCGCGGCTCAATTGGAAGGGCCGCTCGGGTGAGGTCAGGCTCGACAGCGAATCGCTGGTGCTCGAGTCAAAGTGGTTCCACCGCACCGACCCAATGGCACTCGGCCGGGTGCAGGGTGATTTGGTCTGGGCAGGATTGGAGTTGGAATCGTCCCCGACCCATCCATTGTTGTTGAAGTCTTTGGTTGTGGATTTCAATCGCCTGAGTGCACAGGCGCCGGGCCACGCCATTGCGGCATCGGGTCACTGGCGCTATGAGGGCCAGGGGCTCGGTGACATGCGCGCACAGGGGACGATTCGGGACCTGCTGCCCGACCAATTATCGAATTGGATGCCCCGGGTCGTTGGCATCCACACAAGAGACTGGATTGCCCGAGCGCCCCGGGGTGGGCGCCCCTTGTTGGGTGAATTTCAGATCAACGGCCCGCTTGCTGAGTTTCCATTTCGCGGCGAGTCTGCAGGGCAGTTCTCGGCGAAGATGCGTTTTGAGGATTTAGACCTTGAGTTCGGACGCAACTGGCCGTTTCTCAACGCCAAAGATCTCGAGTTGCGTTTTGAGAAGGCCCGTCTATCGCTTCAAAGCGAACAGTCTCGCATTGGCGTCAACCCACTGGTGAGGGTCACCGGTGAGATCGCCGACGTGCTCGATCCGCACCCCATTCTGAAAATGCGGGGCCAATTCGACTCGGATCTCGGTGGAATCATCGAAAGCTTTCGCGCCACTCCACTACGAAACGAATTGGGTGGTCTGCTGCTCTCTGCGAGCGGAGGAGGGCCTGCAAGGCTTGATCTTGATTTGGCGATTGACCTCAATAAGACCGATGAGACCAAGGTTCTTGGAAGGCTTGAAATGATGGGCAGTGATCTCTCGCTCGAGGGGGGCATTCCAGACTTCCAGAGGCTCTCTGGCGTCATTGAGTTCTCGGAACAGTCCCTGCTGTCGCTCGCCCTAAAAGGAGGCTCCCTGGGTGGGCCGGTTGAAATTCAGTCGATGCCCAAGCCTCTCGATGGCCCTCGCGCGACCGCGCTTCGTGCGACGGGAACGGCCAAGGCGGCTGGAATTGAGAGCTGGATGGCCGAGGCCCTGGACCTGCCGTTGAAGGGCGCGCTGTCAGGTGAGACCGCCTACGAGGTCGATTTTCTTGCACGGGGTGGTTTGACGAGCCTGGATGTCCGCAGCAGCATGAGGGGCCTTGCGGTTCGGCTGCCACGCCCCGCTCGAAAGCTGGCCACGCAAGATTGGGGCATGCGAGTTCGAATGAGTCAGACCCGCCAGGCCAACGGATCGCGACTCGCTCGCTGGGCCCTCCAGAGCGAGGGACGACAGATCTCCGGAATCATTGAGCAGTCTCTTCCGGGTCCAGCATCCACCGGCCGCATTCGAGGCCAGCTTGCCCTTGGGGCATTGGCGATGGAGCCCAGGGCGGATGGCATCTTGGTTCGGCTTGTGTCGCCGACCATTGATCTTGGTCGATGGCTCTCGGCCCTTGATAAACACTTTGATTTCAACGGATCCGCTGGGGGAGTTGCTTCTGGCTCGGGCAGACGGGCAACGGAAGGGCTTCGCGGGATTGAGTTGCAGACTCCCAGTATGGAACTCGAGGGCCATCGGTTCTCTTCTGTCTCGGGCCGCGCCGATTACCAGAATGGAATCTGGGTGATCGACCTAGAGTCTCAGCAGGCCCAGGGCCAGCTTCGCTGGCAGCCGAACCTTGGGGCGGACTCGAAGCCCGCTGCTTCGCGGGGCGCGCTCACCGCTCAGTTCAGTCGTCTCTGGCTGACCCCATCGGGGGCCGCAAACTTGAGAGAGGACGAGAACGAGCAGGACACGGCCTCACTGACACGATTGAGCGAGGCCCGTCGATGGCCCTCGATTGTGCTGAGGGTAGAGGATTTGCGCTATGGGCCCAAGCAACTTGGGAGTCTTAATCTTGATGCGGCCCCCTCAGCAACCGAGTCCGCCTGGATCGTGAGTCGACTCGCCCTCGAAAACAAAGATGCAATCGTCTCTGGGAGTGGTAAGTGGGCTGCTTTCCCAGGCGCCTCGGGCAATCGGAATCTCTCCACGGCCCCCTCCGAGACAAGCCTCTCCATCGATATGTCGATCCGAAGCAGCCAGGGCCTGCTCTCAAGAATGGGCCACCCAGGGCTGCTTCGCGACACCCCCGGCGAGGTCAAGGGCAAGCTGGCCTGGGATGGGTCGCCGACCGACTACAAACTCTCGCGGCTTCGTGGACAACTCTCGCTCGACCTTCGTCAGGGGCAATTCCTAAAGGCTGAGCCTGGGCTGGCCAAGCTCATCAGCGTTCTCAATCTGCAGTCTCTGCCCCGTCGAATCACTCTGGACTTTCGAGATATTTTTTCAGCCGGCTTTGCCTACGACCGCGTCCGCGGCGATGTGGAATTCAGCAACGGCCAAGCCAAGACCAACAACCTTCGAATCCTGGGTGTCCAGGCCACCGTGTTCCTCGAGGGGGCCGTCAACCTAGTGGGTGAAACGCAAGACATGCGAGTCCTCGTCTTGCCGGAGCTCAATGCGGGATTGGCCTCGCTGGGCTATGCACTGGTCAACCCCGCCATTGGGCTAGGAAGCTTTATTGCGCAGTACATCCTTCGAGACCCCGTGCGAAAAATTCTTGCCTATGAGTACCAGGTGACGGGCGCCTGGGCCGAGCCAAATGTTGTGGAGTTGAAGCGGCGGGTGGTGGAGAGCGGGCCAACCTCAGAGCCCGCTAAGTAAGTTCGCGATAATCGACGCCTCAGACAACAACAAGGACGCCCAATGGCAATAGTGGCAGCGGTGCAGATGGTTTCTGGCCCAGAGGTACAGAAGAATCTCTGGGACATGGGCCAATGGGTTCGACAGGCCGCGCTCAAGGGGGCGCAGTTGGTGGTGTTGCCAGAATATTTCTGCCTCATGGCGCCCAACCCACAGGAGAAGTGCCTTCATGCGGAGTCGGCCTGCGACCTGGGAGCCGTTCCCACCGAACCGATTCAGTCCGCGCTCTCGGCTGCGGCCAAGTCGAATCGTGTATGGCTGGTCGGTGGGACTGTGCCGTTGCGGTCCTCCGACCCTGGCCGTGTCTTTAATGCGTGTCTCGTCTTTGACCCAGAGGGGCGCCTGGCTGCCCGTTATGACAAATTGCATTTGTTCTCTTTTCAGCAGGGGCAGGAGGCCTTTGACGAGGCCAAGACCATATGTCCGGGCGACCGTCCGGCTGCATGCGAGACCCCAGTGGGGCACACCGCCCTCTCGGTCTGCTACGACATTCGGTTTCCCGAATACTTCCGCACCTTGGCCACCCCTGCACCGCTCGACTTGATTGTGGTGAGTGCGGCATTCACAGAGACCACCGGGCGCGCCCACTGGGAGACGCTTCTTCGCGCCCGGGCCATCGAGAACCAGACCTGGCTCATCGCAAGCGCCCAAGGGGGTGAGCATCCTGGTGGTCGACGAACCTGGGGCCACAGCATGCTGATTGATCCATGGGGTCGAATCATCTCGGAGCGCGCCACTGGGGCCGGCCTGGTGGTGGGTGAGGTCGATGCCTCGGTGACAGAGCAGATTCGCATAAACTTGCCCGCACTGCGACACCGAACCATCGGAGTTTCTCTATGACCCCAGCCGACAACGCCATTGCCTCGCTCGCCACGGCCAACCGCCTCCTGCTTGAACCGCACGGGTTGCTTGAATCCGATTTGCATGCGGCCTTGGCAGAGATTCACGGCCATCGCGTGGACTTTGCGGATTTGTATTTTCAGTACACCCGATCGGAGGCGTGGAGCCTGGATGAGGGCATGGTCAAGTCGGGTAGTTTCTCGATCGATATGGGTGTGGGCGTCCGAGCGATCGCGGGGGAGAAGACGGCCTTCGCCTACAGTGACACCCTGAGCCCAGCTGCGCTCATGGAAGCCGCCCGAACCACGCGCAGCATTGCGCGGTCCGGGGGAAGTGCCAAGGGTCAAAGAATTCGTGACCATCGCGCGCGCATCACGCGCCAGCGTGAAGTATTTCAATGCGCGGGTTCATCGCCACTCTATCGCCCGGCCGATCCAATCGAGGTTCTCTCTGCGAGTGACAAGGTGGCTCTGCTGATGGAAGTCGAGCGCGTGGCTCGCGCAGAAGACCCCCGTGTGGTGCAGGTCATGGCCTCGCTTGCTGGGGAATACGACGTGGTTTTGGTGATGCGAAGCGATGGCCGATTGGCCTCTGATGTTCGACCCCTGGTGCGGCTGTCGGTCTCGGTCATTGTTGAGTCCAATGGCCGACGTGAGCAGGGCTCGAGCGGGGGTGGCGGGCGCCAGGATTTCCGACTCTTCAATCAGCAAACCATTGAGTCCTATGCCAAAGAAGCGGTACGTCAGGCCTTGGTGAACCTGGAATCCCGGCCTGCACCTGCTGGCACCATGCCCGTGGTTCTCGGCCCCGGATGGCCGGGTGTTCTGCTCCATGAGGCGGTGGGGCACGGCCTCGAGGGCGACTTCAATCGCAAGGGTTCCTCTGCGTTTGCAGGCCGCATTGGCCAGCGAGTTGCTGCCAAAGGCGTCACGGTGATTGACGATGGTGCAATGCCTGGTCGGCGTGGGTCACTCAACGTGGATGACGAGGGCAATGCCACCCAGCGCAATGTCCTAATTGAAGACGGCATTCTCTGCGGCTACCTGCAAGACAGCCACAATGCCCGCCTAATGGGAGTGCCGGTCACCGGCAACGGTCGGCGTGAGTCCTATGCCCATCTCACCATGCCCCGCATGACCAATACCTTCATGTTGGCCGGCGACAAGGCGCCTGAAGACATCGTTGCATCGCTCGATCGTGGCTTGTATGCGGTTAACTTCGGCGGCGGCCAAGTGGATATCACCAGCGGGAAGTTCGTGTTTTCTGCCTCGGAGGCCTACTGGGTAGAGAACGGGAAGATTCAGTATCCCGTCAAAGGCGCGACCATTATTGGCAACGGGCCGGATGCGCTAACGCGCGTGACCCTGATTGGCAACGACCTTGAACTCGACCCCGGCATTGGCACTTGCGGGAAAGAGGGCCAGAGCGTTCCCGTGGGAGTGGGCCAACCAACGCTTCGCCTTGAGGGCCTGACTGTGGGTGGAACTGGCTGAGTTTTTGTAAAGCGTTTTTGTAAAGCCACGGGGTGCCGATCGCAGGCCGATCAAGCCCCGGGGTCTCGTTGGCGTTAAAATGTTGTTTATGGCAAAAACTTCAAACCTGCGCATTCGCGACATCAAAGAACTCGTTACCCCCAATCAATTGGTAGCAGAGTTGCCGGTCTCCGATCGTGCCGCCCAGACCGTGTCAAGCGGCAGGGAGGCGATTCATCGCATTCTCCACGGCATGGACGACCGACTCCTCGTCATCATTGGGCCGTGCTCGATTCATGATCCCAAGGCGGCCTTGGAGTACGCCAAACGGCTGCTCTCGGAGAGAGATCGCTGGAAAGACAGCCTCGAGATCGTCATGCGTGTCTATTTCGAAAAGCCCAGGACCACCGTGGGATGGAAGGGTCTGATCAATGACCCGCACCTCGACGATAGTTTTGATATCAATACGGGGCTTCGCAAAGGACGAGCCATCCTCGCCCAGATCAACGAATTGGGCCTGCCGGCTGGGGTGGAGTTTCTTGATGTGATCTCCCCCCAGTACATCGCCGACTTGGTCGCCTGGGGAGCCATTGGCGCTCGAACCACCGAGTCGCAGGTTCATCGTGAACTTGCCTCTGGCCTCTCATGCCCGGTTGGTTTTAAAAACGGAACCGACGGCAATCTGAAGATTGCGTTCGACGCCATCAAGGCGGCCTCACACCCTCATCATTTCTTATCGGTGACCAGCGAAGGCCGCACTGCAATCGTCTCGACCACCGGTAATGAGGACTGCCACGTGATTCTTCGTGGCGGCAAACAGCCCAACTACGATGCCGCCAGTGTCGAGGCCGCCTGCCAAGAGGCCAATGCGGCCAAGGCACCCTGCCGCCTGATGATCGATATGAGCCATGGCAATTCAAGCAAGAAGCCCGAGAATCAGCTGCCCGTCTCTGCGGTGGTTGCACAACAGTTGTCGGCAGGCGACAGCCGCATATTCGGTGTCATGGTCGAGAGCCACCTGGTCTTTGGGCGCCAGGACTTGTTGCCTGGTCAAGGATTGGACGACCTCACCTATGGCCAAAGCATCACCGATGCTTGTATTGGCTGGGAGGACAGCCAGACCATTCTCGAGAATCTCTCAGAGGGCGTTCGCAAACGTCGCTTGGCCGCGGTTCAGGCCGCTTGAGTTAAAGGCCGCTCCCTCTCAAGCGGCCTCGATTCAAGCAGCGCCGGCTCCTCACCCTTTGGTTCAGGATTTGAGCGGCGTGGGGGTCCGTTTACTCCAGACGGGTGTCTCGATCTGCGAGAGTTGGGCGAGCCGCCTGCAGAGAACAAAGAGAAAATCCGATAGCCGATTGAGGTACTGCTCGGGTCCGGCCGCTCGCAATAGGGCCTGGGCTTGCGGGCTGGCTCGGCCCTCGAGTTCGATGAGTTGAATCAGGGCGCGCTCGGCCCGGCGCGCAACGGTTCGACAGACATGGGCTTGGGCCATGGGCAGACTGCCTCCCGGCAGGATGAATTCTCTGAGCGGCGGCAGGTCGGCGTTGGCCTCATGGAGCCACTCCTCGATGGCAATCAAGCGATCTTCCAAGAGGTAGCTCTGGCCGGGCATGCTCAACTCACCGCCGAGATCAAAGAGGTCGTGTTGGAGTGCATCGAGTTTGGAGTCGATACCGCTTTTGGCGTCCGAGTCGATTCTCGTCTCTGCAAGCAAATGCGCTCGCAGCACACCGAGCTGGCTATTGAGTTCGTCGACCTCACCGATGACGTGAATTCGGGCGTGGTCCTTGAGCAGCCGCGTGCCGTCGGCCAATCCAGTCGTGCCGTCATCGCCCGTGTGCGTGGCGATGCGAGAGAGTCGATGTCCCATGAATTCTTTCTGGTTCGTGGTGGTTTCAGTGGGCGGACCCTAGAGACCGCGTGCCCACCAATTGTCCTGAAATTGGCTCTGTAGCCAGCTCAAAAGCACACTCACCTTGGTGGGAAGAAGGCGCGGTGAAGGGTAGACCGCGTGCACTTCCTGGGAGGGCATTCGCCAATCACTGAGAATCTCGCTGACCTGCCCAGCCTTTAGAGCCGGGTGCGCGACATAGCGTGGGAGGGCGGCGATCCCCATGTCTTCGCGGGCAGCCAGCAGAAGGGCAGAGAGATTATTCGAGCGCAGCGGACCCTGGACCGTTACGTTGACCTCTTCGCCCCCGGTGCCACTGAATTGCCAACGGGCATCGCCCTGGACCGTGCTGTAAATCAGGGCCTGATGACCCTTTAGCTCCTGTGGCTGTTTGGGGCGTCCATTGGCCTTGAGGTAGGCGGGGGATGCCACTACCACCCAGGGATTGAGCCCAAGGTGACGCGAACCCAGGCTCGAGTCCGCCAATCGTCCCATTCGAATGGCCACATCAATGCCCTGCTCGGTGAGGTTGATGTAACGGTCGTCGAAGGAGAGGTCGATCTGGAGGCTCGGGTGCTGCTTGAGGAAGTCGATAATCAGTGGGGCGAGCACCTGCCGACCAAATGCCACCGAGGTGCTCAGGCGAATGGTTCCGTGCAACTCCTCGCGCATGGCCGCGACGAGGTTCTGGGCCTCCTCGAATTGATGCAGGATGTCCCGACTGCGCTCGTAAAACAGAGCCCCCACTTCGGTGACCGAGACGCCGCGAGTGGTGCGGTGCAGAAGCCTCGAACCGAGCCGGTCTTCGAGTTGGGCAATGGCTTTGGTCACCGCCGGCTGGCCCATTCCCGCCTCTGAGGCCGCCTTGCTGAATGAGCCGAGGTCCACCACGCGCACGAACACTTGAAGGGATTGGATTTGGTCCATGCCAAATTATTCCACATAGGAATAAACCAAATTCAGCGGTGTGGGATTCCGTCAGGACTTGTCTGGGGCAAGAATGCGACTATCCAAGCAAAACAAACGACTATCCAAGCAAAACAAACTTCAGAGCCTTCGTTGGACGACAAGAGGCTTTGGTTTAAGACCCCACTCTAAAAGGAGACAACAATGGCAAAGATGACAGCGGCAATGGCCGCCGCTCTGGTCTTGGAAAAAGAGGGCATCACCCAGGCCTTCGGCGTTCCGGGCGCGGCAATCAATCCCTTCTATGCGGCAATGCGTGAGCGCCAGTCGATCACTCATATTCTTGCCAGGCATGTCGAGGGTGCATCGCACATGGCAGAGGGCTACACCCGCGCGAAAGCGGGGAACATTGGTGTCTGTGTTGGAACCTCCGGCCCCGGTGGCACCGACATGATCACGGGTCTTTATTCCGCCCAGGCCGATTCCATTCCCATTCTCTGCATCACCGGCCAGGCACCGCGTGCAAGACTGCACAAAGAGGACTTCCAGGCGGTTGACATTGCCAGCATCGCCAAGCCGCTGACCAAAATGGCCACCACGGTGCTCGAGCCAGGCCTGGTCCCCCGCGTCTTCCAGCAGGCCTTCCACCTCATGCGCTCCGGTCGTCCAGGCCCTGTGCTGATCGACCTTCCCATTGACGTGCAGCAGGCGGAGATCGAGTTTGACATCGACACCTACGAGCCTCTGCCTGCATTCAAGCCCTCAGTGAGCCGACGTCAGGCCGAGAAAGCCATTGACATGCTGATGGCCTCCGACAAGCCCCTGCTGGTCGCCGGTGGCGGCATTTTTAATGCCGATGCAACCGCCCAACTCAAGGAGTTCGCGGAGCTCGTGGGTGTGCCGGTGATCCCCACACTCATGGGTTGGGGTTGTATCCCCGATGACCACCCGCTTATGGCGGGGATGGTGGGATTGCAGACCAGTCACCGTTACGGCAATGCCTCGCTTCTGGCCAGTGACTTCGTGATGGGCATTGGCAATCGCTGGGCGAACCGGCACACAGGCTCCGTGGATGTCTACACCAAGGGCCGCAAGTTTGTGCATGTGGACATTGAGCCCACTCAGATTGGTCGCATCTTCACGCCCGACTACGGCATCGTGTCGGATGCCAAGGCGGCGCTCGAGCAATTCACCGCGATAGCCAAGGAGCGCAAAGCCGCGGGCACCCTGAAAGACTTCTCCGAATGGGTGGCACGTTGCGAGGAGCGCAAGCGATTTATGGGTCGCAAGACCCACTACACCGAGACGCCCATTAAGCCCATGCGTGTCTATGAAGAGATGAATGCCGCATTCCCGCGCGACACGATCTATGTCTCCACAATTGGCCTCTCTCAGATTGCAGCGGGTCAGTTCCTGCATGTCTATGGGCCACGCCAGTGGATTAACTGCGGCCAGGCCGGCCCCTTGGGCTGGACCATCCCAGCGGCGCTGGGTGTCGTCGCGGCCGATCCGACTCGCAATGTGGTGGGACTCGCTGGTGACTACGACTTCCAGTTCCTGATTGAGGAGCTCGCAGTCGGTGCCCAGTTCTCATTGCCTTATGTTCAAGTCTTGGTGAACAACAGCTACCTCGGATTGATCCGTCAGGCCCAGCGCGGCTTCAACATGGATTACCAGGTTCAGTTGAGTTTTGAGAACCAAAACGTGAGTGACCCGGTTCTGAAGCCTTACGGCGTGGACCATCTGATGGTGGTCGAGGGCTTGGGCTGTAAAGCCCTGCGCGTGACCGACCCCGAGAAGATTCAGCCCGCCTTGAAGCAGGCCATGGAGATGACCCGAGAGTTTCGCGTGCCCGTGGTGGTTGAAATCATCCTTGAGCGTGTGACCAATATCTCGATGGGAACCGAGATCGACAAGATCAATGAATTTGAGCCCATCGACTGTCGGCATCCGGAGGGGCCGGAGGGACTGGAGAAGGCGGGTCTCCTCGAATAAGGCCGATCCAACTCTTTCCCCCATCAACAGAACCAAGAGGAGCCGTCATGCCCAAGTTTGCAGCCAATCTCACCATGCTCTTTAATGAAGTCGATTTTCTAGAGCGCTTCGAGAAGGCCGCTTCCGCCGGATTCGAGGCAGTGGAGTTTCTTTTCCCTTATGACTATTCGGCAGAGGACCTTCGAAAGCGCCTCGATGACAACAAGCTCAAAGTCGTTCTCCACAACCTACCAGCGGGAGATTGGGCGGCAGGAGAGCGAGGCATCGCATGCCATCCCGATCGGGTGAACGAATTCCGGGAGGGAGTGGCCAAGGCCATCGGCTATGCCAAAACACTGGGTGTGGGGCAACTCAATTGCCTGGCAGGGAAGCTTCCTGCGGCGGTGAGTCCCGAGCAGGCTCACAAGACATTTGTTGAGAACCTGCGCTTTGCGGCCGGCGAACTCAAGAAGGCGGGGTTGCGACTGCTGATGGAACCCATCAACACCTATGACATCCCGGGCTTCTTTTTAAATCGCACCGAGCAGGCCCTTGCCATCCAGAAAGAAGTGGGTGCGGACAACTTGTTCATTCAGTACGACATCTACCATGCTCAGCGCATGGAGGGTGAACTGGCGGCGAATATTAAGAACCATCTCGACAAAATTGGCCACCTGCAGCTTGCCGACAATCCGGGTCGGAATGAGCCCGGCACGGGCGAGATCAACTATGCCTTTTTGTTCAAGTGGATCGACTCTGTTGGCTACAAAGGATGGATCGGGTGTGAGTACAAGCCGAAGACCACCACCGAGGCGGGACTGGGTTGGCGGGCTGCACTGAGCTGAGAAAAATTTCAAACTGAGGAGAATTAAAAATGAGCATGAAAGTTGGATTCATTGGGTTGGGCATCATGGGTGCTCCCATGGCCGAACATCTCAACAAGGCCGGGCACCAGCTCTTTCTAAACACCATCGGTGACATGCCCGCCTGGGTGGGTGGCTCATCGGCCAAGGTCTGTGCCTCGGCCAAAGAGGTCACGCAACTTGCCGACATTATCATCACCATGGTGCCCGACACTCCAGACGTCGAAGCTGTGCTTTTCAGCGCCAATGGTGTGGCCGAGGGAATGGCCAAAGGCAAGATCGTGGTGGACATGAGCTCCATCTCTCCCATTGCAACCAAGGGATTTGCTCAGAAAATACGTGACCTCGGCGGGTCTTATTTGGATGCGCCCGTCTCAGGCGGTGAGGTCGGTGCGAAGAACGCCACGCTCACCATCATGGTGGGTGGAGATGAGGCCATCTTCAACCGCGTCAAGCCTCTTTTTGAGCTCATGGGAAAGAACATCACCCTGGTGGGCGAGAACGGTGCGGGCCAGACCACCAAGGTGGCCAATCAAATCATCGTTGCATTGAATATCGAGGCAGTGGCAGAGGCGCTGGTGTTTGCAGCAAAGGCAGGTGCCGATCCGGCCCGCGTGCGTCAGGCCCTCATGGGTGGCTTTGCCTCCTCGAAGATTCTTGAGGTCCATGGTGAGCGGATGGTCAAGAGGACCTTCGACCCTGGGTTTCGCATCAATCTGCACCAGAAGGACCTCAACCTGGCCTTGTCGAGTGCGCGCGCGCTGGGGGTCTCCTTGCCCAACACGGCAACGGCACAGGAACTATTCAACAGCCTGGCCGCCCGTGGCGGTTCGGGTTGGGATCACTCGGCGATGATCAAGGCCATTGAGAACCTGGCGAATTTCGAGATCGAGGCCCCGAAGGCCTAGGCCTGAACTCGGTTGGTTGCAAGAGAGAAGGCCCCTTTCCCTTGGCCTTCTTTTTTTCGGAGCCCAAATCCCGTGAGGGCCCCAGCCTTGACCGCCCGCTCATATATAGGGTCTTCCCCGTTGCCAACTCTTGAGAGGCTAAACTTCAAGCCTATGAATGCACCGCGCGAGCCCATGGGGGGCGGCCTGCCATTGGGGTCCCTTCGTTTTGCCGATTACACCGAGCCAATGTCCGATTCAAAGCGGACTGCTTTCTGCGCGGCCCTCGGCCGGGGTCTGCCCAGCGAGATTCTCATTCTTGATGACGAAGGCCTGAGACCCTATGAGTGCGATGGCCTGACGGGCTATCGGCAGATGCCCGTTGCAGTCGCACTGCCTCGCAACGAGTCAGAGGCCCAAGCAGTGCTCGAGATTTGCCGGTCGCATGAGGTGCCAGTGGTGGCCCGGGGTGCTGGAACGGGACTCTCTGGGGGTGCCACGCCACATCGAGGCGGCTTGGTGCTCTCGCTTGCGCGATTCAATCGCATCGTCTCCATCGACCCACTCGCTCGGATCGCCCGCGTCCAACCCGGTGTTCGAAACCTTGCAATTAGTGAAGCCGCCGCGGTGCATGGTCTTTATTACGCCCCCGACCCTTCTTCTCAAATCGCCTGCTCCATTGGTGGCAATGTGGCCGAGAACTCCGGTGGTGTTCACTGCCTGAAATACGGCCTCACCGTTCACAATGTGCTTCGGATCCGAGGCCTGACCATTGATGGCGAAGTAATCGAGGTAGGTAGCGAGGCCTTGGATTCACAGGGCCTTGACCTACTGGGACTCTTAATTGGTTCAGAGGGCATGCTGGCCATCACCACAGAGGTGAGTGTTCGTCTAATCCCCAAGCCGCAGCAGGCCCGCGTCATCCTCGCATCATTCGACGACGTGGAGAAGGCTGGGCAGGCTGTGGCCGATTTGTTGGCGGCTGGAATCATTCCCGCGGGTCTCGAGATGATGGACGGCCCCATGACCGCCGCGGTGGAGGAGTTCGTTCATGCGGGCTACGACCTCAATGCGCAGGCCATTTTGTTGTGTGAGTCCGATGGCACGCCCACCGAGGTCGCTGAGGAGATCGCGCACATGCGAGAGGTTCTCTCCAAGAGCGGAGCGACCAGTCTGCGCATCTCTGACTCCGAGGCCGAGCGCCTGCGATTCTGGTCGGGGCGAAAGAATGCGTTTCCCGCTTCGGGTCGGGTCTCCCCCGATTACTACTGCATCGACGGCACCATTCCGCGCAAGCGCTTGGGAGAAATGCTTCGTCGAATCGCTGGACTCGAGAAGAAGTATGGGCTCCGCTGTCTCAATGTTTTTCACGCCGGCGATGGAAACCTTCACCCCCTGATTCTTTTCGATGCCAGTCGTCCCGGCGAGTTTGAGAGAACCGAGGAGTTCGGCGCGGAGATCCTTGAGATCTGTGTCGAAATGGGCGGCACCGTAACAGGAGAGCATGGTGTGGGCATCGAGAAAATCAACACCATGTGTGTTCAATTTTCGCCGCAAGAGCGAATGAGTTTTTTCGCCATCAAGCGCGCATTTGATCCCGAGGGATTGCTCAATCCCGGCAAGGCCATCCCCACTCTATCGCGATGCGCAGAGTATGGGCGTGAGCATGTCCACAGGGGCGCGCTTCGTTTCCCTGAGCTCTCGCGTTTCTGATCCATGGCCGAACAAGTCGGACAAGCGGAACAAACTGAACAAGCTGAACGAGCCGAGCAGTGGCTCATTGCCACCCGTGAGTGCCTGGCGCAGGCACGTCTCGAGCGGCAGGCCATTCGCATCGAGGGCCATGGAAGCAAGGCCTTTTATGGCAACCCGGTGTCTGCAGATCGGGTGCTCTCAACCCTGGGTTATGCCGGAGTCGTTGATTACGATCCCACCGAGTTGGTGGTCGTGGTTCGCGCTGGCACGCCCATTCGAGTGCTTGAGTCCCTGCTTGAATCGCGCGGTCAACGCCTTGCCTTTGAGCCACCGCGATTTGGGTCAGGGGGTGGAACCGTCGGTGGAATGATTGCTTCGGGCTTATCGGGCCCGGCGCGTTGGATGTCGGGCGCCTGCCGCGACTTTGTATTGGGCATGACCGTGATGAACAGCCAGGGTGATTTGCTCCGCTATGGTGGAACCGTAATGAAGAATGTGGCGGGCTACGACTTGGCAAGGCTTCACACCGGTGCATTGGGAAGCCTGGGCATTGTTCTCGATGTGGCCTTGAAGGTCTTGCCCCTTCCCGCAGCCCGTCTTAGCCTTGAGTGGTCTTGCTCTGAGGACGCGGCTCGAGAGACCCTCAACGAGTGGGCAGCAAGGCCATTGCCGTTGTCTGCATCTGCATGGATTCCGAATCAATTGGGTGGGTTCGATGGCACGCTTCGACTCCGCCTCTCTGGTGCCAGGGCCGCGGTCGACGAGGCAGCCAACGCTCTTTCTCAGTCCCCTCAGGGTCGACTGGGCCTGGCCCGGCCACTCAAGAACAACGAGGCCGATGCTTTCTGGCTGAGCATTCGAGACCAGACCCATTCCGTATTTCAGTCGTCTCTGCCCCTCTGGCGGGTCAGTCTGCCAGCGCGTGCAGAGGGCCATGCCGATTTTTCTCCCATGCTGGTTGAATGGGGTGGGGGCCTGCGTTGGATTGCGACCAATCACTCGGCGCAGGCCGTGCGAGCCTTCGCCGCCGATCGATCTGGGCATGCTGCGCTTTATCGGCCCGGCCAGGGACAGGTGCTTCCTTCAGACGGGGTCTTTATGCCGCTCGAGCCAGTGATTCACCGACTGCACCAGAGAATTCGCGAGGAGCTCGATCCCATGGGCCTTCTTAACCCCGGGCGATTGAGCCCGGCCATGGCCCGGGCCGCATAGGAGAGCACGTGGAAGTCCAGCTCGCATCATGGTTGCAAGGCAGCGCAGCGGGTCAACGCGCCCAAGAGATTCTTCGGCGGTGTGTTCACTGCGGATTCTGCACGGCCACCTGCCCCACCTATCAGTTGTTGGGAGATGAGCTCGATGGTCCTCGGGGTCGCATCTACTTGATGAAGGAATTGGTGGAGGGTGCGGCAGTGGGCCGTGGCACTCAGGGCCACCTGGATCGCTGCCTTACTTGTCGCAATTGCGAGACCACCTGTCCCTCGGGGGTTCAGTATGGGGAGCTCGTTGATATTGGGCGAGAACTCATCGAGGCGCGTGTCAAGCGGCCCCTGAGCGAAGCATGGACGCGTGGGGTCCTTCGGTGGTTTTTACCTTCGGTGTTTTTTGCCCCCGCCTACCGTTTGGGGCTGCTCTTTCGACCCCTTTTGCCCAAGGCCATTGCGTCCAAGCTCATCGTCTCGCGCAAGCCCAGGCCACTGCCCCCAAAGGGGCAAGGCAAGAAGGTGGTCATGTTGCGGGGTTGCGTCCAGCCCAGCATGTTGCCCAATGTCGATATTGCGACAGCACGTGTTCTTGCGGCCATTGGATTGGAGGCGCGTTGGGAAGAGGGGTCGGGTTGTTGTGGCGCTGTTCGTCAGCACCTGGCCGATCCGCACGGCGCGCTCAATGATGCGCGACGCAACATCGATGCGTGGTGGCCATCCATCGCAGCGGGAGAGGTCGAGGCCGTGATGGTCAATGCCTCGGGCTGTGCGGTCATGGTGAAAGACTATGGCCGGTTGCTCGCCGAAGACCCGGTCTATGCAGAGCGAGCAGCCGCGGTCTCTAGGCTGGCGGTCGATCCCATTGAGTGCCTTGAGCCGCATATGGAAACGATTCGTCAGAAGCTCTTGAAGAAGGGGGTCAATGACGCGGCGATTGCTTACCACCCGCCTTGCACGCAGCAACACGGCATGCAGATTCGTGGCCGGGTGGAGGCGTTTTTAAGGTCGATTGGCGCCTCGCTCGTTTCATTTGGCGATGGCCATCTCTGCTGTGGGTCGGCAGGAACCTACTCGGTGCTCCAGCCAGATATTGCCAAAGCGCTACTCGATCGGAAACTCTCGGCGATTCAAGCCGCCCGTCCGGACCTCATCCTCTCGGCCAATGTTGGGTGTATTTCGCACTTGGCCTCGGACGCAAGGGTGCCGGTGATGCATTGGTTGGAGTGGCTCGACGACCAACTCACGCAGGACTGAGACAGCCCAAGACGCGCGGACCGCGCGCGCCGGTGACAGCGGGGACATTGCCGGGTTGGCCCGATACATAGCGCCAGGCGAGCCAGGCGAAGGCCGCCGACTCGACGGACTGGCTTGGCCAACCAATGGCATCGGTGGGGGCCACGGGGCATTGAAAGGCTTTTTCAATGGCCGCCATAAGAACCGGATTGCGACTGCCACCGCCGCATACCCAGATTGAATCGATTGAGACTGCCCCGCCCTCAGAATGAACTTCACTCTGGGCGTCCTGTTTCCAACTACCCAAGAATTTTTCGACAGCGCGGGCCACCGATTTCGCGGTCAACTCCACAAGCGTCCGCTGGACATCCTCCGGTCGAAGCGATTCGGATGAATGGCTCGGTAGGCGACGAATTTCATTCCCTAGCCAAGAGAGGTTGAACAACTCTCGGCCTGTGCTCTTGGGCCCCACCGGCTTCTGAAAGTAGGGAGCCGCAAGCATTTGTTCCAGAAGCGCTGGGATGCAATTGCCATTGCCAGCCCATTGGCCATCGCGGTCAAAGGCAGTGCCCATCTGTTTGAGGCACCACTGATCGAGAAGGGTGTTGGCCGGACCAGTATCGAAGCCCCCGATCACCTCTACGTCGTTGGTTTTGGTCGTGCGCAGCAGGGTGATGTTGGCAATGCCACCCAGATTCAGCACGCCGTGGATTGAAGGCCTATTGGATTGCGTGGCATCCGAGCGGCGACGGTGGGCCCTGACCATGGCTGCGTGGAAGGGTGGAACCAGGGGCGCGCCTTGGCCGCCTGCCGCCATGTCTCGATTGCGAAAATCAAAGACCACATCAATTCCTGTCTGCTCGGCCAGGCGGGGCGCCTGAATGAGTTGGAGGCTCATGCCGTGTTCGGGCCGATGCAGGATTGTCTGCCCATGGGCACCAATGGCGGTGATGTCCTGCGGAGCCTGTTGGGTCTGTTCGAGAAGTCTCTGGACCAAACTCGCCATGGCCTCGGTTAGCAAGCGTGTCACCACAAGCGAGCGCTCAATGGCTTGGGGGGTCTGTGCATCCAGCAATGCCTCAATGTCCTTGCGAAGGGCAATGGGGATCTCTGCAGATTCGGTGGCGATTCGAACGGGATCTCCACCACCGGGATCGATATCGACCAGGCTGGCATCAATCCCATCGAGACTCGTGCCTGACATGAGGCCGATGAACTTCACGCTCAGTTGTTCCGCGCGGTATTGATGCTGTCGAGCAGGGACAAGCGCTTGCGAAGATCGGTGGCCAAAGTTTTAAAGGAGGCGAGCTGGTCACCGGTCAGGCTTGGAATCTGCGGGTTTTCTTTCGTGATGGCAGTGGGATCGACTGAGCGACCGTAGATGCGAAATTCGTAATGCAGGTGCGGTCCGGTGGCCCAGCCGGTGGATCCCACATAACCGATGACCTCGCCCATTCGAACGCTCTGGCCTGGCCGAGGTCGGCCCGCATAGGACGAGAGGTGTGCGTAGTAGGTGGAGTAGCGTTGGTTGTGGCGAATCTCAATGGCATTGCCATAGCCACCGTTGTACCCCACCTCGACGATCTCTCCATCGGCCACACTGCGGACCGGCGTGCCGGTGGGGGCCGCGTAGTCAACACCGCGGTGGGCCCGAGGGTCACCAAACAGGGGATGAAGTCGAAAGTTCGTAAAACTTGAAGTGACACGCGTGAAACGAAGTGGGGCCGCAAGAAAGCCGCGCTTGACTGATTTTCCTTCGGCGTCGTAAAAGTTGCCTTTGGTGCCATCGGGGTTGTAGTACAGGGCCTCATAGGTCTCTCCAGAGGCCTCGAAACGAACGGCGATTAGGCGGTAGTTGCCAATGTCCCGTCCGGCAAGTTTCTGGCTCTCGTAAATTACGCGAACCTTGTCACCCGCATTGACTTGGCGACGAAAGTCGAGGTCGGATTCAAAGAGGCTGACAATCTCATCGGTAATGACATCGGGCACCCCGGCCTGGTCCATCGCACCGAAAAAGGACTGACCCACCACAACGGAGCGGTGCTCAACGGAGACCTCGGTGCCCATGCGGGCTGTTGTGATCTCAAACTGATTCTCTCCTGTGCGCTCAATGACCCATGCGTCCATGCCGCTGATGAGTCGAAGTCGCAGCAGTCGGCCCTGAAGGTCTGTGTAGGCAAAGGCGATTCGCCCCTGGTTGGCCCGCAAGACGGCTTGGGTCTGACGTTCCCTCTTCAAGAAGGCCATGGCCGCGGGGTCACGAACACCCATTCGGCTGAGCAACTTCTCGAAGCTGTCGCCCGGTCGCACCTCATCTTCTCGTGCCAATTCCAGTCCGTGGGCCTGCAATGCCTCCAGCTGATCGGTGAGAGCGGGCAGGGCCACCGGAGCGGTCGTGAGCTGAGACAGCGCCTTAGACTCGGCCTCTGAGAGCGGCGAGACACCGAGTGCGGTGACAATCGCCATGGTCAGTCCGAAGCCAGCCGAGCCGAGAATCCAGGTTTTGCGGTTTTTGGGAGTCATGGGAAGTAAAATTCTAACTTTGTGCCCATTTAGACCCCTATGCAACCCTCGTCCGCAGCTTCGTCTTCCGAACTCAGCCAGTCCGTGCGCGAGGCAATGGCTGTGATTCGCCGTGGCGCCGAGGAAATCTTGGTCGAATCAGAGCTCCAAGAGAAGTTGGCGGTCAGCGAGCAGACAGGCACCCCGCTTCGCGTAAAGCTTGGGCTCGATCCCACCGCCCCGGATTTGCATTTGGGCCACACAGTGGTTCTCAATAAACTTCGCCAACTGCAGGACTTGGGTCACCAGGTGGTCTTTCTCATTGGAGACTTCACCGCATTGATCGGAGACCCGACGGGCCGCAACAGCACGCGGCCGCCTCTCACCCGTGAAGAGATTGCGATCAACGCACGCACCTATTTCGAGCAGGCCAGCCTTGTGCTCGACCCCGATCGAACCGAAATTCGATACAACTCCGAGTGGTGCGAACCCCTCGGGGCCACGGGAATGATCCAACTCGCTGCCCAGGCCACCGTGGCCCGGATGCTCGAGCGCGATGACTTCACCAAGCGTTACAAAGCGGGAACGCCCATCTCCGTGCATGAGTTTCTCTACCCCCTTATGCAGGGCTACGACTCGGTGGCACTCAAGGCCGATCTGGAGTTGGGAGGAACCGATCAGAAGTTCAATCTCCTGATGGGCCGAGAACTCCAGCGCAATGCCGGCCAGCCCGCCCAGTGTGTCCTCACCATGCCGCTTCTCGAGGGCTTGGATGGGGTTGAGAAGATGAGCAAGAGCAAGGGCAATACGGTCTCCATCACCGATTCGCCCGATGAAATGTTCGGCAAACTCATGTCGGTGAGCGATGCGTTGATGTGGCGCTATTACCTTTTGCTCTCCCGATGCTCGCTTGCCCAGATCGAGGCCCTTCAGGCCGAGGCAAAGGCGGGTCGAAACCCAAGAGACATCAAAGTGGAGCTGGCTTGCGAGATGGTCGAGCGGTTCCACGACCGGGCAGCCGCGTTGCGGGCCCTGGCCAACTTCGAAGCCCGCTTTAAACAGGGTGAGATCCCGGAAGACCTTCCCGTGGTTCGACTCGACGAGAGTCGGCTCGCGATTGCGCAGGTCCTCAAGCGCGCCAGCCTCGTGCCCTCATCGGCGGAGGCCTATCGCAATATTGAGCAGGGCGGGGTGCGAGTCGATGGTGTGAAGGTAGAAGATCGTGATCTCGAACTCACGGTCGGAAGTTATGTGGTGCAGGTTGGCAAGCGTCGATTCGCCCGAGTGGAGATTGGCCAGTGAGCGAAGGTTCAAGACTCAAGTGGTTTATTTGGATGGCCGTGGCCACCATCGCGGCGGTCTACTTTTTAATTTTTGTTGGCGGCACGGTTCGCGCCACGGGCTCGGGCATGGGGTGTCCAGATTGGCCCACCTGCTTTGGCCAACTCATTCCACCCACCTCAGAAGCGCAACTTCCCGCCGACTGGCGTGTTCGCTATGCGGATCGGGGCTATGCCGAGGCCGATTTCGATCCAGTCAAGACCTGGACGGAATTCATCAACCGCTTGGTGGGCGTCACCATTGGCCTGATGTCGATTGCCACTGTCGCCTTGGCCTGGCTTGCTGTTCGGTCGGGCGCAGCGCTGCCAAAGGTCGCCTGGGCGGCCACATTCGCGCTTTTCATGGTGGTCTTCAATGGCTGGATTGGCTCGATGGTGGTGGCGAGCAACCTTCGGCCTGTCATGGTGTCGCTCCACATGCTCGGTGCCTTCTTTGTCCAGATGGGATTCATCTACGCCCTGGTCTGGTCACGGCCAGGTTATTTTGCACAGGCCGCGGCCGCGTTGCCCACCTGGTTTTCAAAGGCGGTGTTGGCGATTCTCCTGGCCTTGGTGGTTCAGATTTTCCTTGGTATTCAGATTCGCGAGAGTGTTGATCTCATCTCCCGAACGGTCGATGAGTTGCAGCGCGATGAGTGGATGACGGCCGTGCCCTGGATTTTCTATGTGCACCGCTCCTTCTCTTGGGTGGTGCTTGCCCTTGTCGGTTGGATTCTTTGGCGGGTCTATCGATCGGATGCGGCTCGCCAGAACCTTGGCAGAATCACCACAGCGCTGGTGGCCCTGGTGGTCATCGAGATGTTGTTGGGCGCTGCCCTCAATCATCTGGGCTTTCCCCTGGTGGCCCAGCCCCTGCACCTGCTCACCGCCCACCTTATTTACGGCGTTCTCTGGTTTCTCTGGTGCGCCACCAGTGCGGCCCAGCGACCCGCCTCACTCGAGACGCAAACAAGCGGGTTGGCGCCCCGTTCTCCCCATCTCTCTTCACCACTATAGGACCCCATATGTTTGATCGTAGCCAGAGCTACACAAAGACCGACTCAGAACTCGCCGCTGCGATTGCAGCGGAGCACGCTCGGCAGGAGGCCCATATTGAGTTGATTGCCTCAGAGAATTACGCCAGCCCCGCGGTGATGGCTGCGCAGGGCTCGCAGCTCACCAACAAGTACGCCGAAGGTTATCCAGGGCGTCGCTACTACGGTGGCTGCGAGCACGTCGATGTCGTAGAGCAGCTGGCCATTGATCGTTTAAAGAAGTTGTACGGATGCGAGGCGGCCAATGTTCAGCCGCACTCCGGGGCCCAGGCCAACACCGCTGTTTTTCTTGCTTTTCTTCAGCCCGGCGACACCATCATGGGCCTCTCGCTCGCCGAGGGCGGGCACCTCACGCACGGCATGCCGCTCAATCTCTCGGGCAAGTGGTTCAAGGTCGTGCCCTACGGCCTCAATGAGAAAGAAGAAATCGACTACGACCGCATGGAGGCACTGGCGCGTGAGCACAAGCCCAAGCTTCTCATTGCGGGTGCCTCGGCCTACTCGCTTAAAACCGATTGGGCGCGTTTCGCCAAGGTGGCCAAGGAGATTGGCGCCATCTTTATGGTGGACATGGCACATTACTCGGGCCTGATTGCAGCCGGTGTCTATCCGAGCCCAGTTCCGCACGCCGACATCGTCACCTCGACCACGCACAAGAGCCTTCGTGGGCCACGCGGGGGCATCATCCTGATGAAGGCAGAGCATGAGAAGGCAATCAACAGCGCGGTATTTCCAGGCGTACAAGGTGGACCGCTCATGCACGTGATTGCCGCCAAAGCCGCCGCATTCGGAGAGGCCCTGGAGCCCTCCTTCAAAGTCTATGCCCAACAGATTGTTTCCAATGCCCAGGCCCTTGCCCAAGGCCTTGTGGAGAGGGGCCTTCGAATTGTCTCTGGTCGGACCGAGAGCCACTTGATGCTGGTGGACCTGCGTTCGAAAAAGATCACCGGAAAACTCGCCGAGGCGGTGCTCGGCCAAGCCCACCTCACTGTGAACAAAAATGCCATTCCCAACGACCCGGAAAAGCCAATGGTCACCAGTGGCATTCGATTGGGCACGCCTGCCTGTACCACCCGCGGCTTGAAGGAGGCAGAGATGCGAGAGGTCGCCAACCTCATTGCCGATGTGCTTGAGTCCCCAGAGGATCCATCGGTGATTGCGCGTGTTCGTGGCTCGGTCGAGGCGCTCACGGCCCGCTTCCCGGTTTACCGATAGGCGGGCCCTGGGCACCGGGGTCTTTCAATGCGCTGCCCCTCCTGTGGTTCGCCCGATACCCAGGTGACCGACACCCGGATGTCGGACGACGGCCTTGAGATTCGCCGTCGACGCCGATGCCTGGCCTGTGATCGGCGTTTCAAGACCATCGAACGACTCGAACTCTCGTTGCCCGTGGTGGTCAAGAAGGACGGCTCGAGAAGTGACTTTGATCCCCAGAAGATTCGCTCGAGCATGGGGCTGGCGCTGCGCAAGCGGCCTGTCTCATCCGATGTCTTGGAGCAGTCCGCCCGAACCATCGAGGAGCGACTGGCAGCCTCGGGTGAGCGAGAGGTGGCCTCTCAGCGCATAGGGGAGTTGGTGATGAAGGAACTTCGCCGGCTCGACAAAGTGGCCTATGTTCGCTTCGCCTCGGTCTACCGAAGTTTTGAAGACATCGCCGAGTTCGAGGCCTTGCTCGCCGAGGTTGGGCCGCGCAAGGCAGCGAGTCGCAGACGCGGGGGCGCTTAACACCATGTTTTCTGCGGCCGATGGTCAGTGGATGTCCGAGGCCTTGGCACTTGCGGCCAAGGGGCTCTACACGACCGCGCCCAACCCACGGGTGGGCTGCCTCATTGTTCAGTCTGGTCGAGTTGTTGGTCGTGGCTGGCATGAGCGAGCGGGCGAGGCCCATGCGGAGGCAAGGGCGCTCGCCGAGGCGGGCTCGCGTGCAAAAGGTGCCACGGCCTACGTCACCTTGGAGCCGTGTGCGCACATCGGCCGAACAGGCCCTTGCACCCAAGCCCTTCTCAAATCGGGCATTTCAACCGTGGTGGCCTCGGTCGAGGACCCCAATCCGGCTGTGGCAGGAAAGGGGTTTGAGCAGCTGCGCGCCAGTGGAATTGCAGTGCGAGTGGGACTGCTGGCCCAGGAGGCAGAGGAGATCAATCGAGGGTTCTTCATGCGCATGCGAGAGGGCCGCAGCTGGATGCGATTGAAGTCTGCTGCTTCACTCGATGGGCGAACCGCGCTGCCCAATGGCTCGAGTCAATGGATTACAGATGCGGTTTGCCGGGCCGACGGTCATCACTGGCGCGCCCAATCCTGCGCGGTGCTCACCGGCATGGGCACCTTTGAGAGAGACCAACCCCTTCTGACAGTTCGTGAGGTGGAAACCAGTCGGCCGCCCTGGCGAATCCTGCTTTGTCCGCGGCTTGATTGCGATCCCGATGCCCCATTCTTTCGTCACGAGCGGGCCATGGTCTTTTGTCTGGACGCAGCGCGCAGCGCCAACATCGGTGGCGTGCTCGAGCGCCTTGAAGGCCGTGGCGTCTCGGTTGAAAGCCTCCCGCCTGCGACGGGTGTGTCGGCGGGCTCTCGAAGGATCGATCTTCAAGCCTTGGCCCAACGGCTTGCCGCCCTTGGAATGAATGAGGTTCAACTCGAGGTTGGGTCACGCCTGGCGGGCGGTTTTCTTCGAGACGGATTGATCGACGAGTGGTTGCTCTACCAGGCGCCGGTTGTATTGGGCAATGGCATGGGGCTCTTCGATGACCTGCCCTCACTCGAGGGCCCGAATCAGGCGCCGCGCTGGCGCTTGATCGATCAGCGTCGCCTGGGCGATGGTTTCGTGTCGATGCTTCGCCCGCAACTCGATTCCACGCCACGATCGGATCGCGGCTGAACGATACACTTCGGGCATGTTCACCGGAATCGTTCAGGCCATCGGCCAGATTGAAGAAGTCCTGCCGCAGCCGAGTTCGGCCGGGCAGAAGGGTGGGCTTCGACTCATGGTCGCCTGGGGCGGCCTCGATTCTGAGGACGTCTCTGAAGGTGACTCCATCGCCATCAACGGGGCTTGCATGACGGCCCTGCGCCCCGACGCCTTTGGTTTTGCAGTCGACATCTCGCGCGAGAGTCTTGACTGCACGGTGGGACTCGATCGGCCCGGGCCGGTCAACTTGGAGAAGGCGATGCGCGCGAGCGACAGGCTCGGTGGCCATATTGTCTCGGGTCATATCGATGCCGTGGGACGCGTGATTCGCTTGGAGTCTCGTGGCGAGTCGGTGGGCCTTGCAGTGAGGCTTCCGCCCGAGTTGGCGGTTTATGTCTCAGAGAAGGGCTCAATCGCTTTGCAGGGTGTGAGCCTCACCATTAACCAAGTCCTCGATCGAGACGACGGTGTTGAGATTGATATCAATCTCATTCCCCACACGTGGAGCCAGACAACGTTGCGTGGCCTGGCGGTGGGGGATGGTGTGAACGTCGAAGTCGACACCATTGCCAGACAGGTGGTCCGTTGTTGGGAGCGCATGGGCCAATTGAGTGGTCAACTGAGTCGCCCAAGGGGTGATCAAGCCAATGGGCCAGCTGGTGGTTCGGGGGGCCGGAGGTCATGAGTGATGTGCAGGGAAGGCTCCATTCGGCGAGCGAACTGATCGCTGCCATTGCTGCCGGCAAGATGGTCGTCTTGGTTGACGACGAGGACCGAGAGAATGAGGGCGATCTGGTGATGGCCGCCGATGCGGTTTCCGCCGAAGCCATCAACTTCATGGCGCGGTTCGGTCGGGGCCTCATCTGCCTCACGCTTACCGAGCCGGACTGCCGGCGCCTCAAGCTTCCTCTGATGGTCCACGAGAACCGCTCCGCTCACACCACAGCATTCACGGTCTCCATCGAAGCGGCCTCCGGTGTGACCACTGGCATCAGTGCGGCCGATCGCGCCCACACCATCGCGGTGGCTGTTGCCAAGGGCTCACGACCCGAGGACCTTGTTCAGCCGGGTCACGTTTTTCCGCTTATGGCCCAGGCCGGGGGCGTGCTGGCCAGGGCGGGTCATACCGAGGCGGGTTGTGATTTGGCCGCGCTCGCAGGCCGTCGCCCAGCCGCGGTGATTTGCGAGATCCTCAATGACGACGGGACCATGGCCCGTCTTCCTCAACTCCTTGCGTTCGCCCAGCAGCACGGCCTGCTGGTGGGTTCGATTGCAGATTTAATTCAGTACCGCTCGGCCACCGAGAGCCTCATTGAAGAGCGGTCCCGCGGCCCGATTGAGCTCGCGGGCGTTCATTGGGAAATGGTCGTCTATCGAGACCGAGTCATGCAGCAGCCGCACATCGCACTTCTGCGCGGCCGGCCGCAACAATCATTGGTGACCAATGTTCGAGTCCATGAGCCACTCACAGCCTTTGATTTCTTCGATACCCATTCGCATCGACACAGTTGGCCGCTTCCCCAGGCCCTGGCGCGTTTGGCTGCGGACGCCACTGCGGGCGTTGCTGTCTTAATCAACTCGGCGCCTTCGGTCGATCGAGTCTGGTCGGTGCTGGAGTCACACGGCGCAATCCATGGCCATGCGCAGGGTCGATCGGCCCATTCTTCTGCCACGCTTCGCAATTACGGGGTGGGCGCCGCCATATTGAAATCCCTCGGGGTGGGAAAGATGAATCTCTTGGCCCAGCCGAGAAAAATGCCGAGCATGGCTGGCTATGGCCTCGAGGTGGTGTCTTACGAACAATTTGAGGGAGCAAAGTGACCATGACTGTTCAGCGATTTGTTCCAGAACTGGCTGCCGATGGCCTTCGGCTTGGAATAGTGGTGGCCCGCTTCAATCAGGCCATCACCAAAAAATTGGAATCGAGTTGCATCGATACCTGTTTGAGGGCGGGTGTCGATGAGAGTGACATTGTTGTCTGCTCGGTTCCTGGTGCCCTAGAGATTCCACTGGTCCTCTCTCAACTCGCAGAGACGGGGCAGTTTGATGCATTGATTGCACTCGGCGCTGTGGTCCGAGGAGAGACCTACCACTTTGAGGTGGTCTCCAATGAATCGGCCACCGGTGTCTCTCGTGTGGGCCTTGAGTTTCATATCCCCGTGGCCAACGGCATTCTCACGGTGGATACCGATGCCCAAGCCCTTGCCCGTGCCGAGGAGAAGGGCAGAGACTGCGCGCTCGCTGCCATCGAAATGGCCAATTTGTTATTGGCCATCGATGAGGAATTGGGTCAGGTCGATGAGACCGAGCGCTAGTCGCAGCCGAGGGCATCAGGCCCGAGGCACTCGGCGACTCTCGCGACTCCTTGTTGTTCAGGGCCTCTACCAGTGGGCGTTGTCAGGAGAGTCTCCAACTCAGATTGAGCTCTACTTGGCCGAGTCCGATGAGTTCAAGGCGGCCGATCAGGCCTACTTTCAAACCTGTTTCCGAGGTGTGCTCGAGTCGCAGGCGGCTTTGCAGGCGTTGATTGAGGCGGCGCTGGACCGCCCCTGGGCCCAGGTGTCTCCCGTCGAGCAGGGGATTCTTATGCTTGGCGTTTTCGAACTTCGTGATGCACCGGAGGTGCCTTATCGTGTGGTGATCAATGAGGCCGTGGAGTTGAGCAAGAGCCTGGGCGGCAATGAGGGACATCGCTATGTCAATGGCGTGCTTGATCGAATGGCCCCCCAGCTGCGACCACACGAGTGCCAGGCAGAGGCGGCCCGTGGCCAGTGAGAATGTGGCCCCCGGTGAATTTGAGCTGATATCTCGTTTTTTCAAAGGGCCGGCCGAGCAGTTTGCCGGCACCGCACTCAAACACCCCAAGGCCATGGGGATTGGCGACGATGGCGCCGTTCTCGCGCCTCTGCAAAGTGGCGAGCAACTGGTCATGGCCATGGACACCATGGTGGAATCTCGCCATTACTTCCCCGATATGGACCCTGCTGCGCTCGGTCACAAGTGCCTGGCCGTGAATCTCTCCGATCTGGCCGCAATGGGGGCAAAGCCACTGGGTTTCACTCTTTCCCTGGCCATTCGTGAGCCGCGGGAGTCTTGGTTGGAAGATTTCTCCAAGGGCCTTCTGGGCCTCGCCCAGCAGTGGGACTGCACGCTACTGGGTGGAGACACGGTGCGAGTTCCGCTTGGGTCTGCCGAGACCATCTCTGTTGCCGCGCTGGGCACCGTCCCCACCGGGATGGCCATCATGCGATCGGGCGCCCGTGAGGGCGATGATTTATGGGTCTCTGGGGAGTTGGGCGATCCAATGATTGCGCTGACGCAAGACCATAGAGACACCAAACTCTGCTGGCCTCAACCCAGGGTCGCCCTTGGGCTCGCCTTGCGCGATATTGCGCATGCCGCCATCGATATCTCCGACGGCCTGGCCTCAGAACTTGCCCACCTCATGCGGGCGTCGTCGGCTGCGTCCTCAACCAACCTGGTCGCACGGGTCCGCCTCGAGGCATTGATCGACTGCCTTGGCCCCCGCCTATCGAGCAGACTTGCTGCCGGAGAGTCCCCACGCGATCTCTGCCGAATCGCTGCCAGCGGCGGGGATGAATACGAATTGCTTTTTGCCGCCCCCGCCGAACATCGCTCAGCCGTGGAGGGTCTCGCCAAGCGCTTGGCCTTGCCACTGCATTGCATTGGTCGAGTGACTCAGTCCCCAGATGAATCGGCTTTCTCTTGGCCGGTCATCTGGGAGGACGCGCAGGCATGCCCCTTGCCTGCATCTGAATGGCCCAAGGCCGGTTTTGAGCACTTCTGAGCCAAGCAGCATTCTGCTGCGCCACCCTGCGCACACCATTGCCCTGGGCTTTGGTGCGGGCCTCTCGCCGGTCGCACCGGGAACGGCCGGCACGCTCTGGGCCTGGGCGAGTTTCTGGGTCATTGATTTCTTTGTCGTCCCCTGGGTCTGGGCGCTCCTGCTGCCCCTGGGCCTTGCGATCGGCATTTGGGCCTGCCATCGAACGGGACAACTGATCGGGGCCGACCATGGGGCGATGGTCTGGGATGAGATCGTCGCCTTCTGGCTTGTTCTGGCAGTGCTTCCCCGCTCCTTCGAGATGGAGGTATCCCGTTACACCGATGGTTGGTCGTCCTTTGCCTTGCAGTTTCTCGCCTTTGCGCTCTTTCGTTTTTTTGATGCGGTCAAGCCACCGCCTGTTGATTGGGTGGATCGAGAATTCAAAGGCGGTTTGGGCGTGATGGCCGATGATCTTGTGGCGGCTGCACTCACTCTGCTGACCATTGCGGTTTTGCTTCGATTGGTGGCCTTTGTATTTGGGTCCTTGTCATGAGTGAGAACGGATCAATGCGGCTCTGTCTTGCGCTTGCGCTTGGCTGGGCGGCCCAGCGGGCGGGTTGCAAGATTTCTTTGGCTGAGTCTTGCACGGGGGGCATGGCCTGCGCCTGGCTCGCGGGGGTAGCGGGCTCGAGTGCCTGGCTCGAAGGCGGTGTGGTCAGCTATTCGAACGCAATGAAGCGGACCCTATTGGGGGTCACAGAGGCATCTCTGCTCGCACACGGCGCAGTGAGCAGCGCCGTGGCCGCGGAGATGGCCGATGGCGCGAGCCGCCTGGGCTCGGGTGGGCCAGGCCCGCTGGCTTCGGCCTCGATCACGGGCATTGCCGGCCCCTCGGGGGGAACCCACGAGAAGCCGGTCGGGACTGTCTGGTTTGCCTGGAAACTCCCTGGCCAATCGGTCTTGACACAGACCCAACGCTTCAGGGGCGATCGCGCCGGGGTGCAGGCCCAGGCCGCCCATTGGGCCCTTTCGGGCCTTTTTTCCTTGTTGGTTCAAGCCTCGGGGCAGGCCTCGGCCCAATGGTCGATGCCCAACACGAGCCATAGCCCCTAGGGTGGAGGGCCAGTTGAATACTGTTTATTTATACAGTACTCTTGTCAAACCTTCTGAATAAGGAACGCCACCATGGACGATCAAGTCGTTAAAACCCGCGCAGAAAAAACCAAGGCGCTCGCGGCCGCCATTGCTCAAATCGAAAAGCAGTTCGGCAAGGGCTCCATCATGAAGATGGGCGAAAACGACGTTGCACCCGACATCCAAACGGTTTCTACCGGCTCCCTCGGTCTCGATATCGCCCTCGGTGTGGGCGGCTTGCCCCGTGGCCGAGTGGTTGAAATCTATGGGCCAGAGTCCTCGGGCAAGACCACCCTCACGCTCCAAGTCATTGCAGAAATGCAGAAGCTCGGCGGGGTCTGCGCGTTTGTCGACGCCGAGCATGCACTCGATACCCAGTATGCGCAGAAGCTTGGCGTCACCCTCTCCGACCTTTTGATCTCTCAACCCGACACGGGTGAGCAGGCCCTCGAGATTGTCGACGCCTTGGTGCGCTCGGGCTCGGTCGACCTCATCGTTGTGGATTCGGTGGCGGCCCTCACGCCTCGGGCCGAGATCGAGGGCGACATGGGCGACTCGCTCCCTGGCCTTCAGGCCCGGCTCATGTCTCAAGCCCTTCGCAAACTCACCGGAACCATCAGTCGAACCAATACCTTGGTCATCTTCATCAATCAGATTCGCATGAAGATTGGTGTCATGTTCGGTAGTCCCGAGACCACAACGGGCGGCAATGCACTGAAGTTCTATTCCTCGGTGCGCCTGGATATTCGCCGCGTGGGCTCGCTCAAGAAGGCCGACGAAGTCGTTGGCTCAGAGACACGCGTTAAGGTGGTGAAGAACAAGGTCGCTCCGCCATTCAAGGCCGCCGATTTCGACATCCTCTACGGCGAGGGCATCTCCCGCGAGGGTGAAATTGTCGATCTCGGCGCAGAGGCCAACATTGTCGAGAAATCGGGTGCTTGGTACAGCTACAACGGCGATCGAATCGGACAGGGCAAAGACAATGCGCGGGAGTTTTTAAAGCAGAACCCAGCCATGGCCATTGAAATTGAAAACAAGATTCGTGCCCACTTTGGGGTCGCTCTGCGTGAGGTTCGTCCACGCTTGGAGTTGGCCTCCAATCGCGACGAGTCGGAAGAGGTCAGCGCAGAGCCCACCGAGAAGCGGGGCCGAGGCCGACCTGCGCGTGAACTCAAAGAGGCCTCCTGAGTCCTGCCGCGCCTCGCTCTTTGAAGACCAGGGCCGTTGCTGCCCTGGCCCGTCGGGAGCTTAGTCGTGCCATGTTGCGCGACAAACTCTTGTCCCATGCGGACTCCGAGCATGAGGTCAACCTCCTTCTCGGGGAACTCGAGGCCAAAGGCTTCCTCTCCGATGAGCGTTTTGCCCAATCCTATGTTCGAACCAAGGGGCAGCGCTACGGCGCACTGCGGCTAAAGTTCGGGCTTCGAGAGGCGGGCGTGAGCGATTCCATTATCGAGGCCGAGCTCGCGGCCTTTAAGTCCACGGAGTTGCAGCAGGCCCTGGTGGTCTGGGCTCGCCGCTTTTCTGCCCCACCGACATCCATTGAAGAGAGGGCACGCCAAGAGCGTTTTCTTCTTCAGAGAGGCTTCCCGCCGGGGACTCTGCGTCGGCTCGAAGCCAGCGGCTTTGCGGAACCGGACCTGTCCTAGCCATCTGACCCAATACCCGCGTGCTAACATCCCCTCACCAGTTGGGGGGCTTGTCTTATGAAAATCCATGAGTACCAAGGCAAGGACATCCTTCGCCAATATGGGGTTGCGGTTCCAAGGGGAATCGCTTGTTTTTCAGTCGATGAGGCGGTCGCAGCAGCTCAAAAGCTCGGCGGCTCGCTCTGGGTGGTCAAGGCCCAGATCCATGCCGGTGGTCGTGGCAAGGGCGGTGGAGTCAAAGTCGCCAAGTCACTCGATGACGTGCGCACCTATGCAACCTCGATTCTCGGTATGCAACTCAAGACTCACCAGACCGGCCCCGACGGACAAAAGGTTCGTCGCCTTCTTATTGAAGAAGGTGCCGACATTAAGAAAGAAATCTACCTTGCCGCGGTGACCGATCGAGTCACACAGAAGATCTGCGTCATGGGCTCCTCCGAGGGTGGCATGGACATCGAGGAGGTCGCGGCGACCCATCCCGAAAAGATTCACAAGGTATTTGTCGACCCCGCCACCGGCCTGACCGATGCGGACGCCGACGCGCTTTCCTCGAAGATTGGCATCCCAGCCGATTCCATCGCCCAGGCCCGATCGGTTCTGAAAGGGCTCTACAAGGCGTTTTGGGAGACAGATGCCTCGCTGGCGGAGATCAACCCACTAATCCTGACGGGTGATGGCCGTGTTGTCGCGCTCGATGCCAAGTGGAACTTCGATTCGAATGCGCTTTATCGCCACCCCGAGATCACTGAGTACCGCGATCTCGACGAGGAGGACCCCGCCGAGATCGAGGCCTCCAAGTTCGATCTCGCCTACATTCAACTCGATGGCAATATCGGTTGTCTGGTCAACGGCGCGGGACTGGCCATGGCCACCATGGACACCATCAAACTCTTCGGTGGTGAGCCGGCCAACTTCCTTGATGTGGGCGGTGGTGCCACCACCGAGAAGGTGACAGAGGCCTTCAAGATCATGCTGGGCAACCCCAACGTCAAGGCCATTCTGGTGAACATTTTCGGCGGCATCATGCGCTGCGATGTGATTGCCGAGGGAGTGGTCTCTGCCTCTCGTGCCGTCGGGCTCAAGGTGCCCTTGGTGGTCCGTATGAAGGGCACCAACGAGGACCTCGGTAAAAAAATATTGGCCGAATCCGGCCTCCCAATCATCTCCGCTGACACCATGGCACAGGCGGCTGAAAAGGTTGTCGCTGCAGCCAAAAAGGCCTGAGGAAACACCATGTCAATCCTGATCAATCAACAGACCAAGGTCATCACCCAGGGCATCACTGGGAAGACGGGGCAGTTCCATACCCGCATGTGTCGCGAATACGCCAACGGCAAAAACTGTTTTGTTGCGGGCGTGAACCCAAAGAAGGCAGGAGAGGACTTCGAGGGCATCCCCATTTATGCGTCGGTTAAAGAGGCGAAGAAGGCCACCGGTGCAACGGTTTCGGTTATTTACGTGCCGCCCGCTGGGGCCGCCGATGCCATATGGGAGGCCGTCGAGGCCGAACTCGATCTCGCAATCTGCATCACCGAAGGCATTCCCGTGCGCGACATGATGGTGGTTCGCAACAAGATGAAGGCAGCTGGGTCCAAGACCCTCTTGCTCGGGCCCAACTGTCCCGGACTCATCACTCCCGAGGAAATCAAAATTGGGATCATGCCGGGCCATATTCACCGCAAAGGCCGCATCGGAATTGTCTCGCGCTCGGGCACCCTCACATACGAAGCGGTTGGACAGGTGACCGAGATGGGCCTGGGCCAGTCTTCCGCGGTCGGCATTGGTGGCGACCCCATCAATGGCCTCAAGCACATCGATGTCCTGCGATTCTTCAATGATGATCCTGACACCGATGCCGTCATCATGATCGGCGAGATTGGTGGCCCGGATGAAGTCAATGCCGCCCAGTGGGCCAAAGACAATATGAAGAAACCAGTCATTGGTTTTATTGCAGGCGTCACGGCCCCACCGGGGAAACGCATGGGTCATGCGGGCGCACTGATCTCTGGTGGTGCAGACACTGCACAGGCCAAGCTCGAGATCATGGAGGCATGCGGCATCAAGACCACCAAGAACCCATCCGAGATGGGAAAACTTCTAAAGAGTGTCCTCTAACGCAACGGGCACCGACTAAGGGCTTTACTTATATGCATGACGATCGTCGCACTACGAGAACCAAGGCGCCTCTGCTGTTGGTCATGGCCATTGTCTTCTTGGCCGGGTTCCTCACCGCGGTGGCCCTGCGAAGCCTGGGCTAAATCTCCAGGTTGTCGATAAGCCTCGTACCCCCAAGGCGCGCTGCGGCGAGCACCACAAGGGCCTCGCCCTTGGTCAAGTCATCTGCGCTTGCGTTTTGGAGTGTTGATCTCAGACGAATGCTGAAATAGTCGGGCTTCCAGCCCCGCTCGCTCAGCTTCATCTGTTGTTCCGTTTCCAGCGCCTTGATCGCCTCGGGCTTGGCTGGATTCACTTCCCGAATGATCGACTGCGTTTCCTGGAGCAACCGATAGAGGTTCGGCGCCTCGCGTCGCTCGTCTTCGCTTAGGTAAACATTGCGTGAACTCAGGGCCAAGCCGTCCTCAGCGCGGATGGTCTCGGCCGGGATGATCTCGGTGGGCAGAGAAAACTGCTGGGCCATTCGCCGAATGACCATGAGTTGCTGGTAATCCTTCTTCCCAAAGACTGCGACTTGCGGTGAGACGCAATGAAATAACTTGAGCACCACTGTGCTCACACCAACAAAGAAGCCAGGCCGGAAGTGGCCCTCCAGAATGTCTCCAAGATCGCCGGGCGGTGCCACGCGAAACTCCTGTGGCACCGGGTACATCTCACGCTCATCGGGCGCGAACAGCACATAGACACCCTCCGCCTCAAGCTTCTTGGTATCGGCCTCGAGTGTTCTTGGATAACGGTCAAAGTCCTCATTGGGGCCGAACTGCAGGCGGTTGACAAAGACCGATGCCACAACGGGATCGCCGTGCTTGGCTGCAAGTCGCATTAGAGACATGTGCCCCTCATGGAGATTGCCCATGGTAGGAACAAAGGCCGTGCGCAGCTGACCACGCAACTGAGCGCGAAGATCGTCGATGGTGTGAACAATTTTCATGACTGTCGATTGAAGTAGGCGCGCCGGCCACGGAAGTTCGAGATCTGCTGAACCAAAATATCGAAATCTCCCTCGTCACCAATTGGGTTGAGCGCCATGGTGTTGACGATCAACACGGGGCTCTCATCGTATTGATGAAAGAACTGCGTGTAGGAGTCGGAGAGGTCGGCGAGGTAGTCCGCGGAGATTCCCTGTTCCATCGGGATGGCCCGCTCGCGGATTCGCTCCATTAGGTAATTGGGCGGGGCCTGCAGAAGCACCACTAGATCTGGAATGGGCGCCTGCGGCTTGAGCGACTCATAAATCTTCTGGTAGAGCACTAACTCATCCTCTGTGAGGGTGAGTCGTGCGAAGAGTGGGTCTTTCGCGAGCATGAAGTCGCTGACAAGGTGCTCTGCAAAGAAGTCTCGCTGCGACAGGTTCCTTAGCTGGTCCATGCGCTGAAACAAAAAAAACAACTGCGTGGAGAGCGCATAGCGAGCGCTGTCACGATAGAAGCGATCGAGAAAGGGATTGTCCTCGGGGGCCTCAAGCAGAAGGTCGTATCCAAAGCGCTCGGCAAACTTTCGTGCGAGCGAGCTCTTGCCAACCCCAATGGGGCCCTCAAAAACGATCGAGCGAAACCGGTCGGCCCATGCGGGGCGCTCGCCAGGGTGGCCGCTAGGCAAGTGCGCCCTCCCAGGGCGATAAAGCCGCATCCGTTGGGCAGGCGGCGGCCCAGGCCGAAACACGCTGCCGCACTCCAGGCAAGAGCGCGACCAGCCGGTTGGGGTCAAGCTCCGCCCAAGGAATCATCACGAAGGCGCGCTGACTGGCTCTGGGGTGTGGCAGTGTCAAGTCGCTCGTGTTCATGGCGACACCCTCGACATCAATAAGATCCAGGTCGAGTGTGCGGGCCGCAGAGGGGCCAAAAGAATTCGAGGAAGTGCTGCGCCTGCGACCGAATGCGACTTCGATGCCATGGAGCCACTTGAGCAGTGCCAAGGGGGAAAGATCGGAACGACCAACCGCCACGGCATTGGCAAAGTCGGGCCCCTCGGCAAGTACCGGCGTGCTGCGGTAGATACGAGAGAATCGAGGCCCAATGAGCGGCGACTCTGAAGAGGACATTTCTGCCATGGCCAAAGCGAGTGTGTCACGTGGCGAGTCCGTTCCACGCGGCAGGTTGGCCCCCAGGGCAATGGTCACCAAGGCACTCATTGCGCCGATGCCGCCTCGGGTCTTCGCGAACGCCGCCGACGACGCCTCGGGCCCGTGCCAGCACTGGAAGAGTGGGCAAGGTCCGCAATGAGTGTGAGTCTTTCATCGTGGGAATCGGTGGACTCAAAGGCGATCCACCACTGACCCAAATCGGAATCGAGTTCGCCGGCCTCCACTCTCAGAAGCAGGAAATCGAATCCCGCGCGGAAACGCGGATTCTCCAGCAACCGAAATGCGGCCCCACCGCCCCGCTTCTCAAAGCGTGGCTGCATCAGCCAGAGCTCGCGGGCATCCGAGAGAATTCGCTTCTGGACGCTGTAGCCTGCATTCTGAACTTCTACTATTTCTTCGATGGCCTCGTGCAATGCAGGTACGGGCTTGACGCCACCGGATTCCAAGCGTTGCCATTCGAACCGTATGGCCGGCCATAGGAGCGATGCGAAGAGAAACCCGATGGAGATGGGCTTGGCCTGTGCGATTCGTTCATCCGTATTGGCTAGGGCAAGCCTCACAAAATCGAGGGCCGCCTTACGGTCCGCGCCCTTAGTAGAGGGGTCGAGAACCATCTCCAGCATGGGCAGGCAGTGCCGGTGCAGGCCGAAGTCTGTCAGGCCCTCGAGTGCGCGTAGGGCCGCGCCGGAGCAGAGCATCTTGACGATCTCGTCGAAGAGCCGCGCCTCGGGGACATTCTCCAGAAGCGCAGCCAAGCCGCGAATCGGCGCCAGCGTCTTGTCGTCGACTTTGAAGCCAAGCTTGGCCTGAAAGCGAAGAACCCGCAGCATGCGAACAGGATCCTCACGGTAGCGCTGCTCGGGGTGGCCGATCATGCGCAGGCACCGGGCCTGAATGTCCTTCACTCCATGGTGATAGTCGAGTACGGTATCGGAGAGCGGGTCGTAATAGAGCGCATTGATGGTGAAGTCTCGGCGGCTTGCGTCCTCGTGCTGTTCGCCGAATGTGTTGTCCCGGAGAACACGTCCGTGGGCATCGGTCTCTTGGTTCTCGTGGGCCAGAGCGCGGAATGTCGAGACTTCAATGGTTTCGGGACCGAACATGACATGCACGATTCGAAATCGTCGTCCGATGAGTCGGGCGCGTCGAAAAATGCGTTGCACCTCTTCGGGGGTTGCGTCGGTGGCGACATCAAAGTCTTTGGGGCGCAGCCCCAGCATGAGGTCGCGCACACCGCCACCGACCACGAAGGCCTTGAACCCAGCATGTTGAAGGCCCTCAACGGTTCGAACGGCCGCGCTCGAGACCATGCGCCGATCAATTCCAACGCGGCTGCCCTTATAGATACTGGGGTCGTGCTTGAGGGCACGGCCATGGCCCGCCTTGTGGCCTGGGGCGAGCCGGGCCAGCGAACGAAGAAGTTTCTTGATCACGCCTGAGAGGTTATCAGGATCACAGGCCAGTTCTGTGCCTTGGCGTGGGCAAGAAGTGAGGGATCTGGGTTGACCACCACCGGGTGGGTGACCCGGGACATCAATGGCAGATCGTTGAGAGAGTCGCTATAGAAGTAAGAGCGCTCGAAGGCCTCGAGTGCCGTGTCGCGCTGCGCCAACCACTGGGCCACCCGCGTGATCTTTCCCTCTCGAAAACTCGGCACGCCCTCTGGTCTTCCCGTAAAGCGGCCGTCCTTCTCTTCCAACTCAGTGGCAATAAGATTCTCGATTCCAAAGAGCTCGGCAATCGGGGCGGTGATGAAGCGATTGGTGGCTGTCACGATGGCCATTAAGTCCCCAGCGGCGCGATGAGACTCCACAAGATCGCGGGCCGATTGCGAGATCTTCGGTGCAATGCGCTCGGTGATGAGGGTGTCTCGCCAGGCATGCAACTGGGCAGGCGAATGGGTGGCCAGTGGTTTGAGTTGGAATTCCAGAAACTCAAAGATACTCAGAGTGCCTGCCTTGTACTTCGCGTAGAACTCGTCATTGCGTCGGCTGTACCAGTCGCGGTCGACCACTCCCAACTCCACAAGATACTGGGCCCACGCGACGTCGCTGTCCATTTCAATGAGGGTGTTGTCGAGATCGAATAGGGCGATTTGTTTGGGGTTGGTGGGCATGGTGGGAATGGTGGGAATGGAAAAATGCGGCTGGTTTGAGGCTACTGCTCGAACTTTGAGAAGACGGTGCGCAGCATCGGCAAGGACACGGGCCGCTGCACAGAGAGTGCGTAACGATCCACGGCATCCAGAATGGCGGTGAGCAGAGAGAGATTGCGCGACTGGTGATTGAGTAAGTACTGAAACAATCGATCGTAGTCGGCCTGGTCGGGGCCAGAGATCCACCCCAAGGCGCTGGCCCGCTGCCGAAGGGCAGTGAGCATCTCTGCGTCGGTGAGTTCGTGCAATTCGAAGACCAGGCATTGGCCCAGTCGGGTGCGCACATCCTCTCGAAGCGTGAGTCGCAGGGGCGGGCGATCGGCCGCCACCACGATGCAGCGCCCGGCCGCCATGGCACGGTTATAGGCACCAAAGAGCCATGCCTGCTCGTCCGGGCTGCAGAGGTGCACATCGTCGACCAGCCAGAGCGGTTCCTCAATCAGGCCGGCCAGCGCAAGCGATGAGCCGTTCACGCTCGATTGGCCCATGCGGATGTAGCGAATGCCCTCGTGTTGGGCCGCCCATGCCTTGAGCCAGTATGTTTTCCCGCTGCCTGGGGCGCCCCACAGCAGAAGACCCTTGGCACTCGGCGACTCAAGTGTCTGGCGCAATGCGGCCAAGGCGGCTGAGTTGCGTCCAACCACGCCGGCCTGCAGGCTCGGCTCGGCGGGTTGCAAAAGGCCCAGGGCCAACTGCTCAATGGCGGAGGCAGGCGAGGGGGGTGTTGCGGGGGAGGAGGCAGGGGTTTGTCCCATAAAATGGCATTTTCCGGGCCTCCGTCATGAATACCAAATCACCCCCCCTGACCTATCGCGATGCAGGTGTCGATATCGATGCTGGAGATGCCCTTGTCGACCGCATCAAGCCACTGGCCAAGCGGACCATGCGTCCAGAGGTACTTGCTGGAATTGGTGGGTTTGGGGCCCTTTGTGGGCTGCCCACGAAGTACAAGGACCCGGTGTTGGTCTCGGGAACCGATGGTGTGGGCACCAAACTCAAGCTTGCCTTTGCGCTCGATCGCCACGACACAGTGGGGGTCGATCTGGTGGCCATGAGTGTCAACGACATCCTGGTGCAGGGGGCCGAGCCGCTTTTCTTCCTGGATTACTTCGCATGCGGCCGACTCGCAGTCGAGACCGCTGCCGAGGTGGTCGGTGGAATTGCCGCGGGCTGCGAGCAGGCCGGATGCGCACTCATTGGCGGTGAGACCGCAGAGATGCCCGGTATGTATCCCGATGGTGAATACGATTTGGCGGGCTTTGCCGTGGGCGTGGTCGAGCGGAGCAAGATTCTGGATGCAAGCGGTGTCAGTCAAGGCGATGTGGTCTTGGGCTTGGCATCGAGTGGTTTCCACAGCAATGGTTATTCATTGGTGCGAAAGGTTTTGGAGCGTCGATTCGGAGACATTTCTCGCCAGGCCCTCTCGTCCATACAACTCCCCGTTGCGCCCGGCTCCGACAAGTTGATGGGTCTCGATGACTTGGTGATGCGGCCCACCCGAATCTATGTGAAGTCGGTTTTGGAGGCGCTCGCAAGGCATGGCAACGCAATTCATGGGCTGGCCCACATTACGGGTGGTGGCCTGGTGGGCAATGTGCCGCGCGTTCTACCCGATGGATTCATGGCGCGGTTGGAAGGGGCTGCCTGGCCCATGCCCGCCCTCATGCAATGGATTCAGACTGAAGGTCAGATCGATGCCGCAGAGATGCACCGTGTCTTCAACTGCGGCATTGGCATGGTGGTCATTGTGCCGGCCACCGAGGCCGAGTCGGTGGCCGCAACACTCACCGCTGCCGGAGAGATGGTCTTTCGAATCGGAGAGATTCAGGCGCGAGCCAAGAGTGAGGCGCAGACGGTCATCATCTGATCGAGTGGCGTGGTCTGAGGGTCGATTCGCTCGAGCCCCCTAAAGCCGCGCTGCCAGGTGATCTGTCGTTTTGCAAGTTGCCGTGTGGCCTCAAGTGCCCTCTGAAAAAATTCGGCCTCGCTCTCAAAGCCACTCTGCCCATCTAGGTGCGCCCATGCCTGTCGATAACCCACCGCCCGCATGCTGGGATGTTCTGCCGTGAGTCCGGCTCGGGCCCTAAGGGCTCGAACCTCAGAGAGAAACCCTTTTTTCACCATCTCCCGCAGCCGGCCTTCGATGGCTTCATGCAGCAACGCTCGATCGCTGGGCTCCAAGGAGACCACGGGAAAGGTTTTCATCTCTCGGGCGCCCACTGCCAATTTACGTGATTGGCTCTGCGCGATCCATTGGCTCAGTGATTGCCCGGTGGCCCGATGGACTTCAAGGGCCCTGGAGATCCGCTGGGCATCGGAGGGGGCGAGTCGGGCGGCGGTCACTGGGTCAACCGCTCTGAGTCGCTCGTGCATCGCCGGCCACCCGAGTCGCTTGGCCTGCTCGGCCACTTCTAGTCGGATCTCTTCGTTGGTCGAAGGGATCTCATCAATGCCATGACGCAGCGCCTTGAAATAGAGCATGGTGCCGCCAACCACCAAGGCCCTCTTGCCCCTGGAATGAATCGCTTCAAGTGCAGCGTTGCAGTCGCGAAGGAAGGCGGCCACCGAGTAGCGGTCTTCGGGGTTGCAGAGGTCAATGAGGTGGTGTGGCACCCGAGCCCGATCATCCGAACTGGGCTTGGCTGTTCCAATGTCGAGGCAACGATAGACCAAGGCCGAATCCATATTGATGATTTCGCAGGGCCCCAAGAGGCCGGACTCCGCCAGGGCTTGGGCCAGACCCGACTTCCCGCTGGCGGTTGGCCCGATGATGCAGAGCGTGCTGCTGACGACGCTGTCTTGCGAGTTGCTCAAGCGTTCACTGCCCGCGCATGAATAGCCGATCCAATTCCTTGTGGCCAATCTGGACCCAGGTGGGGCGACCATGGTTGCATTGGTCTGATCGGTCGGTGGCCTCGATGTCTCTGAGCAGCTGGTTCATCTCGGGGATTGTCAGTGAGCGGTTGGCGCGAACCGCTCCATGGCAGGCCATGGTGGCCAGGATGGCGTCGCGTTGTTCCATTACCGATTGGGCCTGCCCATGCTGGGCCAACTCCGCAAGTGTTTCCCGAACCAAGGGCTCGATCGGGGCCTTGGCCAAAAGGGCTGGGATGGCTCTCACCACAATGTGGTCTGCGGACAAAGGCGCCACATCAAAGCCGATCGTTCTGAGGAGCTCGGCATGCAGTTGTGCCGTCTCTGTCTCGAGCGGACTCGCGAGCAGGGCAAGCGGTTCGAGCAATCCCTGCGTCTCGGTGGTTGTTTGTGCCTTGAGTCGCTCGTAGACAATACGCTCGTGGGCAGCATGCATATCGACAATGATCAGCCCGTGGCTGTTCTGCGCAAGAATAAAAATCCCGTGCAGTTGGGCAATGGCAAAGCCCAGCGGTGGGCCCAGAGGAGCAGGCGTCAAGGGCGACTCCGCGCCAAGCGCCTGGTGTCCTTGCGGATCCAGGGGCATGGTTCCGCTGGCCCAGGATCGATTGGGCTGGCCTTGAAAAAATTGTGGGGAGAGTGGAACGCTGTGCCCATAAGCGAGGCGATTGGTCATTGCACCATCGCCTGTTGAACCCAGCGGGGTCGCAATGGACGCGCCCGCGGTCGCAGCCACGGGCTGGGCCAATGCGGTGCGCACGGCACTGAGAATGCTTTGATAAACCGCCTGGCTGTCTCGGAAACGCACCTCCGATTTGGCGGGATGAACATTGACATCGACAAGCTCGGGGTCGAGATCGATCTGCAGTACCAGCCGCGCTTGTCGCTGGCCATGCAAGACATCGGCGTATGCCGATCGAAGTGCATGGAGCATGAGTCGGTCGCGCACATGCCGCCCATTCACATAGAGATACTGATGCTCGGCCTTTCCGTCGGCCAGTGTCGGCAGCTGCAGCCAGGCCCGAATATGAAGCGGCCCCCGCTCCTCCTCGACGATCTTGAGGGCCTGGGCATCTAGGCCCAGGCATTCGGCCACCCGCAGTGCGGGCTGCGTGGGGGGAAGCCGCATCACCATTTTGTCGTTGTGGCTCAGTTGCCAGGCCACCTCCGGATGAATCATTGCCTGACGAACAAAGGCCTCTCTGGCATGTGAGAACTCGGTGGCCGCTGTTTTAAGGAATCGGCGCCGTGCGGGGACGCTGTGAAAGAGGCTCTGAATATCCACTGTGGTACCGGTGGAGGCCGCTGCCGGGCGTTCCTGCCATGCGCCGCCATGATTGGCAATACTCTTTCCATGGGGGGCCGAAGCGGCTTTGCTCGTGACCTCCATATGCGCAACCGAGGCAATGGCCGCCAGGGCCTCTCCGCGAAAGCCATGGGTTCGCACTGCTTGAAGGTCTTGCAGGCTCCGAATCTTGCTGGTGGCGTGTCGCATCACGGCGAGGGCCAAGTCGTTTGCATCAATGCCATGGCCATCGTCGGTGATTCGGATTCGACGAATCCCCCCCTCTTCGAGCGACACAGAGATGCTGCGGGCCTGGGCATCGATTGCGTTTTCGAGCAACTCTTTAACGACCGATGCGGGCCGTTCAATGACTTCGCCAGCCGCAATCTGGCTGATCAGCGCATCGGGCAGTAGGGCGATTCCCGCCATGGTCACATCAGCCGAGACTTGGAGAGCGGGGGGTTCTGCTCCAGGTACTGAACGATTCCGCGACGAAGGGCCCGGGCCATCTCTTGTTGGTAGCGCATGTCGCGAAGCCGCTTCTCTTCCTCGGGATTGCTGATGAAGGCGGTCTCGACAAGAATGGATGGAATGTCAGGGGCCTTCAGTACCGCAAAGCCTGCCTGTTCGACTTGCTGCTTGTGCAACTCATTGACCCCTTTGATGTGCCGAAGAACCGCGTTGCCGAGTTTGAGTGAGTCCTTGATCTGCGCGGTGGTCGACATATCGAGAAGTGTCTGCTGAAGCTGCTGATCGCCTGAACCTAGCTTGATTCCACCAATGGCATCGGAAGAATTCTCCTTCTGGGCCATCCACCGGGCAGCGGCACTGGTTGCCCCACGTTGTGAAAGGACATAGACCGATGAGCCCTTGGCCTTGGGCGAGACCCAGGCATCTGCATGGATTGAGACCATGAGATCGGCGCCCACTCGACGTGCCTTCTCCACTCGCCTGCCCAGGGGAACGAAGTAGTCTCCATCTCGAGTGAGATAGGTGCGAACGCCGGGTTGTGAATCGAGTTCGGTCTTGAGTAACCGCGCGATCCGAAGAACCACATCCTTTTCGCGCGTGCCTCCTTTGCCCACGGCCCCGGGGTCTTCTCCACCATGGCCAGGATCCAAGGCAATGGTGACAAGCCGAGAGACGGTGGGCTTTTTGCCACCCGGAGCGGGAGACGGTTTTGTCTCCGATGGCCCGGCCTGCGCTGCTTGTTTAGGGGGTTCTTCTGGTGGGGCGGCCTTGCCAGATTGCAGCCGGTCTTGCTCGTAGCTCTGCAAAAAGGCGAGCAGGGGGTCGACCTCTTGGGTTGGATAGAGGTCGATGACGAGTCGGTGTTGATAGAGCCCGACGGGTTCCAGGGTGAAGACCTGTGGGCGGATGCCCTGTTTCAAATCGAAGACCAGTCGCACGGTATTGGTCTGGTATTGACCGACTCGAACCTGGGCAATGAAGGGGTCGTTGGGTTGGATTCTTGCCACCAACTCCTTGAGCATGGGACTCAGTTGGAGGCCCTCGAGGTCGACCACAAGCCGGTCGGGCGAGGTGAGAAGACTGGTCTTGAAGGCGAGGGTTTTGGAGTCGTGCTCGATGGTGACCCGGGTGTAATCGTTGGCGGGCCAGACCCGAACCGCGGCAACACTCAGAGCCCCTGAGGGCCCAAACAGGCCAAGCAGCAGCGCCCCTCCCGAACCGAGCAAGAGCGAGCGGCGCTTCATGGCGATCTCTCAAGCGCGTCGCCGATCGCTGTATCAATTGCCGAGAGAATCTCGGGGCGGGCTGCACTTAGCATGACTTGCCTCGGGCCCTCGGCCTCCTCGTTGAACCAATCAATCGAGACCATTAGATCGGCACCTGGCAGGCCATGGCCATGCTCGGGCCACTCGAGCAATACCAACCGACCCGGCCCATAGGCCTCTCGCAGGCCTGCACTTCTCCACGCGAGTGGATCCTGCAATCGATAGAGGTCAATGTGATGGACTTGAAGATCGGGCAATTCATAGAGCTCAGCGATGGCAAAGCTGGGGCTCTTGATCCGACCCTCGACTCCCAGCGATCGCAGAATACCGCGGGCGATGGTGGTCTTGCCTGCTCCAAGGCTTCCGCTCAGGTAGATTGCGCCAATGTCGAGGGATTCAATGGACCTCGCAATGGCCTCGGCCAGTAATGTACTGCCCGCCTCGCTTACGCGATTGAATCGAATGGTGCTGCGATCAACAATCATGAAATGTCAGTGAATCATCAGAGAAGTCCAGCGCAAGACGCCATTCCAGCGCAAGACGCTATTGTCACCCGCATTCGACAGGCTGCGCGCGACTTGGGTTTCTCCTCGGTGGGGATTGCTCGGATCGACCGCCACGATTTGGGCCCCGCCATGGCCCGCTTCTCGGATTGGCTGCATCAGGGTACCGCAGGAGACATGGGCTATTTGTCTCGAAGCCAACCCCTCCGTGCCGATCCGCAAGGACTGCTCGCGAATGCCAAGAGCCTCATCATGGTCACCATGAACTACCTGCCGACCAGGGCCGACTCGTCGATGGACTCTGGGTGGCAGGCGCAAGAGTGGCAGGTGCAAGAGTTGCGGGCGCTCGATGCGCCCGAGCGGGCGGTTGTCTCGCTCTATGCCCGAGGCCGGGACTATCACAAGGTGATTCGTAGCCGACTGGCCCGGCTCGCCGATCGAATCAACTCAGAAATCGCTGCGGGTAATTTTCGGGCCTGCGTGGATTCAGCGCCTCTGCTCGAGGTCGAGTGGGCCCAGGCCGCAGGGCTTGGCTGGCGAGGCAAGCACACCCTATTGCTCAACCGTGACCAGGGCTCGATGTTTTTCCTCGGGGGCCTGCTCACAACGCTTGAGCTGCCAGCTGCCGAGGCCAGCTCCTCTCATTGTGGAAGTTGCCAGGCCTGCATCGAGGTCTGTCCCACGAAGGCAATTCGTGCGCCTTTTTCGCTCGACGCGAGGCGCTGCATTTCCTACCTAACGATCGAGCATGCGGGCGACATCCCCGAGCCCTTGCGTCCCCTGATGGGCAATCGGGTCTATGGCTGTGATGACTGTCAGTTGGTCTGTCCGTGGAATCGTTATGCGCAGATGAGCGCCATTCCAGATTTCTTGCCACGGCATGGTCTCGATCACGCCACGTTGGTTGAACTCTTCTCTTGGACTGCGCAGCAGTTTCATGAGCGGCACGCGGGCAGCGCCATTTTAAGAATCGGTTACGACCGCTGGCTTCGAAATATTGCAGTGGGATTGGGCAACGGGCTGCGATCGGCGATCGAGGGTGAGAAGGCTCCCATTCGCGCGAGCCTCAAGGGCCGATTGAATGATGCCAATCCCATGGTAGTGAGACATGTGCGTTGGGCACTGGCCCAGGGTGAACTCGATTCGGCGCTGGCATGAAAGCCGCAAGCAAAACCTCCGATCAAACCGCGCTGGCCAAGGCCGATGAGGACCTGATTGCACTTTTTATTCAATCCCTCTGGCTTGAAGATGGCTTGGCCGCCAATTCCCGAGAGGCCTATCGCAGGGACATCTCGGACCTAGCCATTTGGTCGTCACAGAACGGACACCCGAACCTGGCGCTGAGCCAGCCCATGGACCTTCAGGCTTATCTTTCTGCGCGACTCAAAAGCCTTCGGCCATCGAGTTTCAATCGACGGCTCTCGAGCTTTCGGCGCTTTTTCTCCTGGATGGTTCGACAGGCCCTGCGAGCGGATGACCCCAGCCAGCAGATCAAGTCCGCGAGGCAGGCCGAACGCTTTCCCAAGGCCCCGAGCGAGGCACAGGTGGAGCGTCTTCTGGCTGCACCCAACACCGAACAGGCGCGTGGCCTTCGAGACCGGGCCATGCTCGAGTTGCTCTACGCCACTGGTCTGCGGGTCTCCGAGTTGGTCGGCTTGCGGCTCAATGGCTTGGGGCTCTCCGAGGGGCTGGTGCGGGTGATTGGGAAAGGCAATAAGGAGCGCCTGGTTCCCTATGGAGAAGAGGCGGGCCACTGGATTGGCAGGTATCTGGCCGAGGCCCGCGCCCTTATTCTGAGCGGGCAACTCTCGGATGCGGTTTTTGTGACCGAGCGCGGGGGGCCTATGACGCGCCAGTACTTCTGGCAGTTGATTGGCCGTTATGCCCAGGCGGCGGGAATCGACTGGGCCCTCTCGCCCCATGGCCTGCGCCACGCATTTGCTACCCACCTTCTCAACCATGGCGCAGACCTACGCGCCGTGCAGATGCTTCTGGGCCACGCAGACATCTCCACCACCCAGGTCTATACCCATGTCGCCAGAGAGCGGCTTGCAAGGTTGCATGCCCAACACCATCCGCGCGCTTAAACTGCGCAGATGCCCAACAGCGAATCCCGCCCAATCGACACGGCCCTGGTCCCCGACTTTCTGGTTCCTCTGGACCCAGCGGTTTTTGTGATTGCTTATCTGATTGGCTCGGTCTCATCGGCCATTCTGGTCAGCCGTCTGCGGGGCCTGGCCGATCCCAGAAGCTTTGGGTCGGGCAATCCCGGCGCCACGAACATGCTTCGCACCGGCGACAAGAAGGCCGCCGCACTCACCCTAATTGGCGATGCGGGCAAGGGCGCCATCGCTGTGCTGCTTGCTGCCTGGGCTGGCGCCGAGGGCGGCTCACCCACCACCCTGGCTATGGCAGCGATTGGTGTCTTCCTCGGGCATTTGTTCCCTGTGTTTTTCGGTTTCAAGGGGGGCAAGGGGGTGGCCACTGCCCTGGGTGTTCTCTTGGCCCTCTCGTGGCCTGTGGGCTTGGCCATTTTGGGAACTTGGCTGCTGGTTTTTGTAACGACCAAGATCTCGTCGCTCTCTGCCCTGACCGCCTCGGCCCTGGCGCCCCTGGTTTGGTTCTGGGCCCATGGCATGGATGCGGTTTTCTGGGCCGTGCTCGCTATGACGGTTTTACTGCTGATTCGTCATCACAAAAACATTCGTGACTTGCTCTCGGGATCGGAGGCGGGCTTCGGGGGACGCAAAGACGACAAATCCCATCGGGGCTGAGCCCGGATGCCCGGCGGGCTTGTCTCGCCATACCAAGCACGTAGGCCCCCGGCCCAGGCAATCATCACGCCGTTGTCCGTGCACAGAGCAGGCGGCGGAAAGTGAGCCACTGCGCCAATCTCGGCGGCCTCTTGGGCAAGGGTCTGTCTGAGCAGTTGGTTGGCACTCACGCCACCGGCCACCACCAGCCTGCTTCGGCCGGTTTGTAAGAGCGCTCGGCGCGATCGATCCACCAAGACATCGACAATGGCCTGCTGAAGTTCGGCAGCCAGATTCGCTCGGTCCTGGTCTTCGAGCGGGGCCTTCTTCTTCGCTTGGGTGAGCACCGCGGTCTTGAGCCCTGCAAAACTTAAATCGAGACCCTCTCGTCCTTTGAGAGGACGTGGCAACTTGAATTGCCCCGACTGGCCCCTCTGGGCCCATTTTGAAATCTCCGGCCCGCCGGGATACCCCAGGCCGAGGATCTGGGCCGACTTGTCGAAGGCTTCGCCCGCGGCATCGTCGATGGTCTCTCCGAGAAGTTCGACCTCGCCGATGCCTCGAACATCAAGAAGCATGGTGTGACCACCCGAGACGAGCAGGGCAACGAAGGGAAATTCCAGCGACTGGGCCTCCGGGTCGAGCAGTGGTGACATCAGGTGCGCTTCAAGATGATGGACAGAAATTACCGGGGTGCCTGTCGCCACACCGAGCCCGTGGGCAAAGCTTGTGCCCACTAACAGAGCACCTGCCAGGCCAGGGCCTTCGGTGACAGCAATGAGGTCTAGGTCGGCGAGTTCTCGCTTGGCCTGGGCCAGACAGTCCCTGAGCAGGGGTTCAATGCGCAGTAGGTGGTCGCGCGAGGCCAGCTCGGGCACCACACCACCATAGATTTTGTGCAGGTCGATCTGAGAGTGTAGGGACTGACTTAGGATTTTGGCCCGCGGTGAAGGCCCATCGCCATGGATTTCAAGCAGGGCCAGGCCCGTTTCATCGCACGAGGTCTCGATTCCAAGAACACAGAGTGGCTTGCGCATCGGTCGTTTGTCGGACATAATTTCCGATTCTATTGACGATCCATCCACTTTCCCAATGCCTTTAGTTCGACTAAAAGAAAATGAGCCCTTCGAGGCCGCCATGCGGCGCTTTAAGCGCACCATTGAAAAGATTGGCCTCCTCAACGAGCTTCGCGCCCGTGAGTTCTATGAGAAGCCCACTGCCGAGCGCAAGCGCAAGAAGGCGGCTGCCGTGAAACGCCATTACAAGCGCGTTCGCAGCCAAATGCTTCCCGCTCGCAAGTATTAAGTTCCGCTCGTGGCCGCCCCCGAGACTTTGCGGGGCGCGCACTTGTAAACCGCTGCAGTCTTCTGCCCTGCAGTACATTGCTCTGCAGTCCATCTGGGAAGTCTTCAGAATAGTCGGATGATTCCCCAGTCCTTCCTCGATTCCCTGCTTCAACGCGTCGACATCGTGGAAGTGGTTGGCGCCCACGTCCAACTCAAGAAGGCCGGCGCGAATCTCTCGGGTCTTTGCCCCTTCCACACAGAAAAGTCTCCCTCGTTTACGGTGAGCCCCACCAAGCAGTTTTATCACTGCTTTGGATGCGGGGCCCACGGGACCGCTGTTGGCTTTCTGATTGAACACCTGGGCCTGAGCTTTCCGCAGGCTGTCGAGGAATTGGCCCACCGCGTGGGAATGGAGGTTCCGAAGGCGGAGAACACCGCGGCAGACAATCAGAATCGTGCACATCGGCAATCGCTCCAGGACCGTTGCTTGGCTGCTGCGAAGTTTTATCAACGCCGCCTCAAGGACTCCCCGCCTGCGATTGAGTACCTCAAGGGCAGGGGGCTGACGGGCGAGATTGCTGCCCGCTATCACCTGGGATTCGCCCCCGAGGGCTGGCAATCGCTGCAGGCGGTCTTTGCCGACTATGACAGTGAAGACCTGGTTGAGGCGGGCCTGGTGATCTCGAGCGACGACGAGGGCCGAAGCAAACGCTATGACCGATTTCGCAATCGGCTGATGTTCCCGATTCTGAGTCCGCGTGGGGAGGTCATTGGTTTCGGGGCCCGCACCCTGGGCGCGGATGAGCCCAAATACCTCAACTCTCCAGAGACGCCTGTTTTTCAGAAGGGCCAGACACTCTATGGGCTTTTCGAGGCCCGGGCCGCCATTCGTGCGGCCGCCCAGGTCTGGGTGGTCGAGGGTTATATGGATGTGGTGGCTTTGGCCCAGCATGGCCTCTCGCATGTGGTGGCGACCCTTGGCACCGCAACGACAGTCGACCACATTCGCATGCTGCTGCGACACACCAGCCAGATTGTCTTCATGTTTGACGGCGATGCCGCGGGGCGTCGGGCCGCCGCAAAGGCTCTGGAGATTGCGCTGGCCTCGGTCAACGAGCGGTCCTTGATGCGTTTTGTCTTCTTGCCCCCCGAGCACGACCCCGACAGCTTCGTTCGTGCCCATGGCGCCAAGGCACTAGAGGACTACGTGGCCAAGGGCCAGCCGCTCTCGGGTTTTCTTCAGTCCCGCGCCGTCGACGGCCAAGACCTTGCAACCGCTGAGGGGCGAAGCCTTGCGACCTCAGAGGCCAAAAGACTCCTCGCCCTCATGCCCCATTGCCAACTCAAATCGCAGATTGCGCTTGAATTGGCCGATCGCCTGCGCACCGACACGGCCACGTTGGGATTGAGTTCGCCTCGCTTGTCACAGTCGTCGAGGGCCAACGGGGGCAATGAGTCGAATTGGGCCAACCGGCCCAACGGGTCGAAGATAAGTTCTTCCAATCAACGGGGGCCCCAGAGGGCCGAGCCGCTCTCTGAGGGCCGTCAGCGTCGACCGGTGCTGACCCTCGGCGATCGGCTCTGGAAGGCATTGGTTCAGCGGCCTGCAATGGCCAATCAGCTCACGGCTCTTGCGCGAGAGGCGCTTGAAGCGGCCGACAAGACGCTGCTCGCTTGGTTCATCGAGCGGAGCGGTGAGATCCGACACTTTGCCTCGCTTCACGAGATGCTCGAGCAGGAGACGGTGCCCCCAGGATTTCGTGACCGACTTCGGCAGGCCATGCGGTCCGAGCTGGAGATCGAGAATGATCCCGAGGCGGACTTTGCAACCATCCAACTCGGTCTCGAGCGGCGTGCGCTCGAGCAGCAGGCGGCGGAGCTGGCCACTCGGGCCCAATCCGATGCGTCCGCAATGGACGCCCTGCGACAAGTCAATGCGGAGCTTGCGGCCCGTCGGCAGCGGCCCAATGCCGAATAACCCCTTGAAAACGATTGGAATTCTGCTGAATTTGATATACTTACCGGTTCCCTAAACCGATTGTCGATCCCTCGCGTTCAGCGTGGGGCATCCATCCGATTCCATGGAGTGATTGCGTGGCAGATACTCGCGCCAAGAAGTCGCCCGCCTCGTCGAAGGCCTCGAAATCCGCTTCATCCAAGGCCGCAGCTGCGGCACCTGCCAAGGCGGTGAAGTCCGCCAAAGTGGCTGCCAAGCCAAGCCAGTCGGCCGATGCGGCCCTGGCCAAGGCCATTGCAAAACTCAGGGGCACACCTGTCAAGGCAGCCCCCAAGGCAGCCCCCAAAGTGACCCCGAAGGCAGCCCCCAAGGCGGCCCAGGCCAGCAAGAAGGCAGTGGCCCCCGCTAAGCAGCATAAGAGAGCCGTGGTGAAGAACAACGGCAAAGTTGCCCCCAAAGCGACAATCAAAACGGCCGCTCCCAAAGGGGCCGCTCCCAAAGGGGCCGCAAAATCCACCGCGAAAGTGGTCGCCAAAGCCAAGGCGCCCATAAAAGCCGTTGCCGCGCCCAAACCCCAGAAGTCAGAGGCGCCCCTAAAGGCCGTTGCCAAGACGCTAGCAAAGGCTCCGACCAAAGCGCCGGCCAAAGTTGCGGCGACCAAGCCTCCCGCCGCAGCGAAGCCATTGGCCAATAAGGCACCTGCCAAACCCGTTGCCGGCAAAGCGCCCGCTGCCAAGCCACCGGTCGCCAAGAGGGGTCGGCCTGGTCGCCCCCCCAAAGCGGCCAAGGCCGAAGGTGACGTAGACGCCTCCATTCCAGAGGCCGACGACGAGGCCGAAGACACCGATGTCGCGGTTGATGTGGAGGTGGTTCAAGCCCCCAAGCGTGGCGGTCGCCGATCGCGAGATAAAAAACTCCTCGAGTTCATGCCCCCGGGGCCGCTCACCGCAGAGGAACTCGAGGCCCGCAAGGCCCGATTGAAATCCCTCATTCTGTTGGGCAAGGACCGCGGCTATCTCACCCATGCGGAAATCAGCGATCACCTTCCCGACATCCAAATCGATTCCGATCAGATGGAATCGATTGTGGCCACCTTTCAAGAATGGAATATCTCGGTCTACGAGTCGACACCGGATACCGAGACCCTCCTGCTGGCCTCGAATACACCGGCCGGCGATGCCGATGACGCAGAGGAAGAGGCCGAGGCCGCTCTCTCCACCGTTGTGGATAGCGAGTTTGGTCGCACCACCGACCCCGTTCGTATGTACATGCGTGAGATGGGATCGGTTGAGTTGCTCACCCGCGAGGGTGAGATTGCAATTGCCAAGCGAATTGAGGCGGGCCTTCGAGAGATGGTCTTGGCTATTTCATCCTGCCCCACGACCATTAATGAAGTGCTGGACCACGCGGGCAAGATCCGCCATGGGGCCATGCGTGTTGAAGAAGTGGTCGACGGCATCGTGGACCCCAACGCCCCCGAGGAAGACCTTCTCTCTGCGGCCGATGCCGAGATTGCCATCGAAGAAGACGAGGAGGGTGCCGAAGATGCCGCCTCTGCGGCTCGACTGGCCGAGCGCCGTCAGGCCGCCCTCGAGAAATTCGAGACCATCGAGAAGCAGTTCGAGAAGATGCGCAAGGCCTTCACGGTCGATGGCTACAAGTCACCTGCCTACAACAAGGCGCAAGAGGCGATTAGCAATCAACTCATGGGCATTCGCTTCACGGCCAAGATGGTTGAGCGACTTGCAGACACCCTTCGGGCCCAGGTCGAAGAGATTCGTCAGATTGAGCGTGCGGTTCGCAACCTCGCGGTCGATAAGGTGGGCATCTCCCAAGAGTGGTTCATCAAACACTTCCGTGGCAACGAGACCCGCATGGACTTCTTTACCAAGAAGGTGAATGCGTCCTCAGGGGCCAACACCACGTTGCTCGAGCGCAACCTTCCGGCCCTGCAAGAGAAGCAACAAAAACTCCTCGACATCCAAGCGCGAGTGGTCCTTCCATTGGCCGACCTTCGCGAGATTGCCCGCCAGATGAACGAGGGCGAGAAGCGCGCCCGAGCCGCCAAGCGTGAGATGACCGAGGCCAATCTGCGTCTGGTTATTTCAATCGCCAAGAAATACACCAACCGCGGCCTGCAGTTCTTGGATCTCATTCAAGAGGGGAACATTGGTCTCATGAAGGCCGTGGACAAATTCGAATACCGCCGCGGCTACAAATTCTCTACTTATGCCACTTGGTGGATTCGTCAAGCGATCACGCGTTCGATTGCCGACCAGGCCCGCACCATTCGGATTCCGGTCCACATGATCGAGACCATCAACAAGATGAATCGCATTTCTCGCCAGTTGCTTCAGGAGACCGGCAAAGAGCCCGACCCGGCCGAGCTCGCCATCAAGATGGAGATGCCCGAGGACAAGATTCGCAAAATTCTGAAGATCGCCAAGGAACCCATCTCGATGGAGACCCCCATTGGTGACGACGACGATTCGCATTTGGGCGATTTCATCGAGGACACCAATACGCTCCAGCCCCATGAGGCGGCTCTTCAAGACTCTATGCGCGATGTCGTTAAAGAGGTCCTCGATTCCTTGACCCCGCGAGAGGCCAAGGTACTCCGCATGCGCTTCGGGGTGGAGATGACCACTGACCACACGCTCGAAGAAGTGGGCAAGCAGTTCGACGTCACTCGAGAGCGCATTCGTCAGATAGAGGCCAAGGCCCTTCGAAAGCTTCGTCACCCGAGCCGCAGCGACAAACTCAAGAGCTTTCTTGATACGCTTTGAGGACGTGGGCCGTTAGCTCAGTTGGTTAGAGCAGAGGACTCATAATCCTTTGGTCGTAGGTTCAAGTCCTACACGGCCCACCATTCTCAGAGCCCCTTCGGTTTTGCGAACCAGGCGCCAAGCCCGAGCGCCAACCAGCCTGCAATAAAACTTGCGCCGCCGAAGGGGGCCAGAGCGCCCCAGCTTGCGTTGTCTGTAAGCACCCGAAGGTAAAGGCTTGCGCAGAACAAAAGGCAACCCAGCGTAAAGAGCAGGCCCGAGACAATCGCAATGCGACGAATCGTGGTGAAGCTGGTTAAGATCCCGCAGACTAAAACTGCGAGGCCATGAATGAGTTGGTAGCGCACCCCGATTTCAAACCAAGCCGCCAACTCAGGGGCGACCAATCGAGACAAGCCGTGGGCGGCAAAGGCTCCGGCTGCAACCGCAGTGGCCATAAGAAGGCCACCAATGAGAAGAAATGCACGGGTCCATATCGAGGGCATGCCTCGATTATGAATCAGCCCAAAAACCCCCGACTCAGTGAACGGGTGCCCGTTCCCTTACCCCGCGGAGCACCTGACTCAGGGTGCCGAACTCGCGGGCCACGCGCTCGTAGAGTTCGTTAATGGGGCGACTGGCGATGGCGGCACTGCTGTATGCAATCTGGCCCATGCGCTGGTAATAGTCTTGTGCGACGAGTTTGGCCCGTTTCACATCCCAGGCGTCAACAAATAGACAGTTGTCACCAATCTGCAGGAAGTCCTCTTGGGTTCGTGCACGCGGGAACTCAAGACAGATGATCTCTGGTGGCATTTTCGAGTTGCGAAAGTTGCGCGCCATCATGTGCACCAAATAGGCCTCCAGGTCGTCCTTGAGGTAGACCTCGGTGCGGCCCTCGGCCTCCATGACCAAGTCCCAGCTTGCTTTGATATAAGGCTGCCAATCCATCTGCACTCCCTTCATTGCAATCAAGCACACCGAACACTGAGCAAGTTTTGTGCCTCGATCAATAAAAGTTGAGACGCAGGGGCGACTAATAGCAACCACTCTAGTTGAGTGCTGATCCTCCAAATCGCTCAGCAGACGAACGTCCCCAGAGGGATCGATAAGGTTCAGGCAGTGTGCTGGTGTCTCCGTTGAGTAGGCTGCCCGGTGGAATTCGGGTCAACTCTGTTGAGAGCGGGGTGGCCGGCCCGCCCTTCTGTCGCACCATGATCATATCGGCTGTGACCTCACTGGTCTGCCGCAGACCGGCCGCACCCATGAGTTCTGCAAGGTTGTGCAGGGTGTTGGAGTGAAAATTAAAGACCCGTGTGGCCTTGTCGGTGACCACCAGCGCCTTTTGTCGATGCGAATCCTGGGTGGCCACGCCCGTTGGGCAGTGGTCGGTGTGGCAGGCCCGAGACTGAATGCAGCCCAGGGCAAACATGAAGCCCCGTGCAGAGTTGCACCAGTCTGCACCGTGGGCCAGGCAGCGGACAATATCAAATGCCGAGATGACTTTCCCGGACGCGCCAATGCGCACTTGATCGCGAAGCCCCACCCCAATGAGTGTGTTGTGCACGAGCTGCAGGCCATCTCGGAGTGGCATGCCCATGTGGTCTGCAAACTCGATGGGCGCTGCTCCGGTGCCGCCCTCGGCACCATCGACCACAATGAAATCCGGAACAATGCCGGTCTGCAACATGGCCTTGACCAGACCGAACCATTCGGCGGTCTGGCCCACGCAGAACTTAAACCCAACGGGCTTGCCACCACTCTTCTCTCGAAGACGGCCGATGAATTGCATGAGTTCGGTGGGCGTGCTGAATGCCGAGTGGGCCGCAGGGGAGACACAGTCTTGGCCCATGGGTACGCCTCGGGCCGCGGCAATCTCGGCACTCACCTTGGCCGCAGGCAATACCCCCCCATGACCGGGCTTGGCGCCCTGAGAGAGTTTGATCTCGATCATCTTCACCTGGGCGTCCTGCGCCTGTTCGGCAAAGCGTTCGGCATCGAACTTGCCATCGGCAGTGCGACAGCCGAAATAGCCCGAGCCAATCTCCCAAATCAGGTCGCCCCCGTAACGGCGGTGGTGAACGGAGACGCTGCCCTCGCCGGTGTCGTGTGCAAAACTGCCCATGGCCGCCCCGCGATTGAGGGCTTGAATGGCATTGGCCGAGAGGGACCCAAAGCTCATCGCCGAGATATTGAAGACGGAGATGGAGTAGGGCTTCTTGCAGGACTTTCCGCCAACTTGGACACGCAGACTGGTGTGTTCCACATGAATGGGTGACATCGAGTGGGCAATCCACTGGGCATCATTGGCGTAGAGGTCCTTAATGGTTCCAAAGCCCCGCTTGTCGTTTTGAATCTTCGCTCGGGCGTAGACCATGGCGCGTTGGTTGCGCGAGAAGGGCAATTTCTCCTCGTCGCCCTCCATAAAGTACTGTCGAATTTCTGGTCGGATGTACTCGAGTGCGTAGCGCAGGCGGCCTGTGAGGGGGTAGTTTCGGCGCACCGCCTGTTTTTGTTGCTGCACATCCTGCCAACCAAGAACAAAGAGACCGGCAAAGAGTAGAGATAACCAAGCCGAGTAAGTCAGCGCTGCAATGGCAAGGGGCGCCATCGCCAGCCATGGCCAGTAACGAACATGAAGGAAATCTTTCACAAGGGACTCCGAGGAACCTGGGGGGCTTGACCTTGCCCAAGACCGAGGACTTTGGATATTCAGGTTTCCCCCAGCCATGGCAAACTTCCAGCTATGGAAGAGTTCAAGAAAGCCTTGGCAATTGTTGCCACGCTGGTGGTTGTGGTGATTGTCGGGGCCTTTGTATGGACTCTACTGGAAGATGTGGGTCCGCCGCGCCCGGTCACCGTGAAGGTCACACTGGTGAACAAATGCGAACTCACCGACGAGGTCTTCATGGTGAAGGTGATGCCCTATGGCGCGACTGCCACATTTCATAACAAGGTGGCTGTGGTGGAGGCGATGAGCAATCAGCGTGTCAAGCTCGTGGCGAATTCGAAGTACCACGACTTTCATTTTGAGGGGGAGGAAGACACTGCCGCCCGCTCGATTACATTGACGGCCCACTGCGACTCGAGTGCCCGCTTCGAGAGCACCGCCAAGAGCATGCGTAAGGCCTTCGACTAGCAAGGCCCCCAAAAGCAACAGGGCCCAAAAACATCAAGGCCCCATAAGCAGCAAAGCCTGGGACTCGCCCAGGCCAGCGCTTAGTAGTTTAGGAGGCCAGTCGCACCGCTGGGCGCTGTTGCTCGCCCAACATCTTGGGGATGCTTCCCCATGCGCTCTGGATTTCGGCCATCAGGCTTGTGACTTCGGCCAGGGCCTCCAGGTCGTTGTGCAGGTTCACATGCAAGAGGCGACGAGTCATGTAGCCATAGAGTTCGTCGAGGTTGCGGGCGATCTCGCCACCGGCCTCGAAATCGAGGGCACTCTGCAGGCCCAAGACAATCTTGCTTGCACGGCCAAGACTCTTTGATTTCTCTTCAATCGCGCCCCGACGAATCTGACCCTCGGCGGCCTTGAGGCTCTCCATGAGCCCATCAAAGAGCATCTGAATGAGTTGAACGCTGTCGGCCGTGGCCACACCGGTGGTGACCTTCACGTCACCGTAACTCTCGATCGCTTTTCTCATCTGGCGCATGTCTCGTTCCTTTTTTAATCGAACTGGGCTTCTTGCCCTACATGCTTGGTATCGACCGAAAATTCTTCTGCTTTAGTCGAATTCCTGGACCCGAACCCAACTCCTTGGGCCCGGATGTCCCTAGGCGGGCTGGGCTTCGGCCCGCTGCGGAGCGGGCGCGCCGCCCTCTGTAAGGGCCTCGGCCGGAGCCCCTTCCATGCCCAAAGCCGACGGGGTTGCGGGCTCCCCGCCCTGGCCGGGCAGGTGAATGAGTCGATTGGCCCAGTCGCTGGCGTTGGCATCCACCTCGGTTCTCTTGAAGAGGACTTCGAGGGTTTCGGACAGGGACTTGCGCACCGAATCGAGGTTTTTCTCTGTGACGGTGGCGCTATCGAAACCAGCCTGGTAGATGGCATCGGCATGTTGCTGTGGAATCCAAGACGACACGATTCCCCGCAACCCTTTGATTTTGCGACGGTTGGATGCTGGCTTGGGCCCTCCCGCGGCGGCGTGTTCTGCGCCTTCGCCGATCAACTCGGTGACGTGCTTGGTAAGGATGACGCCGTAACGCGGGCGCAGCTCCTGGATCTTCTCGGGTTCGACCCCCTCGACCGGCTTTCCGGTCATGCCGTCCCAGAGCCGCTTTCCTTGCAGGTTGCCAAAGGTCATGTCGACCCGGTCTTCCTGCAGGGCCTGTGCGTCGGCCTGGGCCTCGGCCTGCTCGTTGACTGGCTGGTCTTCTTGGGTGCCGTTGGCTGAAGGCGTCTGCTCGGCATTGGGCAAGGCCAGGGCATTCAGGCCATTGAGCTCCGCAATGGGCAGTGGGGGGGCAACGGCCTGGTGCACCGCGCGAACGTGGTCCACCACCATGAGCATCAGAATGACGACCACGGCAAGCAGTATCAATATCGAGAACAAAATCACCGAATCCATGGCCAGCCCCTAAGGAGTGTTCAGTCGGTCACGCCTCCAACTGAGACGCGATCCCGTTGAGAAAGGTTTCGGACGCCTACAGTGATTCTTGAGCGAGCGCGCCGAGCCGAGCCAGAGGCGCCCGCGGGGCCGTGGAGGCGGTAGCAGGGCAAAAGGGCCTCCACTGCCGCGGAATTACTCTTCCTCGTCGCCGTCTTCGCTCTCTTCGGCGAGTTGTTCTTTTAGGAAACCCAGGGCCTCGAAGGGTTGGTCTAGGCGCAACTGCTCGGAGATTTCATCGGCCACGGCTTGGGCGAGCTCAATGGCCTGCTCGGCAGAGATTTCCTCGAGTTGGTAGGCGGCCCCGATTTTGAAGACCTCTTCGGCCGCATCAAGCGGAATGTAGGCCCAGATTTCTCCATTGACCGACTTGATCTGTTGGAACGCCCGGGGGGAGGGGGCCTTGGGCTTGTCCTCCCCGGCGGCCAAGGCAACCATGCAGGCCTCGGAGTGGTCGGCTGTTTTTTCAGCGCCTTCGATAAAGGTCTTGTCGAGCGCGGCCCGGCAACGCAGAGAGATGCGAATCTGGGTGGCCCGACCCTCGCGGGTCTCTTTATCGGCATTGCAGGCCTCTTCAAACTCCTGCTTGGCCTTGAGCAGTTTCTCCTTTTCGGAGTTACCAAAAAGCTTTCCTAACAAGCAAACCTCGATGGAAGTAAGTGAATACTTTTATTCGGAAATACCCAGGATGCCCCGAAGCTTCTTGACGTTGGCCGAGAGAATCTGGCTCACGCGCGATTCGGAGACATCCAGTATATGACCAATTTCCTTGAGGTTAAGTTCTTCTTCGTAATAGAGGGACATGACCAGGCGGTCACGCTCGGGGAGTTGGTCGATGGCGGCAACCAGGGCATTGATGAACTCGGCCTCCTCCACTTGAACATCGGGCTGTCGAATGATGTCATCGGGCACGGCAAAGGCCTGTTCGGCCACATCTTCCAGGTAAACCGTCTGGAACTGGGCTGCCTTGCGACGATCGTCTTGAAAGTCGTCAACATCCTTGCCCAGTGAGGCGGCAAGCTCGGCCTGCGAGGGCTCACGCCCAAGGCTCGTGGCCAACTGACGGCTCTCCTCGTTGTGTTGCTTGTGAATGGCGACTGCCGAGCGGGGCAGGGTGGACATGCGCCGAACTTCGTCGATGATTGCGCCGCGCACCCGGCTGTGGGCGAAGTGCTCGAAGGGCACGCCCTTGGTTGCATCGTAGGACTTGGCGGCCTCGAGCAGACCAATCACGCCCACCTGAATGAGTTCCTGCAAGTCCATCACCGACATAAGCCGCACCCGAAGATGCAAGGCGATGCGCTTGACGAGGTCGAGGTGGGCAAGCACCAAGCTCTCGACCTGGTCTTGTGGGCTCGCGTAGGGGTTGGTGGTCTTCACGACTGGAGCTGTCTCTCGAGAAAAAAGCTCAGGCCACCTTCCATCTGCTCATTCTGCGGCAATTCCAGCAGTGAGCGGCCCAAATCCTTGAAGTTGCGTGCGCACACGCTGCCGGGTGCATGCTCAAGAAGGGGTTTGTTCTTCCTGAGAGCGGCCAAGACCAATTCATCGTTTTGAATGCTTCCGAGATAACCCAACTGCACCCCCAAGAAACGGCTGGCCACATCGTTGATGCGTGCAAAGAGCAATTCGCCTGCGGCCTGCGTCTCCATCATATTGGGTAGAAGGTAAATCTGGTCGCTCACGCCCTCTTGGGCCAGAACCTTAATAATTCCGTAGGCATCTGCAATCGAGGAGGGCTCGTCTTTCACCACGATGAGCCGCCGGCCCACTGCGCGCATGAAGGTGATGACCTGGGCCGAAATACCTGCCGCTGCATCCACAATGAGCACATCGATTTCATCGTTGAGTTGGCTAAAGGCCTGAACAATGGCGCCGGAGGTCACCGTATCGAGGCTCGCGAGCTCCGAGATGCCTGAGCCACCGGGCACAAGTCGAACGCCTGCCTGGGATTGCACGATGACCTCGTGGAGCGTCTTCTCGCCGTTGAGGACATGGCCAAAGTGAAAGGGGGCCTTGATACCGAGCGCGATCTGGGCATTGGCAAGCCCCATGTCGGCATCAAACAGAAGCACCTTCTTGCCGGAGGCGGCCAGCGAGGTGGCCAGGTTTGCGGCGATGGTGGTCTTTCCAACACCGCCCTTGCCGCTGGCAATTCCAATGACTTCTGGTCTTTTGGGAGTGGGCATTGCTTGGCTTCTTATGCGTTGGAGACCTGACCCGTTGCGGATGCCACTGGGCCACTTGCGAGTTGCTGCAATGCGACTTGGGCGGGCACTTTATTCAGTGAAGTCCCCATTCTATCGCTCTCGGCATGCCGCGCCTGCTCGGCCATCTGACCCGCCAGGTGGTCCATGGCAAGCCGCGTGAGTTGTGCGCTACCGAATGCATTTCGATCATTGCCATCTGCCGTGCCGCCCGTCCAGGGATAGATCGCCAGGGGGCGGTGGCTCAATGCAGAGATCAGCCCCCAGCCATGAACGGCCTCGTCGACCTTGGTCACCATCAGGCTTGTCCACTCGTGTGTCTTGAGGAGCTGCTCGGCCTGATGGCTCGCCGCATCCATGGGAACCACCAGGTGAAAGCGTGCATCGGAAATGAGTTCTTGCAGCCGGCTGCGGTGGCGATTCATCTCTATTCCCGGGGTGTCAATAATCACGCAGCTGCGGCCTCTGAGTTCCTCGAGAAGCGGCAGCAAGAGACTGGTCTCTTGGGCGCGGAAGCAATCCACCCCGATTTTGGAACAACCCATCTGTATCTGTGCCCAGGCGCCCAGCCGACTGTCGCACCAACTCACCACCGCCACCTGCTCGGTGCCGTGGGATTGGGCCGCCTCTGCGGCCAATTTGACTGCGGTGGATGTTTTTCCGCCGCCCGATGGGCCCATGACCACATGAATTCCAGACAGCGGCCCTCTGAAGACCTCTTGCCCCATGCTTGCAATCAGCGCCTCTTCTACCTTGGCCAACGCAATCTGCACGTTGTCGTGCTCCTCGGCCTGCGAAGTAATCAGTGTGCGAAGTGCCAAGGGGGCATGGCTTGCAGAGAGTGCCTGGTCGAACTGCTGCGCAATGCCCGACAGAGCGGGCTGCCCCCAGACGGCCAGACTCTGGCCAAGGCGAAGGTCACGGCGAAGTATGGCCATCTCTTGTCGAACGAGATCGACAATTTCTCGGGCACGTATTTGGTCGCGCCCCGCGCTTTGCTCAGCCTCCTCTTTTGCAGCCACCTTCGCATTGGCTGTCTTTTTGGCCACAGTTTTTCTTGAGTAGGTCTGTGCGGGTGCCTCATCTTCTTCGTCGGTGCTCTCGCGAGAAGTCAGTGCATCGTTGAGTGCCTCACCAAAGGCCAGGGGCTCGAATCGAGGCTCGAGGCGGCTCTCGCGGTCTGAGGCATCGGCCAATACCGACTCGTTCTCGCGGTCTGCGAGTCGCATCGCCACAGGATCGGGTTCGAGTTCGACGGCAACAATGACCTCGGTCTGCCCATGGACTTGGTCATTGGAGATGACAAGCACATTGTCTCCATAGAGGGCCACGGCCTTCTCGGTGGCAGCCCGAAGGTCTCGGGCGAGGATGCGTCTTAGTTCCATAACATTGCTCCGTTCGACTTGTTTTTTGTTTTACTCATTCATGCCATCGCGCGATGCGATTTCAACTGTTTCAATGACCTTCACCGACTGGTCATCGGGAATCTCGCTGTAAGAGAGCACTGCAAGCCCCTCTGTTCGATGCTTCACGGCCTTCGACAGCCAGGGGCGCAATACGGGCGACACCACCAAGACCGCGTTGTTGCCCCCGTCTTCCACTTTTTTCACACTCTCGCGAAGCGCCCGAAAGAGCCCCTCAGCGAGCCCGGGCTCCAGAATGATGTTGTTGGGGTCGCCCCGATTCTGTTGAATCGTGTTGTGTAGGATCTGCTCCAGCGTGGGGTCCAAGGTCATGACCGCAAGGGTGTCTTGTTCGTCGAGAAGCGACTGAACAATCATGCGGCCTAGGCGTGGTCGAACCATATTGGTTAGCTCTGCCGGATCTTGTGTTTTGCCGCAGGCTTCGGACAAAGCTTCCATCACCGACCGCATATCGCGAATCGAGACGCCTTCGTCGAGGAGGTTCTGAAGCACCTTGGTGACCACGCCCAGAGAGAGCTTGGCCGGTACCAGGTCTTCGACGAGTTTGGGGAACCGGGTGGCGAGCTTGTCGAGAAGTTGTTGGGTCTCGTCGTGGCTTAAGAGTTCGGCAGCGCCTTCACGCAGCACTTTGTTTAGATGCGTGGCCATTGCGGTGGCCGCATCGACCACGGTGTAGCCCAGTGTTCGAGCGTAGTCCCGCTGGGCGGGGTCAATCCAGACGGCGTCCAAGCCGAAGGCCGGGTCTTTCGTTGGGATGCCCTCTAAGGTTCCATAGACCTGACCGGGGCTGATGGCGAGCTCGCGCCCGACTTTGACTTCGCCTTTCCCGCGAACCACCCCATTGAGAACAATTCGGTAGTGGTCGGGGTCGAGTGTGAGTGAGTCACGAATGCGAACCGGCTGCACCAGGTAGCCAAGTTCGGCCGAGAGTTTCTTGCGTACGCCCTTGACGCGGTTCATCAGTTGCCCCCCCGTCTCTGCGTTGACCAGGGGAATCAGGCCGTAGCCAATCTCGAGTCCAATCACATCCACGGTGTCGACATCGTCCCAGTCGAGCTCTTTGGGTGCTTCGGCGGCGGCCTGGGCTGCGGCTTCCTCTGGTGTGGGCTCTAGGGCCGCTTGGGCCCGGCCCCGAAGAATCATGATTCCAATGCCGGCTGCGGTGGCCGCAAGGGTGAGGAACGTCATGCTGGGCATGCCAGGAACAATTCCAAGCGTGGCCAGCACGCCTGCAGATAGGAGCATGGCAGCAGGATTCGAGAGTTGAGACTTCGCCTGCTCGGTCATGTTCTCCGAGGTGGTGACTCGGGTCACCACAATGGCGGTGGCCAGTGAAAGGAAGAGGGCGGGGATCTGTGCAACCAGGCCGTCACCGATGGTCAGCAGGATATAAATCTGGCCGGCATCTTTGAAGCTCATGTCGTGCTGCAAGAGCCCCACGACCATGCCACCGATGATGTTGATGAAGAGAATGATCAGGCCGGCGACGGCGTCGCCTTTGACGAACTTTGAGGCACCGTCCATGGAGCCAAAGAAGTCGGCCTCTTGTGAAATCTCCTCGCGACGCTTTTTGGCGGTCTCCTGGTCGATCACACCTGCATTGAGATCCGCATCAATGGCCATCTGCTTGCCCGGCATCGCATCGAGAGTGAATCGGGCAGTGACTTCAGAGACGCGGCCGGCACCCTTGGTGATCACCGCAAAGTTGATGATCACCAGGATTGCGAAGACCACCACACCGACCAAGTAGTTTCCGGCAATCACAAACTCTCCGAATGCCTCAATCACCTTGCCTGCAGCATCGGGGCCCTCGTGTCCATTGATCAGAATGACGCGTGTCGAGGCCACATTCAATGCCAGACGCAGCATGGTGGTGAGCAGAATGACCGCCGGGAAGGAGGAGAAGTCCAGCGGTCGCTTTACGCCAATGGCGACCATGATCACGATCAGCCCAACCAGAATATTGAAGGTAAAAAAGAGGTCGAGCAGCAGGGGTGGCAGCGGCAAGACCAGCATGGCCATGATGAGCAAAACGAGCACGGGGATGCCCAGACCGCTGGGGTCGAACTTGGTCAGTCCCTGTCGTAAGCTCGTCAAACTGAGTGTGGCCATGCCTTGCTTTCCAAAAAAACCAAATGAATTCATGCACTTAGAAATTCAACGCCGGGGCGCTTCAAGGGGGTAGAAGCAACCCCTGTGCCACGCCCCAACGAGCGGCAAGCGAATCGGGTGGTCTGGGGATTGCTTCTATTGCGGTACCGGAAACAACCAACCGATGCCCATCTATGAATCCAGCCCTTGATTCGGTTTTCTCAACCCTGTCGGCCACCGAGCCCAAAGAGCCTGCGAGCAAGCCCCAGGCCGATTCGGCAGTCGATGACGGTCTTTTTCGAGAGGCCATGGCCCAGGCGCGCGAGCGCCACCGAATGGAACGGGAGCGGCAAGACCTTGCCGCCCAGCAACAGCGCGCGCACGAGCGCCGCACCCAAGAGCAGCGTTCGGAAGATGCGCGTCAAGCCGATGAGAAGACTCCGGAGGCGACTGCCCGCACTCGAAATCCATCGCGGGGAGCGACCGCCCCCGTCCACCGTCGCCCAAGTCATTTGGTGGATCGATTCTTTAATCGGGCCAATGCCGCCGGTGAGCTCTTGAGCGCAGCGGAGCAACCTCACGTACGAGAGATTGTTCTGGGCAAGGGCACCGTGGTGCGGGTCTTTGGCCCCACCCCAACGGATGCAGAGTTGGCCGCCTTGGCCCGGGCCAGCGGAATGGGCGAAGTGGCATTGGCGAGACTTCAATTAGAGGAAGTAGGTGCGGGGGGCACCGAGGGGGACTTGACCGCGACCGACCCGGATACGCTATTGAATGGGGTCAACGCATCAACCTCGCAGGAATCGCTCAATCCCCTGGCGCTGAACGCCGAGTTGGCGGTGCCTGGGGAATCCGATCTGATCGGAGGGGCATCGATTGGCCTTGAGCACTCCAAAGGCATTGATCCCAATACCCTCTTTACAAATGGAGTCGATGGGCCATCAGCCCTCGAAGTTCTCGGGGCGCCAGCGGCCCTGGGAACGCTTGATTCAGCCGATGAGGCCCTTTTGCGCCTGGGCTTCTCGAGCCAATCGATTGAGCAGTGGTGGTCGGCCGAGCCCGTTCGGGCCCGAGTGCCAATGTCCGAGGGGCTTCTTGCTGCACTGGCCTCCCGATTCGAGGCCAGCGGGGATTCGGCCGCAATCGGCCCCGATGACGAGGCGGGAGCTTCGCCAGGACTGGGGTCGGCCTTAAAAGAATTGGGGGTGAGGGTCGATCCCTTGGTTATGCGTGGCGTTGTTTTTGAACGGATGGCGGAGATTCAGCGCCAGCCCAGCACCGCCGAGCGCCTGGCGAGCATGCAGGCCGCAGACCTCGGCGCCCAGGGCCTGGAGGCCGAGTCCATCGAGGACCTTGGGGCAACGCGACCGGGATCTGGCTCTGGTTCTGGTCTTGCCCAAGGAGCGGCGTCGGGTTCGGGTGGCAACACCGCATCGGGTGGGTCTGCAGGATCTTGGGGCGGGTCGGATGGGTCGGGCCGCCAGACCGGCCAACAGCTGTCCCAGCAATTTACTCAGCGCTTTGCAGAGCTGGTAAGCCAGCGTCTGGTTCAACAAATTCAAAATGGCCATTGGAAGGTCCATATGAACATTCACCCCGAGGGCCTGGGGGAACTGCAGATTGAGCTGGATTGGCGGGGCGGTGAGCTCGAGGCCTCCTTCCGGGCCAGCCAGGCGGGAACCAGGGAGCTTCTCGCCGACCAACTCCCTCGCCTAAAGGAGGCGCTAGAGAAGGCTGGCACAGAGGTTGCTTCGATGACCGTGGGTGACCAGTCTCGTCAAAAAAATGGCGATCAGGCGGGGCACAATCGGAATCGTGGTCAGCAACCCGCGGCCGAAACCGGCGGTGACACCCAGGCAGTTGGGGGAATAGAGGCCTTGAGTTCGGGCCCAACGCCCCTGGATGGAAGATTGAATGTCCTGGTGTAACCGTTGCAGAAACAACTGAGAAGGAATTGAGATGGCAGACGAACAAGAGCAAGTCGAAGGCGGAAAGAAAAAATCGCCTCTAAAACTAATCCTACTGATCGTGGGACTCATTGTGCTGCTCGCAGTCACGGTGGTGGCCACCCTGGCCGCCACAGGCTTTTTTAGCCAGCCCGACCCGAATTCGGTCGAGGAGCTGCTCAAGAAGGCGGAGGCCGAGAAGGCCGAAGCCGATAAAGCCAAAGAGGGTGAGGGTGGCGATGGACAGCCCAAGCTTGGCCCAGATGGTAAGCCCCTGCCCAACTACAAAGAGGCGCCCCAGGGCCCCGAGAAGGTCACCAAGAATGCAGCCGACGTCAAGAAGTTCGAGAGTCGCTACAAGGAGATGGGTCGCCCACTTCTTGCCAACCTCTCAGGTTCGCGCAAGGTGATGCAGGTCACGGTGGCCATCATGACCCATTACGATGACAACGTTTTAAAGAATATTGAAAAGCATGATTTTGCCCTTCGAATGGCCGCGCTCGATGTCATGCGCCAGGTCTCGGAGGCCGAGGTGGACAAGCCCACGTTCCGCATTGAGTTGGCCGAGAAGCTTCGTCTGGCGATGAATGCGGTCTTGGAGCGCTACGAAGACTTTGGTGGCATTGAGCAGGTTCTCTTCACTGAGTTTGTCATCCAATAACTTCAACGGACCAAGGAAACCATCAACATGGCCGGCGCCACAAGCCTACTGAGCGAAGAGGAACTCGCCGCCCTGCAGGAGGGCCTTGCAGACGGCTCGATTCCTGCCGAGACGGGCTACAACAATCGGATTCGTGTGCGCAAGCACGACCTTGCCAGCGAGGACAGCTCGCTGGGGATTAATGTTGGCGCCATTGAGATGATCAATGAGCGATTCTTGCGGCTCTTTCGCCTTGGTCTGGTGGAGGTACTTCGCTCGACCCCTAAGATCACGCCACTCAAGGCCGAGATTGTTCGATACGGGGATTACCTCAAGACACTCAAGGCCCCCCTCTCGGTCAACATGATTCGCGTGGACCCACTCCGCGGCAATTCACTCGTGGTCATTGAGCCCAATGTCATTTTCGCCTCACTCGATGTCTTTTTCGGTGGATTTGGGACCGGTCGCAAGGGCGGGCCTCTGCCCCCCACACGGCTCTTCACGCCCACTGAAATCCGAGTCATCAGTATTGTTCTCGATGTCTTCTTTAAGTCTTTGAAGGAGGCCTGGTCCCCCCTGCTCAAGCTCGATGTGAGCATGGTGAGCTCCGAGATCAACCCCCAGTTTGCGCAAATCGCCGATGAAAATGACCTGGTGATCCTCAGCCGCTTTGATGTCGAGAGCCCCGAAGGGGACTCATTCATTGATTTGGTCTATCCCTATGCCTCTCTCAAGCCCATGCGCGATGTTCTGCGCAGCCGGGTTCAGACGGCCGATGGAAATGAGTTGACCGAGCGCCACTGGCGAGAGGCGCTTCGCGAGGCCACGTTCGAGGCCCAGTTGGAGTTGCAGACCTTCCTGGGTCAGATCCCAACCAATCTCCACACCCTTCGCAATCTCAAGGTGGGGGATTTGCTCTACTTCAAGAAGCCCGATGCGGCGCAGGTTCGCATCTCGAGTATTGGAGCCTACGAGGCCGATGTGGGAGTGCAAGACAACCAGATGGCCATTCAGATTCGCAGTTCACTCGATGTAACCGGTAAGACCAGACAGGACTAAGCCATGGAAAACGCAACCGAAGATCAAGAACGCGACGTGCTCGAGGGCGAGAACGTCACTGGCGAGAATGCGCAGATTGACCCTGAGGTCCTGCAGAACATTCCTGTCACCATCTCTATTGAAGTGGGCCGCGCATCGCTCAAGATCCGCGATCTCCTTCGTCTGAGCCAGGGCAGCGTGGTCGAACTCGATCGCCTCGCTGGAGAACCCCTGGATTTGCTCGTCAACCAGACTGTGGTTGCCCAGGGCGAAATTGTGTTGGTCAATGATCGCTACGGCATCCGACTCACCCGTGTGGTGCCTGCGGCAGAGCGACTCAAACAGGTTTAATGCATCGTGACCAACGGACTGGCCAACAGCCTCGACTGGGTCTCAATGATCAGCAGCTTCCTGCTGGTCATTGGCCTGCTGGCTGTGGTCCTGCATCTCCTTAGGCGTTTTCAGCCCGGCGGGCTGGCCACCGGCCGTCAGATTCAGTTGCTTGAATCCCTTGGCACCGGTGCACGCCAGAAGGTTGTGCTGGTTCGTGTTCGCGACAAAGATTTGCTCCTCGGTGTCTCTGTGAATCAGATCAACACCCTGGCGGAGTGGCCGGCTTCTGAGTCCTCGGGGCAGGGCGCGTCCATCGCCTCGCTGCGGCCGGTCGGGGTCTCGCCGGCCATCATGCCCGCTGCCCAGGCTCTGAGCCGTTTCTTCAAGAAGAAGTAGGGCCCCAATAATGTCTCGCTTTTTCCCCTTGCGCCTTCCAGAGGCGGCGCCTCAGCGGCTGCTTTTACTGGGCTTACTCTTTATTGCAATGGCTTTGCCTGTTGCTGCTCAGGCGCAGGGCTTGCCCGCTGTCACTGTTCAGGGCTCTCGCTATAGCCTCACACTGGAGTTGTTGGGCCTCATCACGGCGCTCACGTTGTTGCCCTCGATGTTGCTCATGATGACCTCCTTCATTCGCATCATCATCGTCATGTCGCTTCTGCGTCAGGCCCTGGGCACGGCCCAGACGCCACCCAACCAGGTGCTGGTGGGGCTGGCACTCTTTCTTACTCTTTTCATCATGGCGCCGGTGCTCACGCAGGTCTACGAGACCGCGCTGCTTCCCTACTTCAACCAAGAAATTACCTTTACAGCCGCCCTGGCCAACGCCGAGGCGCCAATTCGTGCCTTTATGCTGGCCCAGACCCGCGAAGACGACATTGCCGCCTTCGCTGAGATTTCACGTCAACCCGCGCTTGAGAGCCCAGAGTCGGTGGCCTTCACCACCCTGATGCCCGCCTTTATTACCTCCGAATTGAAGAGTGCTTTCACGATCGGGTTTCTGATCTATATCCCCTTTGTGGTCATCGACCTGATTGTGGCCAGCGTGCTGATGTCGATGGGCATGATGATGCTCTCGCCAATGATGATCTCGATGCCCTTCAAGCTCATGCTCTTTGTGCTGGTCGATGGATGGACCCTGATCATGGGCTCCCTGGCTGCCAGTTTTGTGACACCCACCATTCCATAGGCCCCGGCATAGTCCTTGCTAACCACGTTGTGATCTCCCACTTTTAAGAGAGTTGACAACGTATGGACACCGCTGCGGTTGTGGATTTGGCCCGCGAGGCCTTGATGCTCACCATGTTGGTCTCATTGCCCCTCTTGGCCATTGCCCTGGGTGTGGGCTTATTGATTGGTGTCTTTCAGGCCGCCACCTCCATTAACGAGATGACCCTGAGTTTCATTCCCAAACTCGTGGCGATCGGCCTGGCCATGGCCATCTTTGGTGGCTGGCAGATCAACCTGATCGTTGAATTCACCCGCTCGATCTTTCAGCGGATTCCGGGGCTCTTCGTTTAAGACGAATCACATCGCCCGAGACAGAGCCGACCCATGGTGACCTTTCTTGCGGCCGACATCGTCGAGCGACTGCTCACAATGCTCTGGCCCATGGCCCGCATCTCGGCGCTGCTGCTCATCGCACCGGTGCTCTCGCTCGATGCCGTGACCGTCCGAATTCGGATTGTTTTCGCATTTGTGCTGACGCTCTTCATCTACCCACTGTTCGACTGGCCGGTGATTGACCCCACCACGGCGCCAGGCCTGGTGGAACTCGCCAATCAAATCACCATCGGCATTCTGATGGGACTGATTCTTCAGGTGGTGCTTGCGGCAGTGGCCACTGGCGGCCAGGCCATTGCCGGTTCCATGGGCCTCTCAATGGCCAACATGATGGACCCCAACCTGGGCAACGTGCCCGTTCTGTCCTCGTTCTTGGTCATTCTTGCGAGCCTCATCTTTCTTGGCCTGGGCGGTCATGTGATGCTGCTCGAACTGCTCATCCAGAGCTTCGAGATGATTCCCATTGGAAAGGGACTGCTGAGTCTCAATGCAATTGGTCAGCTGCTCGCCTGGTCTTCGATGATGTTTCTTGGGGCCGTTCTGCTGGCCCTGCCGCTTCTGGTGATTCTTTTGGCGGTGAACCTGGGCCTGGGCGTGGTGGTGCGGGCTGCGCCGACCCTGAATATTTTTGCGGTTGGCTTTCCTGCCATGATCCTCGCTGGCATGGCCATGCTCTACATTCTGATGGGCGCGGTGGGCGGTCGCCTGCAGTGGCTTTGGCAGGCGGCATTTACGCAGCTGCGAACGATTATTGGCCTGGAATAAACGGTTATGCCAGAACAAGATTCCGACCTAGAACGCACCGAGGAACCCACCTCTAGGCGCCTAGAAAAGGCGCGGGAGGATGGTCAGATTGCGCAGTCTAAGGAGCTGCCCTCTGCTGTGGTGGTGGTCTCATCGGTGGCGCTCTTGTTCGTGGCGGGGGCCTGGTTTTATGACAAGGTGCACCTGCTATTTGCGTCGGGGTTTCAGCTCGACACCCGCGCCCTGGATACCCCGCATCTGCTCCCCACACTGTTTGCCAAGTACGCGGTCGATGCCTTTCTTATCGTCTTGCCGATCTTCTTGTTGACTCTGGTTGCTGCGGTGATTGGCTCGAGTGCCACGGGGGGCTTCAATTTTTCCTGGAAGGCCGCTGCGCCGAAACCCAACAAGCTCAATCCCATCAGCGGCATCAAGCGAATGTTCAGCCTCAATGCTCTGGTGGAGTTGGGAAAGGCCGTTCTGAAGTTTGTCTTGGTGGTGGGGGCCTTGGTGCTGGTGATGGTGCAGCAGATGCCCGATTACATGAAGCTCTCGAGCATGTCGTTTGAGCCGGCCATGGGCCTGGCGGGTGAACTCATTGGCACACTCTTTCTTGTGGTGGCCTGCAGCCTGATCATCATTGCGCTCATCGATGTTCCCTTTCAGCGGCATCAGTTTTGGGAACGCATGCGCATGACCAAGCAAGAAGTCAAAGACGAAATGAAAGACATCGAGGGCCGCCCCGAGGTCAAGGCCCAGATTCGCCGTCGACAGCGAGAGATGGCTGCGGGTCGAATGATGCAAAACGTGAAAGATGCCGATGTTGTGGTGACCAACCCCGAGCACTTCTCGGTGGCGCTGGCCTATGACCCCGCGGGGGATGGGGCGCCGGTGGTGGTGGCCATGGGGGTCGATCACATGGCATTTCAGATTCGTGAAGAGGCCAAGAAACACGGGGTGCAGATTTTCTCCGCACCGCCCCTGGCCCGTGCCCTCTATTTCACCTCGGAGCTCGATCGCCCCATTCATCAAGAGCTTTACTATGCGGTGGCGCAGGTCATTGCCTACGTCTTTAACTTAAACTCAGCACGTCGGGATGGAACCATGCCTGCTGTGCCCAAACCGACTGTGCCCAAGTCGATGCAATTTGATACCAACGGCAAGCCCACCAATCCTGAATAGACATGTCGAGCCCAGTCCCCCCTCCCGCCGAAGGCGAAGAACTGATCCAGGCCGCTGAGATATTTGTTCGTGCCTTGGACAAGGCCCGTTACGACCGAGTGGTTCGCGGGCTACTCGAGGAAAAACTCACTGCGGTGCTGGTCTCGGATTGCGATGCCTTGCTCGACCACTATGGCCGGATGTTGGCCGATGGCCTGCGAAAGGCCGGCGGCATCTCGGTGGAAGTCTATTTCCCGAACAGCACCGAGGCCGTTCTGGCCCGCTTCAATCGAATTCTGGCCGATCTCACTGTGGCCGAGGCGATACAGACCGAGGGTTCCTCTGCCCCGAATCGATTGCTACTGGTCTACGACGGCAAGGCCACCGGTGTGAAGGAGATTCAACTCCTCGCTCGGCTGCTTAAAGATTTCCCTGGCGCCAACACGCGGGTGGTTTTGCTCTTGCACAACACGGGGGAAGAGGCAGAGAAGAAGGTCGAGGCATTTGGCAAGCGCGCCCTTCGTTGGGACATTGAGCGGCCAAGTTCGGAGGAGGCCCGTCTTCTTCTCGAGCAGGCCAAGATTCAAGGCATGGCCCCCGAGGTCCAGGCCCTTTTAGATGCCACTGGAGTTCAAGGTTTCGAGGCTGCCCTGGCACTTCGTACCGGCCTGCGAGCCCTGGCCATGGCCGATGAGGCCCTGGGTGAGGCCCCCGAATCCACGCCCGAGAAGAAGTCTGCTTCAAAAAAGCCACTGGCTGCTGTCGCTGCTGGCTTTGGTGCCGTGATGGAGCGTGCTGCGGCCTCACAGGCCAAACAAGATGGTCGTGAACCCAAGATGAGCAGCGATGGTTTTTCGCTCGGTGCTCAGGAGGGCATTCAGTCGGCCACGGGTTCTTTGGCCGCAGGCCGTCTCTCCGACTCGACACCAGCCAAGAAGGGACTCCCAGGAATACTGGTGGTGGGCTTTGCCGCATTGGCGGCCTCCGCGGGCATTACCCTCTGGCAGCATGCCCCCTGGTCGGGCTCGGAGCCAACACCGACGCCATCCGCTCCAGTTGCTGTTGTAACCCCTCAAGATTCGGCTGCATCCGCGGATACCAAGGCGCAATCCGACAAAGACGACGCGCCGGCCGATCTCGATAAAAAAGCCGAGGCCCTTAAAGGGGAAGCCACAAAAAGTGAGCCCGCTGCCGTTGGGAAGCGAGATGACACGAAGTCACGGGTGATCGGCCCCGTTCCGGAGCGACTCACCGAACCTGAACTCAAACAGCAGGCCATGCTAACCGAGCGTGAGAAGGCGGCCTCTGCAAAAGAGAAGGCTGCCCAGGAGAAGGCGGCCAAAGGAAAGGCAGAAAAGTCAGCGGCGGAGAAGGGCTCAAAGGGAACCACTATCGCGTCTTCACCGACTGCTCCGGCTTCCTCCAACCCCGAGGTGGTTCGCAATCCGTTTGCACAGCCGATTCAGGCCCAACCCGAGGTGATCTCGCTGGCGCCGGCCAAGGCGGCCAGTGATGCCAACGATGCGAAGGACGCCAAGGACAAGAAAGACGCCAAGGACAAGAAGGACGCCAAGGATAAGAAAGATGCCAAGGACAAGAAAGACCCCAAGGATAAGAAAGATGCCAAGGACGCCAAAGCAGCCCCCGCAAAGTCCGACAACAAGGGCGATGTCAAGGCGGGTGGCCCAATGACCGATCTGCTTCGGGTGGCACCGGGCTTCTACGTGCAGCATGCCTCGCGCGAGACCCGAGGGGCCTTGGCAACTTACTTCTCTGCGAACCCCAATCTGGCCCGGGCCCGCGCATTAAAACTAAAGAGAATTGGTGCACCTGGCGATAACTGGATATTGGTGTCGGGTCCGTTCGCAACCATCGATGAGGCCAAGGCCTTTGCGGCCCGACCCGGCATGCCTGCCGATCACTGGGTTCGCCCGGCCTCGGCGCTTCGCAATCTACTGCCGGAATAAAGGCGACAGGAGACCATCGTGTCCGAGGAAACCAAGATTATTCGCTCCGAGGGAACGCTCGAGGTCTCTTTTGTCGAGGGCACCAACTCGGCCGAGGCTCGCAAGTCCGTCCCCCAGGGCACCGAGGCCCGGCGGATGGACGATCGCCTGGCCAAGGCGCCACCCGGTGGCGCCCGTTCGGGCTTGCGCTTTGAGGTGGGGGAAGACGGGCAGGCCATTTTGGATCGCTATTCGTCCGGGGTTCCTCTAGAACCGGGCGACGATGGGAACGCTCCCTACGAGGGCCGCGGCTGGTCGAGCATCGAGGACCGACTCGCCGGGGGTGACGGCGGCGGCGGAATCAAAGACCGCATGGCCGGTGGCGCAGGTGCCGCTGGTATTCAAGATCGAATGGCGGGCGGGGCAGGCGATGGTATTCAAGATCGACTCGCAGGCGGCGGCAGCGGGGCAGGTATTCAGGATCGAATGGCAGGGGGCTGGGCCGCGGGGGGTTTTCAAGACCGCAATGCCGCAGGTGACTCGAGTGGCGTCCAGGACCGTTTCGCTGCGGGTGACACAGACGGAATCTCAGATCGTTTTGCAGCAGGCGATTCCAAGGGCATTCAGGATCGATTCGACGGAGCGGGCTCAGAGGGCATCTCCGATCGCTACGCGGGTGGGGCCGATCCGAAACGGGGCTCGGGGGATCGTTTTGTCTCCATCGATCAAGTTTTGGTCGAGCGAGGCCGACTCGGCCCGCTGATTCCCCCACCGGTGAAGGAGCGCTCCAATCACCGGCTTTATGAGGTCTTGGCCAAGGTGCCCAAGCCAGTCTTTCAGCCGGTGGAGATGTTTAAGGATGTGAAGAAACTCAACGAGCGTCTCGACACGATTCGTGACCGAACCGCAGAGGTTCGCAGGGGACTGACTGCAGAACCCCGGTCTTCTGCCGATACCAAATCCAAAGGAAAGGATTCAGCATGGCTGAAGAAGAAAAATCTGCCCAAGCTCTAGAGCCCGCGGCCGCAGACGGCGCAGAGTCCGCTGTTGCGGACGAGCTTGCCCAAGCCATTGAGGGCGAGCCGGTCGACCCAGAGCTCATTGAAGAGCTGCGTGCGGCCGAGGCCGACTTTCGTGCCGCCGAGAAATCGCACCTCGAGGCCAAACGCCAGGCCGAGAAGGCCGCCGAGCAGCTGCAGGCCATTATTGCGACCGTGCTCGATGCTGCCGAGGTGGCCAACAAGGCCGCAAGCTCTGCCTCACTCAGTCACAAATCACTCTCGGATGCCGCAGGAAAACTCAACAAGGGCGCGCAAGCAGGCACCCGAATGTCCTCCGTTCTATTGGGAGTGGCGGGGCTTGTCTTCTTGGGTGCGGCCGGTGGCCTCATTGCCATGACAGTGCAATTGCATCAGAAGGTGAACCAGGCCGATGCGCTATTGGTTCGAATTGGCACCCAGGCCATTAGCCTCAAAGACAGCCTCGTCACGGTGGACAACGTCGGCGAGAGCATCAAGGCCCTGAGCAACAAGAACATGGGCCTCATGAGCTCTCAGACACAAATCTCTGCCAAGGTGGCCGAGCTCACCGAGACCTTGAAGGCCATGAAAGAGGAGTCGGTCAAGCGAGACGCCGAACTCAAAAAGGTGGCTGCTGAGTCTCAAAAGGCGATTGTCGATGTGGCCAAGGCCCCTCCCAAGGCAGACCCGCAGTTGCAGAAATTGCTGGCCGATGTGAATGCGCTCAGTGGTCAGGTGAAAGCGCTCAATGGTCAGATGAGCAATCAGACAAAAACCATTGCCGAGACGGGCAACAAGATCACGGCCGTGAACAAAGAAGTGGCTGAGCTCAAGCGGGTGGGTGGCAATGTAGACACGCTCAAGAAAGAGGTTGAGGCGCTCATTGTTTTGGAGCGCCAGCGTTACCGCGAGGCGCTGGAGGCCGCCGCGCGCCGCAATACCCAAGAGAAGGCGGTGGCCTTTCCTCGGGCCGAGCGACCCGGTGGCGTTGGGGGAACAATTAGCCAATAAGTGGGGGCTTAACCGTCGGGGTCTTGCACGAGCATCATCAAGTAACCATCGCGCTTGAGGGCTCGGCAGTGGCCGTGGCCGGTGAAACTGAATATCTGGCAGGCCTGCCCGATGGTGCCAATCTGTTCGGTGCCGGTCCAGAAGTTTTCTATGGGTAGGTTGGGGAAGGCGTTGGGGTTGTAGGCCGGGTTGCGGCAGTCGGCCTCGCTCGCATCCTTCATCTCGGAATAGGTTGGCATTCGCCAGGTCTTGCCCGACGCCTTGGAAAATTCCCTGGCATAGCCCTCGGCCTCGTCCCAGGAGACACGAAGGGGGTCCCCCACGCAGAGGCCACCTTGGATGGTCTGGCCGGCGGCGCATCGATACCAACGCAGGCCCGAACGGGTGTCTCGAACCACGGCATCGCTCTCGATCACATACTTTTCAAGGCTACCCGGCTTAAAATAGGTGTCGCATCGTGGGAGGTTGCGTGTATCTGAGCATCCCCCCAAAAGGGCGGAAAAAATAGCCACAAACATCGCTGTTTTTGGAACAATTCTTGCCTTGTTCTGTTTCAGGTTTGAGGAAGTCAAGTCGATTTCCTGACATAGATTGTTGTTTTAACTATACGACAGGCACTTTAACCGAGGAGTTCGCTTTCAATGGACATTGCAACGATTATTGGTCTGGCCGGTGCCTTTGCCATGGTGGCCATGGCATGTGGAGACCCAGGCCCGTTTATTGACATGCCTTCGGTCTACATTGTGGTGTTAGGCACGGCATTTACTGTATTGGCGCGCTCGAGCATCCCCGAGTTTATTGGCGCCATTGGCACAGGTATGAAGACCATCAAGTACAAGGCCGAGACGCCATTGCAACTGATTGAAAAGCTCGTCGAGCTTGGCACCATCGCCAAGAAGGACGGCATGATTGCCCTAGAGGGCCAGGAGATCAGTAACAAGTTCATGGCCAAGGGCGTTCGCATGATGGTCGACGGCACCGACCCCAAGCTGATTCAAAAAGCGCTTGAGATCGAGGCTGCAGTTGTCACCGCAAACAACAAGGCGGCGCTGACTGTATGGGATTCGATTAAAGAGGTTGGCCCGGCCATGGGCATGATCGGAACCCTTGTGGGCCTAGTGATCATGCTTGGAAACATGAGTGACCCGAAGTCCATTGGCCCCGCGTTTGCGGTGGCCTTGCTCACAACCATGTATGGCGCGGTGATTGCCAACATGATCTGTATCCCAGTGATTCAGAAGGTCTCGAACCTGGACAGCTCTCTTGCCATGAATAACGCGCTCATTATTGAGGCCTTGATGTTCATCGCTGGTGGTGGAAACCCAAGGTTGCTGCCCACGGTGCTCGCAGGCTATGTGCCCCCCAAGGACCAGGCCAAGCTTGATGCGATTGCAGGCTAAACGGCGCATCCACTAGCCTCACCCAACACCAGGACGATTCATGGCCGACGAAGACAAGAAGCCAGACGAGCAGGCCGCCCCTCCCGAGGGGGAGGCTGCCGCTGCGCCCCCGCCGCCAGTCGAGGAGGAGGCTCCGCCACCTCCTGCGGCCGACGAACCCGAAGAGAAAAAGTGCGAAGAGTGCCCCGACTGCCCGCCCGTGGGCGCGCCGGCCTGGATGGCCACGTTTGCGGACATGGCGACCCTGCTCATGGCCTTCTTCGTGTTGATTCTCTCCTTTGCCGAGATGAACGTGCCGAAGTTCAAACAGATCTCTGGTTCGCTTAAGAATTCTTTTGGCGTCCAGCGGCTCATTCCCACGGTGGAACCGCCTAAGGCCACCAGCCTCATTGCGCAGCAGTTCTCTCCTGCCATGGCCGAGCCCACGCCTGTGCCGACCGTGCGCCAGCAGACCACTGACGAGACTCAAAAAGACGTGGAACTCAAAACCGAGACCAAGACCACTGATGAGGCCACTCAGAAGGAGGCCAAGGCCGTTGAGAAGGCGCTGGCCCAGGAGATTGCTCGAGGCCTGGCGGAGGTGAAGGCCGAAGGCAAAAAGGTGGTGGTTCAGATGAATCCGCCGGTGGCCAAGAACCCGGGCAGTGGCGGTGGCGCGGGTGAAAAAGGCGAGAAGTCTGCAGGTGTGGTCAGCCAGGAATCGATTGAGTTGTTTGCCAAGGTCGCCGAGGTTCAGTCACAGGTCACTGCCAAGGTAGAGGTTCGCCAGGCACCCTCAGAAAAGCAGGGTGCCTCCGGCGCAAGTGGAGCTGGCAAGGGTGGCTCGGGCATGGACGAGGCCGAGAAAGACGCCCAGTTCGAGCGAATCAAGAATGAGCTCGCCAAAGAAATTGCCGCTGGCCAGGCCGAAGTCATGCGCGACGGCCAAAAGATCGTTATTCGTCTGGCCGAGCAGGGTTCGTTTGTCTCGGGTCAGGCCGATCTTCAGCCTGGGTTCTTACCCCTTCTGCAGAAAGTGGGCAAGACCATTGCCGATGGCAAGGGAACAGTGAAGATCGAGGGCCACACCGACAATGTCCCCGTGATTGAGAACCCCAAGTTCAAATCCAACTGGGACCTCTCTGCGGCCCGTTCATCGGCCGTGGCAGATTTCCTGGCCTCGAAGGCCGGGGTGACCATGAATCGAATCAGTGTGAGTGGCCATGCCGATACACGGCCCGTTGATAACAATGGCACCCCGCAGGGCCGCGCCCGCAATCGTCGCATCGAAGTGATTGTCGACGGCTAAGCCGGTCTGGCTTGGGGCTATCTGCCGCTAGGCGTCGGCCTCGGGCTTGAACTTTAGTTCGTACTTGTTGATTTTTTCAATCAGTGTGGTGCGCTGAACACTCAGAATGCGAGCGGTTTTGGAGACATTGCCGTCGGCCTGCTCCAGGGCCTGTTCTATCAGCGCCTTCTCGATATCCGTCAGGCGCTTCTTCAGGGGCACGCCATCCATGATGGTGAGCGGCGCACCTTGGGCAAGACTAATTAAATCTTCAATGGGGTTGTAGTCGCCGGGGGCAATAATGGGCTGGGTACCACTGCCCTGGCCCATCACCTGAATGGGCTGGTCGGTCTCGGCGGGCTCTGGCAACCCGCCCCCAAGAAGCGCATCCAGGGCATCGTTACCGCTGGCACTGGGCGCATGGTCCGATGCCACCGTTTGCGCATCTCCAATCAAATCAAGTTGGCTTGCTTTGCCGGGGCTGCCTTTGCTCGCCGATTTCTTGCCACCGGCCACCACCCGGCCCCGAAGGCCACGCGGGAGCATCTCTTGGGGGACATCGGCATAACAAATGGTCTGCTCGGGAAACAGTGCGCTGAATCGGGCGATTAGATTCGAGAGTTCACGAATATTGCCGGGCCAGTTGTAGTCGGTGAGTGCCGCCATGAATGGTTCACTGAGCCGTATAGGGCTGCGGCCCTTGCTGGCATGGACTCTTGCAAAATGGCCAATGAGTTGGGGAATGTCCTCAACGCGATCGCGAAGCGGGGGCGTGGATAGGGGCAAGACATTGAGTCGGTAGTAGAGGTCTTCTCGAAAGCGGCCCTGTTCAACCTCTTTCTCTAGGTCTTTGTGGGTGGCCGCCACCACCCGAACATCGACCTTCACCGCCTTGCCCCCACCCACGGGTTCGACCACACGCTCTTGAATGGCCCGCAGCAGCTTGACCTGCATGTCCAGGGTCAAGTCGCCAATCTCATCCAAGAACAAGGTGCCACCGTTGGCCATCTCAAAGCGGCCAAGCCGGTCGGCCACGGCTCCCGTGAAGGAACCGCGCTTGTGTCCGAAGAGTTCGCTCTCTATTAATTCTCGGGGAATGGCGCCGCAGTTAACGGGCACCAGATTTTTCTCGGCCCGCGGCGAACAGTCGTGCAAGGATTTCGCCACCAGTTCCTTTCCGGTGCCGCTTTCGCCAATAATGAGTACGGTGGCATCGGAGTGGGCAACCGACTCAATGAGCTTTTTCAGGCTCAAGGTTGCGTCACTGGTACCGATCAAGCTTTGAAGTGCGTTCAACGGTCTGGGATGGCCCTTGTGTTTGGTCTAAAGCCCGAGGGCTTTTGGTCGAATCCTAGCCATAGGGATGATACATATAAAGCCTGCAGGCGGTCTGTTTGAAAAAGGGATACCAATCATGAAGCGTCGTCTAATTCACGTTTTAGCTCCTGCCGCAGGTCTGCTGGTGGTGGGTTGCGCGGCTGTGCCAGTCGAGGTCAAGCAGGCCGAGCAGATGCCCGCGCCTATTCAAAAGGCGGCAGAGCCCCAGCCCACAACGTCTGAAAAGTACCCGGGCTCCACTGGCGCGAAGTCTGGTGCCAAGACCACCAATGTCTCCATGGCCTCACCAATGGCAGAAAAGCGCGATGCACTCACGGCCACTGGCTATGCAGTGGTCAGTGTTCAGAACCATCGCCTTCCGGCGCAGCAGCGGCTCATGGCCATTCGGGCCTCTAAGCTCGATGCTTATCGTGGCCTGACTGAGCAGGTCTACGGCCAACAGCTCGACGCCAGAACCACCGTGGCCGACATGGTGATTCAGAGCGACAGCTTCCGCACCCGAGTCGAGGGCGTGATCTACGGTGCTCGACTCGAGAGCATCACCCCAATCGGTGATGACACCTATGAGACGACCCTCACGCTGGATGGTGCCGTGGTGAACGATTTGCGACTGCTCTATCTTGAGCAGCTTGCTGCCCAGCGCGCCCGATAGGGTCGCGTTGCGGGCTTGACTGGCCTGAGGATTGCTTAAATGTGGACCATGGCCAGAAGAGACAAAACTTGCCGCAGGGTCCGCGCGTCGATTGCAGGCGTTGTGCTTGGGCTCGCTTTCCCGCTCGGTGTCTCAGCCGCCAAGTCGGCCTCAGAGGTGCGACTCGAGGAGATCCGGGTCCAGCTAATCGAGGCGGCTACAGCCTCTCGAACCCGAGTTCGAAGCCTTGCTTGGATTGACGAGCAGGGTCGCCTCCACGAGGGGGCCCGCTTCTCTTCGGACGTAAAAGTTCGCGGTGTTCGAGTCAACAGTTATATCCCCCCCGATGTGGGTGTTGAATCCGATAGGTCCGGAAAAGCCTCGGGCGGAAAGCAAAACATCTCTGCTGTCCCCACCACGCAAGAAGAGGCCTGCAAAGAGGACCTCAGCAGTCACCAGCGGCACGCATTGTTTCGCTTGCTCCCTTACGTGTCGGGGAGTTACTTCAGCGAAGGCATCATGAGCCAACTCTCACAGAGTTTTGGCCAGGAACTCATTGGCCTCTTGGCTGCCGAGACGGGCTGGTCTCTGACCAAGGCCGAGGGGGTTGCCCTTGGGGCACCAGCGGACCTCTATCAGCGGCATCTCATGCATCGGATTCGGGATGACGCGCCCCACCTCTTAACGGTTCAGTTTCGAGACCTCGGCGGGGTCGCAATGCCTGGAGCCGATTACTCGGGCCTGGTGGACCAGGCGCTTGTGGGCTTGGGCCTTCTGAACCCTCCTGCCCTGCGAGGCCGCCTTGGGATTGAGGTGGACTTGGTTGAGCGCGGTTCGGGTAGGGCTGTGTTCTCGCGTCGACTCCAACTCGATATGGAACTACAGGCCAAAGGCTACTTGGACGCGCCCAGGGCGGTTCTGGCCGAGCCCGTGTTGGCCAAGGCAGTTTTTGCAAGACTGCAAAAGGATTTCCGCGATTTCATGAGTTGTGAGAAGCCGGAGTATCCGGTGATCGAGCGGCGCGCCAATGGGGAACTCTTGGTCAACGGCGGGGCTCGGCTGGGCCTGAAGATGGGCGAGCAGGTCCTGATATCCAAGACCGGGCAACTGCCCAAACGAATTCTCGAAGCAGGGGTGGCTTCTAATCTAGCCCTTGCAGAGGTTGTCTCGGTGGTGGAAGATCGAGCTGTTGTGAAGGTGATTGCGGGCCCCAAACCCGTGAGCATCGAGCAGTTGGTGATCTCACCGCTCTAGTTCACATGAAAGGTATACCTATGAGATCCACGAAACTCGCAGTCCTTCTCGCTCTTGCCGCTTCGGGGGCCGTATGTGCGCAGCCCATGCCCGACACCGCAGCCGCACTCAAGACCCTAATGGGCTCCTCGAGTCAGCCAGGTACCGGCGTTTCGGCTCAGCAACAACAGCCGTTGTCGGCCCCGCAAGGCCCGATGGTTCAGACCAAGGCCGGCGACACACTGGCCAAGATTCTTGCCGCCCACCTGGGCCCCCATCCATACGATGCCAAGAAATTGCATCAGGCAATCGCCACCATGAACCCGCATGCCTTCAATCGAGGCAACCCCAACCGCCTCATTGCGGGTTCGGTCTTGCGCATCCCCAGTCAGCATGAGTTGCATGCAGTAATGATGGGCCAAGCGCCCGCAGTGGCTCATATGCAAGCGCCCATGCCCATGCCGCACATGGCACCCATGCCGCCCACCGCCTCAACCGGCTTCCGGCAGGCCTCGGCCAATGGCTTTCCCAGTGTGCACAGCAATGCACCCACCGGGGCGGAAGATTTTGAGCGTCACCGCGGCTGGGTCCGGTTTCCTCGCTAGTTCCAGACACAGAGCGGGATACGGCTCGTTGAATGCGGGCCTGCCCCGAGAATTCCCATGCTGACCGGCCCCGAGGCCATTGGCATTGCCGGCGGCAAACCCTTGCCGATCTATCTCGAGGGCCGCGCGATTCCGGTTCAGGAGGCGGTTGGCCGGGAACTGGGCCTCAAATTCAATGAAGTGGTCCGCGGCGTTGTCGAGGCCCGCGGGGAGACTCTTTTACTCAAGTTGCAGGGCAGGGAGGTGGAATTGCCCGCCCAGCTTCGGTTTCGGCCCGGCGAGGTGCTCTGGCTGCGCTACACCGAAATGGGCCGAGGAATGGTCTTGGTGCCCACAGCGGGCCAGGCTGCAGCCGGCGTTGCTGGCGGGGGTGCCGGTGCCGCAGGCCATGCGGCTGCTGCAATGGCTGCACCCGCGCCGATTGCTGGGGGCTGGTCGCTCGGCGTTGCATCCTTGTTTCTACGGCCGGCCGATTTATCGGGCCTGCTTACTCTCTTGACCGGAAGCGGGCTCTTTGCGGGGCTCGCCCAGCGTGTTCAGGGCCAGGGGGCCAGCCCCGGTCCGCTGGGACAGTGGTTTGCGAGTCGACTCTCCATGGCGCGCTTGAGCCCCGAGTCGGTCCGTCAAGCCATGCGAGCCAGTGGGCTCTTTACCGAGTCGATGCTTGCCCATGGCAGTGGGCCGGCGGTGGGGGATTTGAAACTGGCCTTGCGCCAAGCCTTGGCGGAGATTGATTTAGATACCCTGGAGCAGGGGCTCAAAGAAAAGCTTGAATCGAGCCTGCACGAGCTGGAGTCGAGTCAGGCCGACGCAATGGTAGCGGCCACTCAGAGGGACCTCGCATTAAGTTTTGTCATTCCATTTAAAGATGCGGACCCAGTCTTGGTCTCATTCTTTCGGCCCCCGCGCTCGGAGCAGGAGCCCAATCCGCCCTCTGTCATCAATATCTATACCCGTAGCGAGAGCCTCGGCGAGGTCTGGCTAAAAACCGTGGTCTTCTCTGGCGATGTGCTCGAGCTCACCATGTGGGCCGCCCATGACGAGGTCGCCCAACGAGCAAGGCGTGCCATTTCAGAGCTCGACGAGGAGATGGCCTCTGCGGGTCTGGTGCTTCGATCGATGACGGTCCTTGCCGGTCGCCGACCGCCCGACTCGCCCCCAGCGGAGCTAAAGCCTGGGGCCGTTCTCGATCTGAAGGCCTAGCTAGGCCCGAACTCTGAGACAGCGACGATGCAGAAGTCCCAGCGAGAAGCGGTGGCGCTTGAATACGGACTGAACAAGGCCCCCGTGGTCGTGGCCAAGGGCAGTGAAGAGATCGCCGAGAAGATTCTGGAGGAGGCCCAGAGGCACGGGGTCTATGTGGCGCGCGACCCCCAACTGCTTGCCATGCTCGCCCGGCTCGATGTTGACCAGGAGATCCCGCCCAATCTTTACACCGCGGTGGCGGTGATTCTGTCCTGGGCCTATTGGCTCAAAGGGATGGAACCGGGTGACGAGCGAGAGACGGAGGATGCCCCGAGCGGTGTGAGCCAAGGGGCTGGCCCAGCGGGACCCGGCAATGGGGGTGGGGGGAGTGGGGGGAGTGGGGCTCCGGCCTAGGCGTCGGCCAGACCGCGTCCCCGACGACCGGCCGAGAGGCGGCCCATTTTGTCGTAGACCTCCACGGAACTCGCCGCTTCTGCACCTTCCAGGGTCTTGAGTGCCCCCCGAATTGCGTCGAGTTTTCTTTGAATCAGGATCTGGTTGCGACGGTGCCGATCGCGGCAGTCTTTGACGCGGTCCAAGAAACCAGTCCATGCGGGGTCGTCTTGATTGATTTCAGCAAGCTGAGTGGCACTCAAATACTCCAAAATGCCAACTTTTTCCTGCTGATACGACTCAAATAGAGGAAGATCCTGCGATTTTAGCGCTTCGAACTCCGCGTCAAGAAGGCTGAGCAGACGGTCGGCCTGCTCAAGGGCTTGATTCAAACCCACCTAGATCATGCGCTCCAAAGCCATGAAATTCTCTGCGATTCGGCGAGAGTCGAGCGGGTAGTTCCCCTCCCGAATTGCCTGTTTGATTCGCTCGACCTTCTCGGAGTCGAAGTCGGGGGCGGCCATGGCCTTTTCCTGAACTCCGCTGAGTTCGACCCGGTCATCGCGGAAATCCTCTTCAGGACGAAGCGTCCTGGCGGCTTCCTTTTGATTTTCCTCAACTTTTTTCGACCGATTGTCGATGGCGAGGTCTGGGCGATTGCCTCGACTCACGCTCGAAATGAAATCAGCCATGTTGAACATCCTTTCTCAGTGACACTTCACTTACTTTAACTGTTGATTGACAGATCGTCACGATACTTAAGAACTTGAGGGGTGGATGAAAAAAAGATTGGTATGGGCTCATGGCATGCTCACCTGGGCCCATCCTGAGACTAGGCCCGTGGTGACCTTCCCCGACTCCATATTGACCAACTTGATCTGGTCGCCAAACCGGCCGTCCTGGAGTGACTGCATCTTTACGTTAATTGTGAGTCCTTGCACTCGCTGAACCGCAAGTGTAACGGGCTGTCCACGCTTTACAAGAACAGAGGGGCGCAGGTCGGTGGCGCGAAGGGGTTTGCCCGCCTCAATGGCCCGAACGACTGTTGAGTATTCAAGCCCATCGACAGTGGTGAAGTAGGTCTTCAGTGGTCCGCCCAAGGGGAGCTCCTGAAGTTCGAGTTGGCTTGCATCGAGCGGCTGGTTGGCTGAGAGGTTGGCTTTAGTCACTAGAACCCGGTGGGAGGAGACCGGGCTTGGTTGAGTTTTCGTGCCCTCTTGGATTTTCACCACCTGACCCTCGGCCACCCTGTTATTCAGAAATAGGCTCCAGGCGGGGGACTGGCATTGGGCTCGAATTTGGTCGGGTCGGGAGGCAAACGGACGGTCGAAGGCGATCGGCCCCATGCATTCCTTTGGAAGAGCGCGGGTGTTGATTGGAGCAAAGTCCACGGCCGTTTGGGGGTCTGCGGACTTTAGCCACTGCGCGGCCTCGAAAAGAATTCTTGAGTGGAAATCTCTGGCCTCTGCCGGGGCCCGGGCTTGCGCGGGGGCATTGGCCTGGGCCTGTGAAGGCTCGGTCCCCCAGACCAGCAAGAGCGCCAGGGCGCAAGACAGGCCCCAGCCCAGACGCAGCGTGCGCCGCTCCTCTGCTCGGTCAATGAAGTCCTGTGGTCGGTGTCGAAGACTTGGATGCATGCGGGGAACTAAGCAAGAGTCGAACCAGTTTTCGGTTGGCACGGCTTTCGCTTAGACGTGGGCATGAAGATTCTTGTCCAAAATGGCGACACCCTCAGCGGCCTGACCCGTCAGGCCTTGGCCCATACCGATGGCGCCAAGTCCTCGGGCCTGGACTTTCGCTCGCTCATGTCCATGATTCATAACGTGGCCGAGCGAAATGAGATTCGCGACCCCAATCTTATTTTCCCGGGGCAGGTCATTGATTTCACCGGCCTGGCCACTCGAGGCATGGGCCAGCCTCCGGCTGCGGCAGCCGTGCTCGGCGCGCAGAAGAGCGCTGCCAACGATGTTGCAGCCGTTGTACTTGGCGAGCGCACGGGCTCTCAGTACCGACTCATGGAGCGCACGCTCGACCGGGCTGTGGCCAAGGGCTACATTCCGCAGGCTGAGGTGGGCGAGGTACGCAGACGAATTCTCGACATGTCGCGGGCGCATCGATTCAATCCCGACGACTTCGCCCGAGTGGTTCTAATGGAGTCCGATGGACTCAATCCCAAGGCCAGCAATGGCAACTGCCATGGGGTGATTCAGTTCTGTGATGGCCCGGATCGGGGCGCGGCGAGCGCTGGATTTGGAAAGAACCCCGAGAAGATCCTGGATTTGAGTGTCCTCGAGCAGATGGATCTCGTCGACCGCTACTTTAAAGACACGGGGCTTGCGCAGTACAAGCCCGCCTCACTCGATAACCTATACCTCACCGTTCTCTATCCGGCCGGACGCAGTGAGCGCCGGATGGACCGGCCACTGGGTGTGCCCGGAATTCAGGCTGCAGCACTCCATGTGGGTGGGTCTCAGACCAACCCCATTACACGGGCATCGCTGCGCAAGGGTCTCATTGAGAACGCAAGCGCACGACTCAATGGCTTCGCGCTGAGCCAGGTCAATCCCCCACCGCACCAACAACCACGCCGAATGGCCGCGACTTCCACCCGTGAAGTTCTGGCGATGCGTTAAGGAGACAACCATGGTTTGGATTGCACGGTTTCGTCGCTGGTGGGACGAGGCCACCTATCAAGACGATCGAAAGCAAGTCCATAGCGGCAATAGGTTGCCGCTTTATGCGTGGTATGCGGATTGCTTCTATCGAACCGACCGGTCATTTCTGAAGAGGGACTGAAATGAAAATTCTCGACAACGCATTTGGAATCCATGAGCGCGCGCTGGCCGTTCGGAATCGGCGCGTCGAGCTCATTTCCCAGAACATTGCCAATGCCGACACGCCCAACTACAAGGCGCGTGACATCGACTTTAAAAAGCTGATTGCCGGCGCCGAGGGCGTGAAGATCAAGGCCACCACAGACAAACACTACGAGGTGGCCAAGCTCGAGAATGAAATTGATGGGCTGAAGTTTCGCATTCCATTCAACGCCTCCACCGATGGCAACACAGTGGAGATGGCCGTTGAGCAGGCCCAGTTTGGTAAGGCCACGGCCGACTACCAGGCCACCCTTATGTTCCTAGAGAGTCGCATCTCCGGAATTCGCAAGGCCCTGCGTGGCGAATAAGCGACCACGAGACCCAGGCCAAAGGAGCAGACAGCATGATTGACAACATATTTGGAATTGCAGGCACTGCGCTCAATGCGCAACTCACCCGCATGAACCTTACGGCCTCGAACCTGGCCAACCAAAACACCACAGCCACCACCGAGGGCGAAGCCTTCAAGGCCAAGCGCACTGTGTTCAAGGCACTCCTCTCGCAGCGCGACACCCATCCGGGTGCGGCCCATGTGGGTGGTGTACGAGTCGACAAGATTGTCGATGTACAGACCCCGAACCCAAGAGTCTACGAGCCGGGCAGCCCCCATGCAGACAAAGATGGCTACGTCTACATGAGCAACGTGAATGAGGTGACCGAGATGGTCGAAATGATGGCCGCGGCCCGCACCTACCAAAACAACGTCGAGGTGGTGAACACCGCCAAGGCACTCATGATGAAAACTCTCGAGGTGACCAAGGCATGAGCATTAACGCAAGCACCTATCAAATGCCCCAGACCATTCCAACGGTCTCGGGCCAGAAGACGGACTACACCAAGATGCAGAATGAGGAGATGGGGCAGAGGGAGTTCCTTTTGCTTTTCACCACGCAACTGCAAAACCAGAATCCGTTGGATCCCATGGAGAACGAGGCATTCGTTGCGCAGCTCGCACAGTTCTCTCAACTTGAGGCCACCACCAGCATGAGCGACAAGATGTCTGAGTTGGTCTCCTCTCTGAAAGGTGAGCGGTTAATGAACGGCGCCCACCTGATCGGCAAACAGGTGGCCGTGCCCGATGGGCCTGCCATCCTCAAAGACGGGGCTGCCATTGCGGGTGTCATTACTGTGCCCAATGGGGCGAACAGCATCAACCTCTCCGTTTATGACAAGAACGGCTCACTGGTCAAAAGCCAAGAGCTGGGTCGCAAAGCCCCCGGGGATGTCACGGTTCGCTGGGATGGCACCAACGCCCGCGGTGAAAAGATGCCCGATGGCGCCTATCGTATCGTCGCGACTGTCAACGGCCTGAATGGCGATGTCACCAAGGTGCCCATCGCCACCCCAGACGTGGTCAAAAGCGTGACCTACAGCGCTGAATTCAATGACTTAATTCTTGAGACCCAGAGCGGGGCCACAGTGAATTTCAGTCAGGTCAAACAGATTAACGGCTAAGGCCGTATTCGCATTCCAAGGAGAGATCCACTATGTCGTTTTATACCGCCCTCACAGGACTGAACGCAGCCACCGCACAACTCGGTGTAACCAGTAACAACATTGCCAACGTGGGCACCACTGGTTTCAAGCGCTCGCGCGCGGACTTCGGCGACATTTTCGCGACCTCGCCACTGCAGAAGGCCTCTTCCGTGATTGGACAGGGTGTGGCCTTGAAATCGGTGACCCAGGAGTTCTCCCAGGGCAACATTCAGTTCTCTGCCTCTTCCTTGGATATCGCCATTACGGGCGACGGCTTCTTTCCCCTGAAATCGGCCGATGGCCTTCAGGACATCTACACCCGAAATGGCACCTTCTTGCTGGATGAATCATTTGCTGTGGTGAACTCCGCAGACCAGGCCCTTATGGCTGCGAGTGTGGACTCATCCGGAAAGGCCGATCTCGAGAACCTGCGCAAGCTGATCATTCCCCGCTCGACCACGGGTGACGCGAGAGAGACAACCGAGATTGAGTTGAGCTTGAACGTACCAGCGGATGGTGAGGTGAAGACCGTTCCATTCGACCCCTTGGATGCCTCGACCTACAACCTGACGACGGCGGTGACTGTTTTTGATGCGGGCGGCAACGAATATCTAGCTACCGTCTACTATGCCAAGACCCAGCGAGCCAGCCCAGATGCACCAGAGAATAAATGGCAGACCTTTGTCTACATTGGAGACACCGAGCTCGATGAGTTCCTGATTCAGGCACAGAGCCCGAAGGGCGAGGAGCTTTACGTTAACAAGTACGGCCAGGTTCAGCCCGAGAGCGCCATCCCTCCGCAGGATATCGCTCGGGGCATCACCAAACTCTTTAACTTAGACCGCCTGACCGACAAACAGCCATCCATACCCGCGGAATATGCAGGCCAAGCCATCGACCCGATTATTGTTGCCGACATGAAGGCCGGCCAGTTGAGTGTTTTTGATCGTCTCTTTGAGGCGGAGGATGAGGACGACTTTGAGGACGGTTTGGTCACAGTTGACATTAGTGATTACCTCGACGAGGACGATACATACAACATGTTCCGAATCGAGGTCACGGATGATGAGGGCTCCGCCACCACAGCCGACATTCAGATCGATCTATCTGGAGCAACAAACACAACGTCAGATGAAGAAGTCGTATTGAAAGATTTGATCTCGTTAATCCAGGATGAGTTCGATACAGCGTTTGGGGAAGATGCACCAACCGTGAGCTTCAATCATGTGACACGTGAGTTTCTCTTTGAGCCTGCGAGTGACACAACCGCGAAAGTGACAACCTACGAGGCCGACGAGGCCGAAGACAATGATCTCTTCGGGATTCCTAAGCAAGAGGCGGACGAGGAATGGCCAGAGGGTGGGGTTTCGGTGAGCTCCACTGGTGATTTCGGCGGCTCCACGACGACTGAGGCACAAATTGCTGTCACTCTGCGTGTTGACAATTCCCCGACGCCTGTTCGCGTAGACCTTGGAGACCTGTTCAGTCACACGGCACCCCCTAGATCCGGGGTCGAGCTCGCCCGAATTTTTGAAAACAGAATCAACAAGGCCTACGGTGACCAGCGAACCTTCGACTTCTCTGACCTTGAATCGGCCTCGGGCAGCAAGTTTCTGAATCTCTTCAATCTCGAGGTCGATGGTGTGCCCAAGGATGTCCAACTGAACCTAAATGATGAGGTGGATGCTCTCGGGAACCCATTGACTGTTGATACGCTTCGTGTGGAAGACTTTGAACGTGTCTTGCAGGCCAAACTCAATACACTTTTTGCCACCGATGCGCCGGCATTCTCCTATTCACCATCTCAGCAAAAGCTGATTTTTGTACCTTCTGAGACGGCAACTTCTGAGGTTATTAAGATCAAGGCCTACGGTACTAGTGTTTCCAATGAGCTCTTTGGTCTGACTTCAAATCCAGTGACCCTGGATCCCGATACAAACAGCTACTCTTCTCTCCTAGTCCCGAATGGCGATCCCATTCGGGAGTTCGACGCCCGTTACACAGACAGTGATCAGCGAACAGGAATTCGGGTTCGCTTTGACGATACAACCGGCAAGTTCAGTATCTTCTCTGGCACCACCGGCGATGAGTCGGCCGTGGAAATCCTCTACCCCCTTGAGGGAGATGAGGTTGACGAGACCGAGGCCGATTCGACTCGCCTCACCGCAGATACTTTTGAGAGCGATGTAGGCCGCAACAAGCGGGCTTTTCTGGCGTTTCAAGCACTCTTTAACTTCCCCCCGGGAGACACTCCCACCAGAGATCTCCCCACTCGTGGGGTGCGATCGGTTCCTGCCGCTGTGGTTGGGACACCAATTGGATTGAATCTCGACAACAAGTTTACGCTCAGCTCTGAGACCAATAAGTTCACGGTCACTGTGGACAACGTGACGGGGCTGATTGAATTGCCGATTGGCGAGGAGTTCACTAAAGAATCGTTCCGGGAGTTGCTGGAGTTGCGAATCAACTCACTTGAGGATTCACGTGGACGAACCGTGAACGGTGTTCGCGTGACTTACGAAACCGTTGGAACCACCACACAGCTTCGGATTACAACTGGAACAGAGGGCGACGACTCGTTCCTGAAGGTTACCGGGCCGAGCATCTGGGGCCTGAAGGATCTGCCAAGTGGCCGGGGCAGCACAGAGCGCTGGTTGGTTCCGCCGCAAGCGGAGAACGCCAACGGCGTGCCACTGTATGTCGATCGCGATGGCAATGAAACGACTCAGGCGGGTGACTTCTCAGAGGACGAGACTCGCGAGCTCTGGTCGCCAATCTTCCTCGACAAGGGCGAGCTGACCTTCAACACCGCCGGTAAATTGACGTCCCCACGGGTACCCATTGGCTTTAAGGCCACCACAATTGGTGACACCGGCGCCACACTCCAGTTCTCCATTAACTACGACGGTTCCACCCAATTCTCATCGCCGTTCTCGGTCTTGGCACAAAACCAAAATGGCCGGCCGGAGGGTGATCTGATTGGCCTGGACATTGGCGACGATGGTCTGGTCTCCGCGAACTACTCCAATGGCTCGCAGAAGAACCTGGCCAAGGTCATTCTTGCCAACTTCTCCGCCCCCACGGGACTTCGTCAGATTGGTGATGCCAGCTATTACGCCACCTCCAAGTCGGGTGCTGTGACGCTCGGTGAAGCCGGCACGGCGGGCTTTGGAACGGTTAGAGCAGGTGCACGTGAGCGTGCGAACGTGGACCTCACTCAAGAACTCATTGAGCTGATCACGGCCCAGCGAAACTTCCAGGCCAATGCCAAAGCAATTGAGACCAATAACACCCTGACCCAGGCCATCATCAACATTCGAAGCTAATCGCCTCGATAAACCAATGAGCTAGCCCCATGGACCGCCTTGCCTATACCGTTCTCAACTCAATCAATGAGCGTCGCATTAGCCGCCATGTCACTGCCAATGAGCTGGCCAATGTGGCCACCACGGGCTTTAAGAGAACCTACGAGGCGGCCATGACAGCTGTAAAGACTGAGGGCATGGGTTACGACACGCGCATCGCGCCGCAGATTGAGAAGTTCGAGCGCATCATGCTCACCCCCGGGGCCTTGATGGTCACTGGTCAGCCCACTGATGTTGCCATCTTGAAGCAGGGTGTCTTGGGGGTACAGGCACCCAACGGTGATATCGCATTTACTCGTAGAGGAGACTTGCGAGCCAATGAGAATGGTGTACTTGAGAATGCCCAGGGGCATGCCGTGGTCAATGATGCGGGTGTGCCCATCACGATTCCCCCTGGTTTTGCGGTCAACATCACCCGCAACGGCGGCGTCTTTATCAAGGACCCCACGGCTGTTGGGGTACAGGCCGAGGTGCCTATCGCGCAGTTAATGCTGCGCGATGCCAGCGAGACAGTCATGGTGCGTCGCGAGGATGGCTTGTTTGAAGCGTTCATCGACGGTGAGCGCCGTCCGGGCGACTTCCCTACCGGGCCAGAACCCGTCGAACTCATCTCCGGTGCGCTCGAGGGCAGCAACGTCAATCCTATCCAGTCGATGGTCAAGCTCATCGACGAGAGCCGCTCCTTCGAGTCCAGCATCCGATTCATTAAGAACGCCAAAGAAATCGACGAGAGCGGGTCGCAGCTACTTCGGGCCTAGTTCTTGCTTATGAATGGGTAAGGCGGCCACCTGACGTGTGGTCGACATGACTTAACGAAGGGAAACGGCATGGACGCTTCACTCTGGATTTCAAAAACCGGCCTTGATGCGCAGCAAAAGCGCATGGGGGTGATTTCAAACAACCTCGCCAACGTCAACACCACTGGCTTTAAACGAGATCGGGCGGTCTTTGAAGATCTGCTCTATCAAAACGTGCGCCAGGCCGGTGGTCAGACCAGCGCAGACACCCAGGCACCGATTGGTCTGATGATGGGTACCGGTACCCGTGTGCTGGCCAATGAAAAGATCCACTCTCAGGGTAATATGATCAATACTGAGAATGCCCTCGATATTGCCATTGATGGTCCGGGCTTTCTCCAGATCACCCAGGCCGATGGCACGATTGCCTATACCCGTGATGGTGGTTTCAAGATCTCTGCCACTGGTCAGGTGGTAACTGCCAACGGCGACTCGCTCATTCCAGCCATTGTGATTCCGGACAACGCCTCCTCGATCACCATCGGCCGAGACGGCATCGTTTCCATTGAGATTGTTGCCGGCGGTGGCCAGCAGCAGCTCGGCCAGATCAACCTTGCGCGGTTCGTTAACCCGGCCGGTCTTCAGCCCATGGGTCAGAACCTATACAAAGAAACTGCATCCAGCGGTGCCCCACAGGTGCTCGTCCCGGGTCAGGCCGGTGCAGGCTTCCTGCGTCAAGGAATGCTTGAGGCATCGAACGTGAATGTGGTTGAAGAGATGGTCAACATGATTGAGACCCAGCGGGCCTACGAGGTGAACTCCAAGTCCATCTCGGCCACCGACGGCATGTTGCGCTTCCTCAACCAGAACCTCTAAGGAGCTGCTCATGCGCTCGATTAAACTTATTCAGACCCTGGGGCTGGCCGCACTGGCCACTGCAATGGTGGGTTGTTCGGCGCCAGCAAAGATGTCCGAGGCCGAGTTCAAGCCCATTTTGTCGATTCCTCAAGATCCCGCTCCGTTGGTAACGGGCTCGATTTACAACGGTGGGCGCAACGACAACTGGTTTGGGCGTAAGAAAGATTATCGAGTGGGCGACATCATTACGGTCGTACTCAATGAGCAGACCCAGGCCAATCGTGTAAACAACACCACCGCCACTCGCGAGACCGAGAACGATGTGGCTGCGGGGTTGGTTCCCAATATCACCAATAATCTGCCCGGCTTTCTGCCTCGAGGAAATTTTCTGCGCGATCGGGCCGGCCGGCTGACCAACGGGCTCAAGCTCGACGGCTCCACCATTGGCAGTGAAGCCACTGGCAGTGCCGATCAGCGTGCGAGCCTGACTGGTTCGATTGCTGTGACCGTCACTCAGGTGTTGCCCAATGGCAATCTCGTAGTGCGTGGCGAGAAACAGCTCGATCTCTCCGAGGGTGGCGAGGTAATTCGTGTGGCGGGAATTGTTCGCTCCGAGGATGTTGCTCCAAATGGAACCGTCTTCTCTCGGCGCCTGGCCAATGCTC
>Ga0194122_10000129_pt1 | contig 115201 bp, 90 predicted proteins | sample TA2MahCa10mmetaG_FD_155487 | JGI IMG/M metagenome (GOLD analysis project Ga0194122, IMG submission 155487) | Freshwater microbial communities from Lake Tanganyika, Tanzania - TA2015021 Mahale Deep Cast 10m | ecosystem: Environmental > Aquatic > Freshwater > Lake | place: Tanzania: Lake... | reverse complement strand
CCGCGCAGGATCTTGATTTCCAAATTCACCGAGGCGGCGCTTAGTCCGCGTTTCACTTCGGCATCCCGGAATGACTGCACCTCGCGGGCGGTGAGACGCTCAAGCGGCTGATCGGCGCGCTTGCCGAGATGATCGAGGAACCGACTCAAGACGCCCTTGTAACGGACCGCCGTGCCGGCCGCGCGGGCAACCGTCTTCTCTTCTCCGTAGGCGCTGAAGAATTCACGGACGGTTTCCGTGCGGAGTCGGTCCTGTCCGGTGGCGGCGAGCAGATCGGAGACGTACGTTTCCGCGTCCTTGAGCGTGAGGGCTCCGGCGGTCGCCTTCTGGGTGAGAGTGATGAATCTTTCCGAGAGTTCAGGAGCCATGCTCGCCGGGATCGTAGGATCCGATGCGGCAGCGAGCGTTTCGGCCTCACGCTGCCACCGTTCCGCTATGGCAACGGCAGCGGCCCGGTCTTCGGTCTTGGTGCAAAGCTGGCGGCGCTTGCCGTTGGGGGCGGTGAACGTCGCGTAGAAGTACCGACTGCGCTTGGGATCGCGAAAGACTGAGGACATGGCGGAGAGCTTACACGCGGCGACTTACTAACACAATTACTAACAACGCCAGCGATTACCGAGGACGCAAATGCCTGCAAATGAGGCACTTATGAAAGCACTGAGGGGCGGGATCGAAGTGCCGGTTCGAATCCGGCTCCGGGTACCAGGCGTTCATAAACGGTTCACCGTGGGTGCTTAAGACAACTCCGAAGGGCTGCCCGGCCCGGCTGAACGCAGCGCGGCGCAGTACGGTGCCGTCGGCGTGCGCCCGCCGTGCCGGCCTGGTCCTGCCGTAGCGCGGCCCTCGGCGGGAGGCTGACGAGGAGCGAGGGCGGCGAAGGGGGAGCGGGGAAGGGCGGGAGCGCACCGATCGGCGGTAAGGATAAGCTGGACGGTGGCGGGTTCGAGCGGTGCTTATTCCATGCGCTGCTGGAGGAAGCGCGTGATTTCGGGAGTTGACGGTCCGGGGGCGTTGGCTTCGTGTTTTCCTTTTCGGGCTTTCCCGTCCTCCCCTCGTGACCATGTCCAGGCTTCCCTCGTTCGCGGTTTTTGTCCTTTCGCTGGTATCGGGCGCTTCGGCGTTTGGGGCGGGGGAGGAGCACGGAGTGGCGACGGCGGCGGAACCACTCTTCCGCATCGCCGGGCTGCCGGTCACCAACAGCATGGTGACCAGCTGGGTGATCGCCCTCGTGCTGATTGCCGTGGTGCGTCTCGTGGTGGGGCGTCCGAAGTTGGTGCCCTCGCGGGGCCAGTCCGTGGTGGAGAACCTCGTGCAGGGTGTGCTTGACCTGACCTCGCCGATCGTGGGCAGCACCGTGGCCCGGAAAACCTTCCCCCTTCTGGTGGGCCTGTTCACCTACATCCTGATCCAGAACTGGAGCGGCCTGCTGCCGGGCGTCGGCACGATCAAGCACTTCGACGCTGCGTCGGGGCATTGGCAGGACGTGGTGCGGCCGGGGAATGCGGACATGAACGGCACCATCGCGCTCGCCCTCGTGGCATTCATCGCGTGGTTCTACTTCATCATGCGCTACGCGGGGCCGGGAGTGGTGCTCTACGACATCTTCGGCAACAAGGCGGACAAGAATGAAATCCCGGCGGCGATCTACTACTTCCTGTTCGTCATCTTCTTTGCGGTGGGCATCATTGAGCTGATCTCAATCGCGTTCCGCCCCCTCTCGCTGTCCTTCCGTCTGTTCGGCAACGTCTTCGGGGGCGAGAACCTGATCCACGCGATGCTCGGGATGCAGAAGTTCATCCTCCCGGTGCCGTTCTACTTCCTCGAGGTCCTCATCGGCTTCGTCCAGGCGCTGGTCTTCACGCTGCTGGTCAGCGTCTACATTGGCCTGATCTGCAACCATGGTGACGGCCACGAGGGCGGTCATGGCGGCGGCGAGGGGCACGGTGGCAAGCCCGGGGAGGCTGCGCACTGAACCACGACCCTTTCTCGCCGGGAGCGTGCCACCGTTGCGCGCACGGCGGAAAACCAACCACAACGCTCCGTCAACGAAAGTAACCACCACATGATCACCATCCTCGCTGAAATGTCCGGCAGCATCCAGGGCGCGCTCGGCTGTCTGGGCGCCGCCATTGGCGTGGGTCTCGTCGGCACGAAGGCCGTCGAGGCCGTCGGCCGCAACCCCGGTGCCTCGGGCAAGATCCTCGTCCAGGGCATCATCGGCATGGCGCTGGCTGAGGCGGTCGCGTTCTACGCGCTGTTCCTTGGCAAGTAAGCCGGCCCTCCCCGGTCCGTTTCCCGCCGCGGCGGAGATCCTCCGCCGCGGCCCCTTTCCCCCCGACTCCTTTCGTCATGCTCTCCTCACTGCTCCCCCTTGCCGTCTCCACCGGTCATGACGCCGCAGCCCATGCGGCGGCGGCGGGCGGCATCACCAAGATCGCGGGCGACTTCGGCATCAGCGTGCCCTTCATCGTCGCCCAGATGGTCAACTTCGCGATCGTCGCATTCGTGCTCTGGCGCTTCGCGTTCAAGCCGGTGCTCGCGACGCTTGAGGAGCGGCAGGCGAAGATCGCCGCCGGCCTGAAGTACGCCGAGGAGACGAAGGCCCAGCTCGCCGCGGCCCAGCAGGAGTGCGCGGCGCTGCTCAAAGCCGCCCAGCAGGACGCGACGCGCGTGATTGACGAGGCCCGCAAGACCGCGAAGGAGTTCGCCGAGCGCGAGACGGCCGCCGCCACCGAGCGCGCGAACGGCATCATCACCAAGGCCCAGCAGGCGATCGACCTCGAACACCGCAAGATGCTGGATCAGGCCCGCGGCGAGATCGCCCGCCTCGTCGTCGCCACCACGCAGCGCGTGCTGGCCAAGGAGCTCTCCGACGCGGAGCGTTCCCGCTACAACGAGGCCGCCGCCCGCGAGCTCACCGGCGTCTAATCCGCGCCCCTTTTCTCTTCCCGCGCCATGACGAAGCAGGACCAGCAGCTCGCCCGTCAGCTCTTCTCCCTCAGTCTCGTCGGGGGCAACCTCTCGACCGAGCATGTGGGCGCGGTGCTGCAGTACCTCGAGAAGCATCCGCCCGCGCGGCCCGTCGCCGTGCTGCGCGCCTACCAGCGTCTCGTTCGCGCGGAGTACGCCAAGGGCCAGGCCGTGATCGAGCACGCCGGTCCGATCGCTGACTCCCTCGTGCAGTCCATCGCCACCCTGATGGCCCGGCGCTACGGGCGTCCGGTCTCCGGCGTCGCGAGGGACAATCCCGGCCTGCTTGCCGGCCTGCGCGTGCGCGTTGGCGACGACGTCTATGAGTCCTCCGTCGCGCAGCAGCTCGCCGGCCTTTCCCTCTAGCCTCCCCTTTCCTTTCCAACCCGCAGTCTTCCCCCGCAACCCTCTCGTCGCATGAGCACGGTCCTCGAACAAATCGAACAGCAGATCGCCAAGCTTTCCAGCAAGGCCGTCCGCAAGAACACGGGTGTCATCCGCACCGTCGCCGACGGCGTCGCCAAGATCGACGGCCTGTCCGACGTCATGTACAACGAGATGGTCTCGTTCCCCGGCGGCGCGATCGGCATCGCGCTGAACCTCGAGCAGGACGAGGTCGGTTGCGTCGTCCTCGGCGACGTCTCGCGCCTCAAGGAAGGCGACGAGGTCCAGACGACCGGCAAGCTTCTCTCCGTCCCGGTCGGCAAGGGCCTGCTCGGCCGCGTGGTCGACGCCCTCGGCGCACCGGTTGACGGCAAGGGTCCGATCACCGCGACGGAGAGCTACCCGGTCGAGAAAATCGCCCCCGGCATCGTGGTGCGCAAGTCCGTCTCCCAGCCGCTCTTCACCGGCATCATGGCGATCGACTCCATGATCCCGATCGGCCGTGGCCAGCGCGAGCTGATCATCGGCGACCGCGGCACGGGCAAGACGACCATCGCGATCGACACGATCATCAACCAGGCGAAGATCAACAAAGTCGGCCTCGCGAGCGGCGATCCGAAGTTCCGCCCGGTCTACTCGATCTACGTCGCCGTCGGTCAGAAGAATTCCAACATCGTCCGCACCATCGGTGCCCTCGAGGCCGCCGGCGCGCTCGAGTACACCGTGATCGTCGCGGCCCCCGCCGCCGACAACCCGGCCAATCAGTACCTCGCCCCGTACTCCGGTGCGGCGATCGGCGAGTGGTTCATGGAAAACGGCATGGACGCGCTGATCGTGTACGACGATCTCTCCAAGCACGCCGTCGCCTACCGCCAGATTTCGCTCATCCTCAAGCGTCCGTCCGGCCGCGAGGCTTACCCGGGCGACGTGTTCTACCTGCACAGCCGCCTGCTCGAGCGCTCCGCGCGCCTCGACGGCAAGGGCTCGCTGACCGCGCTGCCGATCATCGAGACGCTGGCCGGCGACGTCTCGGCGTACATCCCGACCAACGTCATCTCCATCACCGACGGCCAGATCTTCCTCGAGACCGATCTCTTCAATCAGGGCATCCGCCCGGCCGTGTCCGTCGGCCTCTCGGTGTCCCGCGTCGGCTCGTCCGCGCAGATCAAGGCGACCAAGCAGGTCGGCGGCAAGCTGAAGGGCGAGCTCGCGCAGTTCCGCGAGCTGGCGGCGTTCGCGCAGTTCGGTTCCGACCTCGACGCGAAGACGAAGTCCCAGCTCGACCGCGGCAGCCGCATCGTCGAACTCTTCAAGCAGCCGGCCTTCAACCCGATCCCGATCGAGCAGCAGGTCGTCACCCTCTGGGCGATGCAGAAGGGTTTCTACGACAGCCTCGACCTCAAGGGAGTGACCGCCGCGAGCGTCGCGCTCCGCGAGTTCTTCGCCACGCGCAAGGACGCCGTGCTCGCCGAGATCCGCACGAAGGCGGCGCTCGACAAGGACCTTGAGGAAAAGATCAAGGGTGGCGTCGAGGAGTGGAAGGCCAGCTTCTCCGCCTAAGCCCGTCCCGCTTCCGTTTTCTCTTCGGTCACCGCTGAACCATGGCTTCCACCCGCGATATCCGACGCCGCATCAAGTCGGTCAAGAACACCCGCCAGATCACCAAGGCGATGGAGCTGGTCGCGGCGTCGAAGATGAAGAAGGCGCAGCAGGCGGCCCTCGCCGGCCGGCCCTACTCGCAGCTGATGTCCCGCATGCTCGCCGCGCTGGCCTCCCGCGTCGAGGAGTCGCAGCATCCTTTCCTCGTGACCCGCGAGGTCCGCACCCGCGGCGTGCTGGTGATCTCCACCGACAAGGGCCTCTGCGGGCCGCTGAACAGCAACCTGTTCAAGCTCATCACCGACGTGAAGACGCCGGCCAAGTTCGTCGCGACCGGGCGCAAGGGCGCCCAGTTCCTCGCCCGCACCAAGCGTGACCTCGTGGCGGAGTTCCCGATCTCCGACCGGGTCGCCTTCGCCGAGGTGCGCGTCGCGGTCGAGTTCATGGTGAAGCTCTACCTCGAGGGCACGATCGACACCTTCGAGGTCATCTACTCCCGCTTCCGCAACACGCTCGTGCAGGAGGCCATGATCCGCCCGATCCTGCCGCTCGGCAACCTCCGCTCCTTCATCGAGTCCGCCCGCGGCTCGGCGAAGGCCGAGGGCGACTCCTTCGCCGACACGCGCGACATCCTCTTCGAGCCGGACGCGCAGACCGTCCTCGAGGCGCTGCTTCCCTTCTACGTCAACCGCCACGTCTACCAGCTCGCCCTCTCCGCCAAGGCGTCCGAGCAGAGCGCCCGCATGGTCGCGATGAAGACCGCCAAGGACAATGCGACCAAGCTGCTCGGCGATCTCACGCTCGAGTACAACAAGGCGCGCCAGGCCGCGATCACCCAGGAGATCCTCGAGATCGCCGCCGCCTCGTTCGCCGCCTGACGCCCCGCACCGTCCGCCTTCCCCACCGTTTCACCCCTCGTCCCCTTTGACACTATGAACTCCGGTAAGATCGTCCAAGTCATCGGCCCCGTCGTCGACGTCCAATTCGCCGAGAGCGCCGTCCCGCCCATCCTCCAGGCGCTGACCATCGACTTCGTCGTCGGCGGCAAGGCGGAGAAGCTCACGCTCGAGGTGCAGCAGCATCTCGGCGGCGGCCTCGTGCGCGCGATCGCGATGTCCTCCTCCGAGGGCCTGAAGCGCGGCATGGATGCCGTGGATACCGGCAGCCCGATCTCGGTGCCGGTCGGCAATGGCGTGCTCGGCCGCATCTTCGACGTCACCGGTACGCCGGTGGACGGCCGTGGTCCGGTGCCGCACGAGAAGCGCTACCCGATCCACCGCCCGGCCCCGACGATCGCCGAGCAGGACACCAAGGCCCAGATCCTCGAGACGGGCATCAAGGTCATCGACCTGATCTGTCCGTTCATCAAGGGCGGCAAGGCCGGCGCCTTCGGCGGCGCCGGCGTCGGCAAGACCGTCGTCATTCTCGAACTCATCAACAACATCGCCAAGGCCCACGGTGGCTTCTCCGTGTTCGCCGGCGTCGGTGAGCGCTCCCGCGAGGGCAATGACCTTTATCATGAAATGTCCGATGCCGGCGTCATCGACCAGAAGGACCTCAGCAAGTCCAAGGTCGCGCTGGTGTACGGCCAGATGAACGAGCCGCCGGGTGCCCGTATGCGCGTGGCGCTGTCGGCGCTGGCGATGACGGAGTACTTCCGCGACGAGAAGAACCAGGACGTGCTGCTCTTCATCGACAACATCTTCCGTTTCTCCCAAGCCGGTTCCGAGGTGTCCGCGCTCCTCGGCCGCTCGCCGTCCGCGGTGGGTTACCAGCCGACGCTCGCCAACGAGATGGGCACTCTGCAGGAGCGCATCACGTCGACGAAGAAGGGTTCGATCACGTCCGTGCAGGCCGTCTACGTGCCGGCGGACGATCTCACCGACCCGGCGCCCGCGAACACGTTCGCGCACTTGGACTCGACCATCGTGCTGGAGCGTTCCATCGCCGAGCTGGGCATCTACCCGGCCGTCGATCCGCTCGCCTCGGTCTCCAAGGCGCTCGAGTCCTCCGTCGTCGGCGACGAGCACTACAAGGTCGCCCGCGAGGTGCAGCGCGTGCTGCAGCGCTACAAGGACCTCCAGGACATCATCGCGATCCTTGGTCTCGATGAGCTTTCCCCCGAGGACAAGCTCACCGTCTACCGCGCCCGCAAGCTCCAGCGCTTCCTCTCGCAGCCGTTCTCGGTCGCCGAGGTCTTCACCGGCACGCCCGGCAAGTACGTGCCCGTCAGGGAAACCGTCCGCGGCTTCCGCATGATCCTCGACGGCCAGCTCGATGACGTTCCGGAAGGCGACTTCTACATGAAGGGCGGCATCGAGGAAGTCATCGCCAGCTCGAAGAAGTAATCGACGCGCCGCCGCGCCCGCGGCGGCCGTCCCTCGTTCGTCCCCTCCATGCCTCTCACCCTCGAAATCGTCACCCCCGAAGCCCGGGTGTATTCCGACACCATCGACACCGTGGTCATCCCCACGGTCGAGGGTGAGATCGGCATCCTTCCCGGCCACATCCCGCTGCTCACGCAGGTGGCGGCCGGCGAACTGCGCGTCACCAAGGACGGCAAGACCGCCCACCTCGCCGTCGGCGGAGGTTTCGCCGACGTGAAGGGTGATCGCGTGTCCGTGCTCGCCGAGAGTGCGATCGCCGAGGAGAAGATCGACGTGAACGCGGTCGAGGAAGCCCGCGCCCGCGCGGAGAAGACCTTGAAGGAGAAGTTCGATCTCGAACCCGCCGAGGTCGAGCGCCTCGAGGGCGTCGTCCGCTTCGCGGTCGCCCAGCTCACCGTCAAGGCGCGCCGCCGGTAGTCGCCGCCAGGCGGGTCTGCGGGCCCGGGGGCAATTTGCTTGCCTTGTGCCTTGGGCGGTACAAGTTCCCTCGCATGAAGCTCTTCCGCGCTCTCGTGGTCTCTCTTTCCGCCGCGGTTTTTGCCGTGGGTGTTGTGTTCGCCGCTGAAAATGCCGCCCCCAAGGCCAAGCCCGAGGGCAATCCCGGAAAGTGCTGCGTCAAGGCGGAGAGCGCGGGCAAGACCTGCGACCACAAGTGCTGCGTTGAGGCCAACGCTGCGGGCAAGAACTGCGAGAAGTGCGGTGGCGCCAATCCCGCGAAGAAGGCCTGAACGCCCGTCAATTTCTGACTCTCCGGCCGGGTGCCCTCGCGGGCACCCGGCTTTTTTGGGGTCGCCCGCCACGGGTTCGCGGCGGCCCTGATGGCGTTGACGGCGTCGCACGCGTCGCCGGCCTCGATTGGCCGCCTATGGCACCCGACAAGCAGAGGGAGGCGTCATCGCCGCAGGCCAGGGGAGCCGCTTTCCGCAGTGCCGAAGGTTGACTCTGAAACTCAGTCTCAGCAGCATCCGTGGAGTAAGGCCATGCCTTCGTCGTCGCAATCGTCAGCTCCGTCCGCGCTCGTTCCGTTGTGCCAGCTTCTGGCGGGGGCAAGTGGCCGCGTGCATGAATTGGCCGGAGCGGGGGCGTTTCGGGAGCGAATCCGCGAACTTGGCTTGGGTGAGTCGACCATGGTCACGAAGGTCTCGGGGCAGTCTCCGGTGATTTGCCGGATCAATGGAACCCGCATCGCGTTGAGTCACGGTGCGGCGAGCCAGATCCTCGTGGAGCCGTTCGGCGGAGCCTCCTGAAGCGGTCGGAGATGTCCGGGCCGATTTCTCTCTCGAAGCTCGCCCTCGGGCAGCAGGCGGTTCTGCGCTCTTTCCCGCCGGCGGGGGCTGCGTTCCTGCGTCTGCGCGAGATGGGGCTGCTGCCCGGCACGCGGCTCATCTTGGTCCGGCAGGCCCCGCTGGGTGATCCGCTTGAGATCGAGGTCCGCGGCTACCGGCTGAGCCTCCGTCGAGCCGAGGCGGAGTGCATCCTCGTAGACCCTGACTCCCCGTCATGAACGCGTCGTCCGCGGTTTCGAAGACGGTTGGGGGCCCCCCGGGGCGCGCCCCGGTTTACGCCCTCGTCGGCAACCCGAATTGCGGGAAATCGACGCTCTTCAACGCGCTGACCGGGCTCAAGCAGAAGGTCGGCAACTACCCGGGCGTCACCGTCGAGAAGAAGGTTGGCACCGCGTATTCCCAGCACGGGCAGCCCATGCCGGTCATCGACCTCCCGGGAGCCTACTCGCTGGCGGCGCGTTCGCCGGATGAGGCGGTGACGCGTGATATGCTGCTCGGGCGGCGCCTGGATACGGCGGCTCCAGATCGGATTCTCTGCATCGTCGACGCGTCGAACCTCGAGCGGAATCTCTACCTCGTCCACCAGATCCTCGATCTCGGGCGCCCCGTGATCGTGGTCCTGAACATGATGGACCTCGCGGCGAAAGCCGGGGTGCGCATCAAGGTCGAGCGCTTGGAAAAAGAACTCGGGATCCCGGTGATTCCCTGCGAGGCCGCCCATGGCCGTGGCCTGATCGAGCTCAAGCTCGCGATGAGCCGCCCGGACCTGCCGCTGCCGCGCCATCGCTGGGACATCCCTTCGCCGATCGCTCCGGCGGTGTCGGAGTTGCAGGCCTCCCTGCTGGAGAACGACCGCAAGGCCCCCCTGAGTGCGCGTGCGGAGGCATTGCTGCTGCTCACCGACCAGGATTCGGTCCGGGTCGCGGGGTCGACTCCGCTCAGCTCACGCACGACCGACATCCTGCAATCGTGGAAAGTACGCTGGGAAGGTCAGGGCGTCGATTGGGCGGCGACGCTCGTCGCGTCGCGTTACGATGCCATCGCGCGTCTGTGTGCCGACGTCCTCGAACGCGGAACTCCGGAGCAGGAGGGAGCGAGCCTGAGTGACCGCATCGACGGCGTGGTCACGCATCCGGTCTGGGGCTGGCTCGTGCTCGGCGGTCTGATGGGGGCGCTTTTCCTGAGCATCTTCACGCTGGCGGAGTACCCGATGACGTGGATCGACGACCACATCGCGCAGGCGGCGGATGCGGTGAAGGCGGCGATGCCGCCGGGTGACCTCCGGGACCTGATCACGGACGGCGCGATTGCCGGCGTGGGCGGGGTTCTGATCTTCCTTCCGCAGATCCTGATTCTGTTCTTCTTCATCGGCCTGCTGGAGAGCACCGGCTACATGGCGCGGGCGGCGTTCATCATGGACCGCCTGATGAGCCGGGTGGGCCTGAACGGCAAGAGCTTCATCCCGCTGCTCAGCTCCTACGCCTGTGCGATTCCCGGCATCATGGCGACGCGCACGATCGAGGATGCGAAGGATCGCCTTGTGACGATCCTGGTGGCGCCGTTGATGAGTTGCTCGGCGCGCCTCCCCGTGTACCTGCTGATGATCGCCGCGCTGGTGCCCGGGGACACCATTCCCGTGGGCACGAAGGTGGGCCTCATGCTCCTGATGTACGCGCTCGGGACCTCGGCCGCGTTCGGGTTTGCCTGGCTGTTCAAGCGGACGCTGCTGAAGGGCGAGCCCCCGCTGATGATCATGGAACTCCCGCCGTACCGGTTGCCGCGGGTGCGGGACGTGATCCTGCAGATGGTGGAGCGTGGCGGACTCTTCCTGCGCCGGGCCGGCACCCTCATTCTCGGCATTTCCATCGTGCTCTGGTTCCTCTCAACGTACCCGAAGGCGCCGGAAGGCGCGACGGCCCAGGCGCAGATGGCGCACAGCTTTGCGGGTCAGGCCGGCCAGCTCATCGAGCCGGTGATCCGCCCGCTCGGCTTTGACTGGCAGATCGGCATCGGCTTGATCGCCTCCTTCGCCGCGCGCGAAGTCTTTGTTTCGACGATGGGGGTGGTGTTCAACGCTCAAAGCGATGCGGACGACACCGCACCGCTGCGGCAGGCGCTGGCCTCGGCCCGCTGGCCGGACGGCGCGCCGCTGTTCACACCGCTGGTCTGTTTGACCCTGATGATCTTCTACGTCTTCGCCATGCAGTGCGTCAGCACCATCGCGGTCGTGCGGCGCGAGACCAACTCATGGCGGTGGCCGCTCTTCCAGCTCGCGTACATGACTGGCACCGCGTGGGTGGTCTGCTTCGCGGTCGCGTCGATCGGACGCCTGCTGGGCTATTGAGCTGGGCCCGCGATTCGCCGCCGAACGACTCCACGTCATGGCCCGGCTCCCGCTTCCCTTCGCCGCTCGGTTCGCGCTCCCTGCTTCGCTCGCGCTGGCTGCCGCGGTGGCGCTGGCGGGACCGATCGGAGCGCCGAGCGTGGCGCCCGCCACGCCGTCTGGCACGACGGTGGCCATGGCCGTTGGGTCCGGCTCGGGTCTGGCTTCGGAGTTGATTCCGATGATGGCAACGGCGACCGCCGAGTCGGCCGCGTCGCCTCACGGCTGGCAGACCCCGGCAGCGTTGGCGGTGGTGGCGGTGACGATGCTGGCGCTGGGCTGGCGCGTGCGCGCGAACGCCCGGCGTCGCCGCTGCGGGTGTGGCGGCGATGCCTGCGCGGCGGTCAACCCCGAGGTCGAGCGCCTGCGCGCGCGGCTCAGCGCGAAGAGGGATCGGTAGCCTTGGCCTCGGCCGCGTAGGCTTGGGCAAGCAGGACGATCGGGTGCACGACGCTCGGCACGGGAGCACCTGCCGGGGTGGCGCGCTTCAGACCATTTTCGAGCTGCAGGTGGCAGCCGGGATTCGCGGTCGCGACGAGCGTCGCTCCGGTGGCCTGGACGTGTCCCACCTTGCGCTGTTGGAGCCATCCGGCGGTCTCGGGTTGGGTGATGTTGTAGATGCCGGCGCTGCCGCAGCACCACGTGGCCTCGGCGCACTCGCGGAGCTCGACCCCGGGCAGGGCGCGGAGGATTTCACGTGGCTGCCGGCTGACCTTTTGCCCGTGGCACAGGTGGCAAGACTCGTGGTACGTGAGTCGTTGCGGTTCGGTCGCGAACGCGCTCGCGGGCGCCGCCGGCTTCCGGAAACCGATTTCAGCGAGCCATTCGTGGATGTCGCGAAGCTTGCGCGACCACGTGGCGGCGCGGGCGGCGTAGACGGGATCATCGGCGAGCAGGTGATCGTAGTGACGCAGGTGGGAGCCGCAGCCGCCGGCGTTGCTGATGATCGCGTCGACGGAGTCCGGATCGATCGCGTCGATCTGCCGCCGCGCCAGTTCGCGGGCGGTGGCGGCATCGCCGTTGTGGGCGTGCAGGGAACCGCAGCAGGCCTGCGCCCGGGGCGTCACGACCTCGCAGCCATTGGCGACCAGCACATCAACCGTGGCGCGGTTGACGTCGGAGAACGCGAGGTCCTGCACGCAGCCGGTGAGGACGGCGACCCGGTGGCGCGCGGGCCCGGAGGGCCGCTCGATCGGGGCGATAAGGGCGTCGGAGAAGTGGCGCTGGATGCGCGGCGTCTGCGGTTCGAGATCGGCGAGTTGACCCGGCAGCAACCGGGTGAGACCGATGCGGCGACTGAGACCCTGCAGGCCGCTGGCCTGCCACAGCCAGAGCAGTCGGCCGAGGGCGCGGAGCAGGCGCGGGCGCGTGAAGACGAGGCGCAGGGCGAACCAGCGGACCCCGCGGCGCTTCGGGGTGTCGAGCACCCCGCGGCGCTCGATCTCGGCGCGGGCGGTCTCGAAGAGATTCGGGTAATCGACCCCGGCGGGGCAGGCGGTGGTGCAGGCGAGGCAGCCGAGGCAGTAGTACATTTCCTCACCGAAGTCGGCGTTGACCTCGAGTTCACCGTCAGCGATCGCGCGCATCAGGGCGATGCGGCCGCGGGGGGAGTGCCGTTCGCGGCCGGTCTCGACGTAGGTCGGACACGTCGGCAGGCACATTCCGCAATGCATGCATTGCTGCAGCACTGAGTAGTCGAGGCTGCGCAGCAGGTTGCCCGTGGCGTCGGGCGGGGAAGAGCGAGGCGCTGAGCTCATGGCGGTGTGGGCGAAGGGCTCAGTCGAAGATCTTGCCCGGGTTGAGCAAGCCGTCGGGATCAAGCGTGCGCTTGATCGAGCGCAGCAGTTCGAGGGTCGGATCGCCGAGCTGGCGGGGCAGGAAGGATTTCTTGGCGAGGCCGACCCCGTGTTCGCCGGTGAGCGTGCCGCCGAGGGAGACGGCGTAGTCGAAGATTTCCTTCATCGCGGCCTCGACGCGGTGCATTTCCGCTTCGTTGCGCTCATCGGTGAGGAACGTGGGATGGAGATTGCCGTCGCCGAAGTGGCCGAACGTCGCGACCTCGACCTGGTGGCGGGCGGCGGTCTCGTTGATGAAGCGGATCATCTTGGCGAGCTCGCTGCGCGGGACGGTGGCGTCCTCGAGGATCGTGGTCGGCCGCAGCCGGGCGAGGGCGGAGAACGCGCTGCGGCGGGCGGTGGCGAGGCGGGTGGCCTCGTCGGCGGAGGCGGCGCGGCGCACGGCGAGGGCGGACTGGGCGCGGCAGATCTGCTCGATCCGGTCGGCCTCGTCGGCGACGGCGGCCGGATGGCCGTCGGTCTCGATCAGGAGCAAGGCCTCGGCCTCGGTCGGAAGGCCGACCTTGGCGTAGGCCTCCACGCAGCGCAGCGTGCGCTGGTCGAGGAACTCGAGCGTGCACGGAATGATCTTCTCCGCGATGATGGCGGAGACCGTCTCGGCGGCGGCGTCCATGGATGCATAGGTGGCGAGGAGCGTCTGGCGGGCGGCGGGTTTCGGGAGCAGGCGGAGCAGGACCTTGGTGATGATGCCGAGCGTGCCCTCGCTGCCGATGAAGAGATCGCGCAGATTGTAGCCGGCGACGTCCTTGACGCACTTGTTGCCCAGCCAGACGGTGGAGCCGTCGGCGAGGACGACCTCGAGGCCCATGACGTAATTGCGGGTGACGCCGTACTTCAGGCCGCGGAGGCCGCCGGCGTTTTCCGAGACATTGCCGCCAATGGTGCTGATCTTCATCGATCCCGGGTCCGGCGGGTAGAAGAGTCCCGCGCCGTCGGCGGTGTCGTAGATCCGCTGGGTGATGACCCCCGGCTCGGCCAGCAGCGTCAGGTTGCGCGTATCGAGTTCGAGGATGCGATTCATGTCGCCGAGGCAGAGCACGACGCAGCCCGGTACGGGAACGCTGCCGCCGGAGAGCCCGGTGCCGCTGCCCCGGGATACGACGGGGACGCGGTGGGTGCGGGCGAGCCGCAGGACGGCGGCGACGCCGACGGCGTCGCGCGGGAAGACCACGGCCCCCGGCAGCTGGCGGAGGGCGGCGGTGCCATCGAAGCCGTACGGGATCAGGTCCTCGTGGCGGGTCAGGACTGCGCTCTCGGGAAAGGCGGCGCGGAGGTCACGGAGAAAGAGATCGGGCAGCGACCCGCGCGGCGCGGGCTGGGGTGAGGGGGAGCTCATGGAAGTCGGAGGGAACGGAGGGACTGTCAGGTGATTGCCGTCGCCCTCGTGGCCGCGCTCCGCCGCCGGGGAGCCGGAGTGTCGGCGGTGGCTGCAGCGGTGGTTGCGGCGGTGGCGGTGGCGTCGTCGGAGAAGGCGGGGAGGGGGGTGGTGGCGGCGGCTTGGGCGGCGCGGACGTGGGCGAGCATGGCGGCGTGGGCGGCATCGCCGTCGCCCCGCTCGACGGCGGTGACGATGCGGGCGTGCTGGGCGGCGGCCTCGGCGAGTCCGACGTGGGCGAGCGTGATCCGGCGCGTCTCGGCCTCCAACCCGGCGATCGAGTTCAGCATGAGCGACAGCACGCGGTTCCCGGCGAGGTCGGCGAGCAGGCGGTGAAAGTCCAGATCCGCCAGCACGGCTTCGTCGAGGGACGAGCCCAGGCGCTCGTGCGCGGCGCGCAGGGCGGCCCGCTCGGCGGGACCCGCGCGCTCGGCGGCGGCCCGGGCGATGGCGGGCTCCACCCAGAGGCGGACTTCGGCGAACTGCCGCAGGCGCTCGCCCGGATCCGGCAGTTCGCGGGCCAGCGTCGCGCGGACCGGGGCCTGCGGCCGGTTCACCACCCGCACCCCGACCCCATGCTGCACCTCCAGCAGGCCCTGGATTTCCAGCCGCTGGACCGCCTCCCGCAGCGCGGATCGGCTGACTCCGAGCCGGGCCGACAAGGCGCGCTCCGGCGGCAGCCATTGCGCGGAGCGGTACTGCCGGGCGAGCCGTTCGCAGATCGCGTCGACCAAGGGACCGCGGCGCAGGGTGGCGGGCATGGAGGTAGGAGGTCAGACCACTGGACGAAAGGCAATCCGGAACGCCGGGGGCGGATCGGCCCGCTTGACGGCGGCGGGCAATCCGCATTGCCTGCGAGGGATGCGTGGCTGCGGGGCGACTTGTTTTCTGGTGGGCGTGATCGGGGGCGGATCGTTCCTCGGTGCTGCCCCGTTGCCGTCGTCCGTCTCGCCGTTCCTGCCCCCGGATGCCCCGGCGGCGGTGGCGGGTACGGCGGCGCAGGGGGCGCCGGTCGAGTTTCGCGGCGTGGTGGTGATGGGCGGCAGGCAGCGCTTCAACTTCTTCGATCCGGCCCGCAAGCAGAGCGTGTGGATCGGGCTCGACGAGCCGGGGACGCCGTATCGCGTGACGGCCTATGACGACGCCCGCGAGAGTGTGACGGTCGAGGTGGAGGGGCGGGTGCTGGCGCTGACGCTGGAGAAGACGAAGATCGCGTCGTCGCCGCCGCCCGGGAACGTGCCGATGGCGGGAGCCGTTCCCGCGGTGGCGGGGGCGCCCGCCCCCGGGGTGCCGCCGGTGGTGCTGAACCCTACGGCTGCCGATGAAGCGAAGCGGCTCGAGGCGATCGCTGCGGAGGTGCGCCGTCGGCGTGCGCTCCGTCAGCAGGGTGGTGCCGCGACGCCCGCGCCGGGAGGCGCGGCGACGGCGGTGGAGAAGGCGAACTAGGTGCCGGCTTCGCGTGCGGCCGGAGCGCGCGAAAAAAGCCGTGCGCCGGCCGCGGCGCGGGCTAGGATCGTCTTCCCATGTCCCTCCCCCCGCCGACTCCGGTCGCCGCGTCCATCTCCAACTGGATGCTGGTGCGGCGGCTTTGGGGGTTGGCGTGGCGATATCGCCTCCGGTGCCTGCAGGTCCTCGGCCTCCAGTTGGTGCTGCTTTCCCTGGGGTTGGCCGGGCTGAGCCTGACGGGTGTCGGCATCGACTATATCCGGTACGTGCTGGGGAAGGAGCACCCGTCGCTCGAGACACCCGAGATTGCGATCCCCGCGATTCAGTTCGGGCCAACGCTGCCCGCCGCTTGGACCCCCACCCAGGTGCTCCTGCTCATCGCCGGCCTGATCCTCGCGATGGCGGCGGTGCGGGCGTACCTGAACTACGCCTATTCCGTTGCGATCAACGGCCTCGTGCAACTGCGCCTGGTCGTCGACCTCCGGGCGGAAATCTACGACAAGCTCCAGCGATTGAGCTTCCGGTTCTTTGATGCGAATACAACCGGCTCGATCATCACCCGCGTCACGGGTGATGTGCAAAGCGTGCGCATGTTCGTCGATCAAGTGCTGATCCAGAGCCTGATCATGGTCATCTCGCTCGCGGTCTACGTCATCTACATGGTCAGCCTTCATCCCGGCCTGACCCTGGCGTGTCTTGCGACCACCCCGGTGCTGGCGCTCATGTCGATGCGGTTCTCGCGCCAGATCCAGCCGGCCTATGCCCACAACCGTACGCTGGTGGAGCGGATGGTGCAGACCCTCGCGGAGAGCATCCAGGGGATCCAGGTGACGAAGGGGTTCGGCCGCGAGGCGGAGGACCGGGCGCGGTTCGATGCGAGCAACGACGCGGTGTTTGCGCAGCAGCGCAGCATCTTCTGGCGGGTGAGCCTCTTTTCTCCCGCGGTCGGCCTGCTCACGCGGGTGAACATGGTCGTACTGCTCGGCTACGGCGGCTGGCTGGTCCTGGAAGGCAAGCTGCCGCTGGGCGCGGGGCTCATCGTCTTTGCCGGCCTGCTCGAGCAGTTCTCGGGTCAGGTCAACCAAGTCGCCACCGTCGTGAACAGCGTGCAGCAGTCCCTGATCGGGGCGCGGCGGGTGTTTGAGATCCTTGATGCGCCGGTCGAGGTGCGGAGCCGGCCGGATGCGATCCGGCGCCCGCGGCTGACCGGGGCGGTGGCGTTCGAGCGGGTGAGCTTCGCCTACGACGGCATCGATCCGGTGCTGCGCGACATCACGCTGGAGGTGAAGCCGGGGCAGTGCGTGGCGATCCTCGGCGCGACGGGGGCGGGCAAGAGCGTGTTGATGAGCCTGACTCCGCGGTTCTGGGATCCGACTGCCGGGCGGGTGTTGCTGGACGGCATGGATGCGCGCGACCTCGAACTCGACGACCTGCGCCGGAACATCGGTTTGGTGTTCCAGGAGAGTTTCCTGTTCTCGAACACGGTGGCGGCGAACATCGCGTTCGGGCACCCCCACGCGACGCGCGAGCAGATCGAGAAAGCGGCGCGGATCGCGGCGGCGCATGAGTTCATCATGGCGCTGCCGAAGGGCTACGACACGATCCTCGGCGAGAGCGGGAACACCCTCTCGGGCGGGCAGCGGCAGCGGCTCGCGATCGCGCGGGCGGTGCTCCTGGAGCCCCCGATCCTGCTCCTCGATGATCCCACGGCGGCGATCGACAGCGAGACGGAGCACGAGATCTTCGAGGCGCTGGATCGCGCGATCGCGGGCCGCACCACCTTCATCGTCGCGCACCGCCTCAGCACACTGCGCCGGGCGGACTTCATCATTGTGATGGAGGACGGACGCATCGTGCAGCGCGGGCGGCACGAGGAACTCATGCGTGAACCGGGCCCGTACCTGCGGGTGGCCAACCTGCAGCTCCGGGACGGACGTGAACTGCAGCAGCAGGCCCTCGGGCAGGGCGTCCAGCCGAGAGGTGCCGCGTGAGCCCGCTGCCGGATCCCAATCCCCGGCCCCAGCCGGGACCCGGGGGACGCGATCTCATGCTCGTCTACCGGGCGAAGGATGACGACGACGAGGAGCAGTTCCGTCCCCTCGAGTGGGGCCTGATCCGGCGGCTTTTCACGTACGCCAGTCCGGTTCGCCGCAAGCTGATCGCCCTGTCGATCCTGACCGTGATCCGCGCGGCGCAACTGCCCCTGCTGCCGTGGCTGGTCTCGGCGGTGATCGGCCTGATCAGTCAGGGCGTGATCACGCGCGACGACGCCCGCTGGCTGTGGTGGGGGGTGGGGGCGTACGCGGTCCTCGCCCTGTTCACGGACGTGCTCTTCCACTTCCGCCAGCGCTATGCGCTCGAGGTGGGGGAGGTGGTGGTGAACCGACTCCGGGCCGACATCTTCGCGAAGGTCCAGCGCCAGCCGATGAGCTTCTTCCATCGCGTGAAGCTGGGGCGGATCATCAGCCGCGTGACCAGCGACGTGGAGGCCTTGCGCGTGGGCATCCAGGACGTGCTCTTCGTGTCGGTCGTCCAGGCGGGCCAGATGCTGTTCGCCGCGGTGATCATGGCCTTCTGCGACTGGGTCCTCTTTCTCGTGGTGGTCGGGATGGCGCCGGTGCTCTGGGCCGTGAATCGGCGCTTCCGCATGCGCCTCAGCCAGCTGACCCGCGCCTCGCAGGAGAGCTTCAGTCGCGTGACGGCGACGCTGGCGGAGTCGGTGAGCGGCATCCGCGTGACGCAGGGCTTCGTCCGCCAGGACACGAATGCGGGCCTGTTCCGGAACCTCCTGATGGATCATTCGCGGTACAACATCGCGCTGGCGCGAACCTCGGCGCGTCTCCTCCCGATCCTGGAACTGAACAGCCAGTTCTTCATCGCGATCCTGCTCATGCTCGGTGGGTGGCGGACCTTCCACGGCCTGATGACCGTCTCGGACCTGATCCAATTCTTCTTCCTCGCCAACCTGTTCTTCTCGCCGATCCAGATCATCGGCAACCAGTACAATCAGGCCCTCGTGGCGATGGCCGGGGCGGAGCGGGTGTTCCGCTTGGTGGATACGCCGCCGGACTGGATTGATGCGCCGGAGGCGACGGCGCTCGCCGATGTGCGTCAGGCGATGCCGGCCGGTGTGGTCGGGGCGCGGGTGGAGTTCAGCCACGTCTCGTTCGGCTACACCCCGGAGCGCCGGGTGCTGCACGGCATCTCCTTCACGGCGGAGCCCGGTCAGTCGATCGCGCTCGTCGGTCACACCGGCAGCGGCAAGAGCTCGATCATCAACCTCGTGGCGAAGTTCTATTTGCCGACGGAGGGCGAGGTGCGGATCGACGGGCGGGAGATCTGCACGCTGACGAGCCAGTCGCTGCACCGGCAGATGGGCATGGTGCAGCAGCAGAACTTCCTCTTCAGCGGCACCCTGATGGACAACATCCGCATGGCGCGGCCGGAGGCGACGGACGAGGAGATCCGGGCGGCGGCGGCGCGGCTTGACTGCCTCGACATCCTGGAGGCTCTGCCGCGCGGCCTCCTCACCGAGGTGGGCGAACGCGGGGCGGGACTCTCCGTCGGGCAGCGTCAGCTGGTGTGCTTCACCCGCGCCCTCCTCGCGGATCCCCGCATCCTGATTCTTGATGAAGCGACGAGTTCGATCGACGCCCTCACCGAAGCGCGTCTCCAGAAGGCGCTGCGCACGCTGCTCGTCGGCCGCACCAGCTTCGTCGTCGCGCACCGCCTGAGCACGAGCCGCAGCGCCGATCAGGTGCTCGTGCTCGACGACGGCCGCATCATCGAGCGCGGCACCCATGACCAACTGCTGTCGATGAAAGGTCACTACGCGGCGCTCTACCAGCAGTTCGTGCAGATCGATGACCCCGGCGCGCCGGCGCGGGCGGGGCGCGGCTGAGGGTGGGGTGCCGGATGATCAATCAAACACTTGCGAAAGTTTTCTCCTCTTAAAAACGGCTATTTACCTTTAAGAAATGCATTGCAATCGTCCGGCGGTCAGGTCACGGTTTCAGTCGTTATGGCTAAACGCAAACCCAACGCTGCCTTCCTTAAACCGGTTCAGCCTGACGAAGCCCTAGCGGCGGTTGTCGGGTCCAAACCCCTCCCTCGTACCGATCTCACCAAGAAGCTCTGGGACTACATCAAGAAGAATGGTCTCCAGGACAAGAAGGTGAGGACCCAGATCAATGCCGACGACAAGCTGAAGCCCGTCTTCAACGGCAAGAAGTCCGTCAGCATGTTCGAGATGACGAAGCTCGTCTCGGGCCACCTGACGTAATCCTCGGTCGCTCCGATCTTTCTGACGCCGGCCCCCGTTGCGGGGCCGGCGTTTTTTTTTGCCCCTCGCCGGCCGGGGACGTTTGTGCGTCCTCCGGCGAGTCCGCGCTTGCCAACGAATTTGCGCCGGGGTCAGGGTGACGGCCCGTTTTCCGCATGGCTGGCCGTCTCACCGCCCTCCTTGATCCGTCCCGCATCCACCTGCAGGTGCATGCGGCGAAGCGCACGGCCGCCCTCCACGAGGTGGCGCGCCTGCTTGAGGGGCATCCCGAGGTCGCGAACTTCCAGGGCTTTTATCAGGAGCTGCTCGCGCGGGAGCGTCTGGATACGACCTGCCTCGGCAACGAGGTGGCCCTGCCGCACGCGCGGACGGAGCATGTGCGCTCGATCGTGCTCGCGGTGGGTCGCAGCGACTCCGGCATCCTCTTCGAGAACAGCAACCAGACTGTCCGACTGCTCTTCGTCCTCGGCACGCCGAAGTCCAACCCCGGTGACTACCTGCAGGTGGTGAGCGCACTCTGCCGTCTCCTGAAGGAGGCGTCGACCCGCGACGCCTTGATGCGGACCTCCACCCCGGAGGACTTCATCGCCGTGGTCCGGCGATTCGAGGAAGGCACCCTTTCCCCGGCCTAGGCGTGAGGTTTCAGGAGGGGGGCCGAACATGATGGGACTGGGAAGGTTGGGATCGACCCGGAACTGACCTTCAACGCCATTGCCTCGGCGGGTGTCGGCCCGCCGGGTTCAGTAGTGCGGTGGTCGCTCCTCTGCCGGCACCGCGCCGCCCTCCGGTGAGCCCGATGACTCCGTCCGCTCCCGCAGGCGCACGCATTCGCGCCGGATCAAATCCAGCGTTTCGCTCATCTCCAGCATCGCCTTGTCCTGCTTGGTCACGTGGTGCTCGAGCCACGCGATGCGTTCCTCGAGGCGTTCAATGCGGGGATCGGACATGGCGGAGAGCGCGGTTCGATCAGAACCGTGGGTGGCTTTTCACCCGGACGCGAGCTTGCGGGGGCACTGTCTCAAGAAAGCCTCGATTCTGAGTGGCACGACGGGGTCGCGGATCCGTGCGGCGACCGGGCGTGCGAAGCGCCCGCTGGAGTCTTAGTCCGCGAGGAGCGCCGCCAGGGCTTGGGGATCGGAGACCGGTGCGCGGCAGGCGAAGTCGTCGCAGACGTAGGCCGTGGCCGCGCCGGCTTCCGGGCGCATCCCGGCCAGCCACGGGGCGCGTGCGGTCAGCCAGGCTTCGTCCGCCTGACCCGACAGGAGAAGGATCGTCCGGGCGCGCCCGGGGGCCATGCGGGCCGCGGCCAGCAGGGGGACGGTGTCCGCGGCGTTGCGGTCGCCCGCGATCACCACCTGCCGGGGCCGACTGAGGGCGTGGTCGACGGCGACCAGCATCGCGGGCAGCGCCTGCGGGTGTTCCGTCCAGCGTGGCGCGAAGGCCTTCAGCGTGCGCTGGGCGCGCTCGCGGCGGGCATCGTCGTGCAGGAGGTCCGCGAGGCGGAGCGCGGTGCGCGCCGCGACCGAGCTCGGGGCGGGCTCGGCGCCGTCGTAGTCTTCCTTGAGCCGGAGCACGAGGTGCGGGTCGTCTCCGGGAGCCGAGAAGTATCCGCCGCCGACGTCGTCCCAGAAGCGCGCGTCGAGCTCGCTCTGGAGCGCATCGGCCCAGCGCAGCCACGAGAGCGAAAGCGTGGCCTCGTACAGGTCGAGCAGGCCGTCGATCAGGCAGGCGTAGTCCTCGGCGAAGGCCTCCGCCGTGCCGCGGGACGTGCCGAACGCGCGGTGGAGGCGACCGGTGCCGGGATGCACGAGTTCGCGCTGGATGAAGCGCGCGGCGGCCTCGGCCGCGTCGCGGTAGGGGGTCGGTCCGGGCTGGCCGCCCTCGAGCGCGAGGTGCGCGCGGGCCAGCGCGGAAATCATCAGGCCGTTCCACGCTGTGATGATCTTGTGGTCGAGGTGGGGCCGGGGACGGCGCGCCCGCGCCTCCCGCAGCCGCCCGAGCAACGCGAGAAGCCGGTCGTTGGCCTCCTCGGCGGTGAGCTGGAAGCTCTTCGCGGTGGCGGCGAGCGACTGCACCTGGGCGAGGATGTTGCGGCCGGCGAGTTCTCCTTGGGGATCCAACTCCGGCGGCACGTTGCCGCCGGCGCGGATCCCGAAGTGGACCGTGGCCAGGGCGGCTTCGTCGGCCGGCAGCGCCGCGGCGAGTTCATCAGGGGTCCAGACGTAGAAGGCGCCCTCCGCATGCTCGTCGCCGCCCGCGCGCTGGCTGTCGGCATCCTCGGCGGACGCGAACCCGCCGCCGGGCTGACGGAGGTCGCGCAGCGCGTAGTCGAGGATGTCGCGGGTCAGCCACGCGTAGCGTTCGTCGCTCGTCGCGGCGTACGCCTCGAGGCAGTTCACGGCGATCTGCGCCTGATCGTAGAGCATCTTCTCGAAGTGCGGGCAGAACCAGCGCGCATCGACGGAATAACGGTGGAAGCCGCCGCCGACGTGGTCGTGGATGCCGCCCCGCGCCATTCCGCGCAGGGTGGTTGCGACGAACCCCAGTGCCTCGTCGCCCTTGGTCGAACCGGGCCCCTGCAGGCGGGCGCAGCGGATGAGGAACGACAGCACGGAGGCGCGCGGGAACTTCGGCGCTCCGCCGAAGCCCCCGACCTGCGGATCGAATGACTCCGAGAAATACTGGTAGCCGCGCTCGAAGGCACCTTGCGCCGCCTCGAGCAGGGCTTCGGGGGAGTCCGCCCGGGTCGGCTGGGCGGGTGCGGGCGGCGCGAGTGCTGCGATCACGCGATCCCCCTCGGCGATCAGCTGGGCCTGTTGGGCGGGATCCTTCCACGCTCCGGCGATGGCTCGCAGGAGCGACGGGAAGCCCGCGCGCCCACCGCGGTCGGTCGGAGGGAAATAGGTGCCGCCGTAGAACGGCTTCCGATCCGGCGTGAGCCAGATGCTGAGAGGCCAGCCACCGTGGCCGGTGAGGGCCTGGACGTACGTCATGTACACCTGGTCGACGTCGGGCCGTTCCTCGCGGTCGACCTTGATCGCGATGAAGTCCGCGTTCAGCACCGCGGCGATGTCGGTGTTCTCGAACGACTCATGCGCCATGACGTGGCACCAGTGGCAGGTCGAGTAGCCGATGCTGAGGAAGATCGGCTTGTTCTCGGACCGGGCCTGCGCAAAGGCGGCCTCGTCCCATTCCCGCCAGTCCACCGGATTTTCGGCGTGCTGCTGCAGGTAGGGCGACTGGGCGTGCTGAAGGCGATTGGCCATCGCCTACAAAGGTGCAGAAACCGGCAAAAGGAAAGCGCGGCCCCGGGGAATCCGGAGGCCGCGCGGGAGGGAGATCGAGGGCGGGAGGACTCCGCCCGGACCTCAGCGCCGGGGACGGGCGGAAGCGGTTACTGCCCGAGCACCCACGAGAAGATGAGCGGGGCCACGATCGTGGCGTCGCTCTCAACGATGAACTTCGGGGTCTTGGAGCCGAGCTTGCCCCAGGTGATCTTCTCGTTCGGGACGGCGCCGGAGTAGCTGCCGTAGCTGGTGGTGGAGTCGCTGATCTGGGCGAAGTAGCCCCAGAGCGGCACGTTGGTGCGTTGGAGATCCTGGTGCAGCATCGGCACGACGCAGATCGGGAAGTCGCCGGCGATGCCGCCGCCGATCTGGAAGAAGCCGATGGAGCCTTCGCCGTTGCGCAGCGTGCGCGCGGAGCCGGTGTACCACTCGGCCAGCCACATCATGTATTCGATGCCGGTGCGGACCGTGTGAACGTTCTTCACGTCGCCGCTGATCACGTGGCCGGCGTACATGTTGCCGAGGGTGGCGTCCTCCCAGCCCGGGACGATGATCGGGAGGTTGCGCTCGGCGGCGGCGAGCATCCACGAGTGCTGCGGGTCGATCTGGTAGCTCTTCTTGAGTTTTCCGGAGCGGAGCACCTTGTACATGAACTCGTGCGGGAAGAAACGCTGGCCGGCGCGGTCGGCGGCGACCCATTCCTCGAGGACGGCGGCCTCGATGCGGCGCATCGCCTCGTGTTCGGGGATGCAGGTGTCCGTGACGCGGTTCATGTGCCGGTCGAGCAGCGCCTGCTCGTCCTCGGTGGTGAGGTGGCGGTAGTGCGGGACGCGCTCGTAGTAGTCGTGCGCGACCAGGTTGAAGATGTCCTCCTCGAGATTGGCGCCGGTGCAGACGATCGCGTGCACCTTGTCGCGGCGGATCATCTCGGCGAGCGAGATGCCGAGCTCGGCGGTGGACATCGCGCCGGCGAGCGTGACGAGCATCTTGCCGCCGGCCTTGAGATGGGCCTCGTAGCCCTTGGCCGTGTCGACGAGGGCGGCGGCGTTGAAGTGGCGGTAGTTCCGGGCGATGAACTGGGACACCGGGCCCTTCTTGCTCGCGAGGGCGGCGTTGACGTCTTCGGGGCGGCGGGTCTTGCGCTTGGCGGTCATAGAAGGCGAAGCGTGAAAAGCCGCCGGACTCCGGGCGACAAAAAAGCGCGCGTCCGCGGCGGGGCTCCGGGATTGCGCCCCGCGGAGGGTCGGCCATTGTCCTCGGCTCCCGGGACTTCATCCCTTCCGCGTTCGCACCCTCTGCCCGCGCGGGCGGGTCGGCTCCTGGTCCCGCCGCCATGTTCGCCGCCGTCCTGACCACCGTCTTCTTTTCGCTCTCCGCGATCTTCGCGCAGCGGAGCGTGCGGGCCGTGGGGGCGAGCCGCGCGAATCTCGGGCGGCTCGCCTTCGCCGCCGTCGCGCTCGGGATCGTCGCGCACGGCTGGGGTGGCGGACTCGGCGGGGCGGGCCGCGATTGGCTGGCGTGGAGCGGGGTGGTGGGCATGGGCCTCGGCGACCTGGCGTCGTTCGCGGCGCTGCCGCGGCTCGGCACGCGCCTGACGGTCCTGATCACGCAGTGCGTGGCGGCGCCGCTGGCCGGCATCGCGGAGTACCTTTGGCTGGGCACGACGCTGTCGATGGCGCAAGTGGCCTGGGGCAGCGTCGTCCTGATCGGCGTCGGCCTTGCCCTGCGTCCGGGTCCGGAGGAGTCGGGTGGGGCGGTGCGGGTGGGTTGGTTGGGCCTGCTCTACGGCCTTGGCGCGGCGGCGGGGCAGGGGTTCGGGGCGGTCCTGAGCCGCAAGGCCCGGGAAGTGGCCGAGCAAGCGGGGGAGGTGACGGACGGCTTCACGGCGGCGTACCAGCGGATCTTGGGCGGGCTGGTCATCACGCTGGCCTTCCTGGCGATCCGCGCGCTGTGGAACCGCTGGGGGCGGCGCGGCGAGGCTGCTTCCGAGACATCGGCACGGCCGCGGCCGCGCGACTACCTGTGGATCCCGGCGAACGCGCTCTGCGGGGCGGTCATCGGCGTCAGTTGCTACCAGTGGGCGCTGTTCACGACCCCAAGCGGCTTGGTGCTGCCGATCGTCGCGACCACGCCGTTGGTCATCGTTCCGCTCTCCTTCTGGATAGAGGGTGAGCGCCCCACGCCGCGGTCCCTGATCGGCGGGGTGGTGGCGGTGGCCGGAGCGGTGGCTCTGACCCTGGTGCGCTGAAACGGTGCGGCAGCGCAAAATCAGGCTGGGTTTTCCTCGCCGGCTGGCTTTGTCTTGGGGGTTCGCATGCTGACGATCGCTGATGTCGCCAAGTCCTACGGTACCCGGGAGCTCTTCTCGGAGGTTTCCCTGTTCATCGCCCGGACGGATCGCTTCGGCCTCGTCGGTCCGAACGGCGCGGGCAAGTCCACGTTGTTCAACCTGATCCTCGGGGAGGAGAAATCCGACGAAGGCACGATCACGTGGGAGCGCGGCGCCGACTTCGGTTTCCTGCCGCAGGAGAGTGCGCCGGCGGGTGACGAGACCATCCTGCACGTTGCGACCAGCGGGCGGAAGCTCGAGCCGGAGAACGACGACGATTACGACATCGACTACACCCTCGAGCCGCGGGCGAAGAAGATCCTCGCCGGGCTGGGGTTCCGCGAGGCCGATCACCTGAAGCTCGCCCGCACGTTCTCGGGTGGCTGGGTGATGCGCGCCCACCTCGCCCGGCTGCTGGTGAACGAGCCGGCGCTGCTGCTGCTCGACGAGCCGACCAATCACCTCGATCTCGAAGCGCTCCTGTGGTTCCAGGATTACCTGACCCGCTACCCGGGCGGCCTCGTCGTCATTTCCCACGATCGCGCGTTTCTGAACGCGCTGTGCAACGGCATCCTCGAACTGCGGGCCGGGACCTTGCACCGGTACACCGGCAACTACGACGATTACGTGAAGGAGAAGGAGGACCGCAAATCGCAGCAGGCGGCGGCCTTCAAGAACCAGCAGCGCGAGATCGCCCACCTGCAGAAGTTCGTCGACCGCTTCGGCGCCAAGGCCTCACTCGCCTCCCGCGCGAAGTCGAAGGAGAAGCAGATCGAGCGCCTCAAGGAGAACGCGATCGAGGAGCCGATGGAGGAGCTCAAGCGGATCAACTTCCGCTTCCCCCAACCGCCGCGCTCCGGCTTGAAGGTGGTGACGCTCGAGCACGTGCAGCAGGCGTACGGCGACCACGTCGTCTACCGCGACCTCAACTTCACCGCTGAACGCGGGCAGCGCATCGTGCTGGTTGGGCCGAACGGCGCGGGCAAGTCCACCCTCCTGAAGATCCTCGGTGACGTCGTGCCGATCCAGGGTGGCGTTCGCGAACTCGGCAGCAACGTCGTGACCGGCTACTTCGCCCAGAACCGCCTCGACAACCTGCGCGCCGACGCGACGGTCTTCGAGAACGTGATGGAGCTGCGCACCGTCGAGAACCAGCTCACCGAGCAGCAGGTCCGCGCCATCCTTGGCGCCTTCCTTTTCCGCAAGGACGACGTGCACAAGAAGGTCTCGGTGCTGTCCGGCGGCGAGAAGTCCCGCCTCGCGCTCGCCCGGCTCCTCGTGCACCCGCCGAACCTGCTGCTGATGGACGAGCCGACGACCCACCTCGACATCGCCTCGATCGATGCGCTGGTCGGCGCGCTCAAGTCCTACGAGGGCACGCTGATCTTCATTTCCCACGACGTGTACTTCATCCGTTCCCTTGCGGAAACGGTGCTGCACGTGAACGCCGGGCGCCTCACGCCTTACGCGGGCAACTACGACTACTACCTCGAGAAGTCCCGCGCCTCGAATGAGCGGGCGGCACTCACCGCCGGATTCACCGATGCGCGCCCCCCGCAGGGCGCGACCCCGGCCGCGAACGCCGCGGCTCCGGCCGCGCCGTCGGCGGACAAACCGGTCGCCCGCAAGGCGGACAAGAATGAGATCAAGCGCGTGCGCACCGAGGTCGGGAAGCTGGAGGAAGCCGTGGCGACTCTGGAGGCCAAGCAGGCGGAACTGACTGCCGCGCTGGAGGCCCCGGAGACCTACACCACGCCGGGGCGTCCGCAGCACCTGAACCGGGAGCTTTCGGCGATCGTGGATCAACTCACGGCCGCCACCGAGGCGTGGGAACGGGCCGCGAGTCGTCTGGCGGAGATGGAGGCGAACTGAACGGGGTGGGGCGTCCCGCCGCTCTGAGACCTTTGCGCTCGTCGGAGTGCGGGTTCCCAGAGGTCTTGCGTGACGGGGAGCGGGGTCCGCGTTGGCCGGTGCGACGCGATTGCGGTTCGAACCGGGGAGCGGGTCGTGCCGCTGCCGACGGGGAGGTTGGTCGCCGCGTGTGCCCGCGATCGGCGCTCGGCGGATTTGAAGTCCATTCAACGGAGGCTTCACGCTCGCCTCACGTGCCGTCGGTTACGTTGATGTCCTTGGATCCATCCGGGCGAGAGCCCTGGTCGCCGACGGGCGCCCCGCGCGTGGGTCGCCCCAGACCGCCGGGGGCTCCAGTCCAACATCATGAACCTGCACCCTCCTCCGACTCCGCGAACGTTGCGGGAAGCCTCGCGAACGCCCCCCTTGAAGGAAGTGGCGGCCAGTGCGCCGCTGCCGCTCGGCGCGCGCTTTCGCCTTTCAGGCAGGGGAAACGACGGTTCATCCCTCCGGAATCGCTCCTCGCGGCACTTCCTTCCACGACGAGGGTCAAGCCTACGCCGATGCCACTTTTCCCCTTTGCCACCGTCCGGACCTGTGCCTGCTCCGCGGTCGCTCCCCGAGCCCACGCTCTGGAGCGTGGAGCGCTTGACCTCGAATCAGCTGGCCTCGACGGAGTCGCATGGCTTGATCGCCAGCGGTCCGGAGCCCGCGCGGAGGCGCGCCGACGAGCGAACCGCCTTCGAAGCGATAGTTGCAGCGCGATTACTAGAACTGACCTCGGAGCCAGGGCTTTGGCCGCCTCTCGTCGCCTCCGGGGAGTTGGCCGGAGACCTCGTTTCGAGGTCGCCGCGGGAGCTCGGATTCCGGTGGAGCCGCCGACCGTGTCGTGGGCGCGGATGTGTCAGGGTCACAGAGATGGAACATCGCGTTTGCATTCCCTTCGCCCTCGCGATTCGTTAGGCGCCTAACTATTTTCGCAGGTTCTCACACCGGTGACGCCTCGTGGTACACCTCTTTGCGCCTCCGGCGCCCTTGCCGTTCGGCCTGCTGGCCGGAGCGGGTGGGTGCGCATCATGTGGGCAGGCCTCGGTCTGATTCTCGGTCTGAGTCCGGGCCGGGCCGCGGAGGACGCGAAGACCCTGCGCTGGGAGGACAACGCCTGGCCCGTGTGGGTGGGGCAGTGGCGCGGAGGTACTTCCTCAGGTGCGGCGCCGGAGCTTGAATCGTGGACGGCGGGCGGGCCGCTGGTGTTTCACCGAGGGGCCCGGGAGGGCCGGCCGGAGGTGGGCGGCGTGCGGCCCCTGTGGATCGAGCAGCGGCGCGACGGCGGTTTGGCGCGGAACAGCTGGGTGTTGCATCCCTTGTTGAGCACGCGTCGTGAGCGTGACGGGGTGGAGGCGGGCAGCGTGTTTGAACTCATCAAGTGGCAGACGGTGCCGGGCGACGGCTCTGGTCAGCGGGCTGACGGCGCGGGTGCGGCGCCGCCGTGGCGTGCCTTGGATGTCTGGCCGTTCTACTTTTCGCGGGCGACGGGCGAAGCCCCGACCTCCTACCAAGCGTGGTTCCCGCTGGGCGGGACGATGGTGAACCGGTTCGGACAGGACCGATTGTCCTGGGTTCTCTTCCCGCTCTACGCCCGCTTTGAAAAGCGCGGCGTGGTGACGACTGCGGCGCCGTGGCCGCTGCTGCGCTGGAGTGAAGGCGGAGGGCAGTCCGGCTTCGCGCTGTGGCCCCTCTACGGGGAGACCCTGCGGGCCGACGGCGGGAGCGAACGCTACGCGCTGTGGCCGCTTGTCTATCACCGTGAGATGCCGGTTGACGGCAACACGTCCGAGCGCGCGGTCAACCGGGGATTCCTGCCCTTCTACGCCTCCGATGTGGCGCCGGGCTACCGCTCGGAGACCTGGCTCTGGCCCTTCTTTGGCCACGTGGACCGTTCGGCGCCGTTTCAGTACCGGGCGAACAACTACCTCTGGCCGCTCTGGGTTCAGGGGCGCGGCGACGATCGGCGGGTCAACCGGTGGGCTCCTTTCTACACGCACTCGGTGATCAAGGGTACGGAAAAGCACTGGGTGCTCTGGCCGCTGTGGCGGCGGCAGCGCTGGCCCGATGGGGCGATCGAGCAGACCCGGACGCAGGTGCTGTTCGCGCTGTATCACGACACGGTGCAGCGCAGCCGGACCACGCCCTCGCTTGCCCCCGCGCGGAAGCGTCATCTGTGGCCGCTTTTCTCGGAGTGGGACAACGGGGCCGGACGGCGGCAGGTGCAGGTGCTGAGTCCGCTGGAGGTCTTTCTCCCGCACAGCGAGGAGGTCCGGCAGGCGTGGTCCCCGCTCTTCTCAGTCTATCGCTATGAACGTCAGTCCGATGGCGCCTCGCGGCACTCCCTGCTTTGGGACGGCGTCACCTACCGGAGCGCGCCGGGGGCGCAGGAGCGGGAGTGGCATTTCGGCCCGCTGCTCGGCTTTGCGTCGCGTCCGGAGGCGGGACGCTTCGCGCTCCTCCGTGGCGTGCTGGGCTTGAAGCGTGGCCCCGTCGGCTCAGGCTGGCGCCTGTTCGTCGGCGACTTCCGGCCCGTCGGTGCACCCTCTTATTCTCAGCCATGAATCGCATCAACGAGGTCTTCGAAGCGTTCGGCAGCGCCCTGATCCTGGCGTGGCGCGCCTTCCGCTCCCTGCCGTCGGCTCCGCGCATCCTCCGGCGTGTTTCCGAGCAGGGTTACTTGGCGGGCTACACCACGCTGCCGATCGTGGCCATCCTCCTCTTCTTCATCGGGGCGGTGCTGGCGCTGCAGGCCGGCAACACGCTCCGCGACTTCGGCGCCAAGCAACTCATCGGCACGCTCGTCGGCGAGTCGATCGCCCGCGAACTCGGTCCGGTGATGGTGGCCATCCTGCTCGCCGGACGGGTGGGCTCGGCGGTGACGGCGGAATTGGCCTCGATGCGGGTCTCCGGCGAAGTCGACGCCTTGGTCACAATGAACATCCCGCCGGAGCGCATGCTCGTCCTGCCGCGCCTGCTCGCCGTGCTCCTGATCACCCCGGTGCTCACCATCATCGGCAACATCATCGGGTGGTTCGGCGGCGCCGTCGTCTGCGCCGGGGTTAGCACGATCGGCGTGGAGCCGGAGATGTATTTCCAGGCACTCAAGCAGTACCTGACCGTGCGGGACATCATGGACGGGCTGATCAAGGCCGAGGTCTTCGGCTTCGTGGTCATGCTCATCGCCTGCTCCACCGGCCTGCGCACGCGCGGCGGCCCGCGTGAGATCGGCTTCGCCGTCACCAAGTCGGTCGTGTTCTCGCTCATCGCGATTCTCACGCTCGACTACTTCATCACCAAGGCGCTCGACTGACTATGGCCTCGCTCCGTCGCAAATCCCCTCCCGCGCCCGTGCGCGACGACCGCAGCCCGGTGCGGATCACCGTGTCCGGTCTGAGCAAGAGCTACGGCCCGCAGAGCGTGCTCCGGGAGGTCTCGCTTGAAGTGCAGCCGGGGGAGATCTTCGTGATCATGGGGCCGAGCGGATCGGGCAAGAGCGTGCTGCTGCGCCACGTCGCCGGGCTGGAGGTTCCCACCGGAGGAACGGTCGCGATCAACGGCCATGATCCCCGCCTGCCCGAGACGCGCGACCGCTTCGCGCTCGCCCTCGTCTTCCAGAGCGGCGCGCTCTTCAACTCGCTCAGCGTCTACGAGAACCTAGCGCTCTACCCGCTCGAGCACCGCCTCTGCCCCAAGCCGGAAATCCGCGAGCGCGTGGTGCGCGCCCTGCGCATCCTCTCCATCGAGAACGCCGTCCATAAGTTTCCGTCCGAGCTGTCCGGCGGGATGAAGAAGCGCGTCGCCATCGCCCGCGCGCTCGTGATGGAGCCGCAGGTCATGCTCTACGACGAGCCGACCAGCGAACTCGACCCGGTGATGGCGGCGACCATCGCGGAGATCATTGCCACGCTGAAGGAGCAGTTCAGCGTGACTTCGGTGGTGGTGTCGCACGATCGTGATCTCGCCTTCGCCATCGCGGATCGCATCGCCGTGCTGCACCAGGGTCGGCTGCTGGCCGTCCAGACCCCGGCCGAACTCCGGGAGAACCGCGATCCGATCATCCGCGAGTTCCTCCGTCCGGTGATCAATCTTCAGGAACCCCGTTTCAAGAAACTCGAAGCCAACCATGACTAGCGCGCAAATGTCGGCCCGCGTGGGCCTTTTCTTCCTGCTCGGTGTCGCCCTCATCTGGGTGACGTTCGAGTCCCTCAGCTCCGGCAACGTCCGCCGCGACCGCGGGTACCGGCTCGTCGCCCACTTCGCCAGCGTCAAGGAACTCAAGGGTGGCGACGAGGTCCGCATGGCCGGCGTCAAGGTCGGCTCGGTCGCCGAGACACGCCTCGCCAACCGCCGCGCCGAGGTGGTCCTCCTCATCAACTCCGACGTGGCGGTCGCTCAGGACTCCGTCGCCACGATCGGGATGGCCGGCCTGCTGGGCTCAAACTATGTATCGCTCGACCTCGGCACCGAGGCCGCCGGCGTGCTGCAACCGGGGAGCCTGATCCGCACGGCCGACACGCCGGACCTCAATGCCGTCGTGTCCCAACTCGGCGAGGTCAGCCGCAAGATCGATACGGCGCTCACCCAGTTCACCGGGGCCATGGGCTCCGCCGGAGGCTCCGGCCTGCTCGGAAAGATCGATCGCCTCGTGGACGAGAACAGCGCGCGGATCGGTCAGATCACGACCGATCTCAGCGCGATCTCCGGCAAGGTGAACTCCGGCCAGGGCACCCTTGGACGGCTGGTCAATGATCCCGCCGCCTACGACTCCTTGGTCGCCGCGCTCGGCGAGATCCGTGGCGCCGCCGCCGAGGCGAAGACGTTCGTCGCCAGCTCCCAGTCGATCATTGACCAGGTCAAGAGCGGTCGTGGCACTTTGGGCGCACTCGTCTTCGACCAGCAGGCCGGCGATGACATCCGGGTCGTGGCCCGCAATCTTCGTGAGGTATCCGACCGCCTGAGCAAGGGCGAGGGGACGCTGGGACGGTTGCTCACCGACGACACCCTCTTCCGGGATGCGCAGGGCGTCATGCGCAAGGTCGACCGGGCCGTTGATGGTCTCACGGATCAAGGCCCGATCACCGCCGTGGGTGTGGCGGCGAACGCCTTGTTCTGAGCCGCATCGCCCCGGGGCCCGGCCCGTCCGCGCCCGTCCCGACGGGCAGCCGATCCTAGCTCGCCGGCTTGACCTCTTCGAGCCACCAGCCGTCCGGCTTGCGCACCAGCAGGCCGGTGATGGCTTGATCCTTCTTTGCCGCCGCCAAGGTGGCCGCGTCGACCTTGAGCAGCATGGTCATCGCGCGCATCACGCCGGGCACCTCCTCGTGCTTCACGATGAGCGCGCCGCGGTCAGCCCGGATTTCCAAGACGACGCCCTTGAGCGGGTGCCGGGCTGGTGCCTTCGCCGGAGCGGCCTCGGCCGCAGGGGGCTTGGCCTCGCTTGTCACCGGGGCCTTGGCGTCCGCGCCGGCAGCGGCACCGAGCAAGCCGGGGGACGGCACGGCCAGAGCCGCGAGTGCGAGGGCGGTCGGGAGGGTACGGTTGAAACGACGGACAGCGGAGTGGGGAAGGAGCGATTTCATGGGAAAGGGTGCGGACAGGGAAGGGGAGAGGTCAGGGGGATGCTGCGGGCCGCGAGGGAAAGGGGTCGTTCCGGCGCGTGGAGAAGTGGGCGTTGCGAGATAATCAGTCGGCGCAGCTGGGGCGGGTGTCGGAGCGGCGGGAGGGAGAACCGTGAAGAAGACACGAGCGACGCCGGTTTTGAAGCGGTGCGGCCAAGGCGTGGGGGTGGTCGGGGGAGGGAAGGCGGCGTCACGAACGCTTGAGCCGGGCGGCCACGTCGGCGGGCGACCACTGCGAGCCGTCGATGCGGTGCACGATCCGGCCATCCCGGTCGATCACGAGGGTGGCCAAGGTGTGCTTGAACAGATTCTCGCCCGGTTCCACGAGTACGCCGAACTGCATCAGGAGGTCTCGGATCGCGACCTCCGGGCCGGTGAGGAACGAAAAGTTGCCGGAGTCGATGCCGTAGCCGGCTGCATACGAGCGCAGGATCGCCGGGGTGTCGTGCGTGGGGTCGAGGGTGATCGACACGAATTCCACGTCGGGGATCGCCTGCTCCCGGGCCAGTCGCTGGAGCTGGGTCATCTTCGTCGTCGCCGCCGGGCACATCGTCGCGATCGGGCAGCGCGTGAAGATGAAGTTCAGGACCACGCGGCGCCCGCGGAATCGGTCGAACGAGACGAGTTCACCCTCTTGGTTGTAGAGGACGAAACGGGGCGCGTTTTCGCCAACCTCGCGATGGACCGCCCGGCCGCGGATCTGCGTCTCCTGGCGCAGTTCCGCCGCGGCGGCTGCGATCACGCGTTCCTTGTCCGCATCGATGATCCGGATCCGGTCGAGCTGCAGGTCGCCAGGCGAGGGCTGGATCATGCGGCCGGTGATGCGCTGGCCTTCCGTGAAAACGCTGAAGTCCGCCGCCCCGACCCTGAACTCCATCGTCATCTCCGGCATGTAGCCGGGAATCTCCTCGTGATGGACGAGCAGCGTGCGGCGCTCGGCCGACAGCCCGACAATCTCGCCGCGCAAGTCGTGCTCCTCGAAGGCGAGCGGATCCTTGGGCTTCTCCGCCGTCGTGGTCGGCGGAGCGCTTGACGGGCTGCATCCGGTGAGAGGCGCCACGAGGGCGAGGGCGGCGGCCAAGGGTGCTAGGCCGGCGGGGAAAAGGCGGCGACGGGTCATTGCGGTGAAGGCGATGGGCGGATGCAGAGGGGGGCCCAGGGAAGGGAGGGAGTGGTTCGGGGAATGGAGACGCCGAGGGGTCAGAGCTCAGGCCTTGCGGGGCGGGGTGGACGGACACCGCTCCGGGTTGACTGGCCCCGGGCTGGCCGGGGCCTCGAGAATGCCGACCGCCGGGCCCAGGGAAGACGGATCCCACTCGCGGACGCGGACGCGGGTCAGGGGCGACTTGCCTTCGCCGACCTCGGTCCACGCGAAGACAACAGTGCCCGAGGCGCGAACCGCCGCGCGCGGGAATCCTCCGGCGCGCGCTGCGGACACATCCGCGAGAAGTTCGGCGGCGAACAACGACCCGTCTGCGAAGACACGCCGCGTGTACAGGCCGGTGGCCTCCGCGCCACGCTTCGACTCCAGCCAGAGCACGACCGCCGACCCATCCGGAAGACTCACCACGTCGACCCGGCCAAGGGGCTGGCCGAGGTCAATGGGCAGCGGGGCGCCGAAGCTCACGCCGCCGTCGCGCGAGACCTTCGCCTGCACGCGCGCCCGGCCCTGCGCGAGCGTGAACCACGCCACGCAGACGGCGCCCGCCCGGGCGTCGCCGGCCGGTCCGTTCACGGGGCACGCCGCGATCTTCCAACCGTCGTCGTGCAGGGACTGGGGCCTGCTCCAGTCTCCGTCCGCGAAACGGGCGCAGCAATGATCGCGGATTTCCTGCGGCGTGCGCCCGCGATAGAAAACCAGGGTCTCGTCGCCCGGCAGGCTCACCAGCGAGGTCTGGCAGCACGTGCACACGTCCGCGTCGACCACCCACTCCCGGACCGTGGAGCCGTCCGCCGCGAGCAAACGCGACTTGAGTTGCATCGACGCGGGGGTCGGCTCATCGGGCTTGGGGATGATCCGCGCCGGGCGTGGCGCGCCGGCCGGCCGCGGAGGACGGAGGCTTTCCAGCCAGACGGCGAGGATGCGGCCGGACGAAAGCGGCGCGAGGCTGACGAATTCGTGGCCGAGCGGGTTCGGCACCGACCACGTGCGGCCGTCGTCGCCGGAACGCGCGAACCAGCCCGAGTAGCCTTCCCCGGCGGAGGGCTCGCGCCGCTCAAACCACTGCGCCCACAGCGTGCCGTCGGTGCCCCGGACCAGCGAGGGGAAGTCCGCCCAGTTTTTCATCAGGCGGGGCGAGGTCGCAATCGCCCGGGGCTGGCTCCACGCTGCAGCCGCGGGTTCCAGCAGGGAGAGCCAGACCGAGCGTTCGCCGGGACGGGCGCCGGGGCCGCACCACGTCAGATGGAGCCGGCCGTCATGATCGGCGTGGAGACTCGCCTCCCCCGAATCCGCCGTGGCCGGTGAGGCCAGATCGCGCAGGCTCCCCGCCCCGTGGCTCCGGGGGACCGCGGCCACCGCCAGCAGCGTGAGGCCAAGCACAAGGCGAAGAACGGGGGACTTCATGAGGCAGGACCGGTCGAGTCGGAGGCGGCTGAGAAGGCAGAACGTTAGGCGGCGGCGCGCGGGCCGCAAGCGGTTGGGGCGTGATCGGGCAGGACGACGGGCGCGGGCGCGGACGCGCCGGGGCCGCGTCCGCGGAGGCACGGGCCAAGGCCGGGCGGCGGACTAAAACTCAACGCGGGTGCTCAACTCCACGCTGCGCGGATCGGCGAGGCGGCGCATTGTGGTTCCGGCCACCGGCTCGTACTCCTCATCGAGCAGGTTCCGACCACGCAGCGTCACGTGCCAGCGCCCCCAGGTCTGACTCACCGAGAGATCGAGTGTCGTGTAGCCCTCCGCGACGACGCTGTTGAGGTTGTTGCCGAAGCGGTCGCCGACGTAACGCGGACCGCCACTGATGACGAGGCCGCCGGGAAAGCGTCGCGAAACAAACAGGTTGGCGACCCACTCCGGCACGTTTGGCGGCTGCTTGCCGGAGCGGGAAATCACCCCGCTCCCGAGCGCCTCGTTGAAGTCGACGAAGGCGGCGTCGGTGAACGCCGCATTGGCCTCGATCCGCCAGCCGTCGCTGGGGGTCAGCGCGACCGCCGCCTCGACGCCCTGCGAGGTCTGCGCCCCGATCTGCTGGCTGATGCGCTGACCCGAGGCGGCGTCCAACGTGGAGCTGAGGAGGTCTGTCTTCTCGATGTCGAAGAGCGCGAGCGTGAAGTCGGCGCGGCCGCGGAGGAGGGAGCCCTTAAGCCCGGCCTCCCACTGTCGACCCCGCTGGAGCGAAAAGTTGGCTTGGGCGGCGCCGAAGCTGACCAGCTGGGTGACCGGCTCGGCGGCGGTCCTGTAGGCCGCATACGCGTTGAGCGCTGACGAGACCTCGTACACCACGCCGGCGCGTCCGGTCCACGGGCGGTATCGCTTGTGGAAGGTGGAGAACGTGGTCGCGGGCGTGACGGTTGGGTTGGCGAGCGTATCGCGTTGGACGTGGATCGCATCGGTGCGGAGCCCGGTCACCAGCCGCAGCTTGGGAGCGAGATCGAGGGTGTTCTCGACGAAGGCGGCGCCGGTCTCCAGGCGGATGCGGGCGGTTTTCTGGAAGCGTGCGGCGGGGCCGACGCCGACCTCGGGATTGAGCAGGCTGACGCTCGACAACGTGGTGGGCACGCCGCCGGGCGTGCCGCCGCGGATCTGGTCGTTGCGCTCGACGCTGAACCCGGCGATCCACCGGGTCGGCTTCCCCGCGATCGTGCCCCGCCACGCGAGATCGGTGCGGTTGCCCGCGAGAACATCGTCGCGGTAGATGTGGAGGAACGAGGAACGGGCGACCAGACGCGTGACGGGATTCCAAGTGTTGGTTTCGAGGTTGCGCCATTTCAGCAGCTGGGTGGTGACGTAGGCTTCGCTGCGGAGATCGAGGCTCGGCGAAAGCCGCAGTTCGGCGCGCAGGCGCTGGAAGCTGTTTTCGGTGTCGGCGTAGTTGTCGAGGATGTTGTAGTTGGTGCGGCGGGCGGCCGGATCGATCCGCGCGTTGACCATCCGGTCGGTTGCGGCGTTGAAGGTCCGCACCTCCGGCTGGGCATTCACGAGCGTGGTGTTGATCACGGAATCGTTGATCACCGGGGATCCGTAGTAGCTTTCGACCGAGTCGGAGAGCCACGTTGAGAACCACGTGACGGTGAGCCGTTCCGATGCCTTCCATCGGAGCGCGGCGGAGGCGCCGAAGTAGTCCTGATGATTCCGATCCTGGTAGCCATCGGTCGTGTTGGAGCTCACGTCGACGCGGTAGGCGAGGGCGGGACCTGCGAGAGGGCCGCCGATCCCGGCGCCGAGCCGGTAGGATCCCCACGGCCCCACGCTGGCGGCGACCTCGCGATGGACCCGACCATCCGGGACCTTGGAGACGTAGTTCACGGCTCCCCGACCGCGCCCTCGCCAAACATGAGGGAGGCGGGCCCCTTGAGGACCTCGATCCGGTCGAGCAGGAACGCGTCGATCGTGCGGGACGACTGGGAGGCGGTGTTCTGGCGGATGCCATCGCGGAGGACGGTCACGTTGTTGCCGCCGAAGCCGTGGGTGGAGTAGGTCGGAATCGAGCCGAACTGCGTGCCGCCGGTCATGCCGACGGCGGCCTCCACGGCTTCGACGGCGGTGCGCAGGCCGCGGGCCTGCATGACCTCCTGCGCGATGACGGATACGCTCGCGGGAACCTCCCGGAGCGTGAGACTCAGTCGTGAGCCGGTGCCGACGGGGGCGTCGATCGGCAACGAGAACGTCTTTTCCTTTTCGGAAATGACATCGACGCGGTCGAGTTGGACGACGGGCTGCGCGACCGCAGCCATCGTGAACGTAAGGAGACTGAGTGGGAGAGCGAAACGGGAAGAGGAAAACATGGAAGGAATCGTTTTGGGTTGCGGTGGGTCTTGTGCGCGTGGCGGTGCCAGCAGGGTGCGCGTGCGCGATGCGATGCGGCAGGGCGTGAGGCACGACGGTGGTCCGGCGGCTGCGCTCAATGCCTCCCTCACGGCAATGGTGCCGGCAGGGTGAGTCGCCTTGCGACGCGCGCCCGCGCGGGGCGGGCGGATCGCGTGCAGGCGGCGACGTCCGGAGTCGGGACGCGGGGCGTCCCGGACGGAGCGGTGGCTCAGGCCAGCCGCGGAGGCGGGGTCGGCGGGGCGCTACGGCTTGCGCCGTCAGCGGTGTGGTCCTCGGCGAGCCACGGAGCGAGCGGCGGAGCGCCCAGGACGAACAGTGAACTCGGTTGGAACGCGAGGATCACCTTGGTGCTGGACGTCCCGGCCGGGGCGGGCGCGGCCTGACCATCGCGGGACTGCTTGGACGTCTGCACGAACGCACACACGTCGCAGTAATTGTCGGAGACGAAGGTGAGACGCGCGGCCTCGGTGAGTGACATCGTCTTCGCGTAGCTGGCGAACATGCGTCCCCAGCCGACCGTTTGGACCACATCCAAGTGACTGCCCGTGGCGAGGAGCCACGCGGACAAGGCGAGGATGAGCGAGACGCGTTGCCGCACGGGATGGGGAAAACCAGCCGGGGGTGGATACGGCAAGTCAATTCAGGGTGGGAGCGGGTCCAGGCGTCTCCCGATGCGGTGCGATGACCCGGTGCGACGATGCCCTGAACTGGGCGGCGGTCCGGTGGAAATGAGATTGGCGACGCGCGAGAGGCGAGGCACGGGGAAGTGTGGGCGTGGATGATGAGCAGACCGGATGGGCGCGGGGTGGCGGGGGGTGCCGGCGGCGTGGCTCCCTGCCGCCGCGTGGGTGCGGAGCGGGGAGGAGGAGCCGGTGACGGGTGCGATCCTGATCGTGAAGTGGGATGCACTCTACGGCCGGCTGTTAGCAGAGGCGGTCCGGCTGGTTTTTCCGCTGGCGCAGGTCGTGGTGGAGCGAACGACGGCGGAGGCGCGGCGGCGGGTGGCGACGGGGCCGCACGAGATGGTGATCCTGGGTGCGTCGTTCGCCGATGACGACGGACTCCCGTTGGTGCAGGAACTTGCGGCGGAGACCCGGGTGCGGGCCCTGCTGGTGGTGACCCTGCGGCGCGATGCGCAGGTGCTGGCGTTGCTTCGCCGCTCCCGATCGGTATCGGCGTTCGATCCGGCAGGAGATGAACCGGGGCGTTTCACGCTCGCGCTGGCGCATGCCGCGCAGGGGCGCCGCTACCTGAGCCCGGGGCTGCAGGAGGCGTTGCTGGGAGGCGCAGGAGCGCCGTTGGACCTCGCACGGATGCTGACTCCCACGGAGTGGCAGGTCTTGGCGGTGATTGGGGGCGGATCCGACGACAAGGAGGCGAGCGCGGCCCTGGGCTTGGAGCCCGGCAGCGTTCACTCCCACCGGAAACGCCTGATGCGCAAGCTTGGGGTGAGAAGCCGGATCGAACTCCTGCGCCGCTGCGTGGAACTGGGGGTCGTGCGGGTGCTGCCGGACGGTCGGGTGACGCATCCCGCGTGGGATGGGGTGCGGGCGGAGATCGACGCGAGCCGGCGCGAGCGGGAGCGGCGGCGGGAGCGGCGGCGCGGGTGACGGACCTGCCGGGGCGGAAGATCCGGCTTCCCGTGAACCCCTTCCCTCGGTTGAATTGCCCCCATGAACGCTGTCGTGATCGGAGCCGGGGCCTGGGGAACTGCTTTCGCCGTTCACCTCAGTCGCCGCGGCCACGCCACCGCCCTCGTGCCCCGTCGGGTGGAGCAGGTCGAGGCGCTTCGCGCGGCGCGGGAAAATCAAGCTTACCTGCCCGGAGTCGCCCTGCCGGAGACGCTGCGCGTGATGACGGAGAGGGAAGCGCCGTGGGCGGAGGCGCAACTCGCGCTGGTGGCCTGTCCCTCCCAGGCGCTGCGGGAGACCCTTGGGCGTCTGGCGCCCGTTCTGTCACCGGGGGTGCCGGTGATCAGTCTGACCAAAGGCTTGGAGCGCGGCACGCACCTGCGGCCCTCCCAGGTCATTCGGGCGGTCCTGCCCGCAGCGCCGGTCGGTGTCCTGACCGGACCCACCAATGCGGCTGAGTTCGCGCGGGGCTTGCCCGGGGCGATGGTGCTGGCAGGGTTGGACTTCGACCTCGCGGCGGTGCAGGCGGCGGTCAGCGGCGGATCGCTCCGCGTTTACACGAGCGGGGATCTGGCCGGGGTCGAATTTGGCGGCTGCCTCAAGAACATCTACGCCATTGCGGCGGGGTGTTGCGATGGACTGAAGCTGGGCGACAACGCGAAGGCGGCGCTGCTCACCCGGGCCCTCGCGGAAATGGTCCGCCTGGGCGCGGCGCTGGGGGCTCAGCCGGAGACGTTCTATGGGCTGAGCGGCTTTGGAGACCTCATTGCCACGTGCAACGGTGCGTGGAGCCGGAATCGAGGCTTTGGGGAACACCTTGGCCAAGGCCGGACCGTGGCGGCGCTGCTGGCCGAGAGCCGCTCGGTGGTCGAAGGTTACCGCACGGCCGAATCGTTCCACGGCTTGTGCCGCGAACGCGGGATCGATGCCCCGATTCTCGCGGAGGTCTACCGCATGCTCTACGAATCCAAGCCTCCGGCGGCGGTGCTGGCGGCGCTGATGAACCGAGGCCTCCGCCGCGAGTGAGCCGCAGGGCCGACGCGCCGGCGCGTGGCGCGTCCCGCCGGAGATGAGCGCCGGGAGGACGGGCTCAAGGATGTCGGCGGGGCGGTGCCGGCTGGTGGGGCCGCGCCTTCGAACGCGAGCCGTCTGGGTGTTTCCAGAGGTTGCGGATCAAGGCGTAGCCGAGGGAACCACCGAGAATGCCGAGGGCGAAGGCCCCTGAGTAGAGTGAGGCCACGCTGCCCCCGGTCAGGAGATCCATCGGCGTCGATTGCAGGTGTCGCCAGACGGCGACCGGGGAGTGACCGCGCAGCAACTCGCCGACGAAGTAGCAGGCGGGCAGGTGGACGGGGGCGGTGAACGGGTTCGAAAGGTACTGCAGCGCGATGGCCAGCGGCAGGTTGCCGCGGAGCAGCAGCGCGGCCACGGCGGCGAGCAGCGACTGGGCCGGCAGGAACGGCATCATCGTGATCGGAAAACCGACCAGCCACGCCCGCGCGAGCGACTCCGGCGTAGGGCGCCAGAGATCCTTGCTGAGAATCCGGTCGCCGAGCCACGAGTGAAGGAATGTGCCCTTCAGGCGACTGCGCGACAGCCGGCTGCGGTGCAGCCAGCGCAGGGTCCACATCGGCAGCTTCATCGGGCGCCGCCGTTGACCGGACCGGTGTGTTGCGCCCGGTACGGCGGAGGGCAGGATGCGGGCCCGATGGGCGCGACCATCGCCGGACGGTGAAGAGGGCTCGGAGGCGGAGGAGACGAAGGCGCGCGCATGCGGATCAACGGACGATGCTCGACGATCGCCGCGCCATCCGCAAGACGCGGCGTAGAGTTTCGTCCGGCCCCTTTGGGTCGCACAACCCGTGATCCTCGCCACCACCGCTCTCCGGAGCCGGACCGGGCCGAAGGACGCCAGACGCGGGCGTGTTACCGACTGATCAGCAGGCGGTAATGCAAAATTGGAAAAGGCATCAGATTTTTTCATTCGCGGGCATGGAAGGTGCTAAAAAGACGCGTTCTCCCCTGGAGAGCGCTTTCCTTCAACGCCGAGTTCACACCACCTCCATGATCAACACCCTGTACTGTCGAGCCCGCTTCTGGGCGGGCTTGTTTCTCCTCGTCGGCCTGAGTGCGGCACCCGCCGCCCGGGCGGCTGATGCGGCGCCGGCGGCGCCGCCTGAACCCACGGTCGAACAACGGCTCGCGGACCTTGAGGCCTACGTCAACAACTCAGCGCGGACGCCCGATGTGGCGTCCAAGATCCCGGGGCCGGGGCCGGGCCATAGTGCGTGGCAGATGACGAGCACCGCGCTGGTCATCTTCATGACCCTGCCGGGCCTGGCGCTGTTTTACGGCGGCTTGGTGCGCCGCAAGAACGTGCTGTCCGTGATGGCTCAGTGCATGGGCATCGCTGGATTGGTCACGATCCTCTGGTGGGCTATTGGCTACAGCCTCTCGTTCTCCGGTGGCAACGCCTTCATCGGCGACACCGCCAACGCCTTCCTCAATGGAGTCGAGTCGGGCAAGACCGGGGCGGGCTACTACTGGATCTCCGATTCGATGTGGGCGATGTTCCAACTCAGCTTCGCGATCATCACCCCGGCGCTCATCGTCGGTGCGATTGCCGAGCGCATGAAGTTCCTCGCGGTGCTCGTGTTCGTGGCGCTTTGGATGTTCGTCGTCTACTTCCCCTTCGCGCACATGGTGTGGGCGGCGACCGGCTTCATGTGCGGACCGCTGAATCCTGAAGCTGGCATCAAGGCGATCGACTTCGCCGGCGGCACCGTGGTGCACATGACGTCTGGCTGGAGCGCGCTGGTGCTCTGCTTGATTCTGGGTCGCCGCGAGGGCTTCGGCAAGCTGCCGATGCCGCCGCACTCGATGGTGCTCTGCGCCATCGGCACCGGCATGCTCTGGGTGGGCTGGTACGGCTTCAACGCGGGCTCCGCGCTCGGCGCCGATGCGATCGCCTCGAACGCGTTCACCACCACCACGCTCGCGGCCGCCACGGCTGGCTTCGTCTGGGCGCTCGCCGAATGGGTCACCCGCGGCCAGCCCAGCGTCCTTGGCTTCTGCTCCGGCATCGTGGCCGGCCTGGTCGTCATCACCCCTGGCGCGGGCTTCGTGCTGCCGACCTCCGCGGTGATCATCGGCGTGCTCGCCGGCATCGTCCCCTTCCTCGCCGTCGCTTACCTCAAGCGCCGCCTCGGCTACGACGACGCCCTCGACACCTTCGGTGTGCACGGGGTCGGCGGCACTCTTGGCGCCATCCTCACCGGCGTGTTCGCCGACGAGCGCGCCAACTCCGTGGTCGGCGGCCTGAAGGACGGCCTGCTCATCGAGCAGTTCAAGGCCATCGGCGTCACCATCGTCTGGAGCGTGGTTGCCACCGCCATCATCGCCTTCATCGTCAAGGCGGTCATCGGCCTCCGGCCCAACTCCGAGGTGGAGTCCGCCGGGCTCGACATCAGCGAGCACGGTGAGGACGGCTACATCCTCTGAACCACCGAAAGGACACCACCATGAAACTCATCATTGCCATCATCAAACCGTTCAAGCTCGAGGAAGTGAAGGAGGGGCTCACCAGCATCGGCGTGGAGGGTATGACCCTCACCGAGGTCAAGGGCTTCGGCCGCCAGAAGGGTCACACCGAAATGTATCGCGGAAGCGAATACACGGTGGACTTCCTCCCCAAGCTGCGCCTCGAGATCGTGGTCGCGGACGAGGTCGTGCCGAAGGCGGTCGACGTCATCGTGGCCAAGGCCAAGACGGGCAAGATCGGCGACGGCAAGGTCTTCGTCATGCCGGTCGAGCAGGTCGTGCGCGTGCGCACCGGAGAGACGGGCGACGAGGCGATCTGACCGATCCGTTCCCTCCTGCCCTTGCCGTGCAACCTTCGGCGGCGCCCTCTCCCAGGGCGCCGCCTTTTTGTTCGTTCAGCGCAGTGGCCCGGCGACGCGGGTGCGCACGCGGGCGAGAATGCTGTCCGAGGTGAGGTAGAGGGTGCGGCCGTCGTCGCCCCAGGCGCAGTTGGCGGTGGTGTGGCCGGGGAGAAGGCGGCCGAGGAGGCGGCCTTCGGGGCTGAGGATGAGCACGCCGCCGGGGCCGGTGGCCCAGAGGTTGCCGCGCTCGTCGACCTTGAGCCCGTCCGGCACGCCGCCATGGCCGGGCCGGTCGCCGAACAGGGGCGTTGCGTCGAAGAGCGTCGTCCCGGTGCCGATCGCGCCCGAGGCGTCCAGCGGGTAGGCCATGATGACCGGCCGCGGGCGATGGGAGTTGGCGACGTAGAGCCGCTTCCGGTCGGGCGACAGGGCGATGCCGTTGGGTCGCTCAAGTTCCTTGGTCAGGAGCGTCACGCGGCCATCCGGATCGAGGCGGTACACGCCGTGGAAGTCGAGGTCGCGGGCATCCTCCTTTGCGAGTCCGTAGGGCGGGTCGGTAAAGTAGAGGCGGCCGGCGTCGTCCTGACAGAGGTCGTTGGGGCTGTTGAAGCGGCGATTATCCCAGCGATCGGCGAGAGTCGTGAAGGTGCGGCCGTCGGGGTTGAGCCGGGCGATGCGGCGGTCGCCGTGCTGGCAGAGCAGGAGGCGTCCGGTGGCGTCGAGGGTGAGTCCGTTGGAGCCTTGGCGGCGCCGGCCTTCCGCGACGCCGGTGAATCCGCTGGGATCCAGAAAGAGGCTCAGCCCTTGCAGCGGATGCCAGCGGTAGACCTTGTTCTGCGGGACGTCGCTGAAGAGCAGGTGGCCCGCCCGGGGATCCCAGACCGGGCCCTCGGACCAGTCGAACCCCTCGGCGAGTTGCTCGATCACGGCGTCCGGCGCGAGCAGGGCGTCGAGTGCCGGATCCCGCCGCTCGATCTCGCCGACCGGCTTCGAGGGCGTGCCGACGGGCGCCGTGGCACCGTCGGCGCTGAAGGTGGGGAGCAGCAGCGCGGTGCTGATCGAGAGCAGGCGAAGCAGGCGGTGCCCGGGCCCGGTCGAACGGACGGCTCGGGCGGCAGGGTTCTCAGGAATCGTTTTCATGGCGGGGTAGGGAGGGCGGGCTGACACGGCGTCGCGTTTTCGGCGGCGCCGTTCCCCGAAAAGGGAGCGACATCGCACGCGGCGGGCGACGGAACGTCGCGCAACCCTTTCAGCATGGGAGTACTGGTGTGGAATCTCAAGGCCCTTGCGTTAGTTTCCGGCGGGCGCGGGGGATCGGCGGTGTCGAACGACCGCGATGCGCCCCTCGGGGCGGGGATGCAGAGGGCGGCGGATCGCCGTTGCCTTGCCGCGCTTCACCCCTAGAAACAGCGCTCGCTCATGTCCTCGCCGACCGCCGCTTCCGCGTCTCCCTCTTCCTCCAACATCCGCCCCGTCCAAAAGTTGATGGCGGCGAACCGCAGCGAGATCGCGGTGCGCATCTTCCGGGCGGGAACGGAGCTCGGGATCCGCACCGTGGCGGTGTTCGCGCACGAGGATCGCTTCAGCATCCACCGCTACAAGGCGGACGAGGCGTATCAGGTGGGGCAGGGCAAGGGTCCGGTCGCGGCGTACCTCGACATCGAGAGCATTGTCGGGGTGGCGAAGGAGCACGGGGTTGACGCGATTCATCCCGGCTATGGCTTCCTTTCGGAGAACGCTGAATTCGCGCGGGCGTGCCAGCGTGCCAGCATCATCTTCGTCGGTCCGCGGCCGGAACTGCTTGAGATGATGGGCGACAAGACGGCGGCCCGCGGGCTCGCGAAGAAGATCAACGTACCGGTCCTTCCCGGGACCGAGGAGCCGGTGACGGACCGCGACGAGGCGCTGCGGATCGCGAAGACGATTGGCTTTCCCCTGATCATCAAGGCGGCCTTCGGCGGCGGCGGGCGCGGCATGCGCGTGGTGCATCAGGCGGCGGACCTCGATTCGCTTCTCGACGAGGCGCAGGGCGAGGCGGACCGCGCCTTCGGCAACCCGGCCGTCTTCCTCGAGAAGTACATTCCCTGCGCCAAGCACATCGAGGTCCAGATCCTCGGCGACCAGCACGGCAACGTCATCCATCTCCACGAGCGCGACTGCTCGGTGCAGCGCCGGCACCAGAAGGTCGTCGAGGTCGCTCCCAGCTTCGGCCTCCCCCCGCACGTCGTGACCGAACTCTGCGAGGCGGCCGCGCGCATGGCCCGCGAGATCCGCTACGACAACGCGGGCACGATCGAATTCCTCTACGACCTCGACCGGCACGAGTGGTTCTTCATCGAGATGAACCCGCGCATCCAGGTTGAGCACACGGTGACCGAGGTGATCACGGGCCTCGATCTGGTGCGCTCCCAGGTGCTGATCGCGCAGGGCCACGCGCTGCATTCCGCCGAGGTGGGCATGCCGGTGCAGGCCGCGGTGCCGCGCAACGGCTACGCCGTGCAGTGCCGCATCACGACGGAGGATCCGGAGAACAAGTTCATCCCCGACTACGGTCGCATCCTTGCCTACCGCTCGCCTGGCGGCTTCGGGGTGCGTCTCGACGGCGGCATGGGCTTCTCCGGCGCGGTCGTCACGCCCTTCTACGACTCGATGCTGGTGAAGCTCATCACCAGCGGCCAGACCTACGAGGTCGCGCTCGCCCGCGCCAAGCGCACCCTCGCCGAGTTCCGCATCCGCGGCGTCAAGACCAACATTCCCTTCCTCGAGAACGTCATCGCGCATCCGATCTTCCGCTCGGGTCAGGCGACCACCACGCTGATCGACACGACGCCGGAGCTCTTCGCCTTCAAGCCGCGCCGCGACCGCGCGACGCGCCTGCTCAACTTCCTCGGCAACGTCATCGTCAACGGCAACCCCCAGGCCAAGGGCTACCGCCCGGACCGACCGCTGCCGACGCCGGTCATCCCGGCCCACGTCCATCAACCGCCGCAGCCCGGGACCCGCCAGCGCCTGCTTGAACTCGGCCCGCGCGGCTTCGCCCGCTGGACGCGCGACCAGCAGCGCCTGCTGGTCACCGACACGACGTTCCGCGACGCCCACCAGTCGCTCATGGCGACGCGCGTGCGCTCCTACGACATGCTGGCGTGCGCGGATGCCGTGGCCCACCACCTCGATGGGCTCTACTCGCTGGAACTGTGGGGCGGCGCGACCTTCGACACCGCGATGCGGTTCCTCAACGAGGATCCGTGGGACCGCCTGCGCCAGCTGCGTGCCCGGATCCCGAACATCTGCTTCCAGATGCTCCTCCGCGGCGCCAACGCCGTCGGCTACACGAACTATCCCGACTCGGTCGTCGCCGGATTCGTCCGCCACTCCGCCGCGAGCGGCATGGACATCTTCCGCGTCTTCGACTCGCTGAACTACCTCCCGAACCTCCGGGTGGCGATGGAGGCGGTGCAGGAGACGCACGCGGTGTGCGAGTCGGCGATCTGCTACACCGGCGACATCCTCGACCCGAAGCGCGACAAGTATTCGCTGAAGTACTACGTCAAGCTCGCCAAGGAGCTGGAGCGCATGGGCGCGCACGTCCTGGCGATCAAGGACATGGCGGGCCTCTGCCGGCCCTACGCGGCCGAGAAGCTGGTCCGCACGCTGCGCGAGGAGACCGGCCTGCCGATCCACTTCCACACGCACGACACGAGCGGCATCGCAGCCTCGTCGGTGCTCCGCGCTGCGGATGCGGGTGTCGACGTGGTGGACCTCGCGCTGGCGTCGATGAGCGGCAGCACGTCCCAGCCGAACTTCAACTCCGTCGTCGCTTCACTGCAGCACACGCCGCGCGACACGGGCCTGAACCTCGAGCGTCTCGATCGGCTCTCTGATTACTGGGAGGCGGTGCGCGAGCATTACCGTCCGTTCGACACGGCGCCGCGCACCGGATCCGCCGAAGTCTACCTGCACGAGATGCCGGGTGGCCAGTACACGAACCTCAAGGAGCAGGCGTCGTCGATGGGCATGTCCCACCGCTGGCCGGAGATCGCGCGCACGTACGCGGAGGTCAACCAGCTCTTCGGCGACATCGTGAAGGTGACGCCCTCGTCGAAGGTCGTCGGCGACCTTGCGCTCTTCCTCTTCTCGCGGGGAATCAAGCCCGCGGACGTGGTCAACCTCGAGCCGGGCTCGATGCCCTTTCCGGAGAGCGTGATCGACATGCTGATGGGCGGGCTTGGCTGGCCGGAAGGCGGCTGGCCGGACGCCATGTGGCGGGCGATCCTCGGCGGGGCCCGCTACACCGAGGCGAAAGCGCGGTATGAGCTGTCGCTGCAGGCGGCAGCCCGCCCGGCCCCGGCGCGGGATGCGGCTCGCGACGCCGCCGAGCTGGCCCGCCTCTCGCGCGAGTTGGCGGACAAGCTCAAGCGCGAGCCCACCACCGATGAACTGTTCTCGCACCTGATGTACCCGCAGGTCTTCGCGGACTTCCAGCGGCACCAGCGCGAGTACGGGGACGTCAGCGTGCTGCCGACCCCGGCCTTCTTCTTCGGCCTCAAGCCCGGCGAGGAGATTTCCGTCGAGATCGAGCGCGGCAAGGTGCTCATCATCCGCCTCGTCAGCGTCGGCGCTCCCGACAAGGATGGGCGCCGCACGGTCAACTTCGACCTCAACGGCATGGCCCGCGAGGCGTCCATCCCGGATCGCAGTGTCGCTGCCAAGACAGTCGCGCGGGCGAAGGCGGACCTCGCGGATCCGTTGCAGATCGCGGCCCCGATCCCGGGTCTCATCGCCGCGCTCTCCGTCTCGGTCGGCGCCAAGGTCGCGAAGGGCGACAAGCTCCTCATGATGGAGGCGATGAAGATGCAGACCACGGTCTATGCGCCGTGCGCCGGCGTCGTCTCCGAGCTCTCCGTCGCCCTCGGCGACACGGTGGAATCCAAGGATCTTCTCCTCCGCCTGCGCGCCTGAGCCGGCTCCGGCGATCGGGAGCTCGGAACGGTTTGAACGAACGCGGGCGGCGTGGGCCCCGGAGGAACTTGAACGGAGCCGTGGCGTCGGAGCGCCCGCCGCCCGCGACGGGGAAGCGGAGCGCGCGGCGCGGGTGACCTCGGTCGGAGACCTTGCGCCCCGCCGTCGCCGGGCCGCGCCCGCAGCACCGCCCGGCGGGCCTTCAGGCGAGGATGTCCCGCACGATTTCGCCGTGCACGTCGGTCAGCCGGAAGTCCCGTCCTTGGAACCGGTAACTGAGGCGCGTGTGGTCGAACCCGAGGAGGTGCAGCAACGTCGCCTGCAGATCGTGGACGTGGACCTTGTTCTTGACGACGCCGAAGCCGAGTTCGTCGGTGCGACCGTAGGTGAAGCCGCCCTTGACGCCGCCGCCGGCGAGCAGGATCGAGAACGCATCCGGAAAGTGATCGCGTCCGAGGATGTCGGAGGCGGCGGTGCGGCCCTCCCGGAACGGAGTGCGGCCGAATTCGCCGCCCCAGACCACGAGCGTGTCGTCGAGCAGTCCGCGTTGGCGCAGGTCGCGGATGAGTGCGGCGACCGGTTTGTCGGTGCGCGACATCTTCTGGGTCAGGCCATCACGAATGTCCTCGCGCGGACCGGTGCCGTGGAAATCCCAGCCCCAGTCGAAGAGCTGGACGAAGCGCACGCCCTGTTCGAGAAGGCGGCGGCCCAGCAGGCAGTTGTTCGCGAAGCTGGAATCGCCCGGACGGGCGCCGTAGGCCTCGAGGACCGAGGCGGGTTCGCGGCTGATGTCCATGACCTCCGGCACGCTGGTCTGCATGCGGAAGGCGAGTTCGTACTGGGAAATCCGGGTGAGCGTTTCCGGGTGGCCCAGTTCGGCGGCCTGCAACTCATTGAGCTCGCGCAGGGCGTCGAGCGTGCGGCGGCGCGTGGCCCGGTCCATGCCGGCGGGGTCGCTCACGTAGAGGACCGGATCGCCCTTGGAGCGGCACTGCACGCCTTGGTAGACGGACGGAATGAAGCCCGTGCCCCAGACGGCTTGGCCGGCGCTCGGCTGGGTGCCGCTGCTCACGAGCACGACGAAGCCGGGGAGATTCTCGTTGGCGGTGCCTAGTCCGTAGGTGACCCATGAGCCCATCGACGGGCGCCCTTGGCGCGGGGAACCCGTGAACAGGAGCAGTTCCGCCGGGGCGTGGTTGAACTGATCGGTGTACATCGAATTGATGACACACAGTTCATCCGCGACGGAATGGAAGTGGGGCATGGCGTCGGACATCCACGTTCCACCCGCGCCGTACTGCTTGAAGGTGCGCGGCGTGCCCATCAGGCGCGGTGTACCCGTAGTGAAGGCGAATTTCTTCCCCTTCACGAAGTCATCCGGGGCGTACTGGCCGTCTCGTTTCACCAACTCCGGCTTGTAGTCGAGGAGATCGAGATGGGGCGGGCCACCCGACATGTGAAGGTAGATGATCCGCTTGACCCTTGGTGCGAAGTGCGGCGGCCGGGAGACCATCGGATCGGTCGGTGCGGCGGCGGCGAGGCCGCGCGGCATGAGGGTCTCGAGTGCGATGGCTCCAAGGCTGAACTGGCCGGCGCGGCGCAGGAACTGGCGGCGGGTCTGGTGCTGGAGTTTTTCGAAGGCTAGGTTCATGGGCGGGGTGCGCTCAGCGCTTCATCAGGGTCTCGTCAAGATTGAGCAGGACATTGGCCACGGCGGTCCACGCGGCGAGGGTGGGGGCGGGCAGGTGGGAGGGCGGTGGACGCTCCGCGTTGGCGACGAACGCCGACGCCCGCCCCGGATCGGCGGTGTACGAGGCGAGGGTATCGGCGAACAAGGTCTCAAGCGCGCGCAGTTCCGCCGCCGTCGGGGGGCGGACGAGGACGCGCTCGAAACCGAGACGGATGCCGTCGGCCGGGTGGGGTCCCGCGTCCGCCAGCGAGGCACCGAGGGCCTGGGCGGCCTCGACGTAGACGGGATCGTTCATGGTCACAAGCGCCTGCAAGGGGGTGTTGCTGCGGTCGCGGCGGAGCGTGCAGACCTCGCGGTTCGGCGCGTCAAAGGCCGCCATCGATGGGTAGGGACTGCTGCGCCGCCATTCGGTGTAGAGGCCACGGCGCAGGCGGCCTTCGCCGACATCGGTCTTCCAGTCCAGCGTGGCGCCGAAGGCGGCGTTGAGTCCGGAGACCGGCTGGTAGGGGCGGGAGGACGGACCGTGGCTGCGCGGACTGAGCAGGCCGCTGACCGCGAGCGCCTGGTCGCGGATCATTTCCGCGCTGAGGCGGAAGCGCGGGCCGCGGGAGACGAGGCGATTCTCCGGATCGGCGGCCAGCGCCTCCGGGGTCACCCGGGCGCTCTGCCGGTAGGCGGCGGAGGTGACGAGCAGGCGGAGGAAGGCCTTCTGGTCCCAGCCGAGCCGGATGAACTCGGTCGCCAGCCAGTCGAGCAGTTCCGGATGCGTCGGGGCATCGCCCTGGGAGCCAAACTCCTCGGTGGTGCGGACGATGCCGATGCCGAAGATGGATTCCCAGAGCCGGTTTGCCTGCACGCGGGCGGTGAGCGGATTCTCGGGGCTGACCAGCCAGTGGGCGAGGGCGAGGCGATCCGCCGGGCGGTCGGGTGTGAGGGCGGGGAAGACGGCGGGGACGCCGGGCTTCACCTCGTCGCCGAGTTCCCGGAAGTTGCCGCGCAGCTGCACATGAGTCGTGCGCTGCTTACCGGCGGGCAGTTCGCGCATGACGAGGGTGGAGTTGACCGGCATGTCCTTGAGGGAACGGTTCAGGTCCGCGATCCGGGCCTGATCCGCGGCGAACGCCGGGGAGACCGCCAGCGCGTAGTGCTCGAGAATCGTGCGGCGTTCCGCGTCGGTGCGTGACGAGACCGGGACGCGGAGGGCGGCGAGCGCGGCGGCCGGGGTGTGGATCTGCTCGGCCACGCGTGGCTCGGTCGAATGGGTGACCCGGAAATGATTCAGAGTCGCCTTCGGCAGGTCGGAGGCCTGTTCGAGGGTGACCACCAGCGATTCACCGGGGCCGAGGACCACCGGCTTGGCGGGCTCGAGGTAGAGCTGGTGAGCCTCGGTCAGCGCGCCGCCGTTGCCCCAGCCCTTGCGCGTCGCGGTGCGCTTCCGCGGGTTGGGACGCTTGGGCTCGGCATCGGTGATGATGTAGGACTCGTCGAACTCGGGGTCGGCGTAGCTGGCGGTGACGCGGGCGATGCGGACGTCGATCGGATCGCTCATGCGGTGCTCCCGGGTGGGGCGCGGGGCTTCGCGGCCCATCTGGGCCCAGACCGGTCGGCGGTCCTCGTCGAGCACCACGACCCGGATCCACCCCGGCGTGGACTCGGCGCCGGTCCGTCCCCAGAGGACCACGCGTTCGACCTCTCGGGTGGCTCCGAGGTCGACCTCCCACCAGGCATCGTCGTTCGGGGCGGTGAGGGCGACGGATCCCTGCGTAAAGTCGCCATCGGTCCGGCCGTCGATCGCGCGTGCGGCCACGGCGCCGTCGGCGACGGAGGTCTGGTAGGCCCGGCCCTCGCGGGCGAGGTTGCGGCCCTCGCCAAAGACCTCGACCTCGGCGAGCGGCAGCGTGCGGTTCGGACCGGGCAGTTCGACCCGGACGTAGCGGGCCGGCCGCGCGGTGGGGCCCTTCACGCCGAGGCGGGCTCGCGTGACGACGAAGCGCCCGTCGGCCGCCCCGGCGCCGCCGCCCGGCAGCGACGCGTGCGGGAGCGCCTCGACTTGGACGGCGGTGACCGCCTGGCCGGGCGCAGTCGTGAGCTCGACCGCAACCGTTTCCTTGGCTTCTCCGGTCGGTACGAGGATGCGGGCTTCGGAGTCGATCGCGGGCGAGGCCTTGCCGGAAGCGAATGTGAGGGCCTTCGGGGCGACGGCCTGCCAGGACGGTTGCGCGGGGAACGCGGCGGCCCAGTCCGCGGCGGCCGATGCGTGGGCGGGCGCGGCGGTGAGGATGCGGCGGTGGGCATCCTCGATCTGGCGTTTCCACTGGACCCGGAGACTCTCCTGCTCGGCGGTGTAGAAGTCCACGAAGGGCGCTTCATCGTCGCGGTCTGCGTCCTCCGTCTGGTTGAGGATGGCGTAGAACTGGAAATACTCGGTGAGCGTGAAGGGGTCGTACTTGTGGGTGTGGCACTGGGCGCACGCCATGGAGGAACCCATCCAGACGGCGAACGTGGTGTTGACGCGGTCGACGACGGCGACGGAACGAAACTCCTCGTCATCCGTTCCCCCCTCCGTGTTGTTCATCGTATTGCGGTGGAATCCGGTCGCGTACACTTGCTCCGGCGTTGGATTTGGCAGGAGGTCCCCGGCGATTTGCTCCACCGTGAATTGATCGAACGGGATGTTGCGGTTGAACGCATCGATCACGTAGTCGCGGTAGCGCCAGATGGACCGGGGCTGATCGTCTGCGTAGCCGCGCGAGTCGGCGTAGCGCGCTAGGTCCAGCCAGGAACGAGCCCAGTGCTCGCCGTAGGCCGGTCGGGCGAGTTGGGTGTCGACAAAACGCTCGTAGGCGTCGGGCCGCGGATCGGTGACGAAGGCTTCCACCTCGGCCGGCGTGGGTGGCAGGCCGGTGAGGTCGAGGGCAACGCGGCGGGCGAGCGCGCGGCGATCGGCTTCGGGCTGCGGCTTGAGTTGGGCGGCCTCGAGGCGGGCCAGAATGAACCGGTCGATCGGCGTGCGCGCCCAGTCCCCTTGTTGGACCGCGGGAGGCTCGGGCCGCTTTGGTGCCTCGTAGGCCCAGTGCTGGGCGTAGGAGCCTCCTTGGGCGATCCAGCGCCGCAGCAGGTCCGCCTCGGCCGGGGTGACCGACTTGCCGGTCTTGCGCGGGGGCATGACCTCGTCCTCATCAGCCGAGAGCACACGCTTGAGCAACTCGCTCTGATCGGGATTCCCCGGCACCAACGCGTGGTAGCCACCGAGATCCTCGCGGGCACCGGCGAATGTGTCGAGGCGCAGTCCGTCGTTGCCGCCCTTCCGCTCCGCCTCGTCGGGGCCGTGGCACCAGAAGCAGTTGTTGGAAAGGATGGGGCGGATGTCGCGGTTGAAGTCGATCGGCTTCTCCGGCGTGGCGACGGCACTCAAGCCGCCGGTCACGAACAACGCGAGTGCAGCCAAGCTCCGGGGACGTGCAAAGGGGGAGGGCATGACGGGGAAGCAGATGGCGCCGCCGATGGGTCGGGCTCGCCAGTCGCCCCTACTTTGGATTCCACCCGCGAAACTGGCAAGTCGCACCGGCGGTGATTTTCATCGATGCGATGATATTTCATCGCGATCGCGGGTGCGCGTACCGCAACGACCGCTGCGGTTTGTTCTCCCGAGTCGCGCCCGTGCTGTGCACCGCGCGTTGGGTGGAGGTCCGTGCGGGTCGGCCGTCCCCGCCCTGCGCGGGCTCTACTTCTTCGGCGACATCCCGAGAGGGCGGATGTTCTACATCAAGGCCGATGCCATCACCCCTGGCAGCCAGACAACCGTTTACGAGCTGGGACTCACGCGCAACCGCACCGACGTCAAGCTGACGGCGCTTGCGGGGACGACGCGGGCCGACGTGCGCTTCGGCATCGATCTGGACGGCGAGGTCTACGTCATGACCAAGGGTGACGGGCGCATCCGCCGCGTTGCCGCCGTCCCCGCGCCCCCGGCCGTGACCGGGCGGATGATCAACGTCTCGACGCGTGGGCGCGTCGAGGCGGGCGATCGCATCCTGATCGCCGGCTTCGTCGTCGAAGGCGGACCGCGCCGCGTCGTGATCCGCGGCGTCGGTCCGGCTCTGGGCAACCTCGCGGTCGCCGACTTCCTCGTGGATCCGGAAATCATCGTCCTGCGCGGCTCGACGGTGGTGGCGACGAACGACAACTGGGGACAGGGCGTGAACGCCGCTTCGTTTGCCGCGACCTCGGGAGCGTTCCCGTATGCGGCGGGGAGTGCCGACGCCGGCCTGCTGCTCGATCTCGACGCCGGAGCCTACACCGTGCAGCTGCGCGGGCGGAACGGGGGGACCGGCGTCGCCCTCGTCGAGGTGTATGAGGCGCGTTGATCCGCCTCGCTCCGCGCGCCCGTACCCACCGCTCCCTCACCGTTTTCTCCGTCATGATCTCCCCCGCTGACTTTCAACTGGCTCGTCATCCGCAGCCGATCCTTTCCCCGAATCCCGCCCGGGACTGGGAATCCCTCGTCACCACCAACCCTGGGGCGTGGCATGACGAGGAGACCGGGGAGACGCTGCTGCTCTACCGGGCGGCCGGCGACGACGCCGAACATCGGGTGCACCTCGCGATCGCCCGCAGCCGCGATGGACGCACCTTCGTGCGCGACTCCGGGGGGCCCGCTGCCTCGCCGATCCCGCTTACTCCCGATGGCGGATGTCTCGAGGATCCTCGAATCATCAAGATCGGCGACTGGTATTACGTGACGGTGGCCTCGCGGGCGTTCCCGCCGGGGCGTTACTGGGACGAGAAGGCGCTCGCGGCCCGGCCGCACCTGCAGTTTCCCAGTCACTTCCCCGCCGCGTTGCGGCAGAACCTCACCTCAACGCACCTGTTCCTGACGCAGGATTTCCGGGAGTGGATCCGGGCCGGTCGCCTGACGGACCCCTCGCTGGACGAGCGCGACGTGGTCATCTTTCCGGACAAGGTGGGCGGCAAGTGGATCACGCTGCACCGGCCGATGCAGTGGCATGGACAGGGATTCCCCAACGCGCAGCCGGCCATCTGGATCGCGGCCACCGACGACCTGCTCGGCTGGAAGCAACTGCACCTGCTGGCCAAGGCCGAGTACGACTGGGAGCGCAAAGTCGGAGCCAACAATCCCCCGCTGCGCACGCCCCATGGCTGGCTGCAGATCTACCATGCCGTGGGCGATGACCGGCACTACCGACTGGGAGCGCTGCTGCTGGATCTTGAGAATCCCTTCAAGGTGACCCATCGCACGCGGCGCCCCATCTTCGAGCCGCAGGCCACTTGGGAGACAAAGGGACTGTACAACGGCGTGTGCTTCCCGTGCGGTCACGCCGTGATCGGCGGGGTGTACCACCTCTACTACGGCAGCGGCGACGTCGTGTGCGGGCTGGCGACGGCTCCCCTCGATGGCTTGATCGAGTGCCTGCTGCGTCAACCCGTCGCTTGATCGCGCGGGGTGGACCGGTGCAGCGGCGAACGGGGCCCGACTGTTGCCGGCCGGCCGCGCGGACGTGGCCGGCTCTGGCGCACGAGGCCCCGGCGGGCTAGAAGTTGCGCGGCCACGGCGCCCACTCGGCGTCGTCATCGGTGCCGAAGCGGCGGTCCGGTCCGGCGGACCGGATTTCCATCTGCAGGCGACTGAGCACGTGGAAGCGGAACGGCGTGCCCCAGCGGTCGCAGAGTTCCCCGCGGGCGTTAAGGGCCGGGTGATCCGCTGGAACGAAGGCGTAGCCGAGCGAGTTGGCGCCGGTCAGGGCGGCGGTGATTTCACGGTTGTCGCCGATCGGAATGCCCGCGTCGCGGTAGTGGGTCAGCCAGGCCGAGAATACCTCGTTCAGGAGCTGGAGATCGTTCGCGATGGTCCCGCGGGGATCGTTGAGTCCGTCGACCAGTTCGCTGCGCGGTTCCGCGGCCCGCGGGGCGACGTCAGGCGCCGGGGTGGGTGCCGTGCCCAGCGTCACCGTGGCGGTGCGCGGCGTCGACTCTCCGGAGGGGGTTGACCGGTCGGTCGCAGCCTTCGGCCCGGCGGAGGGCGGCGGTGCGGGTTCACGCGTGAACCAGAGCGCCACGAGGACGAGCGCGCATGCGAGCGCGAGCGCGCCGGCCAGAGGCAGTCGGGAGGGACGATGCTGCATGGCGGGCGGTGGCGCGGGCCGCCGGGCTTCGGACGGAGGACGCGGTCGAGCGGACGGCGCTCAGGCCTTCATGAAGCCGAGGTCTGGCTTCGCGAAACGGCCGAGGTTCGGGAAGACGAGGGGGAGGTCGGTTGCGCTGACCCCGAACCACCTTGCCAGCGTGGCGCTGTACTCGTCGACGCTGGTCGAGGGAATCCACATCCCGCGGGACCCGGCGTCATCCGGACCCCGGATGGTGAAGTCGGGCATCGTGCCGTAGATGCTGCCGCCGTTGACGGCGCCGCCGACGATGAAGTGGTGGGAGCCCCACGCGTGATCGGAGCCGTCGCCGTTGGTGTCGAAGGTGCGCCCGAAGTCGGAGGCGGTGAAGGTCGTCACCTGATTCTCGGCGCCGATGGTGCCGAGCGCGCGGTAGAAGGCGTTGATGGAACGGCTGACGTCGTTGAGCAGGGTGGCGTGGGCGCCGCTGGAGCGCTGGCCGACGTTGAGTTGGTTGTCGTGGAGGTCCCAGCCGCCGATGCGGGCGAAGAAGACCTGACGCTTGAGTCCGAGCGCCCCCTGCGCGTTGACCAGCCGCGCGATCATGTGCAGTTGCTGGGACAGGTTGGTGTTCATGCCGGCGAACTGCGCCTGGAACGGACTCGTCCCGGTGATCACTGAGGACAGGAAAGTGCTGTCGTCGATCGCCTCCTTGGTGAGGCCGGCGAAAGCGGTCTCGAAGAGGTTGCGGTTCTGCGCGGTGAGAAGGTCGGTCAGCGCGGCGGTGCGGACGCCGTTTACGGATGTGCCGGAGCCGGAGCCGGTGAGGCTGGGCACGGCGTTGGTGCCGACCGCGTATTGGGAGACGGTGCGGCCGACCTGGAAGAAATTCTGCCCGGCGAGGGTGATCGCCATCGAGACGCGGTTATTGGCGTTGAGCGCGTTGGTGAGGTCGGCGACGCGCCCGCCCCAGCCGCTGGCGAACGCCCGGTCGGGCACGCTCGACTGCCACTCGATCTGCTGATCGTTGTGGGAGAACAGGGCGGGCGGGAGGGGCACGGACCGGGCGGTGTACTGGGCCTTGGTGGTGGGGTAGACGAGGGTGCCGACGTTGCCGAGGATCGCGACCTTGCCCTGATCGTACATTGCCTTGAGGTCGGCCATGGCCGGATGCATGCCGAAACGGCGGCCGTCGGCCACGGTTCCGGCGAGCGGCAGCAGATCGGCCTGCGGGATCGCGAGCGCGCCGCGGCCAGTGGCGTACTGGCCGTGCGTGGAGGCGTCGAGCGGCACGATCATGTTGTTGGCGTCGTTGCCGCCGGCGAGGAACAGGCACACCAGTGCCTTGTAGTCCGACTGCGGTGCGCCGGCCATGCGGGGGCCGGCCGGGGTGAAGGCACTGCCGGTGTCAGCCACGGCTCCCAGCATCCGCAACTGGGCGAGTTGGGAGAGCAGGCCGGTGGCGGTGACGGCGGCGCAACACGAACCAAGGAAGCGGCGCCGGGACGGATCGTACAGACGGGAGGAGGATGGGTTCATGGCGGGCGGTGGGGTCGGTTACTTCTGGATGGCGCCGGCGGGCGAGGAGACGATGAGGTAGGCGGCGGATCGCACCCGTTCGAGGCGGGTGGCGTCGCTGGTGGCGGGCATGGCGGTGATGGCTTGGGTGATCCGGTCGGTGGTGGCCTTGGGCAGGGCGCCCGACGCCAGGTGCAGCCCGAGTCGCTCGACGAGGGCGGCCGGCGTGTTGGCGAGGCTGAGCATGGCGGCGTCGAAGCGCACGCCCACCGTCTGGTTGTCGGTGTCGGTGACCGCGGCGCGGGTGGCGTAGATCTGGTTCCAGAGGAAGTTCGGGACCGTCATCGCCGTGGTGTCGTTGAGAATCTGATACTCCGGCGCGTACAGGCCGGCCCCGGCGAGAAGGCCGGGTTGAACGTAGTCCGGTTCGAAGAAGTTGAACACCGTCGGCGCGCGCATCGGGGTCTGGGCCAGACTCGGGTCGGTCTGCCCGGCGAGGTAGGGGATGCGGCCGCTGTTGGATCCGGCGCCGAGCCCGCGCGCGAGGGCGGTGGCGCGGAGGATGGGCTCGCGCAGCTTGCCGAAGCTGGCCGACTCGAGCATCTGGGGTGAGCGGGCCTCGTAGTCGGTGAGGATCGCCCGGACCACGGCACCAAGGTCGCCCCGGATCCCATTGCCATTGTCGGCAAAGACCCGTCCCACCCGGTAGACGTAGCCGGGGCTGGGGTTGCTGGTGACGAGGCGCTGGATGAGCTGGCGCCCGATGAACACGCCCGTGTTCGGGTGCTGGAAGAGCGCGTCGAGCGTGTCGGCGAGATCCTTCTGCGCGGTCTGGCCGGCCGGCAGGACCCGGCCGCCGACGATCGTCTTGGCCGAGACGTCGTGGAACGCCGCGTAGGCCTGCATCGGACGGAGGTAGTTCGCGCCGCCGCCGGTGAAGTTGGGATTGGCCGCCGTGGAGGCGTAGGACCAGCCGGTGAAGACCTTCGCGGTCTCCGAGATTGTCTTTTGGTCGTAGGTGGGGATCGGCGCGCCGGTGGGATCGAGCTTCAGCGATCCATCGGGATGCAGTTGGTTGATCCCGATCGTGAAGAGCTGCATCACCTCGCGGGCATAGTTCTCGTCGGGGAAGCTCGTCTGGACACCCTGGGCATTGTAGGTGCCATTCCGGTTGCGCAGGTGACTCAGGTACACGCCCATGGCGGGACTGAGCGTGACCTCTTCGAGGAGCGTGCGGAAGTTGCCGAACGCGTTCTTCGCGAGGAGATCGTAGTAGAACGCGAGTGCGGAGGGCTGGTAGGTGAGGACCGCGTTGTTCTCCGAGACGACGAAGATTTGGCTGAGCGCGAAGGCCACCCGCTGGCGGAGCTGGTCCGGGCCCTCGACAGCGATCTTCCACCACGCCGCCTGGCGGTTGGAGTGGGTGAGTTGCGCGTTGCCGGCCGGTTTGCTGAACGTGATGAAGTCCGCGTCCGTGGCCGCGTCATGGGATGACGGAGCGATGGCCATCTGGCTGGTGATCCACTGGTCGAGCGCGGCCGGCGTCTTGTCGGTCAACGCCGTGATCGCTTCCGTCGTGGGCCCGAACGTCGCCTGCGTGAGGAAGCGCGCGGCGTCGGAGGGGGTGAGCGCAGCGCTGGAGACGGCCGGCGGCGCGGCGGGCGGAGTGAACGCGAGGGAACCGGTGGTGCGGACGAACGACCCGCGGAGTTCGCCGGTCGGAGCGTTGGCGGTCTCGATCGCGATGAACACCCGGCCCTCGCGGATGGCGTTGACGATGTCGCCGCCCGACAGATTGCCGCTCGGGGAAATGGCCCATCGCAGCCCGGAGATCTGACCGGTGGGCAACTGCAGGAGGTCCACGCCGACCTGGCCCGGTTCGCCGAGCCGGACGTAGGCGAGGGTCTGCGCGGAGCTGAGGCCGTTGAAGCTGACGTTGATCACCGCATAACGGTTGTCGCTGCTGAGTTGGAGTGAGGCGGAGCCGGAGGCGGTGGAACCGGTGACGCTGCTGGGCACGCGCAGGGTTGAGCTGTAGAGCGTGCCGGGGTTGTAGAAGATCGTCGCGCTGGCGAAGTTGCTCGATCCCACCGAGTAGGCCGGTCCATTGGCGAGGGTGAGGACGACCGACTTGTTCGGGGTCATTCCCGAGGATGCATCTTTGACCACGGGCGTGAGGGTGACGGTGGCGCTCTCCGCGCCGGCCGGGATGGTGACCGAGCCAGTGAGGGGGCGGTAGTCGGACTCGCTGGTCGCGGAGCCTGCCGTGGTGAAGTAGACGGTGAGCGGGGCGTTGGTCGGGCCCGTGCGCGAAACGGTGAAGACTGCGGGCGGCGCATTCAGCGTGTCGGTGGAGGCCACGGAGGCGGCGATGGCAACGGAGGGCCGCTGTTCGGTGGTGAGGTCGTAGAGCTCGACCAGCGCCAGACCGGTCGCGCCGTTGACCCCGGACACCTGGACGCTGTAGCTGCCGGGGGCGAGTTCCGCGAGCAGTGAGGCGTCGCGCGAACCGGCGGCGAAGGCGAAGGCTCCGGCGCGGGTCGACGCCGCGCTCATCGCTGCGGCGCTGACGGAGCCCCAGTTGTCGTTGGTCGCGACGGCGACGTTGGCTCTGTTCAGCACCGAGATGGTGGGGTCAGCGAGCGTGTCGCTGAGTCCGAAGTTGGAAAGTGCCGGACCCGCGGCGCGAACCAGCAACTGGCGGGTACCGGAGCCGGGAGCGACGACGATGCCCGTGATCAGGATCCCGCTGCCGGTGCCGACCATGGCGCGGGTGGAGAGGTTGATCAGCCGCGACGAACCGCTCACGTCGTAAACCTCAAGCAGAGAGATGCCCGTCCTTGCCGTACCCAAGCCCGTTACCTGAGCCGTGTAACCGCCGGGGGGAAGGGTGAGCAGGATCGCCGCATCGCGGCTGTTGGCGGTGAACGGAAAGGCGCCGACCGTGGTGAGCGTGCCGGTGCCACCGATGCTCGTGGCCGACCAGTTGTCGTTCACGCCGATCGATTTGTTTTGCCCGTCGAACACCTCGAGTCGCGGGTCGGCGAGCACGCCGCTCACACCGAAGCTCGTCAGCGCGGGTCCGGCGGCGCGGATCAGGACCCGCTTGGGCTCGCCCGCCTCGACGACGAAGCCGATGATGGGGGCGCTGGCGCCGGTGCCGACCTGCGTGCGGGTGGAAAGGTTGGCGAGCCGCTGCGCGTGCAGCGAGGCGACGAGGGCGGAGGCGAGGATCGCGAGATGGAGGGGGAGCGTCAGGAACTTCATCGGGCGGAGGGGTCGGGGCGCCCGCTTTCCACCGCAAGCGTCGGTGGCGGCTGGAAGAGCGGCGTTTTGTGTGCAAATAAAGACGTGCACCAGCAAAGGTCGAGCCTAGACCGTGCAAATAGGTGTTAATTCTAGGTTGTCATTCGGGTGTCCGGCATTGGCCGAGCGACCGCGCTCCGGTCGGATGGATCTCTTTAAGCGTTTTTCATCAGGGGAATAACTTTCGATCGCGATGGGAGTCGGAACGGCGGATGCGGTCCCGGGGTGATGCCGGTGCCTCGGCTTCTGGGCGGGCCGGCGTCTAGCCCAAGTTCCGCAGTTCGAAAATCCGGATCGTTCATTTACAGGCACTTACGTGATTTAGGGGGTGATTTTCGGCACTACATGGCTGATTTCGCGAGAGCCTCTGGGGAGGCGGAGACCGAGGTGAGCGAGGAGTTGCGCGGTGGCGGGTTCAGGCGTGGTCACCACCCGGAGGCGTACCTCGGTAGAGATGCCGGCTCGGCGGACGGGAACGACGACGTCGACGCTCTTGATGGAGGCGATCTCCTTGAGGAACTGGCGGGCGCAGGTCCCGAGACCTTTCGCGAGCATCCACTGCTCGAGAGCGCGCCACAGGGCCAGCGCGAGGAAGCAAACGAGGATGTGCTCCCGCACGCGGTCGTCCTTTTGGTGGAAGATCGGCCGCAGGCCCAGATCGCTCTTGGCGGTGCGGAAGGCAGCCTCGGCCTGAGTGAGCTGGATGTACCACTTCCAAAGGGTAGCCGGATCGCTCTCCTCGCAGTTGGTGCGCAGCAGGTAGGCTCCCTTCTGACGGTAGGCCTTCTGGCCGGCATCGAGTCGGGAAGTGATGCGCAAGGCGACGGCGCGACCCTCACGGTCGCGCAGGATCTCCGCGGCCACGATCGCCGCAGCGGCCGGATACTTGCCCTGATGCCGCCCGATCCGGCGGCCCACCGTCTCCAGATCGGTCTGCGGGGTGCGGCGCAACCACGCGTCGATCTTGAGCAGTTCCTCGGTGAGCCGTTCGCACTGCCGCTGGAGCATCGCGCGTTCCTTCTGGGCCCGTGCTCCGCTCCGGCAAAGGATGTAGCGTTCGCCGGGTTCACCGTCGGGTTGTTCGACCAGACGGACTTCGAGCCCGTCCTGCACAGCGGTCCAGTCGGCCTGCTCAAGCAGCGTGCGCTCATGAGCGCGCAGCCAGCTCTTCGGGGTGCCGACCAGGTAGCGCGCCTTGCGCTCGCGCAGGAACGTCAGATTGGCCTCGCTGACCATGCCCCGGTCCATCACCCAGACGCGTTCGGCCATGCCGTATTTTTCCTCCATCTGGCGCACGATCGACTCGACGGTGCTCACGTCGGCGCGGTTGCCCGCGAACACTTCGAAACTCAGCGGCAGGCCTTCCGGTGTACATACAAGTCCGATACAGACCTGCTTGTTGCCGCTGCGCTGATCGCGCGAGTAGCCGCGCTGGGCCAGGGGATTGCCCTCGGCCTGTCCCTCGAAGTAGGAACTGGTGACGTCGTACAGCAGGAACTCGAAGCGCACGCCGAACCACTGCCGGTAGCGCTCCATCAGGTGAGCGCAAAGTGCGTCCTTGTGTGCGCCGAGCCGGTCGAGCGCCCGGTAAAGCCGATCGTCGTTCACCAGCTCCGTATCCACTCCGATCAGATCATCGAGCGCGGTGGTGTCATACCAATGCTCGGCGACACCCAGTTCGGAGCGTTGCGCGCAGAATCGCGCCACCGTGAGCAGGGCGGCGACCTGGGCCCACTCGACATCCTCACGCCCCTTCGGCAAGAGCTCGGCGAGCAACGTGTCCAGACCGAGCCGGTGCCACAGCGAGAGCGCCACGTAGCACTCGCCGAAGTCGCGGCTGCGCTCGACGCGCAACGCCCTCAGGTCCGCCTGTTCCCACCTCGGGGGCGCGGCCTCAACGCCTTCCAGGCCCGGCAACGCTTCGGTGCGCGGCCTCGGTGTCGGCGCTTCGCCCCGCAGCAACGCCGGCAGATCCTCCCACCCGCCGCTCAAGCTCGCCACCTCCGCCGCGTCGAGTTTGCCCAGCGACGCGACGACGCGCTGGCGGGGTCCGCGCGCCGTGCGCACCGTCTCGCATAGATGCCAGTAACTGTAGCCGATCCCCCGTACCGTCTTGTTCTTCCGCCGCAGGAACATACCCGCAAGTATCGCAGGATCCGCCCGCCTCCTCAATGGGGGGTTCGGCACTACATGCCTCCGCGCCAAAATCTCCCCTCTGAACGACCGTTCGCTTCACCGCCGCTCCCCTCTGGAACAATCTTCGTGCCTCAGCCCAACTGCGGAACTCGGGCTAGTTCAGGACATTGACACTGTTCCCGTGCACACTATTTTCGTGCAAATGAAAAACATCACGTTAAGCGCCGATGCTGCCTTGATTGAGCGGGCGCGGGAGCTGGCCCGATCGCGACGCTCAACGCTCAATCAACTCTTCCGCGATTGGCTCCGCTCGCTGACCGAGGAGCACGACCGCCAGCAGCGATTGGCGGAATTGGAGGAGCGCCTGAGCTACGCGCGCGCCGGCGGTAGATTTACGCGGGAGCAGATGAATGAGCGCTGAACGGGCGTTTCTCGACACCAACATCGTGGTGTACGCGTTCGACGAAACCGCGCCGGAGAAGCGCCGGCGCGCGCAGCAGTTGCTTCGCGGGTCCACCTGGTGCTGCAGCTGGCAGGTGATTCAGGAATTCTCTCATGTCGCACGGCATCGTTTCGCAACGCCGCTCTCCCCGGTCGACCTGGGCGATTACGTCGACCTGGTCCTCTGGCCTCGGTGTCGCGTGCTTCCGTCGCCCAACCTGCTGCGGACCGCGCTCACCCTCCATGAAGCGACTCAGTGCTCCTTCTACGATAGCCTCATCGTGTGCGGCGCCATCGCGAGTGGGGCCAAGCTTCTTTACACGGAAGACCTCCAGCACGATCGCGTGATCGAGGGAGTGCGGATCGTGAATCCATTCCGGTAAGCAAAACGACCTTTCCGCAAGGTCGCGGGTCGAGGTCCGCGTGGTCGCAGCGGTGAACCGCTTCGCGATGGGGGCCGAATTCATCCCGGTCCCGGATCCGACGCGGAAACGGATTGGCCGGGGCGGCGGGGTCTGCGAGGATGCCCGCGTGCCCTCGCCGAATCTCCTGTGGATCGTCACCACCCAATGGCGCGCCCAGTCGCTCGGGCAGGCGGGGGATGTCGATGCGCGCACGCCGCACCTCGACCAACTCGCCCGCGAGGGGTTGCGCTACACGGAGGCGGTGACGCCGCATCCGTTCGGCCCGTTCGCGCGCGCGGCGCTGCTCACCGGAGTGCCTTCGCCCGCCAACGGCGTGCAGCGCTACCACGACCCGCTGCCGCCCCACGCGCGCACCATCGCGCATGACCTGAACGCGCGCGGCTACCGCACCGCCTACTTCGGCAAGTGGCACCTCGCGCCACGCGACCCGCACGCCGCGCTGGTCGGGCCGGATCACGCGCGCACGATTGTGCCGGCGGACGCCCGCGGCGGCTTCAGCTTCTGGGAGGGCTTCGAAGGCGGCTTCCTCCTCAACGATCCCTGGCTGCACGGGACCCGCCTGCCGGAGCCCACGGTGTTCCCGGGCTACCAGAGCGATGTCGTCACGGCGCGCGCAGCCAGCTGGCTCCGCTCCAGCGACGCCGCCGCGCCTTGGTTCGCCGTCGTGAGCCTCGAGCCGCCCCATCCTCCCTATCACGCCCCGGCCGCCGGGATCCCGGCGCGCGATCCGCAGTCCCTGCACCTCCGACCCAATGTCCCCCGCGGCGGGGCGGTCGAGGAACGCGCCCGCCATGAACTCGCGGGCTACCACGCGCACCTGGAGGCAACCGACCGTGCGATCGGGCGCTTCGTCGCCTGCCTGCCCCGCGACACGATCGTCGCGTTCACCTCGGTGCACGGCGACCTGCACGGCGCGCATGGACACTTCCGCAAGGGATGGCCCTACGAGGAGAGCATCCGCGTGCCGCTGCTTGTCCGCGGCGCGCCGGGCACGGCTCCCGGAGGCACATCCGGCGAACCCGTTTCACTGATCGACCTTCCCGCCATGACCCTCGCCTGGGCGGAGGGTCGGCCGTGGCGCTGCGTGCGCGAAGCGGCGGCGATTTCAATGCCGTCGGTCGTGGAACTCCCGCTGCAGTGCGACCGCACTTGGCGCGGCTGGCGCAGCCCTGCGCGCAAGGTCATTCACGGCCCGGACGGGCGCGTGTGGCTCGACTTCGATCTCACGCAGGATCCCGACGAAACCCGCAACCGGGCCGTCCGCAGGGGGCGGACCGATTACAGCTCGTAGGCCGGGAGGATCTTCTCGACCCGGCGCTTCTCGAGATGCGCGAAGGCCGGCAGACCGTTCTCGTACGGCACCGCCACCTCGCCCTGGATCAGCGGCTGGGCGTAGCGGACGAACTGGAAGTTCATCGAGACGCCATCCTCATTGATCCACTCGCGCGGAAGCTTCTTCACGCCGTTGGAAATGTCGCCGAGCGGGGCCAGGCCCGTCTCGACCGTGTAGTGATCACCATCACCGCGGATCAGCGTGACCATCTTGTCGGTCTCGCCCGCGACCGCGGCCTGCACGGCGCGCTGGCCGGCGAGGAACGCCTCGTCATTGTCCGTCTTCGAGGCGAGATGAGCGGCGGCGCGCTGGGCGTTCCCGAGCTTGACCGTGCGGGCCTTGATGCCGGGGAGATTCTCCTCGACGAGGGCCTGCAGGTATTCGGCGGCGCCACCGAGCTGCGCGTGTCCGAAGGCGTCGGTCTTGTCCGCTGCGGCGACGTAGTTGCCGTCGGCGTCAACCAGCCCCTCGCCCACAACGATGAGGCAGTACTTCTCACGCTTCAGGACGCGCTTCACGTCCTCGACGAACTTCTCCGGGGAAAACGCAACCTCCGGCAGGAGGATCAGGTGGGGAGGATCGTGCGGGTGGTCGCGGCGCTTGGCGAGCGCGGCACCGGCCGCGATCCAGCCGGCGTTGCGGCCCATCACCTCGACGATCTGAACGAGATCATGCTGGCCCATCGCCGCGTTGTCGCAGGCGATTTCGCGCACGGTCGTGGAGATGTACTTGATGACCGAGCCATAGCCCGGGCAGTGGTCGGTGACGACGAGATCGTTGTCGATCGTCTTCGGGACGCCGATCACGCGGAGCGCGTAGCCCTGCTCCTGCGCCAGCTTCGAGATCTTGTCCGCGGTGTCCTGCGAATCGTTGCCGCCGGCGTAGAAGAAATAGCGGATGTTGTGCGCCTTGAACACCTCGAGGATGCGCTCGAAATCCTGCTGCTTCTTCAGCTTGTAGCGCACCGTGCCCAGCGCCGCACCCGGCGTCGTGCGCAGGCCGCGGATCGCCTGCTGCGACTCAGCCGCGAGGTCGATCAGGTCCTCCTGCAGGATGCCCAGCACGCCATTCAGCGTCCCGTAGACTTCCTCGACGCACTCATGGTTGAGGGCTTCCGAGACGACGCCCGCGATGCTGGCGTTGATGACGGCAGTCGGGCCGCCGGACTGGCCAACCAGGACATTTCCTACGAGTTCTTCAGCCATGGGAGTGTGGTTTTTGAAAAGGGGTGGAAACAACGCGAGGGACGAGCAAAACGCCGGGGTCCCCGGGGTGGCAAACCCAAATTTCCCGGATTGGCATCAGAGCAGAGGTGCCGGCTCGTAAGCGGCCGCCTCCGGGAAGCGCCGCGCCAGGCCCCGGACACGGCGGGCGAAGGCATCGACCTGCTGCGGCGCCGCGCCGACGAACCGCTCGGATTCGGCCAGGAGGCGTTCCAGCCGGGGCAGGTCCAAGCCGACGCGGGCGTCCCCGGCCAGCCGCTCCAGCAACCCGGCCCCGCGCCCGCCATCCCGCAGGTCGCGCGCCGTGGCCAACGCGTGCTCCTTAATCGCCTGATGCGCCGTTTCGCGGCCCGCCCCGGCCTTCACCGCCTCCATCAGGATCGTCGTCGTCGACAGGAAGGGGAGCTGGCGTGCGTTCTCCGCGGCAATCGCCGCCGGGAAGACTTCCAACTGCCGCAGCACGGTCAGAAGGGTCTCCAGCAAGCCATCCAACGCGAAGCAGGCATCCGGCAGCACCACGCGCCGCACCACCGAACACGAGACGTCGCCCTCGTTCCACTGATGACCCGCCAGCGACCCCGCCATGGTCACGTGGCCCGCGAGCAGCGTCGAAAAGCCGCAAATCCGCTCACAGTTGCGGGCGTTCATCTTGTGCGGCATCGCCGAAGATCCGACCTGCCCCTTCTGGAAGCCTTCCGTGAGCAGGCCCTGCCCCGCCATCAGCCGGAGGGTCGTGGCAAAGCTCGCCCCAGCCGCGCCGATCTGGTGGAACGCCGTCACGACGTCGAAGTCGAGGCTTCGGGGATACACCTGGCCCACCGCATCCAGCGCCTGGCGGAAGCCGAGGTGGTCGAGGATGCTCCGCTCCAGTCGACGCACCTTTGCCGCGCTCCCGCCGAACAGCGTAAGTTGGTCAAGCTGCGTGCCGACCGCTCCCTTGAGTCCGCGGGCCGGGTACCGCGCCACCAATTCGTCCAGCCGGACGAAGGCCTGCAGCAATTCCTCCCCCGCCATCGCGAAGCGCTTGCCGAGGGTCGTCGGCTGCGCGGGCACATTGTGGGTGCGCCCGGTCAGCAGCAGCGTGCGGAACTCCTTCGCCCGTCCGGCCAGCGCGAGGAGAGCGGACGCCGTCTTGACGCGGAAGTGCACCAGGGAGCGCGCGAGTTGCAGTTGCTCGACGTTCTCCGTCAGGTCGCGGCTCGTCAGGCCGAGGTGGATCGACTCGTGCCCGGCCAGCGCATTGAACTCCTCAATCCGCGCCTTCACGTCGTGCAACGAGGCCCGCTCCCGCGCATCGATCGAGGCCAGGTCCACGCGGTCGCGCACCCGCTCGTAATCCGCAATCGTCCGCTCCGGGATCGCCAGCCCAAGCGCGCGCTGCGCCTTCATGACTGCGATCCAGATGTCCCGCTCGACCCGCACGCGCCCGGCCGGGGACCAGATCGCCCGCAGCGCCGCGGAGGCATAACGCTCCGCGAGCACGTTCGGGATCACCGTGGACTCCGCCGCAGCGGAGGGGGAGGAGGAAGGACTGGACTTCGCCATCGGCCCTCAGCCTCGCAGCGCCGCCCCCTGCTTAGCAAGCCGGGGCATACCCGAAGCAAAGGCTCCGGCCGATTCCGCCCCCGCCGCACCGGCGTACCGCCGCACCCGCGCACCGGCCCGGAACGCCGCTTGCTAACGCAACGCGAACGCAACAGGTTTCCGTGCCCGTGTGCTCTCGCGCCTCGTCGCCCCGCGCCCGCGCGGCGACCCGGCCGATTCACCGTCCTCTCCGCCCGCCCTCCTTCCCATGCGCCCCGATCCCAGCCCGCCGCCGTTGCACGACTGGCGCACCACGGACAGCGATGAGATCGCGCGTCGGCGCCAGCGCGCCCGCGATGAGAAGCCGCAGATCGAGAATCGCACCCCCGAGCACCCGGTCTTCAGCAACTTCCGCGTTCTCTCCCCCAGCGGCTCCTCCTACGACGTCGAACTGCGCGACGTCGCCGAGCGCCGGTTCGCCTGCACCTGCGTCGACTTCCGCACCAGCGGGCTGGGCACGTGCAAGCACATCGAGGCGACCCTGCTCCACCTCGAAGCCGCGAATCCCGCCGCCTTCGCCGCCGCCCAGGCCGGCGCCGCCCGATCGGAACGCGCCGAGATCGTGCCCGACAGCGACGGCCAGACCCTGCGTGTAGAGTCAGGCCTCGACCGCCTCCCCGCGCGACTCCGCGCCGCCTTCGACGCCGGGGGCCGCCTGCGCGACGCGGCCTCCGCGCCGCGCGTCGTCGCCGACCTCGCCCAGCATCCGCTGGCCGGCGTGCGCCTCAGTCAGGAGGTCGCCCCGTGGCTGGACCGCCGGCGCCGCGCCGCGGAGCGCCAGCGTCTCCGTCGCGACTACGAGCAGAAGGTCCAAGCCGGCCTCCATCCGCTCAGCGAAACCACCGTCCCGCTGTTTCCCTACCAGCGCGAGGGCATGCTGCACCTCGCCTTCACCGAGAGAGCCCTGCTCGCCGACGAGATGGGGCTCGGCAAGACGATCCAAGCCATCGCCGCCTCCGCACTCCTGCACCGCCTCGGCCAGGCGCGACGCGTGCTCGTCATCACCCCGGCTTCGCTCAAGGCCGAGTGGCAGGAGCAGATCCAGCGCTTCACCCCGCTGCCCTGCCAGGCCGTGAACGGCAGCCGTGTCCAGCGTCTCGCCGCCTACGACCGTGCGCCGTTCTTCAGCCTCATCACTTACGAGCAGGCCCGCAGCGACCTCGCGGAGTTGAACGCGCGGCTCCGGCCCGACATCGTCATCCTCGACGAAGCCCAGCGCATCAAGACGTGGCGCTCGGCCACCGCGCAGGCGATCAAGCGCCTGCGGAGCCGCTGCGCCTTCGTCCTCACCGGCACCCCGCTCGAAAACCGACTCGACGAACTCTACTCGATCGTCGAGTTCCTCGATCCCTCCCTCCTCGGCTCACTCTTCCGTTTCAACCGGGAGTACTACCGCTTCGACGAACGCGGACGACCCGTCGCCTACCAGAACCTCGACCGGCTGCGCGAGACGCTCCGACCCGTGCTGCTGCGCCGGCGCAAGGCCGACGTCGAAAACGAGCTGCCCAGCCGGCACGACCGCCAGCGCATGGTGCCGCTCTCGGAGTCGCAACGCCGCCACTACAGCCACCACGAACGCGAGGCCGCCTCCCTGCTCGCCGTTTCCCAGCGCCGCGCCCTGCTCCCGCGCGAACAGGAACGCCTGATGCGCGAGCTGGCGATGATGCGCATGGCGTGCGACGCGTCGTTCCTGCTCACGGGCGACGATGCGGACCGCACCGACTGCCCGAAGCTGGGAGAACTCGACGCGGTGCTGGCGTCCGCGCTCGCCGAGGACGGCGTCAAGGTGGTCGTCTTCTCGGAGTGGCTGCGGATGCTGGAGCTCGTCCGGGAATTGCTCGAGCGGCGGCGGATCGGTTTCGCGCTCCACACCGGCGCGCTGCGCCCGGGAGCGCGCCGCGCCGAACTCCTGCGCTTCCGCGACGATCCGGCCTGCCGGGTGCTGGTGTCCTCGGAGAGCGGCGGCGTCGGACTCAATCTTCAGATGGCCAGCGTGGTGATCAACTGCGACCTGCCGTGGAGCCCTGCCCGCTACGAGCAGCGGGTCGCCCGGGTCTGGCGCAAGCACCAGCACCGTCCGGTGACCGTGGTGAATCTGATCGCCGAGAACACCCTCGAGCACCGGATGCTCGGGACCATGGCGGTGAAGCAGGGACTGGCCGACGGGGTGCTCGACGGCCGCGGCGACCTGGAGCGGATCCCCCTGCGGAGCGGCGGAGCCGCGCTGCTCGAACGCGTGCGCGCCGTGCTCGGCGCCGGCCCCGATCCCACCCGGTCCGCCGCCGCGGGCACCGCCGACCCCGCCGCCACCTTCGTCGCCCGCGCCCGCCAGGTGCGCGACGTTGAACTCGTGACCTGCGAGGAGCGCCAGGCACCGTCCGGTCCGCCGACGCTGTGGGTGGTCGTCGCGGATCAGGCCCCGCGGGCCCGGGAGGCGCTGGAGCGGTTGCGCGACGGAGGGTCCGACGCCGCCGAACGCAGCTTCCGGCTCGAGGTGATCGATCATGCCGCCGCCGAGCTGCTCGCCCGCCTGGAGGAGCAGGGACTCGTGCAGCGCACCGCCCGCGTCAGCCGGACCCTGTTTCCCATCGCCGGCGAAGCCCGCCGCCTGTCGGCCGCGGCGCAGTCACGGCTCACGACGCACCTTGAGGTCGCCGGACGGCAGCTGCGGCTCGCGCGGTTGCTGGCCTCCGACGCGGGCGACTTCCCCGCCGAGGCCGCCACCGCGCTGCGCACCGCCCTCGCGGCGCTGAGCGCGGCCCTTGCGGTCGAGGCGAGCCTGCCCGAACCGATCGAGGGCGAGGGCCCGGTGCCCGCCCGGCTCGCCGCAACCTGGGGCGCGGCGCGCCCTGCGGTCGAGGAATTCCTCCGCAACCCGGTCCGGCCGACCGCCGACGCCCTCGAGGCCGCCGACGGCGTGCGCGCCCGGCTCGGCCGGCGTAATGGGTCCACGGATACACCCTGAAACCGGCCCGCTGCGGCGGCGGGCCGGAGGGCCCGCCCGAGTCAGTCGTTCTCCAGCACGCGGAAGATCAGGGGCACCCGCATGCGGGTGTTCACCTTCCTGCCCGCCTTCATGCCCGGCCGGAACTGCCAGCGCGACACGCCGGCGATCGACGCCGCCTCGAAACCGGGGTACGTCGCGCTCACCACCTGCACCTCGGTGACCTCGCCCTTCGCGGTGACAACGAACTCCGCCTCGATGCGCGCCGTGTCCACATCCTTGCGCAGCGCCACAGGGAAGATCGGGGGCGGCTGGAAGATTGCCTCCGGGATGCGGTCGAGCTGGGCGAGGCTGAAGACTTCCTTGAGCCCCTGCCCGGTGCCGCTGCCGCCGCGCCGGATCGAGGTTGGGATCGAGACGACCCGCGCCGCGCTGAGATCGGTCTTCGGCTGCAGGCTGCTGAAGTCCATGGCCTGCACGAAGGCGGTGCTCACGTCCACCGTCATGGGCACATCGGCCAGCGTGGGCACGTAGCCCGCATCGGCGGGGGCGGCCTCGGCCGGCTCGCCGGCGTCCGCCGGCTCCGGTTCCTCGATCTTCGAGACGTCCGCCACCAGCGAAAGTTCGATCAGCGGCTGGTCGGGCGGCGCCGCAACGGACGGCGGGGCCTTGCGGTTGAAGCCGAGGAGCACGAGCGCATGCAGACTGCCGGCAAGGCCGATCGCGAGGAGCAGCCGACCGGTGCGCCGACCGCCGGGAATCACGTAACGCCAGGCATGAGGATGGGCTGCGGCGCTGGCAACCGGGAGCGGGACACGGATCCGTGCGGGGGCATCTTCCTCATAATCCGACCACAGGTCGGCATGTTCGAAGACATTCATGGGGGGTGGGGGTTCGCCCACCAGCCTAGCCGTCCCCTCGCGCCCGCGCTTGGCGCAGGTTGCCGAGGGCTGCGCATTCCTTGGCCGGAACCCGTTCGGCAAGGCGCCGAACACCCCACCCAGCGCCGCCCACCAAGCCCTCACGACCGGGCTGCGGCGGGCGCTCTCCCGCCGCCCCGCCCTCAAAACACCCGATCCGTCATCGGCTCGCCGCGCTGGAAGGCCTCGAGGTTCGCGAGGAAGTGGCGCACGATCGCCTCGTCCTGATCGAGGCGCCCTCCCGCGATGTGCGGGGTGATGTGGCAGCGCGGCGCAGTCCACAGGGGGTGACTCGGCGGCAGGGGCTCCGGGTCCATCACGTCGAGGTAGGCACCGCCCAGTCGACCCGACTGCAGCGCCTCGAGCAGCGCCGTCTGGTCCACCGTCGTGCCACGGCCGACGTTGTAGAACTTTGCCCCGGGCCTGAAGGCGGCGAGGCGCCGGGCGTTCACGTAATTGATCGTCGAGGCGTTCTCCGGGAGCACGTTGACGACGTGGTCCGCCTCCGGCAGGACCGCCGTCAGCTGCTCCTCCGGAAGGATGGTGACGCCGCGTTCGCTGCGGGTCTGGCGCCGGACGGCGTAGATCCTCACGCCGAAGGGAGCGAGGAGGTCCGCCAGACGGCGGCCGATCGCTCCGAAGCCGAGCAGCAGCACGGTCTGTCCCGTCAGCAGCGCCGAGGCGTAGCGCCGTTCCGTGTAATGCCAGGAGTGATCGGTGAGTTGATCGACGTGCGAGGTCAGGAGCTGGCGGTTGAGCGCCAGCATCATCGCCAGCGCATGCTGCGCGCAGGGATCCGCGAAGACGCTTGAGAGGTTCGAGAACGCCGCCCCCCGGGCCCGGAACGCATCCATGAACTCCGGGGTGTCATACCGGGTGTAGCCCGCGCTCGTCACTTCCACCCAGCGCAGGCCGGCGTGCGCAAGGCAGTCCTTCACGTCGGGCTGGCCGAACGCGATGTCCGCGGAGAAAAGGGCCTCGTCGCGCTGCCCCGGGATCAGCACCGAGGTCGTCGCCGTCGGCGCCACCACCAGTCGGTGGTCGCGCAGGCCTTCTTGCAGGAGCCGGGTGGCCGGCGGCGTAAACACGCCGTTGGTCCAGATCGTCAGGGGCTTCATGGGAAAATCCGTGCGGCCCGCGGCGGCGCGGGGAGGTTCAGTCGTTCTCGCCAAAGGCACAGAGCGTGTGCACGCGGATCCCCGCTTCCGCGAGCCGCCGCGAGCCGCCGAGTTCCGGGAGGTCGATCACCGCCGACACGCCCACCACTTCGCCGCGCAGGGCCCGGAAGAGTTGCGCCGCCGCGAGGCAGGTGCCGCCGGTGGCAATCAGGTCATCGACGATCAGGATGCGGTCGCCCGGGCGGCAGGCATCCGCGTGCACCTCGATCGTGGCGCTGCCATACTCCAAGCTGTATTCGGCCGAGACCGTCCGGAACGGAAGCTTGCCTTTCTTGCGCACGAGCACGAAGGGCTTGTGCAGCTGGTACGCGAGGGCACCGCCAATGATGAACCCTCGCGCATCGATCGCCGCGATCACGTCGACCCGCTGCTGCGTGCAGTCCAGCGAGAACGCCTCCACCATCACGCGAAAGGCCTCCGGGTCATGGAACAGGGTCGTGATGTCCCGGAAGTTCACCCCGGGAAGCGGCCAGTCGCGCACCGTGCGGATGCGCGGCTTGAGGTAGGCATCAAGGTCGGGGTGGTGCATCGGCGGGGGGTGATGACGCGGGGGCGGCCGCAGCGGCGCAAGCCCGGAGTGCGGGCGCCGCCGGGGAACGGCGCCAGCCGGGCGCCCGGTGATTGACCCACGCCAGCGCCTCCGCATGCACCGCGAGTTCCTCGCCGCGGCCGTCCACGAGGCTGGGATCCGTCCAGGGCGCCGGGCTCGCCAGTTCGGTCGCCCGCGGCCAGGTCCAGCCCACCACGGCGGGCTCCTGCGCCAGCCGGCGCAACTCGCCGCGGCCGCGGGCGAGCATCCGCTCGACGCGCGTGAGTTCCTCGCCTTCCGTCGGCAGCGCCGCCAGCCGCGGGTCGGTCCACGCAAAGTCTTCCACCCACACCGGACCCGGACCGGCGGGCGCCAGTCCCGGGGTCCAGCGCAGGTTCAGCAGGTCCACCGCGCCCGCCGCCAGGTCCGGCCACCAGGGCGGCGTCGCCGCCCGGCCAGGCGAGGGACCGAGGCAGAGGTGCCGCGGCGCGGACTCCCGCAGGGCCGCCCCCACCCCCGCAAGGTACCGGCGCGCCCATTGCTCCGTCCACAAGCGGTGATCCGCCCGGTAGCCCAACGTGGCCACTCCGTGCTCCTCAGTCGTCCAGGTCCGGAGCAACTCCTTGTTCGTCAGCGGCACCTGCCACGCCTCCGCCACGCGGTCGAGCCGGCCTTCGTGCAAGGCGAGCACGAATTCCCACGCCGCGTGGTACGCGGCAAACCGGGGTTCGAGGCTGAGGCAGAGCTGCAGCAGGGTCGGGCGCCCCACCGGCTCCTCCCACGCCCAATCCAGTCCGTCATCCGGTCGCCAGCCGAGAAGCGAGGGGTCATCGGTAAGGGGTCCACACAGGGCCGCAGCCCGCTCCCTCACACGCGTCGACCAGTCGGGGTCGAAGACATCGGGCAGCCGCGCTCCGCCCAGCCGGACCCACGGCACGCCGTCGCTCAGCCCAGCCGTCGGAAGCCACACCATCCCGTCGCCGCCCCCCGTCCCAGGCCGCCCAGTCGACACCGCCGCAAATCCCCACGCCCGCAACAGCGTAGTCCGGGGTCGGCTCGCCGCCCCCACCGCCAGCGCCGCCAGCCAGACGGCCCGGCCCGACGGGTCCACCAGCCACCAGCGTCCGTCCTCCGCCTGCCCGACGCGGAAGAAGCCCTCCGTCCCGCGCAGGGTCGACACGGGCCGCGAATCCCCAATCGCGCCGTGGTCAGCCATGGGCGGCGGGAGTGAGCGGGAAGCATGCGGTCAGGGTCATCAGGAAGAATCTGCTGCGGAGTGCTCGGCGCACCGTCAGGCGGCGCCAGGGGCTGGGACGGAGGGAGCGGAAGCCGGCGGCGGCGCGACCGGGCCAGGTGGGAGGGGTGGGCCGAGGTTGGCGCGATCGGGCCGGGCCAGCGCGAAGCGCTCGCGCGTGCGGGTGTAGCTCTCTCCTCCCATCCGGCCGATCGCATCCTGCCGCGCCGGGTCGATCGCCCCGTCCGCCCCGAGGATGTCGTCGCGCACGTGGGCACAGAGGATGCGGCCGAACACGACGTTCGCCGCAAAGGGCCCCTCGCCCACCGGCACGATCTGCAGGCACGTGCACTCGAACGCCACGCCGGACTCCGCGACGCGGGGCGGCTTCACGCGCTGGCTCGGCGCCGCCGCCACGCCGAACGCCTCAAATTCACTCTCCCCGTACGGCAGGAGCGCCGCCGTCGCATTCATCTGCTCCGCCTGCGCGAACGAGGGCAGGCTGACCACGAACTCCCCGTTCGCCTCGATGTTGCGCAGCGTGTCCTTCTTGCGTCCGTCCCGCGTGTTGGCGGGGATGAAGAGGAGCGTGGGCGGGTTGCAGGTGACCCCTTGGAAGAAGGAAAAGGGCGCCAGGTTCGCGCGCCCGTCCGGCGAGAGCGTTGACACCCAGGCGATCGGACGGGGCACGATCGCCGACACCATCCACTGATACGCCTGCCGGGGCTCCATCGCGGCGAAATCCAGGAACATGATGCGCCAGCAGAACGCAAACCCGGGCCCGGGGAAAGGCTGAACACCGCGCCGCCGGTCCGTTTTGCCTTTGCCAGTGCCGCCGCAACCTGCGACACCTTCCTCACGCGCCCGCCCCCATGAACGTCAAGGCCCTCCTTCGCACGGCTGTCTTCCTGCTGATCCTCTTCGTGGTGATCTACGTCGGCACCGAGAACACCCACTCAATCGATTTCCGCTTCCCGCTCCTGCTCAAGAAGCCCGTGCACGCTTCCGCCGCCTGGATCTACTTCGCCGTCTTCGCCGTCGGCGTCTTCGGCGGCACGATGCTGCACAGCGGCGGGTCCGGAAAGAAGTAAGGGCACCTCGCGGCGGCGCAGCGCTGCACGTCGCGGCCGCGCGCGACACTGCACACCACCGGGCAGCGCCGTGCCGCGCACCAGACCGTGCCGGGCACCGCACCGTGTCTTGCCGTGCCGGGCCCCACGGGGCCGCCCCATCGCGCAGCCCCGCGGCGGGTCACGCCGATTGCCGCAGCGGACGGGGGAGGCGGCCGGTTTCGTTGCAATTGCGCGGTTGTCTTTGTCGGCCCGGGGTGGCTAGTTCGTCTCACCCCCCGTCCCGTCATGCGTCGTCCGCGACCCCGTCTTTTTCCGCGCTGCGTCACGATCCTGGCGCTCGCTGCGCTCCTCGCCTGGCCGCACGGCGGCTCCGCCGCCGAGTACCCGGATCGTCTCGTGAATCTCTCCTCGCGCGCCCGCGTGGGCACGGGAGACAACGCTCTCATCGCCGGCTTCGTCGTCGGCGAGGGCACGGAAAAGCGCGTCCTGGTCCGCGCCGCCGGACCCGCCCTCACGCCGTTCGGGCTCACGGGCACGCTCGCCAATCCGCGGCTGGAACTCTTCAACAGTCAGGGCATCAAGATCGCGGAGAACGACGACTGGGGCGTCGCCTCCGGCAACACCGCCGCCACCGCCGCGGATTTCCGCGCCGCCGGCGCGTTCGCCTTCGCCTCCGCCTCCAGCACCGACTCCGCCCTCGTCGCCACGCTGCCCCCCGGCAGCTACACCGCCAGGGTCTCCGGTGAGGGAAGCGCCACCGGCCTCGCCCTCGTCGAGGTCTACGATCTGTCGGGCGCCGCCCCGCTCCTCAATCTCTCCACGCGGGCCCAGGTCCAGACGGGCTCGCAGATCGTGATCTCCGGCCTCGTCGTCGCCCCCGGCACCGCCTCGCGCAAGGTGCTCGTCCGCGCCGCCGGCCCCGCCCTCGCAGCGTTCGGCGTGCCGGGAACCCTCGCGGATCCGGTCGTCACCGTGCTCAACGACAAGGGCGCGACGCTCGCGACCAACGACAACTGGAGCGACGGCGGGCGCGGCACGGTGGTTGCGGAAGCCGCCATCCGCGCCGGGGCGTTCGCCTTCACCAGCGCGACCAGCCGCGACGCCGGGATGCTCATCGACCTCGCCCCGGGCAGCTACACGATCCAGGTCAGCGGCGCAAACGGCACCAGCGGCGTCGCCCTCATCGAGGCCTACGACCTCACGCCCGGCTCCCTGCCCGTCGTCACCGTCGCCGCGTCCCGCCCCGAGACCAGCTCCTCCGGCGGCGATCCGGGCGTGTTCACCGTCACCCGCGAGGGGCCACTCACCCAGCCGCTCTCCGTCTCGTACACGCTCACCGGCACCGCCAAGGGCGGCGTCGACTTCGTCGCCGTGCCCGGCACCGTGACCATCCCGGCCGGGGCGTCGAGCGCGACAATCGAGATCCAGCCGTACGGGAACGTGCAGGCCTTCTTCGCCTCCAAGTCCGTCTTCCTCACCCTCAACTCCACCCTCGGCTACGGGGTCGGGCGCACCGCCACCGCCGCCGTCGACATCGCCTTCAACCCGGGCACCCTGTACGTCTCCAATCTGCGGGTTCCCGCAGACGCGGCCTCCTCCGCCGCCTACGGCACGGCCACGCTGCAGCTGAGCTCCGACGAGCGTTTCGCGCTCGTCAATGTGTCGTTCTCCAGCCTCAGCGCCCCCCAAACCCTCGCCTACCTCCGCCTCGGAAAGCCGGGCGAGAGCGGCGCCGCCTACCTTTTCCAGATCCCGAACGGACAGGCCTCCGGTCTGCAATGGGACATCCGCGCCACCGGCAGCCTGCAGGCCACCGACGTGGTCGCAGCCATCCGCGAGGGCCGCGTCTTCGTCAGCATCGAGTCCGCCGCCTTTCCCAACGGCGAACTGCAGGGCTCCCTGATCCGCAGCAGCGGGTCGATGTCCTTCACCGCGCCGCTCCCGCCGCCCGCCTACGCTATCGGCACGCCCAGCCCGACCGAGGCGGCCCGTTTCCTGATGCAGTCGACGTTCGGGCCGACCGAGGCCGAGATTTCCTCCGTCACCACCCGCGGCTACGACGGGTGGATCACCGACCAGCTGGGCAAGCCGGCCTCCCTGCACCGGCCGACCGTCATGGCGGACTTCGCCGCCTTCAACCGCGGCGGACAGAACGCGACCAACGGCGTGAACGAGCGCCCGGGCCAGGCCCACCGCCTCAACGTGTGGTGGTACAACGCCGTCTACTCCCCCGACCAACTCCGGCAGCGCGTCGCCTTCGCCCTCTCCCAGATCCTCGTCATCTCCGATCAGAACGGCACGGTGAACGCGTGGCAGGAGGGCGCCGCGAACTACTACGATCTGCTCGTCAACGGCGCGTTCGGCAACTACCGGCAACTCCTCGAGGATGTCAGCCGCAACCCGATGATGGGAATCTACCTGTCCCACCTGCGGAACAACAAGGCGACCGGCTCGGCGCTGCCCGACGAGAACTACGCGCGTGAGGTGATGCAGCTGTTCTCGATCGGGCTGAATGAGCTGAACCCCGACGGCACGCTCCGCCTCGACGCCCAGGGCCTCCCGATCCCGACGTACAACCAGACGACGATCTCCGAGATGGCGAAGGTCTTCACCGGCTGGGGCTACGCCCAGAGCTACGCCACCGCCCCCCGCTTCACCAACGGCGCCAGCCGCCGGCCCAACGGCACGTACCCGGACTACCTGGAGCCGATGCGGCTGTTCGCCGACAATCACGACAACGGCGCGAAGACGATCGTCGGCGGCCGGGTGCTGCCGGCGAACCAAGGCGGCATGAAGGACCTCGCTGACACCCTCGACGCGCTGGTGAATCACCCGAACACGGGTCCGTTCATCAGCCGCCAACTCATCCAGCGGCTCGTGACCAGCAATCCCAGCCCGGGCTACGTGTACCGCGTGGCCCAGGTCTTCGCCAACAACGGCGCCGGCACGCGCGGCGACCTCGCCGCCGTCGTCCGCGCCATCCTGCTCGACTACGAGGCGCGCAGCCCGGTCGCCGCCGACTCCCTCAGCTACGGCAAGATGCGCGAGCCGCTGCTGCGCACCACCGCGTTGTTCCGGAACTTCTCCGCCACGTCCAACACCCGGCGGATGCCGATCACCAACTCCAACGCCCAACTCGCGCAGATGGCCCTGAGCGCACCGACGGTCTTCAACTTCTTCGAGCCAGGCTACGTGCAGCCCGGCGCCCTCGCCGCGGCCGGCCTCCACGCCCCGGAATTCCAGATCTTCACCGACACCACCGCCATCACCGTCCCGAACTACCTCTACGGTTACCTGTACGCCACCAAGCCGACCAACGTCGACAGCGATGCCGTCTACCTCGACGTCACCGGCTACACCGCGCTGGCCGCGAAGCCCGCCGACCTCGTCGACAAGCTCGGGCTGCTCCTCGCCGGTGGCGGACTCAGCCCGTCCTCGCGCACCCGCATCGTGTCCACCCTCACCGCCATGCCGAGCACGACGACCGACGTCGAACAGGTGCGCAGCGCGGCCTACCTCGTGCTCGTCAGTCCCGAGGGAGCCACGCAGCAATAAGCCGCCGCCCAACCGCCGCCAGCCGCCCTCGCCGCGATCGACCCCCGACCGCCAACCGCTCCCGGACCATGCCGCCCCTCAACCCCGCGCTGCTTCCCGATCTCTCCCGCCGTCGTTTCCTCGGCTCCTGCTGCTCCGCGGTCGGCGCCACCGGGATGCTCTCCGCCCTCGCCCAGCTCCGCGTCCTCGGCGCCCTCGCCCAACCCGGCAACGGTCCTCGCACCGCCCGCGCCGAGGGCGACTACAAGGCCTTGGTCTGCCTGTTCCTCGCCGGCGGCAACGACGCCAACAACGTCATCATCCCCGCCGACCCCGCCGGCTACGCGGCCTACGCCACCGCGCGCACCGCCCTCGCCCTGCCCGCCAACACCGCGCTGCCTCTCGTCACGCCCACCCCCGACGGACGCGCCTGGGCTCTCCACCCGTCCATGAACGGGGTCCACCAGCTCTTCGGCTCCGGCAAGGCCGCCCTCCTCGCCAACGTCGGGACCTTGCTCTACCCCACCACCAAGGCGCAGTACGCCGCCCGGACCGTGCCGCTGCCGCCGCAGCTGTTCTCGCACAATGACCAGCAGGTCGAATGGCAGAGCAGCCTCGCCGACCGCGCCTTCCAGACCGGCTGGGGCGGCCGCCTTGCCGACCTGATGAACGCGTTCAACACGAACGCGTCGATCTCGATGTCGATCAGCCTCAACGGCCGGAATTCGTTCCAGGTCGGCCGCAACGTCAGTCAGTACTCCGTCGCCACCACCGGCGCGATCGGACTCACCGGAGCCGCCTCCCCCACCGGCACCTCCGTCGCCAGCGTCCGCACCAAGGCAGTCAACGATCTCCTCACTTCACCGCAGGGCAATCTCTTCGAAACCGCCTTCGGCGGCATGACGACCAGCGCCATCGCCGACAGCGCCCTGCTGTCCACCATCCTCAGCACCGGCACCACCGGCGCGAACTCGGCGTTTCCCAACACGTACGGCGCGTTCTCCACCAGCAATCTCGCGCAACAGCTGCGCACCATCGCCCGGCTCATCTCCGCCCGCAACACGCTCGGGCTCAAGCGGCAGATCTTCTTCGCCCGCATCGGCGGCTGGGACTTGCACGACAATCAGGTCGACAACGCCAACCCGGCGATCGGCGCCCACGCCAATCTGCTCGCCGACGTCTCCAATTCCCTGAAGGCGTTCTACGATGCGACCGTCGAGCTCGGCGTCGCCGATCAGGTGACCACGTTCACCGCGTCCGACTTCGGCCGCACCTACAACACCAACGGCGATGGCTCCGACCATGGCTGGGGCAGCCACCACCTCATCGTCGGCGGCGCCGTCAAGGGCGGCCAAATCTACGGGCGCATGCCCGATCTCACGCTCCGCGGCTCCCAGGACACCGGCACCCGCGGTCAGTGGATCCCCACGACCAGCGTGGATGAATACAGCGCCACCTTGGCCACGTGGTTCGGCGTCAGCCCCACGGATCTTTCCATCGTCCTCCCCAACCTCGGTCGCTTCGCCCGGCAGAACGTCGCGTTCCTGTAAGGTGCCGCGGGCGGCCCGTCCGTCCGCAACCGCCCTTCCGTATCGGGAAACCGAATACGGCCGGCTCTACCAGCGGTTCTGGCTGCTGCTCGCGCGCGCCCACACGCGCTTCGTCTCCCGCGGGGCCGACGCCCCGTGGGGTGGGACGGCCGCCGTCGAGGCCTTCGCCGCCCGGCACGCCGGCTGGCTCGATTCGTACGCCGCCTTCATGGCGCTGAAGGACCACTTCGGCGGCCACCCGTGGGCGCGCTGGCCCGCCCAGTGGCGCGACTGGCGCCCGGGGATCGAGGCGCAGCTGCCGCCCACCGCCGCCGCCGAGGCCGCGCGCCAGCGGTTCTACCAGTTCCTGTTCTTCCGCCAGTGGGAGGCGCTCCGCGCCCACGCGACGCGACGCGGCGTGCGACTCGTCGGCGATGTGCCGATCTTCGTCGCCCTCGACAGCGCCGACACGTGGCGCTGGCGCGAGGTGTTCCGCCTCGACTCCGCCGGCCGCACCACCGCCGTCGCCGGGGTGCCGCCCGACTACTTCTCCGACCGCGGCCAGCTCTGGGGCAACGCGCTCTACGACTGGGAGGCCCTCGAGCGCACCGGCTACGCATGGTGGATCGAGCGCCTGCGGATGGCCTTCTCGCTCTGCGACCTGATCCGCATCGACCATTTCCGCGGCTTCGATTCCTACTGGGAAATCCCCGCCGGCAGCCCGGACGCGCGCCGCGGGACCTGGCGCTCCGGCCCGGGTCTGCGCTTCTTCGAGGCGATCGCCCGCGCCCTGCCCGAGGCGCGGCTCATCGCCGAGGACCTCGGCTACATCACCGCCGGCGTCGCCCAGCTGCGCCGCGACGCCCGCTTGCCCGGGATGAAGATCCTGCAGTTCGGGTACGGGCACGACGACAACAACGTCAACCTGCCGCACTTCTTCCCGCCCGACAGCGTCGTCTACACCGGGACGCACGACAACGACACCACGCGTGGCTGGCTCGCCGGGCTGCCGCCCGAGGAATTCGCGCCGGTCGCCGAGTACTTCGGCCTCGAGACCCCCGACAGCGCGTGGCCCATCATCCGCGCCGCCTTCGCCTCGGTCTCCCGCCTCGCCGTCATCCCGATGCAGGACCTGCTCGACCTGCCGTCGTCCGCCCGGCTCAATCGCCCCGGCACCACCGAGGGCAACTGGCGCTGGCGTTTCACGATCGAGGATCTGGCGAAGCTCCGCGCGCAGCGGCTCGCCACGCTGCGCCACTGGCAGACGCTGTTCGACCGCACCGGCGATCCGCGGCAACGCGACTTCAGCGCGCCGCCCGCCCACCCGCCCGCCGCCCACGCCTCGCCGGGCAGCCCGCTGCAGTCCGCCCCTGCCGCCTCCGCCGTCTAGGCGGCAGCGTCGAACGCCCGGGCGCCAGTACGTTCAGGCCACCCGGAGCCCGCGGGCCGCGAACGTCGCGAAGTCCTTCGTGTTCGCCGTAGCCAGCGCGGCGTCATGGGAAAGCGCGCAGGCCGCGATCAGGCAATCGTACCGCATCGGGCGCCGCCGACCCAGCTCGTTGAACAACTGGGCCGCCAGCTCCGCCTCGACCTGTCCCACCGCCTCGATCCGGCCTTCGATCACGCCGTTCATCGCCACCACCACGTCCGGTGACACCGGGCCGGTCACAAATTCCATCCACGCAATCGCGCTGGTCGCGAGTGGTTCGCCGGAAGACAGCCAGGAGCGAACGCGTTGCGCCTGGAGCGAACCCGCCACCGTCGCGAGCATGAGGTAGTTCGCGTCGAGGTGGATCACTTGCGCGTACTCCAGTCCGCTCGATCCTTCGCGAGTTTCTTCAGATAGGCCGCCACGGCCCTCGGGTGATCGGACCGCACGGCGGCGGACTTCTGCGCCGACGCGAGCGCATCCAAGGGCGAAGCGATCTCCCGGTTCGCCACCGGCACAAGCTCCGCCAGCGGCTTCCCCCGGTAGCTCAGCGCGAGCCGGACGCCGCGCTCCAAGTCGCGCACCACCCTCGTGGAGTGAGTGCGGAGTTCAACCATGGTGATCGTCTTCACCCAGCAACATGAACATCAAGATAATGTTCATGTCAAATGGAGCCCAGCGTCCCCCGCCAGCGCGTCGCGCCCATTCAGCGCCGGGGCGGTCCGCCGCGGCCGTCCGACTCGATCCGGCGCTGCAGGGCGGCGATGCCTTCACCCAGCGCCTTCACCTGCCGCCGGAGGTCCGCGAGGTCGTCCGCCACCGCCGGACGGCCGCCGCGCGCCGCGCGCGCCGCATCCTCGGTATCCTCCCGCGCTTCACTCATGCCGTTCACGATCACGCCGATCAGCAGGTTCAGCATGATCATCGTGCCGAGCAGGATGAAGCTCACGAAGTATGCCACCGGGATCCACGCCGATCCCAAGCCCTTGATCTGCGCATCCATCACGTCCACCCAACCCTCCAGCGTCACCACTTCAAACAGCGTGAGGACGGCACGCCCGAGACCGCCGAACTTCTCCGGGTCCGCCGCGCTGAAGAAGGTCACGCCAATCACCGCATAGACGTAGAAGTGCAGGCCCAGCAGCATGACGACGTACCCCATCGAGGGCACGCTCTTGAGCAGGGCACCGACGAGGATCTGGAGCCGGGGCAGGGCCGTCACGAGTCGCAGGACGCGCAGCACCCGGGCCAGCCGGAGCACCGCCGCAAACCCCGTCGGGAAGGGGAGTAGGCAGACCGCCACGACCATGAAATCGAAGACGTTCCATGGGTCCCGAAAATAGGTCCACGGGCGCCGGCCGCAGGCCGCGATCCGCAACGCCAGCTCGATCACGAAGAAGCCGAGGACCACGCGGTCCAGGAGGTGCAGCACGCCGCCAATCCGCGCCACCAGGCCGGCGTGGGTCTCCAAGCCCACGAGCAGGCCAGCGAAAAGAATCACGCTGACAACCAGACGATGAAAGAAGGAAGACTCGGTGATCCGCGCCGCCGCGACTGGAAGTGAGAAGGCCATGGAGCCCGAAGCAATCGGACCATCGCCGCCGGTCAAGCGCGCCCGCTCTCCTTTAGCGGTCACAATCGCGCCGGGAGGCCGCCCCGGCACAACGCAGTCGGATCGTTCCGGACCCGGACCTTCACCTGCTTCACGCCGTGCGCCGCGGGCGCGGCGGGGCCATCTCCCCAACCCTCCGACCGACTCACGTCGGCGTCCGCCAGGACATCCACGTTCCCGGGCACCCGTCTCCTTCCCCGCGTTCGTCACGCCCCCGGGAACCCGTCCGCCTGCGCACGGTCTGTGACTCCGCGCTTTCCAAGCCATTCCTTCCGTGCATAGTGATTGCTTCGCCGCGACTCATGAAAACTTCGTTCCTTCTCGCCGCCCTGATCGGACTCGCCTCCCTCGCCGCGCCCTCCGTAGGCCTCGCCCAGCGGCCGCTTGAGCGCAAGGACTGCATCATTCGTATCGAGACCTGCGAGGCGATCCTCCGCGAATTCCAAGCCGACCCGTCGACCGCAATCCCCGCCGATGTCCTGAAGGGCGCCCGCGCCCTCGTCATCACCAACCAGTTCAAGGGTGGTTTGATCCTCGGCATCAAGGATGGCTACGGTGTGCTTCTCGCCAAGAAGGCGGATGGCCAGTGGGGGCTCCCCATCTTGATCCGCGCCGGCGAGACCAGCCTCGGCCTCCAGGTCGGCGGCCACGCCCTCGAGACCATCTACGTGTTCAACGACGCCCAGACACCCCGCCGGATGTTCTCCCAACGCCTGAACATCGGCGCCGACGCCGCCGCCGTCGCCGGTCCCCGCGCGGCGGAGTCCGGCCGCTCCAATGAGGACATCCTCCAAGCCGCCGTCCTCGTCTACTCCAAGGCCCGCGGCCTACTCGCCGGAGCCACCGTCAAGACCGGCTTCCTCGCCGCCGACAACGACGCCAACCGGCTGCTCTACAGCACGACCTTCACCATGCCGGAGATCCTCGACAGCGATTGGATCAATCCGCCCGAGGAAGTGCAGCCGCTGCTGTCCTACATCCGGTCAATCGCGCCCTAGGCGCGCCGGACTTCGCGCAGATAGGCTTCCAACTCGGCCCACACCGCGTCCGTGACGGCCTGCTGCACGGCGTGACGACCCTGTCCGGGGAAAACCACCTTCCCCGACCAGGTCCGCTGCGCCCGCGCTTCCGCCCGATCCCAGCGCGCCATCGCCCACCACGCGAAGGGCTCCGCCACTCCGGCCTCGGCCGAGGGCTCGGCCCACCCGGTCGTCGCCACGCCCAGGTCCGAGCCAAACAGCCGACACACGCCCTGCGCCATCTGCTCCGCCACGCGCGCCGAGACGCAGCCACACGCCTCCGCCTCCGCACGATCCACCGCCAGCAAGCGCACCTTTGACTCGATCGTATAGGCCGTCACGCCTCCCAGAAAATAAGCCGACGACCCCGACTCCGCCGTCACCCGCGCCTGCACCCGCCCCCCCGTCAGGCTCTCCGCCACCGCCAGGGTCAGCACCGGTGGTCCAAGAAGCAGGGACCGCAGGGACGAGGGCGATACACCGGACAACATGGCGGGACGCTATCACGGCGCGCGCGATCGTTGCACCACCAAAGCGTCCTCCACCCGCTCCAGCCATTCAGGGGTGATCGGCTCGGGGGAAGACATGATGCAAGGGAAACGTGGCGCTCCACACTGCAATGAGGCGCACCAGCCCCCCGCACGGTTACAGGAAATCTGAACGCACCGGCCGGCCGCGCGCCCGATCCGGCGGCACGGGCACGCCCGCTCGCGCCACTCCAGGTCTGGGGACAGGTCACCGCTCCGGCACGTCGTCCCGCGCCCGCCGGACGCCCGCGCGCCTCCGGTGTTGAGGAGCAGGGCGCCCGCTTTTCCTCTCGCTCGAGCGGGTTCGCCGCGGATGTGGCTTGAAACACTCTGCTGCATACGTATGCTGCACGACCATGCGAACCACCCTCATCCTCAACGACGAACTGCTCGACGAGGCGCGGCGCCAGGCCGCCGAGGGCCGCGTGAGCCTCAGCGCCGTGATCAACGAGGCGTTGCGGAGGGGCTTGCGCTCGGTCCCCGCGGAGCCCGGGGCACTCGCATTCAGCATGCCCACATTCCGGCCGGCCTCCGGGCCGCGGCGAGATACCTCCCCCGGGGCCCTGCACGACTTGTTGGCGGCGGAGGACTCGGGGCCCTACGCGCCATGACACTCCCCGATGTCTGCATCCTGATCTACGCGCACCGCGAGGATCAGGAGCACCACCGCTACTTCCGGAAACGTTTGGAAACGCTCGCGCGATCCGGCGAGCCGTTCGGCCTGACGCCTCTGGTCGCCGGCGCCTTCGTCCGCATCGTCACCGCCCCTCGCTTCCCGGGCGGTCCCACCCCGCTGCCACAGGCCCTCGCGGTCATCGAAGCCCTCGCCTCCCACCCAAACGCGCATTGGGTCAATCCGGGCCGACGACACTGGGAGTTGGTGACGCAGCTGTGCCGGGGCACGAAAGCCGTCGGGAAGCTTGTCGCCGACGCGCAGCACGCCGCACTCGCGATCGAGCATGCGGCGACGTGGATCTCGCGGGACGCAGACTTCGCCCGCTTCGTCGACCACGGGTTGAGGTGGGAGCCTTGGGTCCCGCAAACGGGGACGGGCGGCGCGGGGTCCGCCCGTTGAACGCACCGGCTGGCCGCGCGCCGGATCCGGCGGCACGGGCACGCCCGCTCGTGATCTCCCGTCGTTGGGCTCCTGCCTAGACCGCGAGCTCCAATCCCACCGGGCAGTGGTCGCTGCCCATGACCTCGGGGCTGATCCAGGCCCGCTTCAGCGCCGGACGGAGTTTCTCCGAGGCGACGAAATAGTCGACGCGCCACCCAATGTTCCGCGCCCGGCAGTCGAGGCGCTGGCTCCACCAGCTGTAATGTCCGCCTTCCGGAGTGAACGCCCGAAAGGTATCCACGAAACCACGGTCCAGCAACGCCCGGAAATTGGTGCGCTCCTCGTCCGTGAAGCCCGCGTTGCGGCGGTTGCTCGCCGGATTCGCGAGGTCGATCTCTTCGTGCGCCACGTTCAGGTCACCGCAGAACACCACCGGCTTGCGCCGCTCCAGCTTCACCAAATGCGTCAGGAACGCCGGATCCCAGCCCTGCGTGCGGTACTCCAGGCGGGTCAGGCCGCGCTGCGAATTCGGCTGGTAGACCGTCATGAGCTGGAAGTCGTCGAACTCCACCGTGATCACCCGCCCCTCGGCATCATGCTCCGGCACGCCGATGCCAAGCGTCACCCGGCGGGGCTTGATCCGCGAGAAGATCGCCGTCCCGCTGTAGCCTTTCTTCACCGCGCTGTTCCACACCGGCTCGTACCCGGCGGGCCACTCGACGTGCTGGACGTCGCCGGGATGCAACTTGGTCTCCTGGAAGCAGATGACGTCCGCCCCGCTGCCCGCCATGTACTCCAGCAGCCCCTTGCGGAGCCCGGCCCGCAGGCCATTCACGTTCCAAGAGATGAGTTTCATCGGCCGCCACCTTCGCCCGGCCCGCCACGCCCGGCAAGCCCGGGCACCGGCATCGCGCCCTCCGCGCCCGGGCTCGCTCCCGGATGCCGCTCGTCTCCCGTGTCGTACCGACCTGCCACCCGGCGCAACCGCGTCGCACGTGATCAATGGATCCCTTGAATCCTGCACCCAGCCTCGGTCAGTGGGAGCGGGGGCCGCGCGCGGCCGCCCGCCGACGCGAGGGGCCAGGGTCCCCGGGGCCCTTCTTTTTGGGGATTTACGGCCCGGCCGGGGTTCGTTTCACTCTCCTTTCCCCGAGCACCGGACATGACCGCCCCCGCGTCGACGCTTCCCGCCGGACTCCTCGCCACGTGGCTCCCCCGCGCCGTCGATGCCCACGCCATCGTCGCCGTCACCGACGCCCGCGGCGTCATCCTCTACGCGAACGACGCCTTCACCCAGTTGTCCGGCTACGGACGCGACGAGCTGATCGGGAAGACGCACGCCATCCTGAAGTCGGGCGAGCATCCCCCGGAATTCTACGCCCAGCTGTGGCAGACGATCCGCCGGGGCGAGGTCTGGCACGGGACGTTCTGCAATCGCGCCAAGCAGGGTCACCTCTACTGGGTCGACAGCACGCTCCTGCCGGTGCCCGGCGACGACGGCGCGCCCGCCTACTACATCGCCCTCCGCACCGACGTCACCGCCACCAAGCGCAGCGAGGCCGCGTTCCAGGCTCTCTCGCGGCGACTCGCCGCCCAGGCCGACGAACTCCGCCGCTCCCAGGAACAGCTCGCCGTCTTCTTCAACCACGCCCCCATCGGCATCAGTTGGCGCGAGGTCGACCCCGAGGGCCGCCCCGGCGCCAACCACGTCAACCGCCGCTTCTGCGAGATCATCGGGCTCACGGAGGCCGAGGCCCTCGACTTCGACAACATCCGGCGGGCGACCCATCCCGAGGACTGGGCGCGACAGGAGGAACTCACGCGCCAGCTCTACGCGGGCGACCTCGACCGCTTCAGCATGGAGAAGCGCTACCTGCACCGCGACGGGCGCGCGGTCTGGGGCAGCCTCACCGTCGTCGTCCTGCGCAGCCCCGCGGGGCACATCACGCATCACTTCGCGATGCTCGAGGACATCACCGCGCGCCACGCCGCCGAGGATGATCTCAAGCGCAGCGAGTCCCGCTGGCGCACCTACCTCACGCACGCGTCGGAAATCCTCTACGCCCTCACTCCGGAGCTGCGCTACAAGTTCGTGTCCCCCGCGTGGACCGCCAAGCTGGGCCATCCGACCGAGGCCGTCCTCGGGCGCTCGGTCCTCGACTTCGTCCACCCCGACGACGCCCCCACCTGCCGCACCTTCATCGAGGGCATCCTCGCCGGCCAGCCCAACCCCGGGATGGTCGAGTACCGGATGCACCACCAGGACGGTCGCTGGCTGTGGCACGCCACCACCGGCTCCGCCTACACCGACCGCGACCGCCGCCGCGCCTTCTTTGGCGTGGGCCGCGACATCAGCCTCCGCCGCTCCGCCCAGGACGATCTCCGCGCCGCCCTCGCCCGTCGCGAGGAGATGGAGCGCATCGTCGACCGTTCCCCATCCGTCGTCATCCTCTGGCGCGCCGAGAGCGGCAACTGGCCCGTCGAATTCGTCTCCCAGGGCATCCGCCAGTTCGGCTACCGGCCCGAGGACCTCCTCTCGCAACGTCTTCGGTTCATCGACATCACCCACCCGGATGACCGCGAGCGGGTCACCGCCGAGGTCGCGGCCCACGCCAGCGCCCAGCACCGGGAGTACAACCAGGAATACCGCATCCTCTGCGCCGATGGCTCCGTGCGCTGGGTCGATGACCACACCGTGGTGCGCTTCGACGCCGAGGGCCGGATGACGCATCACGAGGGTCTCATCACCGACATCACCAGCCGCAAGCTGGCGGAGGACGATGCCCGCGCCGCCCGCGAGCGCGACCTGCGCGTCGCCCAGGAGGTCCAGCGCCACCTGCTGCCGCAGGAGTTCCCGTCCATCACCGAACTCGACATCGCCGCCCACTACGAGACGCCGCTGTCACTCGGCGGCGACTACTACGACGTCATCCCCGTCGGGCCGCGGCAGTGGGGCTTCGCCATCGCCGACGTTTCCGGCAAGGGCGCCGCCGCCGCCTTGATGATGGCGTCCTGCCGCGCCACGCTCCGGCTGCTCGCCCCGGGCGAATCCGATCCGTCGACCGTCCTCCGCCGGCTGAACACCGCCCTCCAGCCCGACATGCCCGAGGGCATGTACATTTCGCTGTTCTACGCGGTCCTCGACCTCGACCACCGCCGGCTCCGCTACAGCCGCGCCGGGCACGAGCCGCCGCTCGTCATCCGCCGCGGCGGCGACCGCACCGAACTGCTCGAGGCCGGCGGCTTCGCCCTCGGGCTGTGCCCCGACAGCATCTTCGACGACGCCCTCGACGGGGGCGAGACCACCCTCGAGGCCGGCGACTTGGTCGCCCTCTACACCGACGGCATCAACGAGGCCTGCAACGCGAACGGGATCGAGTTCGGGCGCGACCGGCTCGCCGCCACCCTCTCGCGCGACGTGCGCCGCCCGCTCCCCGAGATCGTCGCCATGCTCGCCCGCTACCTGCGGCAGTTCAGCACGCTGTCCACCCGCAGCGACGACCGCACGCTGCTGCTCCTCCGGATGCGCTGAGGCCCGGCGCGGCCACCCTCAGTCTCGCCGCCGCGGACCGCTCCAAGCATGCGGCCGCCGCTCGTCCCGCGCCACGCACCGGCGCCGCCGGCGCTCAGCGCACCCGCGCGTACACCACGCAGTCCCGCGGTTCGTCACCGAGCTCCGGGCAGACGTGCCAGCGCCGGAGCCGGCCTTCGAACTCCATTCCCGCCTTCTCCATCACCCGCGCCGAACCCGGGTTGTCCGCGTCGCAAAACGCCCACGCGCGGTACACCCCGGGCTGCGCCAGCGCCCAGTCCACGAGATGCACCAGGGCCTCCGGCATGTATCCGTTTCCCCAATACGAGCGGCCGAGGACGTAGCCGAACATCACCGCTGGTCCCTTGATCTCGAGGCCGATCGAGCCAACCAGCTCACCGGTCGCGCGGAGCCGGAGCGCGTAGCCGCGGTGGCCGGCACCGGTCGCCCACGCCCACTCCCCGTGCGCGAGGAACTCCGCGACCGTCGCCGGGGACGCATGGTGCCGCCAGCTGAGGTAGCGGGTGACGAGCGGGTCCGCCGCATACGCCGCGAAGATCTCCGGCGCATCGGCGACCCGCGTCGGGCGGGCGACGAGGCGGGGCGTCGTGAATTCCAGCGGCAGGGCCGGGGCAGCGGCGGGGGCGGGGGCGGGAGAGCTCATGGCGGAACCTCGAGCCTGCAGCCGCACTCCATCCGGGCAAGCGATCCCGCACCCGACCGGGTCTGGCGATTCCCGGCCCGACCGGGTCCGGCGGTTCCGCCTCGGAAAGCGGGGAAAACCCTCCAGACTCCTCCCCGTGCATCCAACCTCCCTGCCCACGCTGATCCCGATCCTCCAACTCGCCGTCGGCCCCGTGATCCTCGTCTCCGGCATTGGGCTGCTGCTGGTGATGTTGACGAATCGCTTTGGGCGCATCGTCGACCGCGCCCGCCTGCTCACCCGGGAACTGATCGGCCAGCCCGGGCATCCGCTCGCCGCCGAGATCGCCGCCCAGGTCGCCGTCCTCGACCGGCGCTGCGGAATCCTCCGCTTCGCCATCCTCAGCGCCTCCCTCGCCGCCCTGCTCGTCGCCGTCCTCATCCTGCTTCTCTTCGTTGCCACGCTGCTCGGCTGGGAGTCCGGCCTCGCCGCCATCTCGCTCTTCTCCGCCAGCCTGCTCCTGCTCATCAGCTCCCTCGTCGCGTTCATCCGCGACATGAACCTCGCCCTCGTCGCGATCCGCACCGAGATCCGCCGGGCCCTGCCGGACCGCTAGGCGCTCCCTCCGCGCCGCCCACCCGAGGCTTGCTTCGGGACCGCGAGGGTGTCGGGCTGGATTCACCCCACCCGCTCCCCGCATGTCTCACGTCGATCCGGCCGGCGGCACGCCTCCCCCGCGCGAGTCCCGCACCGGGCTCCCCGCTTGGAACCAGGGCGAGCTCCCCGCTCCCCACCGCCGCACGTGGCGCGATCTCCTCGGCCCCGGCATCGTCATGGCCGGCGCCTCCCTCGGCGCGGGCGAATGGCTCCTCGGCCCCGCCGTCACCGTCCGCTACGGCGGCGCCCTGCTCTGGATCACCCTCCTCACGCTCGTCGCCCAGTACATCTACAACGTCGAGGCCAGCCGGTACACCCTCGCCACCGGCGAGGGCATCATGACCGGCAAGCTGCGGCTCAAGCCGGGGTCGCGTTTCTGGACCGTCCTCTACGCCGTGATCGATTTCTGGACGATGCTGCCCTACCAGCTCGCCGGCGTCGCCGTCACGCTCGCCGCCCTGTTTCTCGACCGCATTCCCAACCCGAGCACCGAGACCGACCTGATGCGGACGCTCACGTACGTGGTGCTGATCCTGTTCCCGATCCCGCTCATCTTCGGCGGCACGATCTACCGCATGATCAAGACGCTGGTGATGGCGAAGGTCTTCTACGTGCTCGGCTTCACGCTCCTCGTCGCCTGCTTCCTCGCGTCGTGGTCCGACGTGCGCGAGGTCCTGCTCGGGTTCGTCTCGTTCGGTTCCGTGCCGGCCGCCGATGGAACCGTCGTCAATGTGTTCTCCCAGCTGGCGAAGGGCCAGGCGCTGCCCGAGCTCGATACCACCTCGCTCCAGCTCTTCACCGCCCTCGCCGCCATCGCCGGGGTCGGGGGGCTGACCCAGACCACGATCTGCGCCTACATCCGCGAGCAGGGCTGGGGCATGGGCGGCAAGGTCGGCGCCATCCCGAGCGCCGTGCGCGGGCTCGACCTGGAACTCGCCCACACGGGCACCGTGTTCACCCCCACGCCCACCGCCCTCGAACGCTGGCGGGGCTGGCTGCGCATGGTCCGCCTCGACCAATGGCTGGTCTGGATCCCCGCGTCGCTCATCGGCCTCGCCCTGCCCGCGCTCATCTCCCTCGCCGTCGTCCCCCGCGGCACCGTCGCCGACCGCTGGGTCCTCGCCGGAATGATGGCCGAGGGCGCCAGCACCCGCGTCGGCGGAATGCTCGGCCACCTGCTCTGGCACGGGATGCTGCTCTGCGGCTTCCTCATCTTCTTCCCCGTCGTCATCACCACCGTCGACGGATTCCTCCGCCGCTGGGTCGACATCACGTGGACGTCCTTCGGCCGCTTCCGGAAGCTCGATCCGCAGCGGGTGAAGTGGATCTACTACGGATTCCTGATCGCCTACTTGGTCATGGCGGGTGCCTTTCTCAGCTTCGCCAGCCCGCTCTGGCTCGTCATCGTCTCCGCCAACGTCATGAACTTCGCGCTCGGTCTCAGCTGCCTGCACACGCTCGCCGTCAACGTGCGGCTGCTGCCCCCACCCTTGCGCCCGAGCTGGCCTTCGCGCATCGCCCTCGGCCTCTCCGGCCTCTACTTCCTCAGCCTGGCCGGACTCACGCTCTCCATCGCCATCCTGGGCTGATCCCCGCCGCCCCGCACCGACCGCGGGGCCGCCATCTCCGTCCGCCAGCCATGACCACCACCCTGCTGTCCAACGCGACCTTCGTGTTCCCGGGCGAGCGCACCGCCCCGGGCCGCCTGCTGCTTTCCGGGGGCATCATCGCCGCCGTCAACCCGCCCGACGCCGCCGTGCCGGCGGATGCGCTCCGGGTCGATGCCGGCGGGCGGCGGGTCACGCCCGGTCTCATCGATCTCCACACCCACGGGGTGGGTTCGTGGCTCTACGAGAGCTCCCCCGAGAGTCTCCTCGCCGGCCTCGCCTTCCTCGGACGCTTCGGCACGACCTCCGTCCTGCCGACGCTGTACCGGGTGATGACGCGGCCGTCGCTGCCGCACCTCGAGGCGCTGTCCCGCGCCCTCGGCTCCGCCCGCGGGGTCTCCGTTCCGGGCTGGCATCTCGAGGGTCCGTTCCTCCGCCTGCCCGGCGCCGGCGCCGACACCATCCCCGGCGATCTCGGGCTGCTCGACGAAATCCTCGCCGCCACCCACGGACGCACGCGGGCGATGTCCATCAGCCCCGACACGCCGCACATCCTTCCGGTCATCGAGCGCCTCGTCGAGCGGGGGATCACGCCGTTCATCACCCACACCCACGCGTCCGTCGAGGAGACGGAGCGCGCGATCGAAGCCGGCGCGCGCCACGCCACCCACTTCTACGACGTCTTCCCGGTCCCCGAGGTCCGCGAGCCCGGCGTCCGCCCGTGCGGCGCCGTCGAGGCCATCCTCGCCGACCCGCGCTGCCGCGTGGACTTCATCTGCGACGGGGTCCATGTCGAACCCGTCGCCGTCCGCGCCGCCCTCGCCGCCAAGGGACCGGGGGGCGTCGTGCTGATCACCGACTCCAACATCGGCGCAGGGCTGCCCGACGGCATCTACCCGACGACGTTCGGCTTCCCGGTCAAGGTCTCCGCCGGCAACGCCGCCCGCGTCCACGCGCCGGAGCGCCCGAACCACGGCGGCCTCGCCGGGAGCGCGCTGACGATGAACGTTGGCATCGCCAATCTCCACCGCTGGCTGCGTCTGCCGCCCGAACAGATCTGGGCCCTCGGCACGTCCAGTCCCGCCGCCGTGGTGGGCCTCTCCAGCAAGGGATCGCTCCGCCCCGGCGCCGATGCCGACGTCGTCCTGTGGAACGATGACTTCACCGCCCACACCACGTGGGTCGGCGGCGAGGTGGTGTGGTCCGCCGACGCTGCCTGAGCGGACGCCCTTCGACGCTATCCGGCCCCTGAAATTTCAGGCGGTCCGCGCTGGAAAACTTCGGTCAACTTCCTGCAGCGCACACTTGCGGGAAGCTCCGCCGCGAGGCTACGCTATGCGCGTGTTTTCGCCCGTCATAGTCACCCCGTCCGGAGCCGCGCCCGCGGTCCGGAAACACTCCCCCATGCGCCGTCTCGCTTTCTCGCTCGCGGCCTTCCCCTCGCTCGCGGCCCGGCTGCTCGCCTGCGCGTGGGTCTTCGCTCCCGCCGCCGCCTTCGCCGCGGCGCCGGCGGCGAAGCTGGAGTTCAACCGCGACGTCCGTCCGATCCTGTCGGAGAACTGCTTCCACTGCCACGGGCAGGACGCGAACCACCGCGAGGGGCGGCTGCGGCTCGACGACGCCGCGAACGCCACGCTGGATCGCGGCGGCTACGCCGTCATCGTCCCGGGTCAGCCGGATGACAGCGAGCTCATCGCCCGGCTGATCTCCACCGACGAGGAGGACCGCATGCCTCCGGCGAAGTCGAACAAGCACCTCACCGCCGAGCAGATCGAGACCCTCCGGCGCTGGATCGCCGAGGGTGCGGAGTACCAAAGCCACTGGGCCTTCTCCCCGCCGCAGCGCGCCCCGCTCCCGGAGGTCCGCACCGCGTCGTGGCCCCGCGCACCCATCGACCGCTTCGTCCTCGCCCGGCTGGAGCGCGAGGGCCTCTCGCCGCGCCCCGAGGCCGCGCCCGCGGCCTGGCTGCGCCGCGTCAGCTTCGACCTCGTCGGCCTTCCTCCCAGCCCCGCCGACCGCGCCGCCTTCCTCGCCGATGTCGACCGCCGCGGCGAGGCCGCCTACGGCGCGGCCGTCGACCGGTTGCTCGCCTCGCCGCACTTCGGCGAAAGCCTCGCCCTCGACTGGCTCGACGCCGCCCGCTACGCCGACTCCCACGGTTTCAACAATGACTCGACGCGCACGATGTGGCGCTGGCGCGACTGGGTGATCGAGGCCTTCAACCGCAACCTGCCGTACAACACGTTCGTCACCGAACAGCTCGCCGGCGATCTCCTGCCCTCGCCCACCCTCGAGCAACGCATCGCCACCGGCTTCGGCCGCAACCACGTGATCAATTCCGAGGGCGGCATCATCGACGAGGAATACCGCGTCGAATACGTCGCCGACCGGGTCCGCACGCTCAGCACCGCCTGGCTGGGTCTGACCTTCGAGTGCGCCCGCTGCCACGATCACAAGTTCGACCCGATCTCGCAGCGCGACTACTTCAGCCTCTTCGCCTTCCTCAACAATGTGCCCGAGTTCGGCGAGGATGGCCGCGTCGCCAACGCCGTGCCAATGATCCCGGCACCGACCACCGCCCAGCAGATCGCCTTCGCCGACCAGGAGCGCCGCCTCGCCGAGCTCGAGGCCGCCGTCGGCCGCGCCCGCGCCTCGCTCCCGCCCCGCTCCGCCGCAACCGATCGCACCCTGCGCTCCCTGCTCGCCCAAGCCGGAGCCACCGTCGGCCACCTCGGCCCCGACCTGCTCCCCGCCCGCACTGCGTCCAGCCCGCCAGGCATCACCGGACCCGCCTGGCGCACCGCGCCGGACGTCCCGCTCGACGCCGTTCCCTCCGTGCCGCCCGAGGCCCTCAACTTCGCCGGCAAACAGGGCTTGAGCGTGTCGTTCTGGATCCGCCCCGACACCGACAACCCCCGCGACGTACCATTGCTGTCGGCGATGGACTACAGCGGCTCCAAGGACGACACGACCTTCGGCCGCGGCAGCGAGGTCCGCCTGATCGATGGCGAGATCGAGCTTCGGCTCAGCGAACGCTACCCGACCTACGCCTTGATCGCGCGCACGAAGGAGGCCCGCCTGCACGCGGGTGACTGGCGGCATGTCACCGTCACCTACGCCGGCGGACGCCGCGCCGCCGGGGTGCGCATCTTCGTCGACGGCCATGAGCGCGCCACCGAGGTCTTCCATGACGGCCTTCCTGCCGAGCATGGACGCAAACCCTACCGTCTCGGCGCCGACAATGCTCCCGGTGGAGCCCGCTGGCGCGGCTCCCTCGACTCCCTCCGCAGCGTGCCGCGGGCGCTGGACGCCGCCGAGGTGCGCCAGCGTTTCCTCGCCGAGGCGCTTCCGCTCGCCCTTGCCTCGGCAGCCGGTGGCGCCCCCGAGGGCGCGCCGGTCGAGGCGTGGCGATCGGAGGGCCTGCTGCTGGCGCGCGCCGACTCCCGCGCCGCCGTCGAGGCCCATGACCAAGTCTGGGGCGAGCACCTCGCGCTTCACCGCGCCGTGCCCACCACGATGGTGATGGTCGAACTGCCCCAGCCGCGCCAAGCCTACGTGCTCACCCGCGGCGCCTACGACGCGCGCGCCGAGCCGGTCGGGCCGGGCGTCCCGGAGGCCCTGCTCGCCCCATGGCCGGCCGGCGCCCCGCGTAACCGCCTTGGCCTCGCGCAGTGGCTCACCCAGCCGAACCACCCGCTCACCTCCCGCGTGGTCGTGAACCGCTTCTGGACCCAGCTCTTCGGCACCGGCATCGTTAAGACCCTCGAGGACTTCGGTTACCAGAGCGAGTGGCCGAGCCACCCGGAACTCCTCGACTGGCTGGCCCGCAACTTCGTCGACGGCGGCTGGGATGTGAAGGCCCTCTTCCGCGGCATCGTGCTGTCCGCCACCTACCGGCAGTCCAGTTCCGCCTCGCCCGAGGCCTTCGCCCGCGATCCCGAGAACCGCCTGCTGGCCCGCGGCCCGCGGCTCCGTCTCCCCGCCGAACTGCTCCGCGACCAGGCCCTCGCGGTCTCCGGCCTCCTGACGCCCGCCATCGGCGGACCCAGCGTGTTTCCCTACCAGCCCGAGAAGCTCTACGCCGGTCTCGTGGTGGGCGCGGACTATCCCGGCACCAAGTGGGAGCAGAGCCAGGGGCCCGACCTGCACCGTCGCAGTCTCTACACATTTTGGAAGCGCACCGTGCCGCACCCGGCCATGCTCACGTTCGACGCCCCCGACCGGGAGTTCTGCACCGTGCGGCGCTCGCGGACGAACACGCCGCTGCAGGCGCTGACCCTCTGGAACGAGACCGGCTACGTCGAGGCCGCCCGGCAGCTCGGCGCCCGCCTCCTCCGCGAGGCCGGACCCAGCGACGAGGCACGCGTCGCCTACGGGTTCGTGCTCGCCACCGGACGCGAACCCGACGCCACCGAGCGCGGCGTGCTCGCCCGCGCCTTCGCCCGCTTCCGCGCCGAGTTCGCCGCCCAGCCCGGCGAGGCCCGCGCCCTCCTCGCCGTGGGCGACACCCCTGCGGACCCCTCCCTCGACCCCGCCGAGTTCGCCGCCGCCGCCACCGTGGCCGGCATGATCCTCAACCTCGACGAGACCCTGACCAAGAACTGAGCGTCCACGCCCTTTCGCGCACCCGCCCCATGTCCTGCCATCGCTACGAATCCCTGCACACCCGGCGCGACTTCCTCGCCAAGACCGGTCTCGGTCTCGGCACCGCCGCCCTCGCCCAGCTGCTCGGTCGCGACGCCTTCGCCGCCCTCCCCACCGCACCGTCCCCGCTCACCGGAGGACTCCCGGGGCTGCCCCATTTCGCGCCCACCGCCAAGCGCGTGATCTGCCTGTTCCAGTCCGGCGGCCCTTCCCACCTCGACCTCTTCGACGACAAGCCGGTGCTCCGCCAGCGGTTCAACGAGGATCTCCCCGACTCCGTGCGCCGCGGCCAGCGCATCACCGGCATGGTCGCGTCGCAGTCCCGCCTCGCCGTCCAGCCCAGCCGCTTCGCCTTCCAGCCCGGCGGACGCAGCGGGACGATGATCAGCGACCTGCTCCCGTACACGCGCGGGATCGTCGACGACATCTGCCTCGTACGCTCGATGCACACCGAGGCGATCAACCACGATCCCGCGATCACGTTCTTCCAGAGCGGCAGCCAGCAGCCGGGCCGGCCGAGCATGGGCGCGTGGATCGACTACGGTCTTGGACGCCTCAGCGACAACCTGCCGTCGTTCGTCGTCTTCGTCTCCGTCAACAAGAAGGCCGCCGGCCAGGGCCTCCTTTCCCGCCTGTGGGGCAGCGGCTTCCTGCCGAGCCGGCACCAAGGCGTGCAATTCCGCGGCGCCGGCGAACCGGTGCTCTACCTCGGTGACGCGCCCGGAATTTCCCGCGAGCGCCGCCGTCTCTTCCTCGACGGGGTCGCCGAACTCAACCGCCACCACCTCGAGGCCAGCGGCGATCCCGAGATCGAGACCCGCATCGCCCAGTACGAGATGGCCTACCGCATGCAGCGCAGCGTGCCGGACTTGATGGACCTCTCCGGCGAATCCGCCGCCACGCTCGGCAGCTACGGACCCGACGTGAACGAGCCGGGCTCCTTCGCCCGGAACTGCCTCCTCGCCCGCCGCCTCGCCGAACGCGGCGTCCGCTTCGTCCAGCTCTACCATCGCGACTGGGATCACCACGGCTCGCTGAACGACCGGCTCCCCGACCTCGCCCGCGATGTCGACCAAGCCAGCGCCGCCCTCGTGAAGGACCTCAAGCAGCGCGGCATGCTCGACGAAACCCTCGTGATCTGGGGCGGTGAATTCGGCCGCACGCCCTACGCCCAGGGCGAGGCCAGCCTCGAGAAGTACGGCCGCGACCACCACGGGCGCGCCTTCTCCCTCTGGATGGCCGGCGGCGGCATCAAGTCCGGCATCACCCACGGGTCCACCGACGACTTCGGCTTCAACGTCGCCGAAAAGCCCGTCCACATCCACGATCTCCAGGCGACGATCCTTCACTGCCTCGGCATCGATCACACCCGCCTGACCTTCCGTTTCCAAGGCCGCCAGTACCGCCTCACCGACGTCCACGGCGAGGTCGTCCAGCCTTTGCTGGTGTGACCACCCGGCGACGACCGTCGCCGGAGCGGAACGCCGCCTGACGCCGCTGGGTGCAGCCCGGCGCGGTGCCTCGACGCAATCTGGGAAGGCGAAGCCGCGTGGAACCATCCAAGCGCCCTTGCCTCCTCAAGCCTTCGGGGCGACCCTCGACGGCTGCCCGGCCGCGTTGATCCGCCCCTCCCCGTCCGCCCGTCCTTTTTCTCCGCCGTGTCGTCCCTCCTCCGCTTGCTCCGCCCCCTCGCGCGCCCCCCGCTCGCCCTGCTCGGCCTCGCTGCCCTCGGATGGGTCACCGCGCCGGCTGCCGCCCCCACGCCCACCGCCGGTCCCGCGCCCGAGACGGCCGGGTCGGCCGCGGCCGCCCTGCCCACGGCCCCGCTGTCGTTCAACGATCACGTCCAGCCCATCCTCTCCGAAAACTGCTACCACTGCCACGGCCCGGATTCGAGCACGCGCGAGGCCCGGCTGCGGCTCGACCGCCGCGACGATGCGATCACGGCCCGTGGCGACTACGACCCCGCCATCATCCCGGGCAATCCCGCCGCCAGCCCCCTCATCGAGCGGATTCTCAGCACCGACCCGGAGGAGCAGATGCCCCCGCCGGAGACGCACAAGACGCTCAAGCCGCACGAGGTCGAAATCCTCCGGCGCTGGATCGCGGAGGGCGCCGCCTACCAGCCACACTGGTCGCTCATCGCCCCCACCCGCCCCGCCGTTCCCGCCGCCGGCCGGGGCTGGGCCCGGTCATCGATCGATGCCTTCATCGCCGCGCGTCTCGAGCGGGAAGGTCTGCAGCCAAGCGCCCCGGAATCCCCCGCCCGCCTCCTCCGCCGCGTCACGCTCGACCTCACCGGCCTGCCGCCGACCCCGGACGAGCTCGCCGCCTTCCTCGCGGATCCATCCGAGTCCGCCTACACCCGCGCGGTCGACCGCCTCCTCGCCAGCGATGCCCACGCCGAGCACATGGCCCGGCAGTGGCTCGACGCCGCCCGCTACGCCGACACGCACGGCATCCACATCGACAACTACCGCTCGATCTGGCCGTACCGCGACTGGGTGATCAGCGCCTACAAACAGAACCTCCCGTTCGACCAATTCTCCATCGAGCAGCTCGCCGGCGACCTGCTCCCGGAGCCCACCCTCGAGCAACGCGTCGCCACCGGTTTCAACCGCTGCCTGCCGACCACGAGCGAGGGCGGCGCGATCGAGGCGGAGTACGAGGCCATCTACGCCAAGGACCGCGTGGAGACGCTCTCCACCGTCTGGCTCGGGCTGACCACAAGCTGCGCCGCCTGCCACGATCACAAGTTCGATCCGATCAGCATGCGCGACTTCTACTCCCTCGCGGCATTCTTCCGGAACAACACCATGCCGGTGATGGACGGGAACGTCGCGGAGACCCATCCCAACGTCTTCGTCCCCGTCCCCGAGGATCGCGCCGCGTGGGCCCAGCTGGCCCGCGAAATCGACGGCCTCGAACGCGCCCTCGCCGAACGCCGCACCGCCGGCGAGACCGACTTCGCCCGCTGGGTCGCCGGGGCCACCGTCACCGCTCTCCGCCCCGCCCCGCTCGACCACCGCACCGCAATTCATCTTCCGCTCGACGGCTCCGACGGTCCCAACCCGCTCGCCCGCTTCGCCGGCCGGCCGGAAAACGGCGGCGCCACCGCCCCGGCCGCATTGACTCCCGCCGCCACCCCCGCAGCCGGGCCGTTTGGCCCGGCCACCCGCATCGACGGCCGGAGCCTCCCGCTCGGCCGCGAACTGCCGATGCTCCAGTCCTCCCAGTTCTCCGTGCGCTTCCTCATCCGCGTCGACGGCGCGCCCTCCGGGACCCTCCTCTCCGCGCGCACCGAGGACGACGCCGCGCCCGGCTGGGAGATCTTCCTCGAGGACGGCAAGCCCGCCCTTTTCATTTCCGAGGGTAACGGCGAGCCCGCGATCCGGACCGTCAACGCGAACCCCCTCAAGCCGGGCGAGTGGCACGAGATGCTCTTCGTCTTCGACGGCACCGGGAGTCACTTCCGCCTCGGTCACCTGCACGTCAGCGGCTACAAACTGATCGATACGGGGGTCCTGCGCATGTTCCGCAGCGACATCCGGCCCGCCGCCGGCCTGCGGCTTGGCGGACGGCAGGTCCGCGCCGGCACCGACGAGAACCTCCTCAAGAGCGGGGCCGTCTGGCTGCAGGACTTCCGCCAGCTCGATCGCGTCTTCTCCCACGAGGACGCCATGCTGGAGTCGCGCGGCATCGTCTCCGCCCTCACCAGCCTCCAGAAGCCCGCCGACCAGCGGCAGAAGGATGACCTGAAGCCGCTGCGCGAGCACTTCTTCTCCGCCATCGACCCGGTCTCCCGCGGGTTGATCACGGCGACGGAGCAACTCCGCGCGCAAGGGCGCCCGATGCGCGACCGCGGGGCCGTCAGTCTGGTGATGGTCGAAAAGTCCGACTCCACGCCCCACGCCCACCTCCTCAAGCGCGGCGAATACAGCCAGCCCGGTGAACGGGTCGAGGCCAACACGCCCGAGGCCCTGCCACCGCTTCCCACCGGCACCGCGGCCAACCGCCTCGCCCTCGCCCGCTGGCTCTTCCAACCCGACCACCCGCTCACCGCCCGCGTCACCGTCAACCGCACGTGGCAGCAGCTCTTCGGCACCGGGCTCGTCGAGTCCGCCGGCGACTTCGGCATCACCGGCGCGCGTCCCTCCCACCCGGATCTGCTCGACTGGCTCGCCGTCGACTTCCGCGAGAGCGGCTGGGACCACCGCCGGCTGCTCCGCCAGTTGGTCACGACGGCCACCTACCGGCAATCCGCCGCGGTCTCCCCGGCCCTGCTCGAACGCGATCCCGCCAACCGACTCCTCGCCCGCGGGCCGCGCCACCGCCTCGATGCCGAGGTGCTCCGCGATCAGGCGCTCGCGGCCTCCCACTTGCTCTCCCGGCGGATCGGCGGCCGCCCGGTCAAGCCGTACCAGCCCGACTCGATCTGGGAGGAGGTCGCGATGAAGGAATCGACCACGCGCTTCTACCAGCGCCACCAGGGCGAGGCGCTGTATCGGCGCTCCCTCTACACGTTCTGGAAACGCACCGCCCCGCACCCGTCCATGGAAATCCTCAACGCCCCGAGCCGCGAGACGACGTGCGTGCGGCGCGACCGCACCAACACGCCGCTGCAGGCGTTGGTCGTGCAGAACGACCCGATCTTCGTCGAGTCGTCGCGCCAGCTCGCCGCCGCCGCGCTCCGTGCGGCCGAGACGTTCGACGGCCGGCTCGACTTCATCACGCTGCGCCTGCTCGGCCGCCCGCTCGCCACGGAAGAGCGCGGGGTCGTGCAGGGATTCGTCACCTCCGCCCGCGAAACCTACCGCGCCAAGCCCGCGCTGGCCGCCGACCTGCTCCGCGTCGGCGACTCCCCCGCCGATCCGTCCCTGCCCCCGGTCGAACTTGCCGCCTGGGTCCTCGCCGCCAGCCAGATCATGAATCTCGACGAGTCGCTCACCAAGTAGGCTCCACCGCCCTTCGTCCCGCCCCCGTTCGCACTCGCCCTCCCTCCTCCGATCCCCGCCCCGCCATGAGTTCCATCCATCCCGAGTGGCGTTCCGCCGTCGACACCTACAACAACGCCCTCACGCGCCGACAGTTCTTCCGGCGCAGCGGTACCGGCCTCGGCGTCGCCGCCCTCGGCGCCCTCCTCGGCGAACGGCTCGCGGGCGCCGCCGCCCCGGACGGCAAGGCGGACCCGCTCTGGCGCATCGCCCCGCGCGCCAAGCGCGCCATCTACATCTCGCTCATCGGCGCACCGTCGCAGCTCGATCTCTTCGACTACAAGCCGGCGCTCCGCCCGCGGTTCAAGGAAGACCTCAAGGGCTGGCTCTCCGCCCAGGGCGAGCGGCTCACCGGCATGACCTCCGGACAGGCGCAGTTCCCCCTCGCCCCGAGCATCTACAAGTTCAGCCAGCACGGTCGCGGCGGCGCCTGGATCAGCGAACTGCTGCCGTGGCACGGCAAGATGGCCGACGATCTCTGCATCATCCGGTCGATGCAGACCGACGCGATCAATCACGAGCCCGCCAACCAACTCATCTACACGGGATCGATGCAGAACGGGAAGGCATCCATGGGATCATGGCTGTCCTACGGGCTCGGTTCGCTGAATCAGGATCTGCCTTCGTTCGTCGTCCTCCACGCCCGGCATTCCAGCCCGACGGCCAACGTGCAGGCCATTTCCGCCCGGCTCTGGGGCGCGGGCTTCCTGCCGGGCCAGCACGCCGGCGTCGCCTTCCGCAACGGCGCCGATCCGGTGCTCTACCTCAGCGACGCCCCGGGCATCCCGCGCGAACTGCGTCGCAGCATGCTCGATGGGCTCGAGCAGCTCAATCGCCGGAGCTACGAGCAACTGGGCGATCCCGACATCCAGACGCGCACCCAGCAGTACGAAATGGCCTTCCGCATGCAGGCCAGCGTGCCCGATCTGGCCAACCTGTCCGGCGAATCCGCCGCGACGTTCGATCTGTACGGCCCCGACTCCCGCACCCCCGGCACCTTCGCCAGTTCCGCGCTCATGGCCCGCCGTCTCGCCGAGCGGGGCGTGCGCTTCGTCCAGATCTTCCACCGCGGCTGGGACCAGCACGGCTCCCTGCCCCGCGATCTCTCCTCCCAGTGCCGCGATGTCGACCAGGCGTGCTACGGGTTGATCCAAGACTTGAAGCAACGCGGCATGCTCGACGACACCCTGGTGATCTGGGGCGGGGAATTCGGCCGCACCGTCTACTGCCAGGGCACGCTCACCGAAACCAACTACGGGCGCGACCACCACCCGCGCTGCTTCACGATCTGGATGGCCGGCGGCGGCATCCGTCCGGGCATGGTTCACGGCGAGACCGACGAAATGTCCTACAACGTGGTCCGCGATCCGGTCCACGTCCGCGATCTCCACGCCACGATCCTCCACCAGATGGGCCTCCACCCGGAACGGCTGTCGTTCAAATTCCAGGGCCTCGACCAGCGTCTCACCGGTGTGGTCCCCGCCAAGGTCGTCGAGCCGATCCTCGCGTAGGCCCGATTCCCGCCGTCGGGAATCGCCCCGCTCGCCTCAAGCCTCGCGGCCGCGATCCGCGCCGGTGCCTCAGGCCGGGAAGCCAAGGAAGCGCGCCACCCGCGACCCGCACGCTGCCTCGGCCGCCGCACGGGTCCAGCCGAGGTGCGTCTCCAAGTTCGTCACCGCCTCATCGAGCGTGAGCGCGGATCCGGCGAAGGAACGCGTCTCTCCAGGCTGCCGGACGACACGGTCCTCACCGACGTCCAGCTCCATCCCGGCAAGGCGGTAACGCCCGGGCCGCGCCCCGGCCGCCGACATGCAGTCGGTCGTAAAGAGGACCTTCGCCCGGGGTTTCGCCCGCACGAAGTTCCGCAGCACGTTCCACGGGAGATGGATCCCGTCCGGGATGAAGGTGGCGTACAGCGCGTCGCGCGCGAGCAGGCGCTGGATCACGTTGTCGTGGCGGTGCAGGATCTGCGGCACGCCGTTGCCGAGGTGCGTGCAGAGCGAGAGGCCGGCCGCGATCGCTTCATCCAGCGCCGCATCCCCGACGTTCGAGTGCCCCACCGCCACGCGCACGCCGCGGCGCACGAGTTCACCGATGAATTCCGGCGCACCACGCAACTCCGGCGCCAGCGTGACGAGGCGTACGTTCCCCCCCGAGGCCGCCCAGAGGCGCTCCCACTCAGCCCGCTGCGGGGGACGCATCCACCGCGGGTCATGCGCCCCGGCGAACCCGGGCTCCGCGAGGAGGTACGGTCCTTCCAAGTGGTAACCGACGATCGTGCGCGCGATCTCCGGGTCCTTCCGGCGGTGCGCCTCGATGACCTCCAGCTTCCGGCACATCCGGTCCACGTCGTCCGTGATCAGCGTGAGAAGGATGCGGTCCATCCCATGCCGCCGCAACGCCCGCACCGCCGCCCGAATCTCCGGCCGCGTCAGCGCCTCGGCTTGAAAATCCACCCCCGCGAATCCGTTGACCTGCAGGTCGAAGAGTCCGCCGGGCGGCGGACGCGGGGAGCGGGGTCGCGCAGCGCGGGTCATGGTCCAAGGCTAAGCGGCCCGCCCAACCGGCGTCCACCCCGGAGCGAGGCGCAGCCCCCAAGCTCACGCTCCCACCGACGCCAGCGACAGCGACGGTGAAGCGACGAGCACCCGATCACCCGAGGCCCCCAAGGTCGCGCCCCCACCGACGTCGGCTACCGCGACGGCCCGCGCGCGGAGCGAAGGCGATCCGGGAGACGGCACCCCGGCTCATCCCACCACTGACGTCCGGGCGGCGATCGGTTCCTCCGCGAAGGAATCCCGCGCGGCGCGGATCGCGACGGCACCGCAGCACGTACCCGGTGCGTTCCGCTGGCCCGCGCGGCGCGGATCAGGCCCTCAACGCACCTCGTACACCTCGACGAGCGCCACGCCGGTGGTCGCACCCACGCCGCTGACCTGCGCGGTGTAGGCACCGGGCGGGAGGGTCACCACCAGCGCGGGGTCCCGGCCGCCGGCCTGCAGCGCGAACGCGCCCACCTGGGCGGCGACGGTCGCGAGTTGCGCCGCGTTGCTCGCCTTCGACCAGTCGTCGTTCTCCGCCAGCAAGGTCGATCCCCGGAAAATTCGCAGCTGCGGATCCGCAAGCGCCCCCGGCAGGTTGAACGCCGCCCCGAGCGTGGGACCGGGGCCGCGGATGAGCAGGGTCTGCCGACCCTCCACGACCACGAAGCCGGCGATGAGGATGTCGCCGCCGGTCCCGACACGCGATCGCGCGGAGACGTTGCGCAGCCGCACTGCACCCGTGCCGCCGGCATCATAGGCCTCCACCAACGCCACCCCGACGCCCCCGGCGTTGCCGGTCACGTGCGCCGTGTACGCCTTCGGGTCCAGATCCGCCACGAGCGCGGCGTCCTTCGACGGGTTCGGCAGGGGGAAGGCCCCGACCTGCGCCGCCGTGGTGCCGATCAGGGTCGCCCCCGCGCCCGTGCTCCAATCGTCGTCCTCGGCCCGCAGGACGCCGTCATCAAAGAGCCGCAGCACCGGGTCCGCGAGCACCCCGGCAACGTTGAACGGGGCCTGTCCAAGGGTCGGACCGACGCCGCGCACCAGCACGCGCTTGGACCCGGTCCCGCCCGCCACGAACCCGACGATCAGGGTCTCGGCCGCCTGCCCCGCCAGCGAACGCACCGAGAGATTCGAGAGGCGTCCGGTCCCGCCCGCCGCCACGCCCAGCGGCTGCCGCGAGGTCCGCGCCGGATCCCGCTGGAACTGCGGCCAATCCGTCGCCGCCAGCCCGCTCGTGCTCGTCAGGGCATACAGTTTCCGGTCGTAGGAGCCGACGTAGATCGCGCCGTCGCCCGCCACCAGCGGCGCCGCGTCCACCCAGTCGCCCACCACCGTCCGCCACGCCTGCGTGCCGTTCGGACGGACGGCGTAGATCGCGTTGTTGCTCGAGCCAAAGATGATCATTCCGTCCGCCCGCACCGCCGGCGGCGACTGCAGGGGCAGCAGCGCCGCCTGCCCGGCCGCCGGGAAACGCCACCGCTCGGTGCCGTCCGGCGCGATCGCATAGAGCCGCCCATCCAGCGAACCGACGTAAATCGTCCCGTCCGCCCCCAGCACTGGCGACGACTCAATCGCATCCGCAGTCTGGAAGTCCCAGCGCACCGTCCCGTCCGGATTCACCGCGTAGAGCTGCCCGTCCCGGGAGCCGATGTAGACCGTGCCGTCCGCCGCCAGCGCCGGCGATCCCAGGATACCTCCACCGGTCACGACCCGCCAGACCAGCGTGCCCTCGGCGCTCAGCGCCGTCAGCGATCCGTCCCAGGAGCCGAAGTAGATGCGCTCGTCCGGACCCACCGCCGGCGAGGAATCGATGTAGTCGCTCACCGGATACGTCCACTTCAGGGTGCCGTCGGGATTCACCGCGTAAAGGTTGGAGTCGCCGGAGCCGACGTACACGGTGCCGGAGGCCCCGACCGCCGGGGACGAGAATGCGTAGGCGCCAAGGGCGTACTCCCAGAGCTTGGTCACACGGTTCTGGTCGTCGCGCAGGGCGTACAGCTTGCCGTCCCACGACGCCGCGTAGATCGTGCCGTCCGGACCCACCGCCGGCGCCGCATCGACCCAGTCGCCGGTGAGGAAGCTCCACTTGAGGCTGGTGGTCGCCGAGGTCGCCCCCGGCCGGATCGCGTACAGGCGGCGGTCCTGCGACCCGAAGTAGAGCGTGCCGTCGGCGCCCGCCGCCGCCGAGGAAAGCACGAGGCCGCCGGTCGTGAACGACCAGCGAATCGCGCCATCCGTCTGGGCGCGGCCGGGCAGGGCGAGGGCCAGCGCGGCCGCCATCCACGCCAAGGCACAGCAAGAGCTCAAGCGAGGGGTCATGAAGAGCACCATTGAGACCTTCCTCCGACACGCTGTCACGGCCGAAGGCCCATCCGCCGGGCGGGCCGCCCGCAGGCCACCCGGCCCGCGGCGGGAGGGGGCGCGGCGCTTCTTTCCTTGTCCACAGGGAAAGGATGTGCCATTCCTTTCCCCGTGGACAAGGAAAGATTGAAGTACGTTCTCCGCGAGGCGGAGCTCCTCGCGCTGCCTCCGATCCGCCCGCGCGCCCTGCGGCTGCCCCTCGCCAGCGGGAAGGTCATCGTCTTGGTTGGCATCCGGCGCAGCGGCAAGACGTTCCTGCTCTTCGATGTCCTCCGCCGGCTTCTCGCCGACGGTGTCGATCGCCGGCAGGTCATCATGCTCAGCTTCGAGGACGATCGGCTCCATCCGTTGCGGGCGACCGACTACGGTCTCATCCTTGAGGCGCATGCCGAGCTTCATCCCGACCTCGTCGGCCAGCCGCGTTACTTTCTCTTCGATGAAGTGCAGGCGGCGCCGGGTTGGGAACGGTTCGTCCGCCGCCTGCACGACACGCGGGCCGGGGCACTGTTCCTCACTGGCTCCTCCTCCCAGCTCCTCACCCGGGAGGTCGCGACCGGACTCCGGGGGCGGTGCCTGTCTTACGAGGTCTTTCCGCTCTCGTTTCCGGAGTACCTCGTCTTCCGCGATCTCGCTCCGGAGCGCTATTCCCCGGCAGCCGACGCGATCCTCGCCCGCGCACTCGACGACTATCTTGAAACGGGGGGGCTGCCTGAGGTGGTGCTGGCCGACCCGGCCCTGCGTCCCCTTGTCCTGAAGGAGTACACCGACCTCGTCTTCTATCGTGACTTGGTGGAGCGCCACGGTCTGGCCAACCCGGAGGCGATGCGGGAATTGCTGCGCCACTGCCTTGCCTCGCCCGCGAGTCTGCTCAACCCGCACCAGATCTACCTCGATTTCCGCTCGCGCGGCCTGTCCCTCGGCAAGGACACGGTCTACCGTTACCTGCGGTTCCTCGACGAGGGCTTCATCGTTTTCCCCGTGCCGGTCGCTGAGCGCTCCCTCCGCAAGCGCGCCATGCAGCCAAAGAAGCTGCACGTCGTGGACTGGGCCCTCGGCTATCCGTACCGCCCCAGAGCAATGATCGACCGGGGCCGCAAGCTCGAGAACGCGGTCTTCCTCCACCACCGACGTCGCCGCGACGACCTCGGGTACATCGGCGGCCAGGGCGAGGTCGATCTCGTCGTTGGAAGTTCCGTTCCCGAGGAATGGGTCAACACCGCTTGGTCCTTGGCCGACGACGAAACGTGGCAACGCGAGACCGCCGCCCTCCAAGCCCCCGGGGCACCCCCGCTCCGCTCCCTGGTCGTGCGGGAGGCCGCCGGGCGAAAGGCTCCGGCCGGCATCCAGATCATCGAGGCGTGGCGCTATCTCCTCGGCTGAACCCGCCGGCCCGCGGCAGGGTCAGGCGGAAGGTGGTGCCGGTGGGCGAGGTGCTCACGAGTTCCAGGGAGCCGCCGGCGAGGCGGGCGAGTTCATGACTCAGCGCCAGGCCGATCCCGCCGCCGCCGGGCTTCGTGCTCGCGACCGGGCGGAACAGATGCTCCCGCACCGCCCGCGCGAGGCCGGCACCGTGGTCCGTCACGTCGAACGCCACCATGCCCGGCGTCGCCGCCGCGGTGATTCGCACCGCGGCACCGTTCGGCGAGGCCTGCACCGCGTTCTCAAGGAGGTTCACGAGGACCAATCCGCCGAGGCTGGCGACGCGGCCGTCCAGGTCCGCGGCGTCGACCGGTCCGGCCTGCACCGTCACCGCGGCCTGCCGCGCCGACTCGGTCGTGCGCGCCACGGCGCCCTGCACCACGTCGTCGGCGGAGAGATCCGGTGCCCCCGCCGTGCGCTCCGCCGCGATCAGCGCCGTGGCTTCGTTCACCATCGTCCGGAGGCGACGGGTCGTTTCCGCGGCCTCCCGCCACGCGTCGCCATCCGCCGCTTCCGGCCCTTCCCCACTCGCCCCCGCCCGCACAAATCCATCGATGCCCGCAAGGGGGTTGCGCAGGCCATGCAGGAGATGCGCACTGATCGCCCCAATCGCCGACACCTTGGCGGAAAGGAGGAGTTCGTCATTCGCACGCTGCAAGTCCTCCGCCTGCCGTCGCAGCTGGCCCTGCGCCGCGGCAAGGCGCGCAAAGGCCCACGAGAGAAGGCCGCCAAGCAGCAGTCCGCCGCCCACCAGCGCCAGCAGCGCCTGCTGCAGCACCCCACGGTCAATCGCCGCGAACTGCGCCCGCACGCCCGACGGATCGATCAGGAACTGCGCCGCACCCGCCAGCCCCACCAGCACCGGATCTTCAAGGGGAACAATCACCTCCAGCACCGGCACGCCTTCGCCAGCGGCTTCGTTCGTTGCCGCCAAGGGTCGGTCTTTCGGCTCCGCCGCGCCCGCCCGCACGGGCACGTCTTCGGTACCCGACGCGACCGTTTCCGCGGGCGACCGACTCCTTCGTTCCTCACCCTCCAACGGCGACGGCACACCCTGCCGACCCGCTTCGGTCCGTCGCTCCGCCCACCGTTCCGGTGCCGCAGTGCCGCGGGGTGCGACGGTGCCGTCCCGTGTTGCAGTCGCATCCGGGGTCGCAGTGGCATCCGGGGTCGCAGGCGCCCCCGGCGGCGCCACCTCCTCCCACTCCGCCAAGAGGGATGCATGGGTCGTCAGCCGCGCCACGGGCCGGCCTTCCTCGAGCTCCAACCAGTCGGACCCCGCGAGGGCCTCGTCCGCCACCGCCGGCAGCGCGGCGTGCAGGAGTCCCGTCGGTTCATAGATGCGCACCGCCACCACGCCGCGCAGCTTGGTCGTCTGCAGCACGACCGCGAGGCGGTCGTCCGCCGGCATCGCCGCTCCCAGCTGCGCCCATTCGTCCTCCGCGAGGCGCTGCTGCAGCGACACCAGCGCGTGCATCGACTCGGCTTCACGGAGCAGGACCTGCTCGCGGAGCGAGAGCCGCAGGCGCGCCGAGACCACGGCCACGAGGGCCGCGAGGACGAGGATCGCCGCCGCGATGATCCATGGGCCGAGGGTCCGCGGGGCCGGAACGGGGGAGGGTCCTGGTTTCATGGGCTCGAAGGTTCCCAGACGCGCGCAACTCCGAGCGCCAGCATCCGCGCGCGGTACGTGCCGCCCGCCTCATTCTCGCGGCTCCGCTCCTCGCCCGCATCGGCAAACAGGGTCCAGCGGGGATTCAGCACGCGTTCGACGCGCAGGCACAGCTCGCGGTAATCGCGCCGCCGCAACGGGGGGTCAAAACCGATTCCCACCGTCTGCACGTCGTAGCGGCTCTGCGTACCTCCCGCCTCAGCCGTCACCCGCCACCGCGGCGTCGCCCGCTCCAGCGTCAGCCGCACGCCGCGCTCCGCATAGTCGAAATACCCCGACGCGAGGTCCCGGTTCAACAGCGTCGTCAGCACCACGCCGCCGCTCCACGCGCCGCGCACCACCTTGGTCTCCAGCCGCGCCTCCTCGATCCGGAACCGAAGGCGGGTGCCCGGCAGGGGCCGGCCGCCCGCCGTGTACTGATTGCGGTCCGGGTGGGTGCGACGGCGCTCCGTCCAGCCAAGGGTCGTTTCCAGCGAGCGTTCCTCCCCGCGCTGCACCCGCCACCGCAGGGCGGCCGATCCTTCACCTTCCGTAAAATCCTCCGCGAACTCGACGTAGTCACTGCGGTGCGCCCGGCCTCCCGCCACCCACGCCCACGCCCCGCGCAGCGGCACCGTCAGGTCCGCCCCCGCCCGGCCTCCCTTCACCCGCATCCGCGCCACGAAGCGCTCCGTCTCCGTCGCCGAGAGATCCAAAACCTGATCCTGAAAATAGGCCTGCGCCGTCACCACCGCCTTCCACCCGGGCCGCGGGGTCCACCGGCCCTCCAGGTGTCCAAACCACTCCTGCTCCCCCGCCAGCTCCGGCAGGCGCTCCACCAGCCGCGCCACGTCCCCATTCAGGAATCCCAGCCATTCCCACGCCCCCGCCGGGCGACGCCAAAGGTAGGACTCCAACTGCGCGCGGCCAAGGGCGCGCGCCGTGGAGCTGACCGGGCTGAGCAGGACGTTGTCGCGCCACTCCGCCGACAGCCGGACCGTCGCCCCCCACACCCACGCCGGTCCCAGAATCGCCTGCAGTTCCTCGCGCAACTCCGGCGGCAGCGCCGCCCACTGCTCCGGTGTCAGGCTCGCCAGCGTCGCCGCCAGCCCCGCGAGATCCAACGGCGGCACCGTCTCTCCAGCAGGCACCGTCGCCACCGTCGCCACCGTCGCCGCCGCAGTCGCCGCCGTAGCCGCAGCCGCAGTCGCGGTCGCCGCCGCAGTCGCCGCCGCGGTCGCGGTCGCGGTCGCCGCCACCGACGCGGCAATCCCGGACGCCGGGATCCCGAGCGCCGCCAGCACCGCCACCGCCATGAGCCGAATTCGTCGAAGCATCAGAAAGTCGCGACGCCGCTCCGCCATGCGCCAAGCGCAGACGCAGACAGGGCGGAGGTCAAGAGACCCCCGCCCTGCGGGCAAGCCACTGGCGACCCCTCGCCGTGACCAAAGTGTTTGTCCAACCGGGGGCTACGGCTCAGCCGCCACCCGTCTTGCGGGCCGCGCGGAGCTTCTTCAGCTCTTCGCGGATGCTCTTCGCGAGCTCACGCTGCTCCTGGCTCGTCGCCAAGCCCTTGGCCTTCATGTCGGCCAGCAGCTTGGCGCGCTCCGCTTCCGTCGCGCTCTTCAGCTTCTCGAGGTCCGCACGACGCTGCGCGAGGATCGAGTCACGCTGCGCATCAAATTGACGAATCAGGGCCTGCAGATCCGCCGGGAGCGTGATCTTGGGGAGCGTCGGCATCGCCGGGCGGGTCGCCGGCGCCGGAGCGGTCGTAGTGGACTGAGCGAGCAAAGCCCCATTCAGGGCGAGGAGGGAGAGGACGAAGCCAAGGATCTTTTTCATGGGATTGGAGGAGCGTTAGACGGACGAGTTGTGCCCACTCCCTTGCAGGCACCGTGCCAGACGTTAATTATCACCTAACTATCTTTTCAATAACGATTAACCGTAAATCCACGGCGTGAATCCACGTTAGGATTGGGGAAAATTCCCCGAAAGCGCCCCGATCCGTTGGGCGAGATTCCCCAGCGTGGGGTTGCGTCCGCCACGCTCCGCCCAGGGGTATTCGTGGCGATGGGGTTCGGGGAGACGACGGGGATTCTTTAGACGGGGTGGAGGATAAGGGGTCCAGCGCTCCGAGCTGCACGCAGCTTCGGTCCAGCGCGACCAACAGCTGGGATGCGGTCAAAGGGAACGGGCAAAACCCAGGTTTGCCAACCCGCCGGCACGGCGATCCGTCGATCGATAGGATGGAGTCAAGGGGAAGGGGCTAACCCCTTCCCCTTGCCGCCGCGCGCGGAACGTCGCGGGGCTTCAACGGGAGCCGGGCTTCAGGCGGTAGCGAACCACGTCGCGCGAGACGCCGAGGCGGCGGGCCGCTTCCGACACATTGCCGCCGCTCTGCTCCAACGCCGTCTGCACGAGGCGGTCAATGGCCTGCTCCAGCGAGAACCCTTCCGTCGGAAAGCGATAACCGGGGTTGAACCACTCGGGCTGCCCTCCCGGCGTTCCTCCCAGGGTCCCCGCCGGCGTGGTCCGGGCGAGGCCGGAAAAGGTGAGGCGGTCGTCATCGAAGACCAGCGAGCGCTCCAGTTCGTGCGCGAGTTCCCGCACGTTGCCGGGCCAGCGGTGCGTCACCAGCCGCGCCACGCCTTCCGGGGGAATCTCCCGGCGCTCCAACCCATACCGGCGGCACAGGCGGTCCACCAACACCTGCGCCAGCGCCGCCAGTTCCTCCCCGCGCTCACGCAGGGGCGGGATGCGGACGCGGAAGAGGTCGAGGCGCTGGAGCAGATCTTCCCGGAAACGCCCCGCCGCCACCGCCTCCCGGAGGTCGACGTTGGTCGCCGCGAGGAGCCGGACGTCGATCGGCACCGCCCGGTTGCCGCCGACGCGGCGGATGACGCGGTCCTCAATCGCCTTGAGGAGCTTCGCCTGCACCGCCGGGGAGAGGCTGGGAATTTCGTCGAGGAAGAGGCTCCCGCCTTCCGCCGCTTCAAACAGGCCGATCCGCGCTTCCTTCGCGTCCGTGAACGCTCCGCGTTCGTGCCCGAAGAGTTCCGACTCGGCCAGGGTGTCGGGCAGGGCTGAGCAATTCACCTCGATCCACGGACCGTCCGCCCGCGGGCCACGGCGGTGCAGCCAGCGCGCCAGGGTGGTCTTGCCGGTGCCGGTCTCACCTTCGATCAGCACCGGCGAGAGCGGCGATCCCGCCGTTGCGAGGCGCTGGTCCGCCGCGAGGATCTTGTCGAGCTGGCTGCGCACGCCGGCCAGCGCCGTGCCAAAGAAGAACTGCTCCTCCTCCTCCACTTCCGTCGCCCGCCGGAACTCATCGCCACGCCGGGTCTGCCGCGCCCGCCGCGCCCGCGCGAAGCGCGGCGCGAGTTCTTCGAGGTCGAAGGGCTTGACGAGATAATCCGCCGCACCGAGGCGCATCGCCTCCACCGCGCCGCTGATGCCGCCTTCTGCCGTCATGACGATCGGGACGGTGTGCTGCGGGAGGGCCTTGTCGGCGAGGAGGCTGAGGCTGCGGCCGTCAGGCAGGTTCACGTCGAGCAGCGCGAAGTCGAAACTGAGGTCCTGCAGCGCACGGCGAGCCTCGGCAAGCGAGGCGACCGCCGTGACTTCCAGTCCGAGTTTTTCCAAGTGCCGGACAAACGTCTTGCGCAGCAGCGGCTCGTCCTCGAGCAACAGCAGGCCGGATCCAGCCAGATTCATCGCCGCCCGTCATGCCGCGATCCGGCCCGCGGGTCGATCCGATTCCCACCGTCGGCGCGGGTCCGGGAGCGGAAGCTCCTCCCCGGGGCGCGCCGCACCGGCGGGGTTTTTCGTTTGCCCCTCCCGCCGGTTGCGCGCTCGCTGGGAGCGCGCGTTGACCGAACCTTGTCGCGGCCTGCCCGGGCGTCCCGCCCGAGCCACGGCGGGGCACCGGCCCCGCCCGCTGCATGAGAGTCCTCCTGTCCAAGCCCGACGCACTCGGCGATCAGTTCATCGCCGCCGGTCTCGTGCAGGCCCTGCTCGCGCGTCGTCCGGACATCCGCGTGGTCTGGCATGTCTGCGCCTCCCGCGAGTGCGTGGCGGCGTTGCTGGGGGCGGAGGTCTTCGTGCCCGACTGGGCGCATCAGGCGCCCGCGGCCGAGGCCGCCCGGCTCGCCGCCCACCCGGGCCGACTGATCCTGCTGCCGTTCCCGCTCAATTCGCACGAGGTCTGGAGCGACGACCTGCGCCG
>Ga0194122_10000120_pt1 | contig 119061 bp, 102 predicted proteins | sample TA2MahCa10mmetaG_FD_155487 | JGI IMG/M metagenome (GOLD analysis project Ga0194122, IMG submission 155487) | Freshwater microbial communities from Lake Tanganyika, Tanzania - TA2015021 Mahale Deep Cast 10m | ecosystem: Environmental > Aquatic > Freshwater > Lake | place: Tanzania: Lake... | reverse complement strand
GCCGGATGCGTTGTCCGAACCAGTACCACCGTTGGCCAGCGGCAGTGTTCCTGTAACTTCAGTAGCCAGAGAAACTTGACCAGTGGAGAGCACGCCAGAGGTATTGTTCTTTACAACGCCTGCTGTGCCGAATGCTGATACCGTAGGCGCTACCGTAAATGTTGCTGCGCCCGTTACACCGAGTGTACCGCCAACTGTGGCATTGCCTGAAGCACCAAGTGTTGTGAACGATCCCGCTGCTGCTGTAGTACCACCAATAACGGTTCCATCAATCGTGCCGCCTGTGATTGCTACTGCGTTAGCGTTCTGCGTTGCAATAGTTCCCAGCCCAAGATTCGTGCGTGCGCCGGATGCGTTGTCCGAACCAGTACCACCGTTGGCCAGCGGCAGTGTTCCTGTAACTTCAGTAGCCAGAGAAACTTGACCAGTGGAGAGCACGCCAGAGGTATTGTTCTTTACAACGCCTGCTGTGATGAATGCTGATACCGTAGGCGCTACCGTAAATGTTGCTGCGCCCGTTACACCGAGTGTGCCGCCGATAAAGGTGTTACCCGTCAACGTTGATGCTCCGCTAACGCTGAGACCACCAAGAATCGACACGTTGTTGATCGCAGTCACGTTACCAATGAGTGATGATGTACCCGTAACCGACAGGTTACCACCTACCGTAGTATTCTCGCTCGTGAAAAGGCTTCCATTTGTTGTTACCGAGTTACCACTACCAGGGTTCAGAGCGATGTTACCTGCATAACTCAGTGCACCCGAGCCGTTGTCCGAGAGGCTGGCATTCGTGATCGTGCCAGATGAATTCCACATGGCTAGACTTCCGTTTGTGCCGGTACCCGTTACGATGTTGTTGATCGTCTTTGTTTGAAGTGCACCTGCGTTGCTCATCACAAATGTGGTGCCTGCGCCTGTCGGCAGATTCGGTGCTGTGACTGTTGCTGCGTTGATCGTGACGGCATCGCCAGATGCACCACCAAGTGTTGTACTTCCTACAACATTTAGGGTCTGGTCTACTGTTACGTTTCGATAGAAGCGTGCGTTGTAGCTGTCCGTAGCATCAATCTCAAAGTAAACGTCGTTGGCATCAGCGACAAATACGCTACTCGCCGCGACCAAATCGCCAGTGAGTGATGATGTACCCGTAACCGACAGGTTACCACCTACCGTAGTATTCTCGCTCGCGAAAAGGCTTCCATTTGTTGTTACCGAGTTACCACTACCAGGGTTCAGAGCGATGTTACCTGCATAACTCAGTGCACCCGAGCCGTTGTCCGAGAGGCTGGCATTCGTGATCGTGCCAGATGAATTCCACATGGCTAGACTTCCGTTTGTGCCGGTACCCGTTACGATGTTGTTGATCGTCTTTGTTTGAAGTGCACCTGCATTGCTCATCACAAATGTGGTGCCTGTGCCTGTCGGCAGATTCGGTGCTGTGACTGTTGCTGCGTTGATCGTCACGGCATCGCCAGATGCATCACCAAGCGTCGTGTTTGCGTTAAGAGCTGTGTTGCCGCTTACACCGAGCGTTCCGCCGACTGATGTATTGCCAGATAGTGTTGATGCACCCGAAACTGACAACGATGATCCAAGGTTGGTTGCACCCGATACCGTGAGTGTGTTGCTCAGAGTTGTTGCACCTGTTACGCCAAGAGTTCCGCCGACAGATGTGTTACCGGAAAGTGTCGATGCACCCGAAACCGACAACGATGACCCAAGGTCTGTTGCGCCGGATACGGTGAGTGTGTTGCTCAGTGTTGTTGCACCTGTTACGCCAAGAGTTCCGCCAACAGATGTGTTGCCGGAAAGTGTCGATGCACCCGAAACCGACAACGATGACCCAAGGTTTGTTGCACCCGATACGGTGAGTGTGTTGCTCAGTGTTGTTGCACCTGTTACGCCAAGAGTTCCGCCAACAGATGTGTTGCCGGAAAGTGTCGATGCACCCGAAACTGACAACGATGACCCAAGGTTTGTTGCACCCGATACGGTGAGTGTGCTTCCCAGTGTTGTTGCACCTGTTACGCCAAGAGTTCCGCCAACAGATGTGTTGCCGGAAAGTGTTGATGCACCCGATACGGTGAGTGTGCTACCCAGTGTTGTTGCACCTGTTACGCCAAGCGTTCCACCAACAGATGTGTTACCTGACAGAGTCGATGCACCTGCTACAGAAAGGTTCCCATCATGAGATACTGTGTTTCCTGCGCCCGTATTGATGGCCACATTGCCAGTGTATGAAAGTACACCAGAACCATTGTCACTCAAACTCGCGGATGTGAGCGTGCCAGTTCCGTTCCACATGGCTAGCCTACCAGCTGTTCCTGTACCGGTGACTATGTCGTTGATTGTCTTTGTTTGAATAGCCCCGACATTGCTCGTGAGGAACGTTGTTCCTGTGCCGGTGGGAAGGTTCGGCATCGACACCGTTGCAGCATTGACAGTCACAACGTCGCCCGATGCATCACCGAGTGTCGTATTTCCATTGATCGTGGCATTTCCGTTTGCAGTGATCGTTCCAGCTGAGGTAGCCAGGAAATTCGCATTCGGGAGCCACGCAGAGGTAGCAGCATTCCAACGCACCGTTTGATCGTCCGCTGTTCCGGGCGTGAGACCTGTGGTAGAGATCGTGAGATTAGGACTGTTATACGTAAGCGTGATACCGTTTCCAGCAACGATGCTGCCAACAGCTGGCGACGTTGCAAGCCCCGTACCGATCACAAACGAGCCAGCAGCCATTGGAGCGATCTTTGCAGAGGTTACAGCACCAGTTGCAATCGATGGATTGGGGTATGAACCCGTAAGATCTCCGCCAGCAGGACCTGATGGTGGAAGTGTTGTTGGGATTGTACCAGGAGCAATGTCCTGGAGCGTGATCGTGTAGTCTTGAATCTTCTGCGAGTTGATCGCGTTGTCTGCGATCTTGATGTTTGTTACCGACAAATCAGCAAGCTTTGGCGTCGTAACGTTACCATCAAGAATCTTGGCAGTTATGATTGCATTTGCCTTGATCGTTGGATTAGGGTACGTACCCTGAAGGTCTCCACCAGCTCCAACGATGTATGGGAAGTTTGTAATTGGCTGCACCGAAATCGTGGCAATGCGACCTTTGCTGTCAACAGTGATCCGAGGAATGTTCAGCTCATCACCATAGGTTCCCGCTGTTACACCCGTAGATGACAGCTTGTTTGTGGTGATGGCACCATCGGCCACTTTCGGTGTCGAAACAGCGTCGTCAGCCAGCTTAAACGTTGTTACAGAATTGTCGCCCAACTTGTTTGTCGTTACCGCGCCATCGAGGATCTTTGGCGTGCTTACTGCACCAAGAGCAATCGACGGATTCGGATAGCTTCCTGCAAGGTCTCCACCGGCAGGACCATTTGGAGGCAATGTTGTTGGGATAACACCCGTCGCGATCTTTGATGCAGTTACTGCTCCGTTAGCGATCGTGGCGTTCGTTACTGCGCCTACACCAAGCTTCGTCGAGATCACAGCACCATTTGCGAGCTTATCCGATGTAATTGCGCCGTCACGCACGTCGATAAGTGCATTTGGACCCGACGGATTTGTGACGTCGATTGTTGACTGAGGACTTGTAAGACTTACAATTCCTTGAACATTGATCGTTGACTCGATCGAGATCGTATCGCCATTACGGGTAACCGTGATTCCACTCTTGCCTTGAATCACGAGATCTCCCTGACCACCGTTGAGGCTGCGCACAAATCCGGTTGCACCGGAGTCGAGGCTCGCTGCGGACTTTGCACGATCTGCGTAGATCGCATATGGCACCATGGCAAGCTGCGTCCGAGGGAACGGTGGCTGTCCGGTGATCGCCATCTCAAGATAGAGTTGCTTTGAAAAATCTACCGTGGCAAGCGGCACAACCGCTCCAAGGTATACATTGAACAGTCCCTTCGCAATCGCCGTTGTCTGCGTCTCTTCCCAGACAAGGTTGCCAGCCGTTGCATCGTCGTACATACGCAGAACAAGGCTGTACTGGCCATCAGCCAGCGGGTTGCCATTCGGCAACGCAAGATATCCTTGGTAGGATATCTGACGCTGCAGCTGTGCCTTCGAGGCAATTGGACTGGCGATCAGACTCAACAGGAATAGACCTGCTGCGAAGATTCGTAGGAACTGTGTCATAACTGTACTCACTGTAAACTGTTTTACATTATTGATGTGTGGGGAAACCGCGTGGTCTTAATGAACGATCCGTACACGCACAGACGCACTGTACGGCCGTCCGGCAGCCGTTCGTCCTTCAACAACACACAAATACGCGCCAGCTGCTAACTGGGCGCCGGTATCATCCACTGCAGACAAGGCAATAGATTGGTCTCCTGCAATCGACATAACCGTTGTGATGGTCTTTACTTGGGTTCCTATGAGATCGAACACGCGAACGGAGATATCGCCATCGAGTACCTCGCTGAACGTGATGCGGGAACTATAGCTCATTGGATTGGGGAATACCTGCAGCCCATTCGAAAGGGGCTCGTCTTGTTCATCTACACCAACGGTAGGCTGAGAAGAGGGCGTCCAGAATCCCTCCCAACGTGCTGAAACTTCAGAACGTTGTGCAGCTGATATTACTGCCTGACCAATCGTAGAGCTCAACGATGCTCCATTGCCACTGTTGGACACGGCAATATTGCCGCCCGATGCAATGACCGATGAAACGAGCTTTGCCTGACCACTTCCAGATACTGGTAGCAGTACAAAGGCACTGACTGCCATGAACACGATTGTAATAATTCTCATCAAGGAATCCATAGTTGCTGCAGATAAAGTCGGGACATTCCCACACATTCTAAAACTACAACAATTGCGGTAGCCAGCCAAAGACAATTGTGTAAAGTTTTGGTCGTACTTGTGGATTACTTGTTTAAACAACCACTGATTCGTACGCAATATACGTATTAATGCGTACAAGTCAAGTGAATTCTAATGCCCTACGCATCCATGCAGCAAATATCAGGCCAAAAAAAGGAAAAGGCGAGCCATTGGCTCGCCTTAATGTGAGACGCTATTCTAGCTGTTCCTTGTCGTCCCCCCAGTACCCTTGCGTACCCTGCGAGTACCCGGGCGTACCCCATGTACCCGGGCGAGCCACCGGCTCGCCCCTACGTCAGTACCCCAAATAAATGAACATATTCACGTTCAAACTCTTCTGCCTGCTATGCGCTACGTCCATCGAGCTTGGAAGGAATCTTAAGCGGGTACTGCGTCGCGCTATCCTAACGCTCAAAAAACAAAATGTCTAACTGTCCCTCTTGTCCCTCCCGTCCCTCTTGTCCCTATCGGTATGACACCGGATCCATCTCCCCCGCCTCTTCAAATCCCTTAAGGCGCAGCGCGCAGGAATCGCATACACCACAGGCGAGGTCTTCGTTGGAGTAGCACGACCAAGAAAGATGTAAAGGGGCTTGCAGGTCAAGTCCACCGCGGACGATTTGTCCCTTGCTCAAATCAATGAGTGGAGTTTCAATGGCGATGTTTGTGCCAGGCTTTGTGCCAGTACGAATCACTTCTTCGAATGCGCGGAAGAAGACGTCGCGGCAATCAGGATAGCCCGAGGAATCTTCTTCGACGGCACCAATGTAAAGATGGTTAGCTTCTACAACTTCGGCCCAACTTGTTGCAATGGCTAGAATATTGGCATTGCGAAATGGAACGTAGGTGTTGGGAATAGCGGCACTCGGCACTCGGCACTCAGCACTCGGTACTAGCATCGTACGGTCTGTTAGACTGCTGCCACCTATTGCGGCTAGATGCGAAATGTCTACGACAAGGCGATGCTCGATGCTGTAATAATCACAGATGTCGTTGAAAGCTTTGAGCTCGCGCTCTTGTGTGCGCTGACCGTAGTTCACATGCAAAGCATATACGTGATGTCCGGCATTGATGGCATGCGCAGTTGTTACACAGCTATCCATGCCCCCTGACAACAATACTATGGCCTTGCTCATAAGGCTTACTTCTTGGCTGCTTTTGCTGAACGGATCTTCTTGAGCAGCTCTTCTGTTTCCGATATATCTGCTTTGGCTTCTTTGCCCATTTCGATTGCACGCAAAGCTTGCTGCTCTGCTACGTCGTACTGACCCGTCTTGTAGAGCAGCGCAGCATAGGTGTCTACAAAAGCCCATTGGCTTGCTTCAAGGTTTTTTGTCATGCGCTTCATCGCATCGGCTGCCTTCACAAGCGACGGATTGTCTTCGCACTTCTCGAACATGTTCCATGCAAACTCGTTGATGCCTGCTGTCGAGGCATCAGCTGTTTGCGACATGTTGTCGAGTGCTTCTCCAAGCTGTTTCCAATCGCCTGTGCGATTGTAGTACATGGCCTGCAAACGCTCACGCATAGATTTGGCCTGTTCTGGAACAGTCTTTGTAAAAAGTTCAGAGGCCTTGGCCAAGAGCGATTGATCTTTCTTGTCGACGGCACTGTTGAATATCGTTTGTGCCTGCTTTTGCACGATCTGATCAAACTCTTCTCCATAGAGTTCGCGATACTGTTGCTCATGCTCCATGATCCATGCTAACTGTGCTTCAGAAAGCTGATAACGCGTGATGACACACCATGCTACTTCGCTGTATTTGTCCTGTTGTTCGTCAAACCACGACTGTACAGTTTTCGCATCGGCAATCTTTTTATTCTTGCCCTTGAGGAACGCTCCACGATGCCAGTCGGGATAGTTGAGCTTGAGCTGCGCACTAATGCCCGTTGCAGTCTGCGACTTTGCCGGATCAGTCATCATCTCAAGTGTCTTGAGCCATTCCTTTGGCTCTTGATAGCCCATCACAGTGTATGTGGGCGTACCATCTGCAGCAAAAACCTTGAATGTTGGATATACACTGATGCGGTACTTCATCGCAACATCAATGCCTTGTCCCGTTTCCATTTCCATCTTCACGTTCACAAAGTAGGCGTTCATGAAGGCCGCAACCTTTTCATCTGAGAAGGTTTCTTTGTCCATCACTTTGCACCAGCCGCACCAGTCGGTGTAGGCATCGAGAAAGATGGGCTTGTTGGCTTGTTTGGCAAGCGCAAGCGCTTCGTTCCACGAGGTGATAGTCGTGAACTTTACGCCATCGGCATAAACAACAACAGCACTCAAAAAGAGTGCTGTTAGAAATGTTGCGAGTCGGGCTTGCTTCATGATCATTCTTCCATCACTTCTTTTTCTTTTGCACCAAGGATTGTGTCGAGATCCTTGACGTACTTATCTGTGTGCTTCTGGATGTCGTCTTCGCCACGCTTACGGTCGTCTTCGCTAAAGTGCTCCGTCTTTTCTGCCTTCTTTAGGTCGTCGTTAGCATCACGACGCACATTGCGCACGGCAAGCTTGCCGTCTTCGACGATCTTCTTGCATTGCTTGACGATGTCTTTACGACGCTCCTCGGTAAGGGGCGGAACAGATATGCGAATGATCTGTCCATCGTTCTGTGGCGTAACGCCAAGATTTGCTGCAAGGATGGCCTTTTCCGTCGGACCCAGCACGGTGCGATCCCACGGCTGAATAACGATCGTGCGCGCATCAGGCACGGAAATACTCCCGACCTGTCCGATCGGTGTTGGCTCTCCGTAATACTCTACCTTGACCGAATCAAGCATCGAAGCCGATGCACGGCCGGTGCGGACTTTTGCGAGCTGATTTTGCACGTGATCAAATGCTTTGGCCATTGCATGTGATGCTTCGTCGACGATTTCTTTGACTGGCATGTTAGATGTCCTTTACAATTGTGGCAACTGGTTCGCCAAGCATCAGCCTGCGAAGGTTGCCACGTTCATTCATGTTAAAGACCAGTATTGGCTTGTTGTTTTCAGAGGCCATAGTAATGGCCGTCATATCCATCACACGAAGGTTGCGCTCGAGTGTTTCTTTGTACGAGATCGAATCGAAACGCTTTGCATCGGTATGTTTTTCGGGGTCTTTGTCGTACACACCATCTACACGCGTACCCTTGATCACGACATCAGCTTCGATTTCAACGGCACGAAGCACCGCCGCTGTGTCGGTTGTGAAGTACGGGTTACCTGTGCCTGCCCCAAAAACGACAACGCGCCCCTTTTCCAAGTGGCGCATTGCACGACGTCGAATAAAACCTTCGGCGATCTGTTCCATGCGAATTGCACTGAGCAATCGCGTTGGCACACCGAGTGATTCAAGAGCATTTTGAAACGCGAGACAGTTGATCACTGTGGCAAGCATGCCCATGTGATCTCCGGAGACCTTATCGATCCCCATTTCTTCTGCCTGCATGCCGCGATAAATGTTGCCGCCACCAAAGACAATGCCGATCTCGATACCGAGATCGTAGGCTTCTTTGACATCTTGTGCAAACGACCGAAGTGCAGCAGCGTCGATACCGTAATGCTGCTGTCCCATCAGCGATTCCCCGCTGAGTTTGAGTAGGATTCGCTTGTAGACTAGTGTCATGTCCACCCCTCGATGGTTGGAAGGAGATTAGATCTTGTCGCCCAGGTTGTAACGTACGAAGGACAGAACCTTCACGTCGCCCCCTGCAATCTTACCAATCTCTGCAACAACATCAGATACCTTCTTGCTGGGCTCCTTCACGAAGACCTGCTCGATGAGCACGTTTTCTTCGTAGAACTTACCAAGCTTACCCTGAGCGATGCGCTCTGCGATGTCTTCCTTCTTGCCTTCTGCGATGGCTGCCTGCTTGTAGATCTCGAGCTCCTTTGCAAGCGTATCGTTGTCTACCTGTGAACGGTCTACAAACGATGGCTGCATGGCTGCGATCTGCATTGCAACATCACGAAGAAGGGGCTTGGTAGCATCGTTAACTACTGCGCCTTCAACTTCCAGCAACACGGCCAGACGTGAACCAGCGTGAATGTAGTCTGCAATTGCTCCGTCTGTGTGAATGCGCTTGTAACGGCGCAGACCAATCTTCTCGCTGAACTTGGCAAGGATCTCATCACGCAGGTTCGCAAGTGTCTTATCGCCAGTTGCCTCTGACCACAGCGCATCTTCCGATGCGATGTCTTTTGCCAGAATAGTATCACAGATCGCATTGGCAAACGCGACAAATTCTTCGTTGCGGGCAACAAAGTCTGTTTCGCAGTTTACTTCAACGATAGCGGCTGTTGAGCCATCAGCTGATGTCTTTGCAAGTACAATGCCTTCGTTAGCATCACGGTCTGCACGCTTGGCAACCGATGCTGCTCCGCGCTTACGAAGCCATTCAATGGCTGCCGCCATGTCTCCACCAGCCTCTTCAAGAGCCTTTTTGCAATCGGCCATGCCGGCACCGGTCTTCTCGCGCAGTTCTTTAACGGTTTGTGGACTGATCATGATCGTATTTCCGTTTGAGTTCTTTGATGGTTATTAGTCTTGACCTTCGCCCTTGCCACCGGTCTTGCGGGTGCGGAGCTGACGGCGGACCTTTGTATTGTCGCCTTCTATTTCCTTGGCAACGGCTTCGCCTGCTGCCGCAAGATCTGCTGCCTTTGCACGTGCGATATCACGCCCTTCTGCAATGGCTCCTGAGAGCAAGCCAAGGATAAGCTCAATGGCCTTGCTCGAATCGTCATTGGCCGGGATTGGGAAGTCTACCTGCGAAGGATCCGAGTTCGTATCCACGATACCAATAACTGGGATGCCAAGTGTCTTAGCTTCCTTAATTGCGAGGTGCTCTTTCTTGATATCAACGATTACGAGCATACCAGGAATGCGTGTCATATCCTCGATACCACCAAACACCTTGCGCAGACGGTCGCGCTCGCGACCAAGCATGAGGCGCTCTTTCTTCGTGATCTTCTCAAATGTGCCGTCGCTCTCCATCTTATCAATAGCACCAAGACGCTTGATAGACTTGCGGATCGTTGTGAAGTTGGTAAGCATACCACCAAGCCAACGCTCTGAAACATAGTTCGAGCCCGACTTCTTAGCTTCTGCCTCAACTACTGGCTTTGCCTGGTTCTTTGTGCCAACAAACAACACACCACGTCCCTGAGAAGAAATCTCGTGGGCCGCATCGCGTGCAATGTCGATCAGCATTTGTGTTTTGCGCAGGTCGATGATGTGGATCCCGTTGCGCTCCATGAAGATGAAGCTGCGCATGGCTGGGTTCCAACGGCGCGTCAAATGTCCGAAATGTGCTCCGGACTCGAGCAGGGCTTCTAAGCTTACTGCTGGCATGGTCTACCTCAGGTTGTAAATGGATGAAACCTTTGCGTGGTTCGAACCACCGGACCAAACAAACGCTTGGCTCCACCGGTGGAATTCCCACACATGTGTTGTTTGTATTTCGAGTATTAACGCTTCGAGAACTGGAAACGCTTACGTGCCTTCTTCTGACCGTACTTCTTACGCTCCACCATACGTGGGTCGCGTGTAAGTACGCCCGTTGGACGCAGCATTGCGCGCAATTCTTCGTTGTATTCAACAAGTGCACGAGCAACACCAAGACGAACTGCCCCAGCTTGACCGCTCTTGCCGCCACCACGCACGTTTACGAATAAGTCGAATTGACCATTCGTCTTCGTGAGTTCAAGCGGAAGGATCGCGTCACGACGATAGTTATCTACCGTGAAGTACTCTTCAATCGGGAGACGATTAACGACTACGTGCCCCGTGCCGCTCGTGAGGCGAACTTGTGCTACAGATGTTTTACGACGACCAGTACCTTGATACGTTTTCATTGTTATCTCCGTTATGCCTTCGTTCCAACGTGACGATAAGGCAGTGCATATGGCTTTGGCTGCTGCGCTGTATGTGGGTGCTCAGTACCTGCATATACCTTTAGCTTCTTAACCATTTGGCGTCCAAGCGTGTTCTTTGGAAGCATACCCTTTACGGCCAGCTCCACAACCTCTTCAGGCTTGGTCTGCATCAGCTTCGAGAACGAACGCATACGACCACCACCTGGATAACCAGTGTTGTGGAAGTATTCCTTCTGTTCTGCGCGCTTGCCTTCCATGACAACCTTGTCTGCGTTGATAACAACGACAAAGTCCCCACAGTCTACGTGCGGTGTGAATAATGGCTTGTGCTTGCCGCGCAAAAGCGTTGCCAGCTGTGTTGCCAAACGACCAACAGTCAATCCGTCGGCGTCAACTACCCACCAATCACGCTTTACATCTTGATCGCGAACAGACGCTGTTATGTTTCCGTGCTGATTCATGATTCCTTCCCCGTATGGGGCTCCTAACTCACATTGGGTTTTCCAGAGCTTGCAAACATAAGGGTCAGAGGGTATTAATCCCAAACGATGGTTGCAAAAGAAACAGCACTTTGTGTCTCTTCTTCGTTCCAGAGGTCGTAGGCGATGGTGCGCCCCTTGCCAACTCCGTGGATCGCATGGGCAAGCACTGTTGGTGCGTACCCGCAGACGCGATAGCGATTGTTATGCTGTGAAATGATGGTTCTGTACTGACTAAGGTTTCTGTCTTCCAAAGCTTTAATCAATTGCTGATCCGCATCGCGAACCTCGCCCTCAAGCATCTGCGCAGGTACGTCGTCTCCAAACTTTCGCCCCACATGCGCAAGATCCCCGCTGATCAGCCACAATGTCTTGCGTCCGGTTGATGCAACAAATTCACGGAGCTTGCTGGCTGTTGTTTCCACGTTGTTCGCATCAAAAATGGAGTGCGTCACGAGCACCGGCAGAATCTCAAACGTTCTTCCCTGCCAAAGGTGCTGCAGCAGCACAACATGCAGTTCTAGTGAGTGCTCGGGCTTGTGGGCTATGTCTGCAAGGGGCTCGTAAAGCGGGTGATCAATCACCGGCACAAGGCCAAGCGGAGTTTCGAATGGTTTGTTTGTTACAACGATGGGGTCTCCATCCCAGTAATGCGAGGTGCCTATCATCACAACCAAGTCTGCGTCAACCAACCGTAATTCGTGAAAGGCGGCCCCGTATACATGCGGCGCTACACGAAAATCGATGTGCGGCAATAGTGCCATCCTGACAGCAGAAGGCCTGTGCGTGGGTTGTAGGGGGCTTCCCGACTCCATATTTGCGAGAAAAGCGCGCAGTACTTCGGGGTCTTCGGGATAGGTGTTGCCTGCGCATACCGGCGGACGCGTCGGCATCTGCGTCCACGAGGCAATTGTTTCGCTGCGCCTGCGCTCGCTGTGAGCGCCCTCGAAATAACCAATCTCTTCAAGCTGCACGATAAACGCGCGGATCTGCATGATCTCGGGCCCATCAACATCAACACCAGCCGATGCGGCAAGGTCTGATATCGTAGTCTCACCATCGCAAAAGCTTAGGATGTCTACCATGTCTGCATGCAGCATGATTGGACCTTCCGCAATACCAAATGGGTCGTGCAACACGAGGTATTGCTCCGCCCCCTCCTGATACGTGGAGATCTGCACGTCTACTCGAAATGCTGGGAGCGTCATTACCCTAGCGTACGCTGAAGTTTGCGCACTACCCATACACCTGCTACTGCACTACCGGCAAAGAGCACCGATGCTACCAGATATAGCAGCTCTCCTGTAAGAACTGCCGCACCAATCGTAAGGACAATGCAGATGCTCGAGCTAATAAGAATGATCGTCAGCGCAGAGCTGAGCGACTTTTGTGTTTTGTTGTTACTCATCGTGTTGTTCTGATATTAAAATTCTCTCTGTAAGACTTTACGTAGTCTATGTAATTCTGAGCCCCCTGCTCAAGCTTTGCGCATTCCTCTTGCGTTAACTCACGGATAACTTTCGCCGGCACACCAGCAACCAGTGTACGCGGTGGAACCACAAAGTTCTCACGCACAACTGCACCCGCTGCTACAATGCTGTACGCACTAACAACAGCACCATTTAAAACAGTTGCATTCATACCAATCTGAGCGAAATCTTCTAGAACGCATCCATGCAGAACAGCGCTGTGTCCAACCGTAACGCCATTGCCAATTGTAAGCGAATGTGTGTTGCATTGCACATGCAGCATCGCGAGATCCTGAATATTCGTGCGCTCTCCGATGCGTATCTCGTGCACGTCTCCGCGGATCACAACGTTAAACCACACCGAACTGTCGCGTCCGATGTGTACGTCTCCTACAATGATCGAGCCCTGCCCAACGAAAACCGTGGGGTCGAGGGTGGGTGTGATGTTGGCGTAGGGGAGGAGGTGCATGGTAATTGCTAACGACTAATTACTAATGACTAATTACTAATGACAGTGTCTTTCCCGCGGAAGCGGGAATCCATGTATTCCTGGGCACCCGCTTGCGCGAGTGCGACGTTTGCGTCAACCACGGCGTCCGAATTCGGCTGTTGGTCCATCGTGTTTCCATTGTTCAATGTTGGACATGAGATATCCACGTGCTGCATCAACCTCATTGGGAATGATGCCATCGAGGATTGCTTCCTCGATCATCCACTTTATATAACCAAGTGTGCGGCATGGCCCCAGCCCACTAAGCTCCATAAGCTCTTCGCCACGAATGGGGCTTTGAAATGCCCGCAGTTGATCTCGTTCACGTACGTCAAGTAGTTTAGATTCTACGATGTCGTAGTTACGCAAGTACTTGGCTGCCCGTGATGGATTGCGCGTTGTAATGTCTGCCCGACACAGCATAAACAAGTCGTTGATGGCATCGCCAGCCTGCACGGCCAGACGTCGAATGGCAGAGTCAGAAACACCTTCGTCTACCAGCATCATAGGACGCTGGTGCAGTCGCACAAGGGACTGGACGTACGGCAGATGCTGCAGCGGCAACCTCATTCTCCGAAAGATCTTCTCCTGCCAACGCGCGCCAACTTCTTCGTGTCCGTGAAATGTCCACCCAGTGCCGTCGATAAACTTCTTTGTTCTGGACTTCGCCACATCGTGCATCAGCGTTGCAAAACGTAGCCAGACGTTATCGGACATCTTGGATAGATTGTCAACTACCTGCAGTGTATGCAGAAAGACGTCCTTATGCTGAAACTCACGCGAGCCAAGGGATACGATCTCTACACCTGCAAGGTTATGTACCTCGGGGAACACGTGCTTCATAAGCCCCGTGTCGTAGAGAATCTTGAGGCCGATGCTTGGCTTTGGCGCAGCAAGAATCTTCAAAAACTCGTCTGTGATGCGCTCTTGCGAAATGATGCCGATGCGATCTGCCATCGACGACATCGCATCGAGGACTGATTGCTCCACATCGAACCCAAGCTGTGCCGCAAAGCGCGCTGCACGCATCATACGCAAGGGGTCGTCGCTCATCGTGATAACGGGGTCAAGGGGCGTTTTGAGAATCTTCCGAGGTATATCTTCAATGCCACCAAAAAGATCAATCACCGTGCCTAGATCGTTGGCCGCGAGGTTGGCAGCTAGCGCGTTCACGGTGAAGTCGCGCCTACGCAGATCGTCTTCGAGCGTTCCCGCGACAACGATCGGCTTGCGTGAGTCTTGGTGGTATTCTTCGCGGCGTGTTCCTACGAACTCAACGTGGTACTCGCCGATAGGTACCATTGCCGTGCGGAAGTTTGCGAACTCAACCGTCTTCGAGCGAAACACATCTGCAACAACGCGTGCAAATTCCAGGGGGTCTGCCTCTACAGTGATGTCGATATCCGTTCGCGCTCTGCCCATGATTGCATCGCGTACATAGCCCCCTACCACATAGGCATGAACTCCATGCTCATGTGCGAGCGCGGCAATACGCAACAGCACCGGATCGGTGATATCGATCACGGTGTTGGAAGTGGTTGACACAACAATTCCGACGGACAGTGTTTAGGCTGTGTATGAGGCAACTTCTTTGAGTGCGCGCACGCCAGAGCTTCCTTTGTCGCGACGTTCCATGGCTACCAGAGCCGATGCGTAGATCTCCTTCCATGTGAGACCAAACTTGACCATCAGTTCTTCCGGATCGCCAGATCCACCAAAGGAATCCTTCACGCCAACAAACTCGATAGGCACAGGAGCATTCTTTGCTGTACACTCGGCAACAGCGCCTCCTAAGCCACCATGGACCTGGTGCTCTTCGGCCGTTACGATACAACCGCACTCGCGCGCAGCTGCTGTTACGGTAGCAAAGTCGAATGGCTTCACGGTATGAACATTCACAACACGCGCCGTGATGCCCTTCTTTGCAAGCTCTTTGGCTGCGAGAATGCTCTCCCATACCATCGCGCCGTTAGCAATAATGGCAACGTCTGATCCATCCATCACAACATTGGCCTTGCCAAGTTCGAATGGTGTATCAGGAGTTGTAAACATCGGTACTGGTGAACGACCAAATCGAATGTATGCCGGACCAACCATTTCGCCCATGGCGATTGTTGCCTTCTTTGCTTCTTCGTAGTCGGCAGGTACGACCATTGTCATGTGCGGAAGCGTGCGCAAGAACGCAACTTCTTCCAGCACCTGGTGCGTGGCGCCATCGGGACCAACACTGATGCCTGCGTGGCCTCCGCCGATCTTCACGTTTGCCTCGTTGTAGCATACAGAAATGCGCAACTGATCTGCATTACGCAGAGCGCAAAATGCACCGTACGATGCGAAGAACGGAATCTTACCACTCAAGGCAAGGCCAACAGCGATTGTTGTGGCGTTTTGCTCTGCGATACCAATCGAGAAGAAGCGGTCTGGGAATTTCTCTTTGAAGAGCGACGTCATAACAGAGCCGGTGATATCACCGCCGAGTACAACCACGTTGCTGTGACGTTCTCCAAGCTCTACGAGCCCGTCTCCAAATCCAAATCGTGTGGGTTTTGATCCTAGCAATTCCATGTCGTTTCCAGTGAATTCAATGTAAAGTGGGACAGCGCCTTATGGCATCTGCGCAAGTTCTTCCAGAGCCGCAATCGCCTGGTCCTTTGTAGGGGGCTTACCATGCCACTCAAACTTGTCGTTCATGAACGAAACGCCATGCCCCATATATGTCTTCGCGATGATGGCTGTTGGCTTGCCCGTCTTGTTCTTCTGGTTCTCGATGAAGCGGTCGAACCCTCGCATCAGGTCCGCTGGGTCGTGACCGTTTACGGTAATCGTGTCGAAGCCGAACGACTCGCACTTGGCGTCGATCGGGTATACATTCATTACGTCCGGTAAGCGACCGTCGATCTGACAGTCATTGTTATCAATAATCCAGCAGAAATTGTCAAGATGGAAGTGCGCCGCAGACATTGCAGCTTCCCAGATCGATCCTTCCTGAAGTTCGCCATCGCCTGTGAGTGAGAACACGCGCTTGTCTGACTTATCTACGAGCCTGTCGCTCATAGCCATGCCGACAGCGATAGAAAATCCTTGGCCCAGAGAACCTGAAGACGTTTCTATACCCGGCAGGTGCATGTCGCGTCCGGGGTGACCCTGCAAGCGTGTGTTGTATTGACGCAACGTTGCCTGCTCGTCTTTCGGGTAGCAGCCCGCATTGGCAAGCGCGGCATACAAAACAGGTGCCATGTGGCCGGCCGAAAGAACAAAACGATCACGAGATGGATCGTTCATGTCTGCCGGATTGTACCGCATATAGCCGCCGAAATACAGCGTGGCAAAGATGTCGGCCGAGCCAAGGGGTCCGCCACTGTGCCCCGAGCCTGCCCGCACGAGCATGCGGATAATGTCGCGGCGGATCTCATTGCCAACGGCCTTGAGGTCATCTGCCGACTGACGCTTGTTCGGGAACGTCGTGGTGTTAAAATCGAGCGATGCATTTACTTCTGCTGTCATGATTTGCACTTTACGAGTCGTAAGAAAATCAGCTCCAAACTTACGGAGAAAGAGGGTATCGTATTGATTTTGTTCGTTAGTTCGGGGATGTCCTACATGATCGTAGCACTATGTGCATTGCTCGCTGTTGTCACGGCAACTGCGATGCATGCCCAGGCCCCCTCCAGCTACGGCACCGAGTTCTTGGTTGCCATAGCTCCAAACGATAACCAGTCGGCACCAACACAAGCGCTGCACATCCTGATCGCGTCTCCGTTTGATACGGAAGTAACCGTCTACGATTATGACAGAGCTGCAATAAAGAAGCGGTCGGTAAAGGCAAATGTGCCGGTTGTTCTGCGCGACGACAATGGCGGCACGTCGTGGGGCTCTGAGGTGTGGGAGCCTGAGTTCGGCATGCCAAAGGCCATTCGTATCACGTCCGAAAAACCCGTTGCCGTGTGGGTGCTCAACTCGAAAGTGGTTTCGAGTGATGGGTATCTGGCTCGCCCCTTGTCAGCCTGGGGTCGTGAGTACAGGGTGATGTCGTATTACGACTTCAACGAAGCACGCCCTTGGGCAGGGGGCTTTTTCATTGTTGCACACGAGCAAACATCAGTTCAGATCAAGCTACAGGGGTCAGATGCTGGTGTGCGCACCAGCGGTGGAAAGAAGATTGGCGATGTTATCAACGTGCTTCTTCAAGAGGGCGAGGTGTACATGGTTGTGGGCGACGGCACAACGCGCGGCTCATTCGACCTCTCGGGAACCCACATAACTGCAGACAGGCCCATAGGTGTGATCGGGTTTCACCAGCGCACCACCGTGCCGAACCTACTTCTTGATGGTAACGGACGCAATCACCTTGTCGAGATGCTGCCACCGGTTTCGGAGTACGGCACATCGTTCACAACAGTCGAGTTTGCCCGAACGAGGAGCAATGGTATTGGCAGAGGCGATGTGTTTCGCATCGTATCGTCTGAGGACGCAACTCGTTGGTCCTGCTCGTTTTACGACAAAACAACCGGCAATCTTTTAGGCAAGCAAGGGGGCATTCTACCCCGCGCCGGAGACGTGGCCGACATCTCTCAGACACAGCTTCCCACGGCGCTGGTGCAGGGCATGGCGTTCTGGGAGATGGACAAGCCATCAATGTTGATGCAATACTCGTGCTCTTCGTCGTTTGATGGAGATATCAATCTCGACCCTATGATGATTGCCATAGAACCTGATGATTCCTGGTCGAATTCGGCCGTGGCCATGGTTGCGCGGGCCGAGCAATTCACCAACCATCGCGTTTCGATGATGTTCAGAACAAACGTAAACGACTCACGATATGCCGAAAATCTGGCCTCGATCCGGTCAAATGGCGCAGGACTGTTCGTGAAGCACCTACGGGACAACGTGCACCTAGCCGAGATAACCATTGCGGCAGGACAGCCCGCACCAGAGTGGCAGGGTCAGTTCACAGTTACCGCCAACGACAACGTAACGATGAGCGGCGCAGTCTATGGGAATAGCTTTGTCGATGCCTATGGCTGGTCCATGGCAGGGGGCATTCCAGCCCCATCTACCAATGTTGGCGGCGATGCAGTGGCTCATGCAGACCTTGCCAATGTTTGGCTACGTGCCGATAAGTCTATACTCTGCATTGAGTTGCAAGAATCAATCACCATCACGAACATCCGCATCTGCACCCTTCTTGGCAAAACAATCTGCTACTCTCTAGCTCCAGGCACACAACGCGCCGAGATCCCAGTAGATTGCCCAACGGTAGTACCCCTCTTTGTTGCCATCGAACAAGGCTCAAGAAGCCAACACCAGACTATCCTTTCTGGCTATTAGCCCCTTACAAAAAACTCAAATTCTGGGTACCTTCTTAGCCAGATTTTGGTTATCATAGCAACCGTGGGCTAGGAATAGGCTTTTTGAAGTCTAATCCAATCTCATCATCACGCCGAATACAAAAGACACTTAATAGATGTTTGGAGGCTTCATGTACCAGCGATACGCATCGCAAATTGTTGTAATTGCTACGCTCATCCTCGTAGCAGTCAATTCTGCGTCTGCTCAAAAACGGAAGATCCCTTCTGTTGAACAGATGCTCAATACGGGCTCACAAGGCACGGAATTCTGGATTGCTATTCCGCCGAATGAGATCAATCCGTATCCTGTGGACGAGCTGGAGATATACGTTGCTTCGGCGTTTGACACAGATATCGAAGTTTACGATGCGGCTGGTGAAAAGCGGTATCGTCGCACAGTGAAGTCCTATGAAGTCCGCACGTTGTCGGACGATAAGGGCGAAACGAACTGGACATGGGAGCTCCGCGAGCCAGAGCAGGTAGTCAAGAAAGGTGTTCGCATCACAGCGAAAAAGCCCATCTCTGTCTATGTTCTGAATTCCAAGGCAGCTACATCTGATGGCTATATGGCTATCCCAGTTAACGGATGGGGAACCGAGTACATGTGTACTTCGTATTACGACATGCGTGAATACAAAAACTGGGCTGGCGGATTTGTAATCATTGCTCGCGAGCAATGCCAGGTGGATGTTCTCTTACGTGGCACAGGTGCTGGTTCTGCCACAACAGCACTTGGCAAGAAAATCGGCGAACGTTTTACACTCACCATGGATGAAGGTGATGTGTATATGATTCACGGCGATGGACAAACGCGCGGCGAGTTCGACCTTTCGGGCTCACTCGTGAAGTCTTCTGCACCTATCGGTTTTATCTCGTTCCACATGCGTACAACGATGCCAAACTTGTTGGTTAACGGTAACGGCAGAAATCACCTTGTTGAAATGACGCCTCCAATCACAACATGGGGTAGACGCTACGTTTCGGTAGAACTCCAGCGAGAAAACCGCAACAACCAAGGCAAGGGAGACGTCTTCCGTGTGTTTGCCAAAGAAGGCGGCACACAATGGAAATTGATCTATTACGATAAAGTTTCGAAGAAGATCCTTGGTCAAGGTGGTGGACTTCTCCAGAAGGACGGCGAGTTTACAGATATCGCTCAGACTGGTGCACCAACAACGATTACACACGGATACTCTGTGTGGACTGCGAACAAGCCAATCTTCGTGATGCAGTACTCGTGTTCACAGTCATGGGATGGTGACCCAATCCTTGACCCGTTCATGATCAACGTAACACCAGAAGAGCAGTTCCTTACGTCAACAATCTTCCAGTTCCCTACCGCGGCCAAATTCACGAAGCACCGTTTGAATCTTATCGTCAAAACCGACACTTCAGATCCGAACTATATCGACAATCTCAAGTCACTCGAAATCGACGACATTCCGGTTTGGAAGCACCCTCAGGCGCAATCACCAACGTTGCTCTTCACCAAGATGCCAAATGGTCTGCACTGGACTACTCTGGACTTTGGTAACGAACCAAAGGCTCACAAAATCAAGAGCAACGGTCTGGTAAGCTTTGGTGGTTACATCTACGGCTTCGGCTTCGTAGATGCGTACGGATGGCCAGCAGCTGCAGGATTTAAGCCGACTACTTCGGTAGATACACTGCCCCCTGTGATCAAGGGCGACTCTCTGTGCGGCGACTACACATTTACCGCAACAGAACTTCGCAACATCCCAGACCCACCTCTTCCTGTGCCAAAAGACACAGACCAAGTTGAAACCGGCATTGCTCTAATCGACACCCTCGAAGGGGCTAACAGCTACAACTACGAGCTCGAACTAATCACGGATCAAATCTTCCCGCAGAATCCAGCGTTTAAGAAGTTCGAGTATGCCTGGAAGGTTATCGACAAGAGCAAGGATGCCTACTGCGTGTATTTCGTAGCAGACTGGGCAGGCAATATCACACTTGATACATGCCGCTACTTCGCAGACAAGCTTGTCTTCACACCAGCACCTCTGAGCTTCGGCAAGATCAAGCTCGGGACGAATAAGACTGCTGTGCTAACGATTACCAATAATTCGGACGCTATTGTCAAGCTTACAGAGGCAAAGATTAAGGCTGGAACCTACTTTGCTATCACGATTGGCAATGTACCGCCTGTTGTTATGATCCCTGCAAAGGGCAAGCACGACATCACGATCCAATACAACGGAACACGTGAAACGTCGGATGTAACAAAGGATTGGGATAAAGACACAATCATCGTGAAGACCGAGTGCGGTGAGTTTAAACATCCACTCGGAGGCGTTGCTGCTATCCCACGCATCAAGGTCAAGGACTTCGACGCTCAAACGCGCTCACTCAACGAGAAGTATTGTGCTCCAATCTCGATCGAGAATCCAGGTTCGGACACATTGGTTGTAACGTCGCTGACGGGCTACCAAGGAACAAACTTCTCATTGTCTACACCATTCACACCAGCACTTCCGATCGTCGTTCTGCCAAGGCAGACGGTAGAGCTTAAGGATGTATGCTTCCAGAGTGCAACTATCACAGACGACAACATCAACGTAACTCTCACCAGCAATGGTGAAGGTCCAGACTCTGTTTCGAACTGGCGCGGCAACACACAAACGCCAGGTCCTGGAATTCTTGGATACGATTGGGGTGCGCGTCGCGTAAATACGCTTCATGCAGAATGGGCTCGTGTTTACAACACTGGCAATCAAAAGATTGTACTCAATGATGTAACATTTGCCGATGGCACGAAGTACTGGCCAGCCGGTTCTAACGACAACAACTTCGTCTTTAAGATCGGCAGCATCTTCAAGGGCGGCGTTCCTGTGCAGACAGCAGACCTTATTGGCGATACGGTTCGCGTAGAGGTGTTCTTCCGTCCAGCTACAGACAACCAACCATACTTGGTGGACATCAAGCCAGTGTGGGCAGACAAGCAAGAAGAACGCACAGCTAAGCTTGGTGGCGAAGGTATTCTGCCAAAGATCAATTCACAACCTGTGTCACTCACGTGTACAGAAACACCGGAATTCGTCGAGGCAACACGCGACATCACCATCACCAATGGTGGAACGATGCTGCTCACGGTATCTGGCATCCAGCTGCAAGCTCCGGTAACGGCTGGCTATCGCATCGTCAATGCACCAGCAACACCACTTACTGTTCCTGCTAATGGCGGCACGGCAGTTGTTACTTTAGGATATACGCGTCCGGCAGCCGAAACAAACGGCTCATCTGTAACCATCGAGTTTACGCATGATGCAACACCTGGAACAGGTAAGGATGCAACATCTCTCACACCAGTAGGACCACACGCGCAAGTATTGTCTGTTGGTCAGTGCGGAACACCTGATTTCGATGTAACGAATTGGAATGCTGGGCGTGCGCGCGTTGGTTGCGACCAGCCAGAGGGCACATTCGACATCAAGTATGTCGAATCCAACAACACGTCGGACCCAGTGGAGATCAACTCAATCACCAAGGCTGGTGCTGATCAAGCGAACTTTGACATCATTGGCTATCTCGATAATGGTGGCCAGCCAGTTGCACTCCCGCTCGTGATTGCAAAGGGTCAGACATTCCAGGCTAGAGTTCGCTTCAATCCTAACGCAGTGCGCGCATTTAGTGCCCAATTCACAATCTCTGGCTTTGTTCGTGGAAACTCAACACCACTGCAACCAAAGACGGTGAATGTTACGGGCGTTGGCTACACAATCCCTCTTACCTTCAACCTGACGAACGACATGAATGGTCAGAGCCGCGAGCCAGGGAAGAATGTAGCGTATACAGTTGATGGCCAATGTGCGGACTGGACTGGTGCGGACGTGAAGTCTCTTACCGCTACCGTGATCTACAACCCGAAGGCCATTGCATACAATGGTGGCTCTGTCCGCGTGGCAGCATCAATGGCCGGCTGGAACATTGCAGACCCAACAGTTGTGCTCGTTAGCGACACCGAGGCACGCATGACGTTCACAGCTACAGGAGCAACGAGAGTTGCTGGCAATGGTCCACTGTTCACCTTCGATGCCCAACTGCTTCTTGCAGAAGAGTTCAAGAGCGCGCAAAACCTTGAAGTGCTGTTCCCTGCGCTCCCATGCTTGATCCCAGCAACAACGGGTACTGGCACGGAAATCTTCAACTGCGCTATCACACGCCGTGTTGTAGATATTTCGACGGGACGGACTATCATTAAGCCGATCTCTCCGAACCCTGTTACAAACGGCTCGGCCCGTGTTGAATTCGGCGTAGGCATCGCTGCTCCAATCACGATCGACCTTGTCAATGCGCAGGGCTTGGTTGTTCGTACGTTCGTTAACAACACGATGGAGGTTGGCTCCTACGACATGACCTTCAGCACTGAAGGTCTCGCCCAGGGCGCGTACTTCCTGCGCATGCGTGGTGCTAACTACAACGGATCACAACGCGTGGTGATTGGTAACTAACGCCAGCGGACATTGATAATCTTCGCTACGGCAGCTCGTGAGGGCTGCCGTTGCTGTTTCTGGCATGGTTGTTGGTATATCTATTTTTAGTAAATTCACGCTTCGAAATGCTATTCAGCAACGTCCATATCGCCCAAGCATCCCGCCAACTGCTTCTTGTAGTTGTTGCAATGGCATGCTTGTCTGCCACTGCACTTGCAGACAATGCGAGAAAGCCGGCTGTTGCTGCTAAAAAGGTCTTTGTACCTTCAGCGCTTCCATCAGCCTCGGGAGCTGTCTCAGCGTCTGTCAAGGCAGTTGCTGGCAAAACCAAGGCACTTGCTAAGGCAAATCAGAAGGTTGCCTCTGGTACAGACACAACGGGTCGTGATAACAGGATCTTGTTTGCCCGCGCCTCTGGCGATGTGTTTACTACACGCATAGACTTGATGACAGATGAGCCCCTTATCGAAATTGGCGTCTATAACATGCTCGGCAGACGTGTCATGGACATCTACAAGGGTGCTTCTGGTCGTGGCATGCATGAGTTTACACAGAGTCTGTCAGAACTTCCAGATGGCATCTACATCTGTGTTCTGCAGGGCGACAATTTCCGGAAGGCTGAAAAGTTCTATTTCCGTCGATAATCACGCAGCATCGTAACATCAATGAGCCGCCTTGAGCGGCTCGTTTTTTTTCGAGGTCATCATGAAGTTTGCAACCAAGGCAATCCATATCGGGCAGGAACCCGAGAAACTCACAGGGGCTGTTACCGTTCCCCTCTTTCAAACCTCTACCTATGCTCAAATAGAGATCGGTAAGCACACGGGGTTTGAGTATGCCCGAACCCAGAATCCAACGCGTTTTGCGTGGGAAGAGAACCTTGCCGCTATGGAAGGGGGCATCGATGCTTTTGCTTTCGGCAGTGGTTTGGCGGCAATTGATGCGCTGATGCGCCTCTTGTCTTCGGGAGACCACGTGATCATGGCCGAGGATATGTACGGCGGAACATATCGTCTGGCCGAGCGCATCCTTACGCGCTTTGGCTTAACGTTCTCCTACGTAGATATGCGAGACGTGGCAAACATTGAGTCAGCCATCATGCCTAACACCCGCATGGTATACACAGAAACGCCTACCAATCCGATGATGACCATCACAGACCTTGCCGCTGTAGCACGTTTGGCCAAGGCTAACGGACTCTTGATGGTGGTTGACAACACATTTGCTACCCCATATCTGCAACGTCCACTTGAACATGGGGCTGATATCGTGGTACATTCTGCAACCAAGTACCTGGGCGGACACAGCGACCTCGTTAGCGGCATTGTTGCCACAAATCGCGAAGACATCGCAGAACAGCTTGGATTTATCCAGAACGCAGCTGGCGCTGTGCCGGGTCCGTTTGATACGTGGCTTCTGCTGCGCTCGTCCAAGACGCTAGCTGTGCGCATGGACCGTCATTCGTCGAACGCTATGCAGATTGCGGAGTTCTGCGGACAGCACCCGAAGATTGTTGCCACGCACTACCCAGGGCTACCTTCGCACCCTGGACATGATATTGCAAAGCGCCAGATGTCTGCCTTCGGTGGCATGATCTCCATCGAACTTGGCTCCCTGGCCAGAGCCGTTGAAGTAACAAGCAAGCTCAAGCTCTTTACACTCGCAGAATCACTAGGTGGCGTAGAGTCGCTTGTTTGCCACCCCGTAAGTATGACGCACGGCTCGATCCCTAAGGAGCAGCGCGAGCGTCTCGGTGTTACAGATGGCCTGATCAGGTTGTCGTGCGGCATTGAAGATGTAGAAGACCTCATGCTCGACGTAGAACAGGCGCTGGCCTAAACATATATTTGCATATGATTCTTACCGACGCAGAAATCCTCGCCTGCATTGGAAAGGGCAGTATCAAAGTAGAACCCTTCGACCCTGCCTTCCTTGGTTCCAACTCCTACGATGTGCATCTCGGCGCTATGCTTGCCGAGTATGTCAATCGTGAACTTGATGCCAAAAAGCATAACAAGATCGAACTCTATGCGATCCCAGAAGAAGGGATTGTACTGCAACCAGATAAGTTCTACTTGGGTGTAACGCATGAGTATACCGAGACACACGAGCATGTGCCGTTTCTCGAGGGCAAGTCTAGCGTAGGACGCCTAGGCATAGACATTCATGCTACGGCAGGCAAGGGCGATATTGGCTTCTGCAACTACTGGACGCTCGAGATTAGCGTGAAGCAACCAGTACGTGTGTATGCGGGCATGCCGATTGGACAGCTGATCTATTTCAAGGTAGAGGGGGCTGTAATTAACCCGTATAACGCCAAGCCATCTGCGAAATACAACGCCCGTGCGCCTATACCAGTTGAGTCTATGATGTGGAAGAATTTCCCACCAGATCAACAAAGGTCATGATGCATCTCGGCTTCATTATCGCGGTCTGCTCGATTGTTGTAGCATCATGCACATCGGATCTATCCGGCGGTGGTGAATACGACGCAGACGAAATCATTGCGATGCGTCAGGAAAAAGATGCACAGTTCAGCGAAGGAAATGAAAGCCCCATTCCAGCAGACAAACGTTCATCATTTCGAGGTTTGGCGTATTTCGGTCCTGACCCCGCGTATGCTGTACCGGCAACTTTTAGTGAGTCTGCCAAAGCAGACACGTTAACACTGCAAACGTCTAAAGACGATGTACGCAAGGCCGTACGAGTTGGGAAGTTTTTGTTCCAGATTAACGGCAAAGAACTCGAGTTAGCCGCCTATACGTTCGTGGATAAGGATGCCGATGAGTCGTACTTCGTGCCATTTACGGATATGACATCTGGACATGAGTCGTATTATGGTGGTCGCTATCTCGATGTGGCTATCCAGGATGACGACGACTATGTTCTCGACTTCAACCTCGCGTACAACCCCTATTGCGCGTATAACGAGAACTATTCATGTCCACTCGTTCCAAAAGAAAACGAACTCGACATTGCGATCCGCGCTGGAGAAAAGAAGTGATCGTTCGCTATGCGTCCGTGATAGTCTGCGTACTTCTGCTGCCATCGTGTTTGTTTGTCAAGGCTCCCGAGGATAAGATCGAAGTACAAAACGTTGCTCTGAGTCCACAGCCCGAGATTGAGATGAGCGACAACCTTGTGCGAACCAAAGCCGGCGATCTTATCGCATTGCTGCCAAAAGGGTGGGTGTTTCTCGACACACGCACGGAAGCCTCTGCAGATATTATATCGGTGGCTGTAAATCCCGAATACACGCTTTCCATGGTAGTCTCTTCGATATCATCAGGCGAATCATCGCGCGAGCGTTTAGCCAACGAGGGATTAGTTGGCCTGGCGCGTGCCGCATTCCAGAAGCACTCTCGCAAGACAAGCGGTGCAGCAAAAGTTGTGGGCAGCTATCGCTTGGCTCAACTTGGTGCTCGCACATTTGCTGGTTTCGATTTCAGTACAACAGGCGGTGGTATGCGCACGCGTTGTGCTGTGTGCACGTCTTCGATTGGCAACCACTACGAAGTTTCGCTGGTGCCACTGAATATCACCGGACGCGATCTGCCCGATGCACAGGAGCAGGAGCGAATCTTTCGTTCAATTCTGGCAACCGTACAGTACTAATGATGCAACTCTCCGAAGACACCTTGTCAGTTATCAACTACCTTCACGAAGCTATTGAAGGGGGCTTGCGTAAACGCAATGATGTTGGCATCGTACTCGAGCTTGCTGCAACATCAGACGATGCAGAGACGTTTAACAACATCACGCGGCTAGGAACAGGAGCGTGGAAGGTGTACGGCACACTCCGGCGCGTTAAGCCCGGAGATGAAGGGTACCGCTTGCTCGAAGAAGAGTTTGCACGGCAAATCAACGAGCTTCGTGAACACCTTGCCCTGCTCATGAACTCTGCCGATGATGAAACGCTGAAACGCTTTGATGAGGTATACTTTGGCATGACGCAGGGCGTGCTGCGTAATCTCGTTGATCTTTCACACGACCTGTCCAAGATCAAGGATCTTCAGCGGGTATAGCCCCGTGCCGAACATACGCTCGCGCAAGTGTGAGCGCCCTCTGATGACGTTTACGCATTGCAGGTGCTGCGATGTTCATTTCTTCGGCAATCACGCGCAAGGACGCCCCCTCCAAGTAGTGTCTGCGCAGAATGATCGCATACTTCTCTGGTAGTCCACGAAGAACTTGCTGGATATCAAGATCCTGTTCTGTTTGCTGCTCTGTAAGCAAGCACCCCTTTTCTTCCTGCAGAGTTTCCCAGCCATGCACCGATTCACGATCGGGGTAGACAAATCGTTGTCGGTGATGAACCATTTTCATCATCATGCGGCGCGCTACCACAGTGGCATAGGCCTGCCTGTTTACAGGAGCCTCCCTGGTCTGAAGACATTCCCATTCGATTGCTACGGTAGCTTGAATCACATCATGCACGTCATCGTAATGCGTGCGTGGGAATGTGCGTGTAATCATCCGATAAAGCTCTGACTTGTCGATGTCCATAATCAAACACCTCCGTTACTGCTGCATTGCGATGCAACGTAACGGAGGTGTGTGATTTCAACAATTGTGAAGCAGCCTAGATATCACACTAGTATGTGAATGTAATCTCACTGCTTGTTAACGGAGCTGTCATTGTCTTTACAGCAAGAGCTGTATTGTCGGATGCACCACCGAGTGGATCAAACTTTTGGATTCCACCAAGGAAGGCAAATGCATCATTCACGAGTGCTACAGGCTTGCTATTCACGGTGCCAGAGGTAGATGTAACATTACCATGAATGATCACGCGCACATGCTTAAACTGGGTTTGATAAGCGCCGCTCGGTGCAGCAATGGTAAGTGTGCGGCTGGCTGCGTCGTGTACCACATCACGTGCAACAGAAGCCCCCTTCTCATAGTCAAAACTCTTGCCATCATCGTCGTACCACGTGGCTTTGCGTTTCGATGTGCCGGGCCATATGTGAATCCGCAAGGTATCCGAGGGCTTCTCATGCATTGACTGAACAAGCGACTGCGCAAAGAGCATTCCACCCTCGCGCACATAGATCGGTAATTTTTCGATTGGAGAATCTACAATCACATTGCTGCCGCCGCTGTACATAGTTCCATCGTGAATGGAATACCATGAGCTACCAGGAGGGAAGTACACACGTGTAAAGCGTTCATAGCTTGGCGTAGGACATACCATCAGGTCTTCGCCTACAGTGAATTGATGCAAGTACTGCCAATCATAAACGTTATTATCAAACGGATGCGTGATAGCAATGGAGCGCATGATAGGCATACCAGACTTTGACGACTCATAGAATGCTGAATACAGCGTTGGCATAAGGACGTAGCGCATAGAGATGTAATTGCGGCAGATCTGCTCAACGCGCTCACCAAACGACCATGGTTCCTGACTCTTGTTATCGATAGCGACGTGTGCTCGGAAAAACGGTGTGAACGCGCTGATCGATGTCCAGCGAGCAAATAATTCCTTTGATGGGTTACCTGTAAAGCCCCCTACATCCATTCCAACATATGGCACTCCGGTTAGGCCCATGCTGTTGAGCAACCGAATACCGGCCATCATGTGATCATCGTTGGATTGATTGTCGCCCGTCCATACAGCACTATACCGCTGGATTCCACTGTAACCAGAGCGCGTAAGGATAAAGGGGCGCTCGTTGCCGAGCAACTTACGTGTACCCTCGTACGTAGAGCGCGCCATCTGCATACCATAGACGTTGCGTCCGAGCAAGTGTGTAGCACCGGTACCCTCAAAGCCAAAGTTGATGTTATCTGGCATAAACTGACCCCACGTGGCGATCTCATTCATGTCGTTCCAGAAGCCACGCACTCCATCCTTGACCAAGCCAGAGAACTGCTCTCCCCACCACGACCGCGCCTTAGGCATCGTAAAGTCGGTAAAGTGGCACCAGCCAGGCCAAACTTGCCCTTGATACAGGCTGCCATCAGAGTACTTCAGAAAGTGGTCTTTCGACACACCTTCGTCATACTGCTTATAGCCCTTCTCGACTTTAATTCCCGGATCAACAATTACCGTTGTCTGAAAGTTGAGCTTCTTCAGCTGTTCCACCATGCCACTTGGATCAGGAAACCGCAGCGAATCCCATGTAAAGAGTTTGTAGTCCTTCATGTAATGGATGTCTAGATAGATCACATCAGCTGGAATCTTGCGCTCGCGAAACGTGCGGGCCACGTTTAGCACTTGAGTATCTGGATAGTACGAGTACCGACACTGCTGAAAGCCCAAGGACCACTTTGGTGGTAGGGGTGTTGTGCCCGTGAGCTTGGCATACGAACGAATGATGCTCGGAATTGATGAACCAGCAATCACGTAGTAACGCAGATCTCCATCCTCGACGCCAAACGATGAGAAGCGATTGTTAGACGCGCCAAAGTTGAAGCGCGTGCGTGATGAATTGTCGAGAAACAATCCGTACATCGCAGAACCAGAGTGCAGGCCAATATAGAACGGCGTTGACATGTAGATAGGATCTGCACCACTTGGATATCCAAAGAAGTCGGTATTCCAATGCGTGTAACCGTTACCCCGTCTGTCGAGCGGACCTGTCTTTTCGCCAAGCCCAATGAATCGCTCATCATTATGCATCACCTTGTAGTTCGTTATATGCGAACCGGCCCAAGAAATGCCAAGCTTTGCATCGTCTTCGACAAGCACATTGCCTTGCTTGTCTGCCACCGTTACAGCAAGGGGCTTGAGACGCACCTCTACTGTAAGTGAATCTGTAGCCAACTTATACACTTCATCATTGTTCTTTTGCTCAAACGTTGTCTTCTCATAGGCTGATGGAATGACAGCGTAGGACAGTGTATCGTAGGACGTAGACTTCGTGAGGTGGATACGCACAGTGGAGGCATTCACAACAGTGATCATCAGTCTACCATTGGCGGCAATGATCTCCGCACCTCGATCATTCGGCACAACAGTAGTTGCATCACCGAGTCGCTCTATGGCAAGACGCTGTGAATGAGACTGCGCAACTGCTGCGCACATACATACGAGGAAGATGAGATGCTTCATACTACTTCTGTATCACAAATGACGTGATGTGTTTCTGTGTTGATGTCGTAAATACGGCCATATACGAGCCATTATTCAAGCAAGATGCATCAAGAGTAATATTCTTTGCATCGAACTCGGTAACGTTGATGAACTCAATAGTCCTACCAAGAGCATCAATGATGCGAAGCTCTCCAGCACCCCCTGGCAACCTCAGAGACAGCTCATCAGAGGCTGGCTGTGGGAATGCATAGAACTGTGAATCATTCTGTTCTGCTTCATCCGCAACACGAGTGATCAACCCTGACACAGGTTGAGTGGTATACAGGCGATACTCGCCAGGCTGAATCGTTGTTGAATTGTTATCAAGATATACGTTGTACAGTCGCTTTCCTGTATAGTCGTACCATGTACCCTTCTTTGTAAATGGAAGGTTTACCGTTTTCAGCACGACATCGAAGTTGCCAACGTAGAGCAGATCACATGTTGGATCCTTTAATAGAATGGTCTTGACAAGATCGCCTGTTTGAAGTGTGGCAGTTAACGTTGAAAAGCATGTATAAACCTTCCGCGCTGCAGAGAGATCGGCAACAGCTTGAAACACGCTCATCCTGCGCTGATCCCGCAACAAGGGCCAGGCAAGGGGCTTGCGTCCCAATCGTCCGTTCAGGTCGATATTGTACGGGTATCCGATTTCGTTGAACTGCCACAACATCTTGGGCCCGGGCACGCAGAGTGTGGCCACCATAAGGGCTTCGAGGCGCTTGAGAGCAACTGCCGTGTCTTTGGTTGAATGGCCTGCTTCTACTTTACCGTAATTAACAGCACGAAAGATCGTACGCTCTTCATCGTGGCTCTCAACATACCCAACCAAGCCGTGTCTCGTGAAGCCCCTTCGCTGAGCACTCATGCTTGATGCGATGTCGTTGTTGGAAAACGACATCACCGCTTGGCTACCCGCATAGTTTGCATTAGCCCACATGATTGCGCCGTCTTTCGACAGCTCCTGCTCTTCGTTGTTGTCGGCAAAGTGCTCAAGGATATTGATGAACGCCGGATCTACCTCACGTGTAGCAGCCATGTAGCGCTTCAGAATGGCTATGCGCGAGGCATCATACTTCGACATCAGCGAGGCATCGCTACCAGAGAAGAACTGCGTTAGCCCCTTGGAGAGGTCATAGCGATAACCATCAATCTTGAATTCGCGAATCCAATGCTGCAGGAACCGAATAGAATACTCGCGTGTAGCAAGGCTCTCATGATTCATATCGTAGCCAACATTGAATGGGTGCGTTGGCGTTACGTTGAAGTATGGATTCTCCGTGGTTGGTCCGCTTACGCTACCCCACAGATTCACCAGAGGCGATTGACCAAACTGATGATTAAGCACGATGTCGAGGATAACAGCAATGCCGCGCGCATGTGCCTCGTCGACAAGACGCTTCAAATCGTTTTCCGTGCCGTAATATTTGTCCACTGCAAAGAGATGACTAGGATTATAGCCCCATGAATCGTTGCCTTCAAATTCAGTAACCGGCATCAGCTCTATGGCTGTTACCCCCAAACGTTGCAGGTAATCGAGAGAATCAATAACTCCCTGGAATGAGCTTTTGTCTGTAAAGTCTCGTACCAACAGCTCGTAGACAACCATATTATCTCTATTCGGACGCTTGAAGTTTATCGTCCGCCACGAGTAGGGCTCAAGTGCTGTGTTTATCACAGATACGATACCCTGCGTCTTGCCTGTTGGATATGATGGCAGGTTAGGAAAACGCCACGACTCAATAAAACGGTCGTTCGGATCGCACAGCTGCCATGCATACGGATCACTTATGCGGCGATCATCATCAAACGACCACTGAAACATCGTCTGGCCTTTGCGATCGATGGGTATCTGTTTCCACCAACGCTGATTGTCTGGCGTTACATTGCAGTAGAACTCATCGGTGCGTTGCCAACTTGTAAATGGGCCAACAACATACACTTCTTGCTTCTTTGGAGCATACAGTACAACAATGGCTGTGGTGTCGTTTACGATATTGATTCCGTCCTTTACACCTGCAGGGAGTGCAATTACGCGTGGGCGTGGGCGCACACGCATGGTAAATGTGTCTCGTATGGCACCGCCAAGCGTGTTGTACGTAAGCACCTCGATCTTCGTTGTTCGCACAACAGTATAGTCAACAGAAATCGTATCGTTCTGCACCTTTGCTATTTCTTTGTTGTCGGCATTGATCTGCATCATCGGAACATTATCCGATGCTATAGCCTTGATGGTAACAACCTTTCCTGAGTCAACCACACGCTCACTGGCAAGGGGCGCTAATACGCGCAGATATGTGCCTGGAGAATACAACTCGACGTAGATGTCTGTTCCGTTCTCTGCACGTCCGACGATGTTACCGTCGCTCGAGCGGAAAACGAATGCAAGTTGCCGAACCACCTCGGTGCCGGTTACTCCGTAGAATGCGCGTGGATTGTTGATCTTGAGTGCGTAGACGTCTTTTGCCACACGCGTAAGCTTACATTCAGGAAGATTTGTAGTCCATGTGGCCTTTACAAATCGCCAATCTGTTGGCGACGTACTCAGGAACGTGATTACTCCCGTATGAGCATAGACATCACCTGTATATCCTGCTAGTGCCCTGTTGCCTTTGCTGGCATCAAAGAACACGGTTATCGAATCGGTCGGCGCTGGGAAGGTTGGTGTGGTATACACAACCTGAGCGTGCACCGCAGTACAAGAACCAACGAGGAGCAAGAGTGCAAACAAGATTCGATTCATAGGTTATCCGATACATGTTCTCATGGTGATTACAGACAAAGCCTGCCCTTATCCGAAGACAAGGGCAGGCTGGATGTTCATGCGCTGGAATCCTTCAATTAGCGAACGATCGACAACGGCATAACCGCTGTGGCAGTTGCTGATTGAACGTGTACAAAGTATGCACCTGGAGCAACGATGTTGCCGCTCATGTCCATACCGTTCCACATGATATCGCCAGTTGCTGTTGTGCGATAAAGCACCTCGCCAAGTTGATTGGCAATTGAAACAGTAACAACAGCGGCTGTTGGAAGCGTGATACGGGCCATACCTGGTGTTGGATTTGGATACACTGCAACCGAGGCTGCAAGCTTCTCGTCTTCTACAGATGTTGGTTGATCAATCGGGATCTTTACATCAGCACCTTGGCGTGTGCCTTCAGCATTGCGGAAAACGCACAGGATTTCCTTGAGCTTCTTGTCTGTTGGAGCCTTGTACAACGAGACGAGATCTGCGATGTTCCATGTAGATGTTCCATCGGCGTTGGCTGTAAGCTTTAGGCCTTCGTTTGTTCCAACGTTACCCCATCCGCTCACCTCAAGATATGTTCCGTCTTCGCAGATACCACCAGTGTAGACATACACCTGTGGCACACCTACCATCTTGAACGATCCGTCTTTCTTGTCGTTCCATGGATAGTACGTTACAGCAAGAGCCTTTGATGCCGAGGCATCCTTAGGATCTGTTGTTACTGTTGGACCCGATCCATCACCTACTGGGAAGATCACGTCGCCACCCTGCTTTGAACCATCAGCATTGCGGAATACGAAGAGGAGTTCTTTCAGGATCTTAGCTTCTTCCACACCTGGGTAGAACTGCCAGATTGGGCTTGGGATTGTCCAGCTTGATGTACCGTCGGCATTCTTTGTAAGCTTCAGAGCTTCTGTCTGACCAACTGCACCCCAGTCCGCCTTTTGGAAGAATCCGCCGGAGTAGTCACGAGCGCCTGTGTAGACGTACGCATCCTCGCCAACCATCTTGAACTGACCGTCCTTGACGTCGTTTTCTGGGTTGTACTGAATCGTTACGCCTTCGTTCTTGCTTGGTACTTCTGGATTAGCCTTGATGATCCAGCCTTCGCCAAGTGGAAGGAGATCCACAAAGTCGCGACCGTTACCATTGTCGATAAAGGCGCGAACCTTTGTAAGCTTATCAGCATTGCCGAAAGCAACGACCGTAAGATTTGTTGCTGCTGGCAGATCGATCGGGTTGAATGTGATCAGAGCTGTTGTTTGTCCTGCAGCGGTAACGGCAAGCTTATATGTGCCCGCCGGAACCGGTAGGTATGCAGCAACATCGCCAAACTTTGCATTGCCAACAATTGGATCGGACAGTGCGCCAGTTGGCAGCACGGCACGAATATCAACTGCCGGTGTGCTTGGCGACCAGTGCACAAAACGAACCTTTGTAACGCCCGGTGTTGTCTCGACATCATCAGCAACTACCTTGGCAACATACTCGTCGCCAGATGCATCAGCGCCTACGAGCACTGTGTACTTGCCATCCTTGGCAAGCTTCTGCGTTAGGTCTGCATAAATCGGAGCAGGTGCACCAGTAGCCTTTGCCTTGATCTGCACAGCATCTCCACTCGGAACATCCTTGAACACCGATGCAAGCTGGAATCCGATGTTGGAGATCTGGGCTTCATCTGCCTGAGCAGCGATCACATCAACACCTGTAGAGTTGAAGACGCCGTTGATCAGACGAAGGCCTGCTGTTGCCGAGCCCCCTACCGGATCAACCGCGACAAGACGGTCGCTACCTTGAACCGTACCATCGACGTTGCGGAACACGAAGAGAAGTTCGCGAACCGGCTTGTCATCTGGTACGTTGTAGAACGCCTTGATGTTGTCGATCTTCAGCGTAAACGTGCCATCGCCATTGTTCTTGAGCTTCAACTCAGGATAGTTCTTGAGATCGTTCCAGCCATACTTTTCGTAGTACGGGGCTGTTGGGTCTTGAGCGATCGCTGCACCGCGAGCACCTGTATATACCCAGACCTCGGTAACATCCTTCATACCGAACTTACCGTCTTTATCATCCAGCTCTGGACGATAGGTGATCGTGACTGCTCCTGTTTCGACGGGGCGAAGCGGGTCTGTCTCGACAACCTTTTGTGCGAATCCTGCAGTCGTGAGCAACAATGCTGTGACGCAGTAGAGAAACAACCTTTTCATGATTACTCCTTGGTTAGAAATACGTGATAGAATTATGGGTTTTGCGTGCAAAGAGTATTTGCGTTGACTTCGATATCTGGAATCTTGAAAATGAGTGCCGCATCGTTCCACGGACGTAGCTTCAGGTTACGACGCTGACGCTTACGTTCGAGAAAGATGTCGCCCTCAAATGCCAATTCAATGTTTCGTTCTTTGCGAATAGCATTCAACAGCGAATTGCCAGTAAGAGTTGCAGCAAGGGGCTTCAATCCCGCACGCTCTCGCATTTTGTTGGCGTCTTCGATAGCTCCTGCGGCGTTACTTTGCTGAGCGCGACATTCTGCGCGGGTTAAGTACAGTTCGGCCAGACGCACAACGGGGATATTCATGGCAATACGGTCCCATTTAGCCACATACAGCTTGTTATTGCGATAAACGTAGAGCTTTAAACGCTTATCTGTGGTGTCTGTGTAGATGCTATTGACAAAGTCTGTACCGGCCCAATATCGTGGCAGTGAGTTGTCGGCCTGACGGAAGTCCCAGATGATCGAGGCGGGGTTGTCTACAGGGCTATTGGAGATCTCGAACACAACCTCTGGAGTGCTGTTCTTGTTTACCACATCGGTCACGTCTGCATTTAACGAGAACATTCCACTGTTAATGATCTCACTGCAAACAGCTTCGGCCTTGGCATAATCTCCCATGTGGAAGTACACGCGTGCAAGCATGCTTTTTGCACCCATCGCGCCAATGTATGCTCCATCTTTTGCTGGAAGTAGAGCCGATGCTTCTGTTAGGTCTGCTATGATTTGTTCGTAGCACTCTTTAACTGTGCTTCGCGCCTTTTTCGTGCCCTCGTCTCCAAGCGTAGGCAGCGTTCGTATCACAACACCAGGATGTGAGTTGTCTGCAGTAAAGCCCCACGGCTGGGCGAAGTACATACAAAGTGCCCAAAGAGAAGCACCACGAAGAGCAAATGCTCTCCCCTTGAACAATTGCTTCTGAGCAGGGTTATCAAACGGCACAGTCTCGAGTGCTGCAAGCACGTTGTTTGCACGATTGATAACACCATAGGCATCCCCCCACATCGAACGTCCTTCTGGATTGAAGACATTGAGGTTGTAGGACAGGATCTGAAGGCGGCCAAAGTCTGCACCAACGTTAGACTCAACATTATTGGACCAGAGCTCGCCAATAGACGCCGTGTTACCGCCATAGAATGCACCAGACGAGAACTGATCGGCAGCACCCGTGAGAGCTGCCGAGATGCCACTTGGAGTAGACAGCGCAATACTGTTCGAGATGTCTAATGGTGGGGTTTTATCAAGAAATGAATCACATCCGCTTGTAAGCAGCGATAAAGCGAGTGCACCAATGACGATTAGCTGTGAAGTTGTGTTGATCGTTTTCATGTTAGAACCCCGCCGTGATACCGATGACGAGCTGGCGTGCCTGTGGTGGCGTAAGATAGGTTACCCCTGCTCCGAGGTTGCGCCCCTGCGCCCCATCCTGGTCACGCATAATTTCTGGATCCCAGCCTGGATAGTTTGTCCATGTCCATAGATTTTGTCCCGTAGCATAGATGCGCAAACTCGCAAAGCCTGCGCCCTCGAGCACGTCTGATGGAATTGTGTAACCTATTGTTAGCTGACGAAGTCGAACAAACGAACCATCGTAAATAAACCTGTCCGTATTGATGTCGTAGTTCTCTGTAAGCGACAACCGTGGTACGGTAGTTACATCGCCTTCGCTCTGCCAACGGGGCTCTGTAAGATCCTTATTTTGATTAAAGTTCGAGGCAAGGTTACCTACCTGACGCTTACCGGCATCATCATAAATTTGGTTACCGAACTGATAGTATACCATTGCAGTAACATCGAAGCCTGCATAATTAAACGTGTTCGTAAGCGAACCAAACCATGTTGGATATGGATTGCCAAGTGCGACACGGTCATTCAAATCGTATCCATCTGTAACCTTACCATTGAGGTTATAGAAGAGCTGCGTGCCCCCTACTACAACTACCGTGGTATCATAGAACTGCTGCCAGCGAGGATCGTTCGGATCGGCTCCGAAGGCAACGTTATTCCCTGAGCGCCTGCGCTGGACACTGATGGAGTCTGTTCGTGATTGAACACCTGCAGAACGGTTGATGAAGAACGTACCAACAGGATACCCAACGAGGATACGTGTTTCGCCCGGTCCCCCGATAGCATCTGGTGGCAGACCAGCATTATCGAGTACCTTATTCGTGTTATGAGAAACTGAGAGGTCTGTACGCCATGTAAAATCACCAGCACTGATTGGATATCCACTGAGGACAACTTCAACACCAGTGTTCTCGAATGAGCCCACATTTTTCAAGATTGAAGAAAACCCTGTCGAGGCTGGAACAGCCACGTTAAGAAGTACATTCGAGGTAAGCTTATGATACCACGATACGGTTGTCTGGAGGCGTCCGTTAAAGAAGCCAGCTTCCGTTGTGATGTCGATCTGACGCGTAGACTCCCATCCCAGATTCGGATTCGCAAGCCTGTCTGGGCGGATACCCGGCACACCGGCGTAGTCTGCACCGGCCTTGTAGGTACCCTGCCATTGATAATCGTCGATACCATCTGCGTTACCTGTAAGACCAACACTCGCACGAAGTTTCAGCAGGGAAAGATCCTCGAAGTCTTTCAGAAAGTCTTCTTTCGAGAGAATCCATGCTGCACCAACAGATGGGAAGAAACCATACCGATTCGCACTGCCAAATCGCGACGAACCATCCATGCGACCCGTAAGGCTTAGGTAATACTTTTCATCATAGTTCATGTTCCAACGTGTGATGTACGATAGAAACGTAAAGGCTGTTTCATACGAGTAGGCTTCGCGAACACTTGCCGATGTTGGATTCTTGAATGCAGGGTTTGGGAAGTTGCGTCCTTTAAGCCCCGTAACAAGTTGCTCAGAGGACTGACCCTCCATTGCTATCAGACCGTTGAGCTTGATGTTCTCCGTTATCTTGTTATCGTATGCAAGAGATGCGTTCAGTACCAGATTGCTCACGCCCACCTTGCGCGCCTCTGCCTCTGCTTCGGACTGCACAATGGCCGACGTATAGCGCCTATCTGTAAAGTTGAGCAAATCAATGCCACCCTGCACGCGGAAGGAAAGATGCATTGGCAACGCTACCTGCGTATACAGGTTTGTGATTAAACGGGTTTCGGCATTCTCAAATTGATTTTCGTTGAGCTGGGCAACCGGATTATACATCGCATACCATGGACGTTGCGGTTCAAAGTATGTTCCATCAGCATTGTACACAGGGAAGAATGGCAGAGCTGAGCTCTGAGCGGCCCCCATGCCACCTGCCCATGCCACAGGCACGCGGGTGTTGAGTGAGTAATTCAGGTTGGTAGCAAGACCAATCTGTACGTTGTCTGTTGCTTTGAAGTCTACATTTGTTCGACCATTGATTCGCTCGAAGGTGTTACCAACGGCAAATGACGACTCTTTGCGATAGCCTAGGCTTGAAAAAAACGTTACAACACTGGAACCACCCGACGCCGTGAGTGCAGCGTCTGTAATCTCGCCCTTCTGCATCGTAAGGCCCAACCAGTCCGTATTCGCATACGCCGAACTTGGGAGTCCACCGGGAAGGGGCTTTGCAGTGAACTTCGCTGTTGGACGCAGTATCGAGAGCGCTATAGAGTCTTGACGGTTAGCCTCCGACCACATCGACCGATATTCATCACCGTTCAAGAGATTAACGCGATTTGTGGATTCGCTCTGCCCTTGAAACAAGCTTACGTTAAACCGTGTTGCACCAGCAGCACCGCGCTTTGTTGTGATAAGCACCACGCCATTTGAACCACGCGAGCCATAAATAGCGGCTGCGTCGGCATCCTTGAGAATGTCTATAGATTCGATGTCGTTTGGGTTAATCGAAGCAAGAGCATTTGTCTGCGTTGCTAATCGGTCTTTGCCACCAAAGTCGCCCTGAGTAACTGGCACACCATCGATCACATAGAGTGGCTCTCCCGATGCCGTAAGAGAACCCACACCACGCACACGGATGGTCATCGCACTTCCTGCCATACCGTTCGAGTTTATCACCTGCACGCCCGGTGCACGACCAACTATTGCATTTTCAAAGTTGCCATAGGTGTTCTGGGCGATTTCTCGGGAGGATACCTGCGCAACCGACCCTGTAAGTTCCTGACGCTGCTTGGTGCCATACCCAATAACTACAGCTTCATTGAGCTTCAATCGATCTTCGATAAGTTTTACTGTAAGGGGCTTATCAAACGAAGTCGCTGCTAGATCAAGCTCGAGCGTTTTATAACCAAACATTTGTACTACGAGCTTAACATCTGTTGCCGCAGGCAGCTTAATTGTGAATGCACCTTTACTTTTTGAGTAGCCACCGTAGCGTGTATTAGCAACTTTTAGTGTTGCGCCCACGATGGGATCACCCGAAGAGTTTGTTACCGTGCCTCTGAGCTCGACATCTGCAACGGCTGCTACCCATGCTAACAGGAATGTACATGTAAGGAGTACGTATCGCATCAAACCGTACCTCGTCCTTTGTGTTGAATGTGTGAACCAGAAAAACCGTAATAAGCGATGTAGACATAGCAAGCAGTCGCGAGCAGATACGACCACTGTAATGAACCCATAGAATCAGCAATTGCACCCTGAAGTTGCGGTACGATGGCACCTCCAAGAATAGCAGCGATGAGCCAGCTAGAACCCTTATTGGTCATGGCACCAATGTCCTTAATGGCTAGTGTGAATATCGTCGAGAACATGATGCTGTTGAAGAATCCGCATGCAACAAGCATCAGAGCGCCTGCCATTGGTGGAGCAATAACTGAACCCGCCGTAAGCAACACATTAGCGCCTGCCACGATTCCAAGCACGTATCCGGGGGATACTCTCGAGAGCACTGCCGAGCCAACGAAACGTCCGACCATGGCCCCGCCCCAGTAGTAGACCACATAATTGGTGGCTTCCATCTCAGCCATTCCAAGACGCTCACCAAGGTAGTTCACGAGGAACGAGCCTATGGCAACCTCGGCACCTACGTAACAGAAGATGCCAAAGACACCCTTGAGCAGATGTGGCACCTTGAGCGGATCGAATAGCTTCACATTTTTTTCTGCATCACCTTCGACAGAGGCAATGCGAGGCAGTTTGAAAAAGGCAACAACAATGGCTAGCAAAACCAGCATGGCGGTTAGCACGATGTAGGGCATCTGCACGGAGGCGGCCTGACTCGACTTATACGCTGCAACTGCATCGGCAGACATAGTGGCAAGATCAGATGTCGATAAAACTTGAGATGCAAGAATCAATATTGCACCGAGCTTTGGTGCGATGGTTGTACCAACCGAGTTGAAGGCTTGTGATAGAACAAGGCGCGATGAGCTACCCTCGGGCGGACCCAGCACGGCTACATATGGATTCATCGCCGTTTGAAGCAGCGCAAATCCAGATGCGAGTGTGAAGAGTCCGATCAGAAACAGTTCGTACGACGCAATGATCGACGCAGGATAAAACAAGGCCGTGCCGACCGCTGCAATGCATAGGCCTACAACGGTCGATCGTTGATAACCAAGTTTAGATATTACTGCAGACGACGGAAACGCAATGATGAAGTATGCTGTAAAGAAGCAGAATTGAATGAGTGCAGCTTGCGTGTAGTTCAAATCGAAGAGACTTTTCATGTGCGGAACGAGGATGTCGTTTAAGCTCGTGATAAATCCGATCATGAAGAACAACATGCCCATTGCAGCAAATGGCCTACGATACGAACCATTATCCGTTTGATGCGACGTACCAGAATCTGCTGTCAGCATTGAGATTTCCCCAGTATTACCAGTCGGCAAATGTATATAACGAGAGTGCTACGTCACGATAATTTTGTTCACGCGTAGAGGCTACAACCCCCATAGGATAATAGTTCCAGACCAAGTAGTATTTTTACGTTCCATCCACAACACACGACGCAACCATGTTTTTCCGCCAGATATACGAACCAGGGCTAGCCCATGCATCCTACATGGTGGGGTGTCAGAAGACCAAGGAATGCCTCGTTATTGATGCCAAACGAGACATCGACACCTACCTGGAGATAGCCAAACAGGAGGGTCTGACGGTTACACACCTTACCGAAACCCATATCCATGCAGATTTCCTCTCCGGCACAAGGGAGCTGGCAGCTGTAACCGGTGCACCAATGATGCTTAGTGATGAAGGGGGCACAGAATGGCAATATGACTATGCACATCAAGGGCTTAGGGATGGCGATACATTTATGGTGGGCAACATCAAGATCCAGGTTATGCACACACCTGGGCATACTCCAGAGCACATTTCCTTCCTCGTAACCGACACACCAGCCATCGCAGATCAACCGATTATGATCTTTACGGGAGACTTTGTGTTCGTGGGCGACGTAGGGCGCCCCGATCTGCTAGAAACGGCTGCCGGCTATCGGGGCACGATGGAGGTAGGAGCGCGCCAGATGTGGCAGTCACTAAAGAAGTTTAGAGCGCTGCCAGATCACATCCAGGTTCACCCGGCACACGGGGCGGGGTCGGCGTGTGGAAAAGCTCTTGGTGCAATACCATCGTCAACAGTTGGGTACGAGAAACTTGTTAACTGGGCGCTTCGCCATACCGACGAAGAGGCCTTTGTAGCAGAGCTGCTTTCTGGGCAGCCAGAGCCCCCTACCTATTTCGCGATGATGAAGAAGCTCAACAAGATCGAGCGAGCACTTCTACCCGACGTACCGCCGCTGAAGGGTATGTCGGCAAGTGAATTCGAGGCGTTTCGTCGCGATGGTGGGCTCATCATCGATACACGCTCAAAGGTATCCTTTGCCAATGGTCATGTGCCAGGTTCAATCAACATTCAGAACAATAAGGCTTTCTCAACCTGGGCTGGATGGATGATTTCATATGACAAGCCATTTGTGCTTGTAGTAACAGAAGAGCAATGTGACGAGGTTACACGCAAGCTGATGCGTATCGGACTCGACAACGCAGTAGGCTTTATAACCAATGTTACAGAGTGGCAAGCCACTGGAAACATGCTCAGCGAAATACATCAGATGCATCTGGAAGAACTAGCACAGAAGTACAACGACGCGTCTTGCCATGTGCTTGATGTGCGAGGCTACAGCGAGTACGAGTCTGGGCACATCCCAGGGTGTACGAACATCCACGTGGGCTACCTCCGTGATCATCTCAACGAGATTCCACGCAACAAGCCTGTTGTGGTTGCATGCCAAGGCGGAGACCGCTCGAGCATTGCATCAAGCTATTTGATGCGCGAAGGCTTCACGAACATCCTCAACTTTCCTCAGGGTTTTGCTGACTGGCAAGCATCAGGTACTCCTGTTGAGAAGGGGCATGCATGATCACCCAATCCATCTCTGTAGAAGCGCTTCGCGCACGCATCGATGCTGGCGAGCAGCTGCATATTCTCGACGTTCGGCAGCCAGAAGAGCGTGCCGAGTTTGCGCTTGAACCATCATTGTTCATCCCACTTCATGAATTGCCCGAGCGCGTAGGAGAACTCGAACATTTACGGAACAGTGAGCTCCTTGTGTACTGTCAATCAGGTAATCGCAGTGGACAAGCCTGCATGTTCCTCGAGCTCAGTGGCTTTAGCAATGTTCTCAATCTTAGTGGTGGTATGCTGACCTGGACGAAGGCATGAGTATTGTTCTAACTGCAATTGCATTGCTTATTGGTGTTTCGCTCGGACTCATTGGTGCTGGTGGTGCAATCGTTGCTGTACCAGCCTTTGTATACCTTGGTGGCATCGATCCATATCTCGCTGATGGCTATGCATTGTTTGTTGTGGCAGTTTCGTCTGCGGTAGCAGTGGCCATGCAGACCAGAGTGAACATGATCGATTGGAAAACCATTGCATGGTTTGGTCCATCAACGATCCTATCCTTGATTGTTGTTCGAGGATTTCTCGAGCACTTAGTTCCTCAGTCGGTGCAGATGTTACTTTTTGGGTTGATTCTCCTGCTAGCCTCTGCGGCAATGCTGCGCAAAAAACCACAGAAGCATGGTGAGCAGAGAAACCAGCCTGTTTTGCTCTCCATGTTTGGGATCGTTGTTGGTGCTGTCGGTGGGCTTCTCGGTGTTGGCGGGGGATTTCTCATGACACCAGCACTCAACCTCTGGGTTGGACTTGATATGAAGCGCGCGGTGGCTTCCTCCCTTGTACTTATAGCCGTTAACTCTGCGGCAGGTGTCGCCGTTGATCTTATTAAACACAAGCCGTATGACTGGGCCTTCTTAGCGATGTTCACAATGCTAACCATCGCAGGCATCGTCGCGGGCACGATACTTTCACGCCGGGTAGACGGCAACTTCCTGCGTTCAATCTTTGGATGGGTAGTTCTGGCAATCGGGCTCTTCGTACTCGGCAACGTGCTGCACGTTTTTTAGTCGCGGCTCTTTTTGCGAAACACGAAGCTGATGGGCACACCCTCGAAGTCGTGAAGCTTACGCAACTGACGTTCGATGAAGCGTTTGTAGGCATCCGGTAGTAATTCCGGAAAGTTCAAGAAGAATGCGAACAACGGTGGCTCGGTCTTCACCTGTGTTACGTAGTTGATACGCAGATCTCTGCCCTTCACACTTGGAGGGGGCGTGCGTTCCAGCATAGCGATCAACTCTTCGTTCAGCTCGTGTGTAGGTATGCGTACGCAACGGCGTGCCTGAATCTCCTTGGCCATCTCGATCACCTTCGTGATCCGTTGTTTCGTTAGCGCAGATATGGTGATGATCGGAACGTAATCAAGCGTTGGAAGCTCTTCCTTGATCTTCTTGATAAATGCATCTGCTGTCTTTGTATCCTTCTCGATCAGATCCCACTTATTGAGCGCAATAATTAGCCCCTTGCGAGCAACTTCCGCGTCCGAGATAATGCGTTTGTCTTGTGCCTCGAGTCCTTGTGTGGCATCGACAACAACAATGGTTACATCCGACCTGTCAATTGCACGTGCCGTGCGCATTGTGCTGTAGAGCTCTACGCTTTCCGAGATGTTGCTGCGTCTGCGAAGCCCAGCGGTATCGATCAGAATAATCTGCTCTCCATAGTAGGTTAAAACGCTATCGATAGCATCCCGCGTGGTGCCTGCGATTGGGGTAACCACCATGCGGTCCTTACCAAGCAGCGCATTCGTGATCGAGCTCTTACCTACGTTGGGTCTGCCAACGATGGCGATCTTCAGCCTCGTGTCTTCCTCGTCAGAATCATCTTCGATCTCGGCCACAACGGCATCCAGGAAGTCGCCCGTAGACCGTCCATTGAGTGCCGAGATTGGATATGGCTCTCCGAGGCCCAACGAATAGAATTCTGCGGCATTGAGATCTGCCTTGGCATTGTCGCACTTGTTCACGACCAGCACAACTGGTTTCGAGGACGAGCGCAGAATCTTCGCAATATCTGTGTCCACAGGTGTAACGCCATCGCGGCTGTCCACTGCAAACACAATAACATCTGCCTCTTCGATGGCAAGCATGGCTTGCTCTCGGATGGCCTTATCGAATACATCTTCGCTCTGCGGCACAATACCGCCGGTGTCTACGATCTGGAAATGCTTTCCGGCCCATTCGGCCTTGGCATATAACCTGTCTCTCGTAACACCGGGCTGACCCTCCACGATGGCGTGGCGCTCCTCTATGATGCGGTTAAACAGGGTTGATTTGCCAACATTAGGTCGGCCGACGATTGCAACTAGGCCCATAGTGAGGACAAAGGTACGGCTTTTAGACGCTCTAGATGAGTTCCTGAACGATCTTGTCCGTCGTTACGGCTTCTGCCTCAGCTGTGAAGTTTGCAACGATACGGTGACGCAGCACACTCAGGGCTACGGCATTAACGTCGTCGATGCTTGGTGTAAACCGGCCCTGCAATGCTGCGCGACTCTTAGCACCTAAGACAAGGTATTGCGAAGCACGTGGGCCAGCGCCATAGCTGATGTAGTTTTTTACTGCAGCAGTACTCGTGAAGGCTGGTCGTGTAGCACGCACGAGTTTTACAGCGTATTCGACAACATTATCAGCAACAGGAATTCTGCGCACGAGCTCCTGATATGCTATAATCTCGGCAGCGCCGATAACATTCTCGACCTTTGCAGAACCTCCACCAGTTGTAGAGCGCACAACGTTAACTTCTTCGTCGTACGATGGGTAGTCCAACAACAGGTTGAACATAAATCTGTCAAGCTGCGCTTCAGGCAGTGGGTATGTACCCTCTTGTTCGATTGGGTTCTGTGTAGCAAGCACGAAAAATGGCTGGGAGAGTTGATATGTTGTTCCAGATGCTGTAACACTATGTTCCTGCATAGCTTCGAGCAGAGCGGCCTGCGTCTTGGGAGGCGTGCGGTTTATCTCATCTGCAAGAACGATGTTGGCAAACACTGGCCCCTTCACAAACCGAAACGTTTTTTGTCCAGTCGATAGATTATCCTCGATAACCTCTGTACCAGTAATATCACCTGGCATCAAATCGGGCGTGAATTGCACACGGGAGAAGCTCAAATCCATGGACTCCGAGAGCGTGCGGATGAGCAGCGTTTTGGCCAGCCCAGGAACACCCACAAGCAGGCAGTGTCCGCGCGCAAAGAGTGATATCAGCAATTGGTCAACCACCTCGGTCTGACCTACAATCACCTTGCCGATCTGCTGTTTGATCGAGATGATGTCTTCTGAAAGTTTACCAACAAGTGCTGTATCAGACATAGGTACGTCTTATGTTCTATTTGATAAAATTACGAGCATGTGCTCTGGTGATCTCTTGCAATAGTCGATCGACATCGTTTTCTGTTGTACCACGTCCGAAGGAAAATCGGAGTGATTGATTAGCCTGCTCTTCCGTGCGGCCCATTGCCAACAGAACAGGCGAGGCCTTTGTCTTGGCCGACGAGCACGCACTACCTTTGCTACAGGCCACGGCGGGCATGTCGCGAATCATACTAGCTACATCTGCGTGTTCAAAGAGTACATTGCTGATGTTGTAATTTCTGCAGGCACCGGCTCCATTGATCGATACATCATGAAGCTTACAAACCTCGCGTTCAAAATATTCGCGCAAGCTATTGATGCGCTGTGATTCTTCCACTAACGTTTGCAGTGCGATTTCGCCGGCAGCGGCCAGCCCAACCACACCAGGAACATTGATCGTACCACTCCGAAAGCCAAATTCCTGTCCACCACCAAACATCATGGGCTCGATCTGACAGGAGAATTTCTTTCGCTGGCGAACATACATCGCACCGATACCTTTGGGACCATAGATTTTGTGGCCAGATAGCATCATGATGTCGATACCAAACTCGTCAACATGTATCGGCAGCTTGCCGTATGCCTGCGTACCATCAGTCATGAACAGTGCACCGTGCTGGTGAGCGATATCCGCTATCGACTTTAGGTCTTGCACTACGCCAGTTTCATTGTTCACCACCATGACCGATACGATAATCGTATTGGCATCGATTTGCTCTTGTGCTGCTTCGATACTCACCCGTCCATTACTATCAGCAGGCAGGTATACCACCTCGCATCCAAGCATCCGACATTGATCTGCTGCATCACGCACAGCTGCGTGCTCTGTCTGCATCGTTACAACCTTGCGACGTCCAGAGCCCCCTTCGGCCAGTGCCGCCCGAACCGAGCCCATAATTGCAAGATTGATGCCTTCGGTTGAGCCAGAGGTAAAGATGATCTCGTTCATCACGCCACCAATGTGACGCGCAATGTCCATGCGAGCCTTCATAACAACACGCTGGGCTTGCTGACCGCCGATATGCGTGCTGGCGGCGTTGTAGAACTCATCTGTAAAGTATGGCAGCATCAACTCGAGAACTCGGGGGTCTGTTGGCGTAGTCGCTGCGTAGTCTGCGTAGATCAGGTCCATGGACTACAAAGATACAAGTCCACAGGCGATGGCGGCAATCAGTCCACTAACAAGAGGCAGTGCTACCGTTCGCATAAGGTCTCGGGGCTCCGTTGTTGAGAGATCGCTCACAAAGTACATCACTGCTGATACCGGAGACATGGTGCGTCCAATACTTGCTCCAATGCTAGCCAAGACTCCAAGCACAACAGCCAGATGTGCTGCACCAGCATCAACAATTGTTGGTAACACCGCCTGGGCAAACGATACTGCCGGAGCCGTTCCCGAGCCGCTCATCACGGCCATAAGCCACGTTGTTACGGGGCTTGCAATCATTGCAACGGAGGAATCCGTTAGCAGTAGTTGAGAAATTGGCTTGATAACGCCAATCTCATGAAGTCCGGCTATAAAGCAGCCCGCTGCGATAATGATCGAGACAATTTTTGCCAATCCGTATCCCATGCCATCGAAAAACTCGACTGTCAGTTTCGAGAACTGCGCAGCTATCGGCGCACTGCTCGACAGACTAACAGCCATGGCTAGGAACGAGGCAGCAAGCATTACACTGTATACAGGCAACCCGTGGGGGTAATACTGCGTGATGTAGGGAAAAAGATTCAGACCTGGTTGCGTTACAAAAAGCACAAGCACAGGTAGCGGCGCCAAAATTGCCATAAGCATACGCCTCACTGTAAGAGGCTTATCATTCGCACGATCGAGCTGGTGAACCTCACCTGATCGCATGCCCATGCTGCGCAGTTGAAACACCAAAACAAATATCGCCACTGCTACAGACACGAGCGAAGGCACAAGCATCGTATCAATTACATCACCCACAGGGATCATTGTTGCTGTGTGCACGGCAACAATGTCTGCATCTCCAGGATTCAACAAACTGCCCCCAATACTGCATCCAACAAGCAATGTTGCACCGGATGCGAGTCTTGAAAAACCTGCGGCATACATCAGAGGCAACAGAATTGGACCCACGGCAGCTGCAGCCGCTGTCTGACTCGGTATGGCAATGTTTGTGAGAAATCCAATGAGAACACCACCCGGTATAAGCAGCCATCCCACAGAACGAAGTGGCCTAGCCAGCAGCGCTACAAGCTCTTTGTCTGCACCTATTGCTCGCAATACGAATGCATACCCCATTGCACTACAGATAGGACCTGTTACTTCTACATTGCCGAGAGTTTTGCCGATCGAATCGATGATCACCAGCGGACGCCCTACGATCGAAGTAAGCACGATACCGCCGAGAATGAGCACAAGCCGCACGTCGTGCCCCCGCTGCAATGCCAGAAGCATCAGGGCCACTACAGCCAATGCGATCATCACCATCATCATGAGGTGTATCCTTCAGGATGCCACGTCTGCATATGCTGCACATGCGGAGCAAGCGCTTGTTCTATAACAGAGCTCACTCCACTTATTCCAACAATCCAGTTAGACGCTGAGTAGTATTGCTTCTGCATCGAAAGAGCAGAATCAGGCGTGATCTGCTGTAACCGTTCGATGTGTCTGTCGAAATAATCGAAGGGCAGATGATACTGCACAATGGTGTAGACAAGCGAGGCTGCCTGCTGAGGTGTTTCGCAATTGCGCGCAAATGAACCGAGAATCTGCTGGCGTGCATTCTCAAACTCTTCATCACCAATCCGCTCAGTTTTGATGCGCTCCACCTGTTCGGCTATCGTGTCCAGCGTGTCCTTGGTAAACTCATTGCCAACACTGGTTATGATGGCCGTTGTTGCACTTAACGGCCGCACAGCCGGAAAAGCATAAGCACCGTAGGTATAGCCCTTTTCCTCGCGTAAGATGGTGAATAGTCGGGCCAGCGTATAGCCACCAAGCACGTTTGCCACCAGCTGCATTGTGGCGTAGTCTGCATGGTTATACCCAATGCTCGGCAGGGAGATTCTCAGGGCAGACTGCACAGCATCTTCTTTGGGTGCCATAACGCCCCATTCAAACGAGCTTGTGGCTACAGGCAATGTGGCCGTCTTTTGCTGCGCAGGCAAATCAGAGAGTGCTGCAGAAAGCTTCTTCACAACACTGTCTGGATCTACTGGTCCGGCAACAATGATGTATCGTTCAGCCATCAGCATACGCTCATGGGCCCGAATAAGAAGGTCTCGGTTGAGTTCACGCAATGTGGTTGGCGTACCGTTCTTCGGAAGGGCGTAGGGATGATCGTAGAATGTGCGGCTTGCACAAGCCCTGCCTGCGAGCCACTCAACATCAACAAGCTCTACCATCATGTCGGCTATCGTTCGCTGTCGTAGCGTATCCAGCTCGCGCTCATCGAATCGTGGATGAAGAAGCGCATCGGCTGCAAATCCAACGAGATCATCAAACCATTCAGCAAGACCACTGGCATGCAGTGTAGTGGCATCGCTGTCTGCAGCTGTGCGCAATGAGCAGCCCCTTCTTTCAATCTCCTCTGCGAAAACAGACGCCTCCATGCTTGTCGTACCGCGGTTTAGCATTTGGGCCGCTATCGATGTAACCCCGGGTACTTCGTCGTGCACCGAGCCAGTTCGCAAGGCAATGGAAATCGTTACGATGTCCTTATTCGCCGCTGGTACGATATACAATGGCGTTCCATCGCCCAGAGTTGCAGAGATAACTTCTGGTAATAAGAAGTGAAGTGGCTTATGAGATAATGGAGGGGCAGTTTGCATTTGGTAAATTTAGGGTAATGAAACCTGAACACGCTGTTATAACTGGCGCTTCTTCCGGCATCGGGCGCGCATGTGCAGAGCTTTTTGCACAAAACGGAAGCAATCTTGTTCTCTGGGCACGTCGCACGGAGAAACTTAGCGATGTAGCCGAGGAATTACGAAATACGTTCGGTACTCAGATTCTCACGCAAACGGTAGACGTACGGGATCATGCCGCTGTCCAAGATGCCGTATCGCACCTGCCTGAGGCCTATCAACATCCGGATGTGCTGGTGAATAATGCTGGCCTATCCCGCGGACTTCACCGTTTTCACCAGGGCGAACGATTGGACTGGGAGGAGATGATTGATACCAATATTAAGGGCTTGCTCTATGTAACACGTGCATTTCTACCGCATATGGTGAAGTCGGGCAAGGGGCTTGTGGTAAACATTTCTTCGATCGCTGGACGCCAAGCCTACCTTGGTGGAAATGTCTACAGTGCAACGAAAGCCGCAGTAAAACTGTTTTCGGACTCGTTGCAGATTGATCTCAATGGAACTGGGGTAAGAGTTTGCAATGTAGACCCCGGATTGGTCGAAACAGAGTTTTCAGAGGTGCGTTTCCGCGGAGACACCTCTCGTGCCGGACCGGTGTACCAGGGCTACCAGCCCCTTACCGGAGCCGACATTGCAGAGTGTATCTATTTCGCTGCCACCAGACCCGCTCATGTTAGTGTCCAAGACATTCTCATCACGCCTACCGCACAAGCAACCGTCTCAATTGTAGACAAGAAAATGTAACCACATGGAAACTGTCCAGTTTTTAATCTCGGGCCGCGTCCAAAGCGTTGGATTCCGTCGATTTGCACTCCATCATGCCCATAAGCTAGACCTACGAGGCTTCGCAACAAACCTAGAATCAGGTGATGTAGAGTGCGTGGCGCAAGGCTCGGTAAGCTCACTCACAGAATTTGAAATGCTTATGAGGCAAGGACCACAATTTGCCAATGTCACTTCCGTTACATGCTCCGAACTTTCTAACACACGTATCTATAAAACCTTCCGCATACTCTAATGCGTCCCTCTGTACCCATGTACCTTTGTACCCATTCGGGCGACCACATAGGGTCGCCCCTACGGAATCTGCGTACCCCTGTACCCTTGTACCCTTTCGGGCGACCACATTGGGTCGCCCCTACTAACCCGTCCCTTCCCATCTCTTTCCCCCCTCTGCCATGACCATCTCCGCTTCTTCTGTAGTGATCGTAACCGGCGCATCGTCCGGTCTTGGTGTTGCACTTTCTCTCGAGGCAGCTCGTAGAGGTGCGCATGTAGTTCTCGTTGCCCGTCGCGAAGACCGCTTGCGCGATGTTGCGCAGCAGGTTGCTGATGCAGGGGGCCAACCACATGTGATTGTGGCAGATGTTTCACACGAGCACGACTGTTATCGTGTGATCGACACAACTCTTGCCGAGCACGGCCGAATAGATGTGTTGTTTAACAATGCAGGACGTGGAAACATGGCTCGAGTAGAGGATACACCTACTGAGCAGTGGCACTCAATGTTTGCTGTAAATGTTGATTCGATCTTCTGGCTTACTGCACGTGCACTTCCTTCGATGCGCGCACGCAACGAAGGTCACATTATTGCCATATCGAGCGTTGCAGGACGCTACGGGCATCCTCTCAACGCAGCATATGTTGCTGCAAAGCATGCCGTAGTTGGCTTCATTGCCGCCTTGCGCACAGAGTTAGTTGGCACAAACATTCATGCCACAACGATATGTCCAGCTGGCATTGTTACCGAATGGGCAGACGCAACAGAAGGTGGTTCAATTGGCGCTATGTATGGAGCAGCAATTCCGAAGTCGCGTGTGCTAGCACGTGAGCACGGACTCTCTACAGCCCCCTTGTCACGTATGATGACAGCAAAAGAATGCTCCGACATCATCTGGTCTGCCGTTGACGCAGGCAGGAGCGATGATGTCTATACACATTCTGGAACAAAGGAATTGGCAGTCCTCAGTGCTCAAGATCGCCTCATGCAAGAAGACAAATTCGAAGCACTATGGATAGCAATGAATCAAACCTATGAAGAGCATAAGGCATCTACGTAGTACTGAAACATCTTAGTACGATACCGACACTTCTGATCTGTCTTGGCATTCATCAATACGTGAGTGCACAAGATCTGGCGCTCGTACTTACTGGTGGCGGGGCTCGATGTATCGCTCAAGTAGGTGTGTTAAAGGTGCTCGACCGCGAGGGTATCGTTCCGGACGTCATCGTCGGCTCGTCGTTTGGTGGGATCGTTGGTGGATTGTACTGCTCCGGATATAGTGCACAGGAGATCGACTCGATCTTTCGCAACGTTGATTGGGATGACTTAGCTTCGATTCGAGAATCATCACAACGGGAGTACCAATATCTCTCTCAGAAGAATGCAGCTGATGGCAGCATTCTTACACTGCGTTTCAACAACTTCGAGTTTGTTCCCCCTACAGCTATCGGCGGCAACACGCGCTTTGCATACATGCTGCAACGCATCCTCTGGGAAAGTCCACTTAACACACGAACAGAATTCGACGAGCTCCATCCGCAACTTCGTATCGTAGCAACCAACCTTACAAACGGTCGTGCGGCCGTGCTGCGCCAAGGCAACCTTGCAACTGCGCTGCGGGCGAGTGCAACCTTTCCACTTCGATACTCGCCCGTGCGATGGAATGACTCAACAGTTCTTGTCGATGGCGGCCTGGTTGCAAACATTCCCATAGAGCACGCTCGTATCAAGCAAGACACTCGTATTGTACTTGTAAACTCAATCAGCAAACTTTCTCCAATCGAGCAACTGGGATCGCCATGGGCTGTTGCAGATCAATCCTTATCTGCTGCGATGATGATGCAGGATTCAGCTCGTCTTGCCATGGCAGACATCGTGATAGAGCCGGATGTGAAGAACTGGAGTACGTTTGCCTTTGCCGACATCGATTCGCTGATACAGTTCGGAGAAGACGCTGCCATGCGCGCGCTGCCCCAGATTCGTCTGCTCACGCAACAACGTCGCGCGCACAGGTACCCAACGAGCACCGCAATAGTTCGATCGGCAGACAACGACACCGCCTTTGCTCGGTTGGTTCACATGCAGGCAGCTCAACGGCAAAATGAGTTTACGATTCGTGATATGCAGCGTACACTCTCCCGTATCGTTCACGAGGCAGGTTTTGAATTCGGCTACGTGCGTCTTATGTCGGCCGATACAGTATCGAAATCCAGTTATTGGTTAATCGATAAGGGGCTCCTAGCCGACAGAACGTTTCGGATCCAGGGTGGTTCTTCACCAGCAACGCTTGTGCGTGAAGCTGCTCTGCCTGACTCATCGAATGTTCCTCTCAAGCTTGTCGCGCGAGCATGGCACAACCTGCATGCTACAGATGCTCTTGCAGAATCTGATATGATGGTCTCTGCCGGTAGACGTGGCGGCAACACGCTTGATATTACTGCGATAGGCAATGGAAATCAGACACTGCGCATCGGCGCTCGTGTTGATAATGAGCGCTACACGCAAGGAAGTTTAGAGGCGGCACACGACAATCTTATTCTACCAGGACTTCGCTTGGCTGCGCGTGGAGTACTAAGTCAGCGCATTGGCTCTGTATCGGTGGGCTTCGACGTACCGCGCATCTCGGGAACATTATGGACGGCCTCGATACGCGGATATTCCAGCTTTCGTAATGTTTGGACATACAACAACCGTGTAGGAAGGCCCGGCACCACACGGCTAGATGAATTCTCGGAAGACCGTTATGGAGCGCGACTCAGTGCTGGACGTCAGTTAGAGCGCAACGGTGTTGTCTTGGCAGAGCTTAGATATGAGAACCAACGCTACCGCGACCTTAACGATTCTCTCAGGCCAATATTCAAGCCCCTTGCCACCATTCGTGGTCTTGCACGCTGGGACGACCGCAATAACATAGCCTTCCCTACCAAAGGGCGTACGATCGATCTATCGGCTGAATCTTCTGTGCTATCGCTCTCCAATGGAATTACCTTCACGAAACTTGCAGCAAGTGTGAGCTCTGTATTCGACGTGCAGTGGTTTACGATTACGCCTTCAGTCACCATCGGCGCTGCAGATAAAACACTACCATCGCCGGAGTTGTTTTCCATTGGCGGACAAGACATGTTTTTCGGGATGCGCGAAGACCAGCAGCGTGGACGCCAGATTGCAGTTGGCAACCTTGAGTTTCGAAGAAAGTTGCCCTTCTCAATCTTCTTTGACACATACCTTTCTGTACGATACGACATCGGAGCAGTCTGGGAGGTTCCAGAGTACATCAAGATATCTGACATGAATCATGGTCTTGGCCTTACCTTAGGAATAGACACGCCCATAGGTCCGGCACGGCTCTCGGCAGGCAGAGCATTTGCCTTCCAGGAACGTCCGAATAAGGTGCTGCTTGGACAGCCCCTTGCATACTTTTCGATCGGTGTACGTCTATAAACGTCTATGGGACAACTTTTTAATCGACTACGCGACTTTGCGCGCTCACACATCGCTACTTCTGGAGCCGATATAGCGGATGCGGAGCGCATGATCAATTCAGAAGACGAGGAGTTACGGCGCATCATAGACGAACTTCATCGAGACTATACCGAGAACCCAAACTCACACACCCAAAACAACAGACATTCTCAACGGCATCAAGACTCTACCGTTAGCCTGCCACCGGACGTGATCGATGCCCATCGATGCCTCAATGTGGCACTGGGCTCTGAGCCGGAAGAGATAAAAAGGGCATACCGAGGTTTAATTGCTACGTGGCATCCTGATAGATTTGCATCAGCTAGTGCCAACGAGCAACAGCATGCGCATACCCGTGCGCATGAAATCAACGCAGCGTATATGGTACTACGAGACCATTATGATTTTCGGTAAAGAGACATGGATATGCAACAGACGATCTTTCAACGAATCATTACGCGGGAAATTCCCGCTGCTATTGAGTATGAAGACGAAGAAATCATCGTTATACGCGACATTGCTCCTTCTGCACCTGTCCATCTGCTGATTATCCCCAAGAGGGTTATCCCAACAATCAACGATATAGCAGAAGAGGACGTGCAGCTGGTCGGGAAGATTCATTGCATTGCTGCCAACATGGCCCGAAAGTTTGGGATCGCAGAACAAGGGTATCGCCTTGTTACGAACTGTAACGATTATGGCGGGCAAACGGTATTCCATTTGCATACACATCTGCTAGGGGGCGAGCCTCTCGGCCGAATGAATTCATCGTCCGTCACACATGCTACGACAACACCATCCCGCAGCATAACAAGCACGGCTGTATTCGATGTAGCCGTTTTTGTACTTGTTGCCATTGGTCTGGCTATTGGCTTCAACGCGATGAACCCAAAAGCTATTGCATGGATCAAGCCAGAGTTTGAACGACAGCTTGCAACACAAAACGACATCAACAAGTATGTTCAGAATACTGCGAGTCCAACAACACAGACGCAGCAGCAGGCTCAGCAACCGCAAGTACAGCCCACAACAGATACTGCTAGAAAGACTACTACTCTGGCGGTAAACACAGCTACTGCAACAACTGCACAATCAACGACTGCTGCTCAGAATGCAACTTCAACCCAACCTGCTGCTGCAGCGCCAGCATTTACACCCGAGCCAGGGGTTGTTCGAGAAATCAGCTACGACATGTTTGTTCGCCTGCTCGAGGGCAGTAAACACTACCTTATCGATGCTCGTAGCGCTGAAAAGTTTGCTCAGGGGCACATCAATGGCGCAGCCAATTATTTTGGAGGCGAGGTTCAGTCACGCATTCCCGACCTACTCAGCAATGTTCCGCGCGATCGCGTGGTGTTGATATACTGCGACGGCGGTGAATGCGAACTGTCGCATCACGTGGCCGATGTGCTAAAGCAGTTTGGCTACGGCCCCATTTTCATTTATACCGGCGGGTGGGCCGAGTGGACTTCTAAGCGCAAGTAAACCTATGATGCAAGCTTCACGCCAACTACTCCGTCAGCTCGCCGTACGATTCGGTCTTATCGGCGAGTCTCCAGCGATGGTGCAGGCAATGTCGCGACTTCTGCAGGTTGCGCCAACAGACCTCACCGTCTTAGTTACAGGCGAAACAGGAACCGGCAAAGAAGTCTTTGCCCATGCTGTGCACGATCTTAGCACAAGAAAGAAGGATCCATTTGTAAGCGTCAACTGCGGCGCTATTCCTGAGACCCTTCTCGAGAGTGAATTGTTCGGAGCTGAGAAAGGGGCATTTACAGGTTCGGTAGAGCAGCGCAAGGGTTTCTTTGAAACAGCACATCGTGGCACGATCTTTTTGGATGAGATTGGCGAGATGCCAATCGGAACACAGGTTAAGCTTCTCCGTATTCTTGAGAGCGGCGAGTATTCTCGCCTTGGCTCTTCTGATGTGCTCAAGGTAGACGTCCGCGTGGTGGCCGCTACAAATCGCGATTTAGCATATGAGGTTCGCCAAGGGCGCTTTCGACAAGACTTATTCTTCCGCCTCAATAGCGTTAACATTCATCTGCCCCCTTTACGTCAGCATCCAGAAGACATCGAGCCACTTATTGAGCATTTTGCACAGCGCGTTGCCGACAAAAACATACACGACTACAAGGGAATTGATCGAGATGCACTAGCATTACTCGAGCAGCAGGCATGGCCTGGAAATGTACGCGAGCTTCGCAATATCATCGAGACTATGGTAACTCTCGAGCAAGGGGCTCGTATTACCACAGATATGCTGCTGCGTTATCTGCCAACATCGCACAGCGATCAACAGGATCAACCCACTGGCAATGCTTTGGTACGCATTGCGGGTGCGCACAGTCCACAATCAGATCTCGACATTCAGATGCTCTATCGCGCCCTCCTTCAACTGTCAACCGATGTTTCAGAAGTAAAATCGGTATTGCGCCACCTGCTCAGCATGTCCGTTGATATGCATAGCGAAGCGCCCATGCCAACCCATCCAATGTCTGCTCCATCTACTCCAACACCACATGATGTTGTTGCCATACGCCCCTTGCATCCAATCACTACGGCCCTACCAAACGCAGCAGACAACGAGCTCAACCTAGCTGCAATAGAAAAGAAGGCGATTGAAACTGCACTCCGCCGCACGCAAGGCAACCGACGCGAATCAGCCAAGATACTCGGCATCAGCGAGCGCACGCTCTACAGAAAAATCGATGAGTATGGGTTGCAGTGAGAGGTACTAGGTACCTTTCATCTTTCCCGTGAAAACGGGAAACCAGTAGTGAATTGCATAACGATCTGCCAGTATTCCGTACCCCGTACCTAGTACCTAGTACCTAGTACCCATTCCTCACGAGAACCGGTCTCGACGGTGCAGCATCGCCATCGAATGGAGCAACGTTGAACAGTACAAGGTATCGTCCATCAGTTATGTTGTTTGGAACATAAACAAGTTCAGTGATGGTACAGTCGAGCCGTGGTGCATGTGGCCATTGCCAGAAGTGATGATGTGCGACGAGCGCTCCTTGATCTTCCTCTTTGTCTACCGACGGCATATCAACCATAAGGTGGCGCACACCATGCTCTACTACGAGCCGCATTGCATCGATGTGCATATACGGAGGGTTACCACCAGACCAATGCTTGGTGCGTTTTACGTCATCGTTCGGAAGAGTTCGAATGATGAGTGTTGTGGTGGATCGATCCTTCCATACGGCATCAAGATCATTGGCAGACACTACGGCATCACCGTCATGTGAAGATAGACCTACGCTAACGAGCATAGCTTCATCCATGAGATCGGTCATCAACTCTGTTACAATGTGACGTTTGCCGGCGATGTGTCCAACGCATTCGGTATGCGTACCATTGCCGTGTGGCGCAAGGGAAACTATATCGCAACGGACGGGGCCTCCTTCTTCCACACTGCCTACAAAACTGCCGATACGGAAAGGATTGAAGGATGCCACTGGTAAACCAAAGGCATGTGGTGCATGCTCATGATTGATATGTAGGGAGATATCCTGTGCCGTTGTAAGGTCGTATCGACGTGTGCCAACGGAAATCACAATTTGCTGTTGGGGAGATGGCATGCACAAATTTCATCGTTGATGAGCCCCTTTCCAAATGATGTCACGTTTTGTAGGAAAAAGTGCTTATAGGCATACAGGCCGGTGTATTGCTTGGTATATTCGAGCCAATCGTGCAGCCGGACAATTGTCCAATGGTTTAGTGATAAGGTGATTTATGTCTCGTACACTTAACAAAGTCATGCTCATCGGCAACGTGGGTAAAGACCCTGAAGTACACTTTACTCCGAGTGGTGTAAAAGTTGCTCAGCTTCGATTAGCTACATCCGAAACATGGAAAGACAAGGATGGTGCTATCCAGGAGCAAACAGATTGGCACACAATCATTGCCTGGAGAGGATTGGCCGATGTTGTAGAACGGCTCGTACGGCGAGGCAGCAGGCTTTATGTAGAGGGTAAAATTCAGTCGCGCTCATTCGACGATCGCGACGGTAACAAGCGTTACGTTACCGAGATCGTTGCTGATAGCTTGTTGGTTCTTGATGCTAAGAAGCAGGATCAGCCAGCAAACACGAATGATGCTGAACAATCGTCACATACATCCTCTGGCACAGACGTTATTCCCTTTTGATATTTGGAGTCGATCGCTTGGAAGTTTCACGTAAGACCGAGATTAGAGTTGGCCTCGTTAGTATTGGAGCCATCCTGGTGCTGCTTATTGGCATCATGCTTGGCAAAGACATTAGTTGGACATCAAGTCAGCAATCTGTGCGTTTTCGCCTTGCCACATCGGGCGGACTCGAGCCAGGCAGCCCTATTGTTGTGAGCGGTGTAAAGCGCGGACAAGTAGTAAGCGTTGCTACCAACAACGGCGGCGTAGTGGTAGTTGGCCAAATGGACGACATCTCTGATTTGCGCAGTGATGCTACGGCAGTTGTCTCGATACTCGAGATCACCGGTGGGAAGAAGATAGAGATCAAGCCCGGAAGTCAATCGGTAGCATTTAATCCAAACAACGAGATTCCAGGAGCGGCAGCGGCAGACATAGGCACGCTGGTTACCTCACTCGGTAATGTAAGCGACAACGCAGTGGCACTGGTTAAGCGACTAGACACACTCAGTGCTGCACTTGCAGATCTTGCTCGTGATGGTTCATTTGTAAACAACATCAAGACCTTAGCTTCCGACGGTGCACTTCTTGTTTCTGATGCTCGCTCGTGGATGGAGACGAACAAATCCGACCTCACCTATATGGTGCGCGATCTTCGCCAGATCTCAGCAACACTAAAGGGCACTCTCGACCGCAACGAGCCAAAGATCTCTGGGTTGATTGACCACTTGGATCGCACGCTATCAACGTTCGACAAAACGCTTACCAAGGCAGATAAGGCATTCATCTCAGTAGACAGCCTTGTTATTGAAGTCAATACTGTTATTGCAGAGGTGAAGGCAAACAAGGGAATACTCAATCGTGTTATCTATGACGAGAATTTGTCGGTTCAGCTCGATTCATCCCTCGCGATTCTCAAAACGATCCTCCAACAATTCCAACGTGATGGCGTCAACGTAAACGTTGGTCTTGGGCATAAATAATTCGTTGTTCTCGCGCAACACTGTATCATGAAGCCCTGGTACCTCCTGCTTCAGTCACTTGTTGTTGTGTCGTGTTCCTCAACGCGGCGCATCGATCAATCATTTGATCTACGCGACGATTCTGAACGAGTTTCCACGTTTCGAGCTACCTCAACGAAACACATAGACTCTGTAAACATTGCAGCATTGCGAACAGAGGTGTGGAAACTTGAGCACTACACCTATCCGGATTCGATACGTTTGTTTGTGCGTGTGATCGACACAACGGGGTACATCGTTACCCACATGGCAGAGCCATACAAATCCGTTTCGGCACCCGACTACTTCCCGCGCATGTTCGAGCGGCTCGGTGAACGCAGACGCGTGCGCGACTCCCTTGTGCGTATGTATCGTGTGCGAGAGATAGGCGAGCGAGACTCCATTCCGGCGAACATTGCACTTGCTATCGACTGTTCTGGATCTATGAAGGGGGCTAAACCCACGCTCGACATGGGAACAGAAATGTTCATAGGGATGAAGCGCAATTGCGATAACATTTCCCTCGTTGGCTATCACAAGACTGTTACCGAGGTTTTCCCTCTTACCGGTGATTCTATCGCTATGATGCGTGCATTTGCTTCGTACAAGAAGTCTTCGCAGGGACTCTTCACCTCTACGTACGACGGCGTGCTAAAGTCGCTGCAGACACTTAAAGACGTTCCCCTCGATCAGCCTAAGGTCTGCGTTGTCTTTGCCGATGGAGACGAGAACACCTCGACCGTGTCGCTTAGCGATCTCTACGAGTATGCAACTCGACACAACATATCCATCTATTGTGTTGGCTTCGGTTTCGCTAATGATCAAGCACTCAATGATCTAGCCCTGTATACAGGCGGAAAGTACTATAGAGCCTACACCAAGGCTGACTTGCTCGCGATCTTTCTTGACATTTACAATGGCCTGCGTAACTACTATCTGGTGACCTACACGCCCCCTCGTTACGAGGGTATTCATAATGTGCACCTTACCGTTGATGTGCCCGGCAGAGACACGATGGTTGCGCGCGGTATGTATGATAAAACACCACTCAATCCATTAGCAGACACAAATGAGTTTTCGAAGCGCATCCTCTTTGCCTACGACGAGAGCATTATCGATACATCGTCGTACATCATACTTGATGAGCTAGCTGACGCACTGTTGCGCTTTGATCGCGTTGTTCTCGAGATCCAGGGGCATGCATCTCGCAGTGGTCCTGACGACAACCGCGTGGACTACAACATGAATCTCTCACAGCGTCGTGCCGAATCTGTGAAACAAGCTCTTGTTGAAAGGGGCGTGCAGGCTTTCCGACTCAAAACTCGTGGATTTGGCTTCTCTATGCCGCTCGTTCCAAACGATTCAGAGCCGAACAGGGCGCTGAACCGACGCACGGTGTTTAAGATTCTCCGCCAATAGTCTCGCAATTCCTCACGATGATGCGAATACGTGAGCTGCTATTGCCTTGGCCACGTTCTGTCCGTCGAGTGCGGCACTTACAATGCCGCCAGCATAACCAGCCCCCTCGCCACTTGGATAGAGACGCCTTACCTCGACATGCTCGTATGTTTCCTTGTTTCGCGGTATTCGAACAGGCGACGACGTGCGTGACTCGACGCCTACAACAACTGCCTCGTTGGTTAGGTAACCCCGCATCTGCGAGGCAAACTGTCGAATTCCAGACCGCAGGCGCTCATCAATAACGGCGGGAAGAACTTCTGCCATGTCGATCGAAACATGGCCCGGAATGTATGAGGTTCGCGGCAACGAAGATGATACGTTACCTTCGATATAATCAACCAAACGCTGCGCAGGGGCGCGTTGAGAGCCGTCGTCATTGCATGCAAACGCCGTGCGCTCGACGTGAGCCTGAAACTCAAGGCCGCCAAAGACACCACCGTGCCCCATTGTCTGCCAGTCTTGCTCCTCTACAGCCACAACAGTTCCGGAGTTTGCAAATGGAGAATCTCTGCGCGACATCGACATACCGTTCACCACGATCTCGCCAGGCGATGTGGCAGCCGGCACAATCAGTCCACCCGGGCACATGCAGAACGAGAACACCCCTCGCCCGTCTGCCTGGCACACAAGTGAGTAGGCAGAGGCCGGAAGGTTGATATCACGTGGTGATTGATGATACTGAATCTCATCGATCAAACTCTGTGGATGCTCAATACGTACACCAAGTGCAAATGGCTTGGCTTCGATTGTTATCCCATCACGCATGCAGCGCGCGAAAATGTCACGCGCACTGTGTCCAGTGGCAAGAATTGTAGCATCGGCGTGAAATTCTCGACCATCGGCGCAGCGTATTCCGCGAAGCGTTTTTGTATCGGCATGGCGATCTACGATAAATCCATTTACGAACGCACCAAAATGAACCTCACCACCATGAGAGATAATTGTCTCACGAATCTCCTGAACAACCTTCCACAGTTTGTTAGATCCGATATGAGGATGAGCATCTACGAGGATATCCGAGGTAGCCCCATGCTCAACGAGCAGACGCAGTACCTTTTCGATGCTGCCACGCTTGTGAGAACGTGTGTATAGTTTACCATCGGAATATGTCCCAGCCCCACCCTCTCCGTAGCAGTAGTTGGAGTGCTGGTCAACAACACCATCTTGCTGTATCGACCGCAGATCTCTGCGCCGAGCGCGCACATCTTTGCCACGTTCGAGCACAATTGGTGTAATGCCATATTCCAGAAGTTCAAGTGCTGCGAAGTATCCCGCAGGGCCTGCACCAACGATTACAACCCTTTTGCGTGGATCTGCCTGTTTCATCTGATCAACAAACCGACCTTCTAGAGGGGGCTCTTCGCCATGGTAAACGTCTACAAGGAGGCGCATGCGCGGCATGCGAGATCGCGCATCTATAGACCTACGGACGATGCGAACGGAGGCCTCCGCATTTGATTCTAGCCCTACGTGGTCTAGAGCACACTGTCTCACAAAGGCTGGATCTGCCGCTTGTGTTGGAGTTAGTGGTAACTCAATTCGCTGCTGCATAGCTGCAAAGTTCGGAAGATTTCCTGCGTTAACTTGGACGTATGTCTGATCGCTATGAATTGATTTACGACATCGTACGGTCTATTCCGCATGGTAAGGTTACCACCTATGGGCACATTGCGGCAGCCATGGGTGTGCGCTCTGGTGCGAGGCTGGTGGGATGGGCACTCAATGCTGTAGCGCATCAAGACCGGATAGACATACCATGCCATCGTGTTGTTAATCGGCTGGGAGAACTCTCCGGAAGCATGCATTTCGAAACACCATTTGTTATGCGAGAACGTCTGGAAGCCGAGGGAGTAACGTTTCTTAATCGGGCGGTAGATCTCTCTCGGCATCTTTGGGTGCCAGAGTTAGCCCCCTAACCGTATCTTTGCCGTCCACCTTTTATTCCTACTTGGATACGCTAACCATGAAAGATTTGTTTGCATACATCTCACTAGCATTTGCTGCTACAGCTTTGATTGCGTGTGACAAACAGGGTGCATCTGATGACCCAGTTGTGATGAAGACGCGCGCTGATTCGGCAAGCTATATGTTCGGATATCAGCTAGGCGGACAGCTCAGGCTGAGCGGTGTTGAAGTAAGCCAGGAAGCTCTGATGGCTGGCTACCGCGACGGAGCTGCTGAAAAGAAGGCCGCAATATCTGATTCAGCGGCGATGGCATTGTCTGAGTCACTGCAAAAAGAATTATCGAAGAACATGGAAATCGATGCTGCAACGAAGGCCGAATCAATGACGAAGGCCAGCGACAAGTTTCTTGCAGAAAACAAAAACAAGGCAGGCATCATCACTACAGCAAGTGGTCTGCAGTATCGTGTTATCAAGATGGGCGCCGGCAAGAAGCCGAACCCAACATCAAATGTGGTAGTGCACTACACAGGCAAGCTCGTCGATGGTAAGGTTTTCGATAGCTCACGCGAACGTGGAGAGCCCGTTACATTCCCAGCAAACAAGGTTATCCCAGGCTGGCAAGAAGCAATCCTTCTTATGCCACAAGGCTCGCGCTTTGAGCTCTTCATCCCATCCTCATTGGCATATGGACCAAAGGGCGCTGGCAACGTCATCCCTGGTGGTGCCGCTCTGATCTTCGAAGTAGAGCTTCTCGAAGTCAAGTAATCAACGATCATTCCTCACAATTACGGTATCACGTTACATGACAAAACTCATTCTTCTCATCGCTGGATTGGCACTGAGCACCTCGTTGGTCTCAGCTCAAAAGGGCGCTGGTTCGGCAGCTTCAGCAACAAAGGCAATGACAAAGCAAGATTCAAACATGTATGCACTTGGCATGCAAATCGGACGGTCCCTGAAAGATCAGGGTGTAGATCTCAACGTAGAGGTCCTCGCAGATGGCATGCGCGATTTTCTCGCCGGCACTCCAAAGCTCTCAGATGCGCAGTTCCAAGCGTGTATGACAGACCTGCAACAGCAGGCCATGTCCAAAATGCAAGCTGAGCAGTCGGCCAAGGGCGGCGAAAACAAGGCACGCGGCGAGAAGTTCCTTGCAGACAACAAGACAAAGGACGGCGTAAAGACAACCGCCAGCGGCCTGCAGTACAAGGTGATCAAAGAAGGTACAGGCAAGAAGCCTTCAAAAGAAAACACGGTCAAGGTGCACTACACAGGTACCACGATCGATGGTAAGGTGTTCGACAGCTCTCTAGAGCGTGGCGAACCGATTGAGTTTCCACTCTCTGGCGTGATCGCCGGGTGGACAGAAGGCGTTGCCCTGATGCCTGTTGGCTCGAAGTACACACTGTACATCCCATCAAATCTTGCATACGGCGAGCAAGGGGCTAGCCAGTCTATCGGACCTAACGAAACGCTGATCTTCGAAGTAGAGCTTCTCGATATCACCAAGTAAGCATTAACAATTGCTGATAGATAGTGAAGGCCACACGGGAATCCGTGTAGCCTTCGTAGTTTTGTCGCAGTTGTTTAACTAGAAAAGTTCTCGTGAAAAGTCTCCCAATGTACGGCCTCGTCATCCTGCCCCTAGCAGCAGTGATTTATGTAACGTGGCTAGCCTTTACAGGCACCTTCGACTGGTTCTTCCTCGCCCTTGCTCTCATCTTTGGCTTCGTAACCGAATACGGTGTAACCCTTGGTTATCACCGCATGGTGGTTCACAAATCATTCGAGCCCCATCCCGCTCTTAAGGCCGTGCTCTTGTGGCTTGGCTCTCTGGCGTTTCAGGGTCCGGTTACGCACTGGGCAAGCGTCCACACAAAACATCACGCACATAGCGATCAAGAAGGAGATCCACACTCTCCCTCTGTGAGCGGATTCATGTATGCTCACTTCGAATGGCTGATCGAGATGACCAGTGATGACATCGGAGAGATCAAAGAAAAGTGGGGCGCTCGATACTTCCGCGATCCTGTGATCGTTTGGCTGTCAAACACCTTCCTGTTCTGGTCTGTATTCAGTCTGCTACTTCCTGCCGCCATTGGATTTTTCCATACCGGAACCTGGGAAGGCGCATGGCTAGGCTTCGTGTGGGGCGGATTGGTTCGCATCTTCATCACAAGTCATGTTACATGGAGCGTAAACTCTGTGTGCCATTACTTTGGCTTTCGCACCTACGTTACAACCGACCACAGCCGTAACAACCCTGTTATCGGAATTCTTGCTCTGGGCGAAGGCTGGCACAACAATCACCATGCCTTCCCATCATCGGCGTTCCACGGACTTACCTGGTGGCAGTTTGATTTTACGGGGCTAACGATTCGCTTCTACGAAGCAATCGGTCTAGCAACGAAGGTAACACGCATCCCCGACTCTCTGCTCGAAAAGCGCCGCATCGATAGTCTTACGTCAACCCTGAACGTTCAGGAGTTGGCAATGACCGAAGAAGAAGAGCAAGAGCAGCTGCACGAGGCGGCCTAAGGAACGCGAGCGCTCACGATGACGCTCTTCTCAGCAACGAAAGTCTCCAAGATATACTACGAGAAGGTTCTCTTCGAGAACATCTCGTTTGGTATGCAGGATGGCGAGCGCGTTGGTATCATAGGTCGTAACGGGGCTGGTAAGACGTCGCTTCTGCGCATCGTAGCTGGACTCGACGAGCCTGATGCGGGCGAGATTGCCTTTAACAACGAAGCACGTTTTGAGTATCTCGCGCAGTTGCCAACGTTCGAGCAGGACGACTCAGCATTCCATGCCGTGGCCTCTGCATACGACCATCGTCATGGACACCTCGAAGAATGGGAACTCGAAACCCTTGCCAAACAGACGCTTGGCAAGCTGGGTATTCACGACCCCTACAAGCACGTCCAAACAATGTCGGGCGGACAGCGCAAACGCGTGGCCATTGCTCGCGCGTTGCTTGCCGAACCAGACCTGCTTATTCTCGACGAGCCCACAAACCACCTTGATGCAACAAGTGTTCAGTGGCTGCAGGACACGTTGCAGAACTCCAATCGCGGACTCCTGCTCGTAACACACGATCGTTACTTTCTCGACGCCGTCTGCACTCGCATCATCGAGATCGATCAGTCGCGTCTGTTCTCCTACGAAGGCAGCTACGAGAAGTACCTTGAGCGCAAGGAAGCCCTCGTTGCCGTGCAAGACGCCACAGCAGATCATCAGCGCAACAAACTGCGCACAGAGCTTGCCTGGCTGCAGAAAGGCGCCAAGGCGCGCCGCACAAAGCAGCAGAGTCGTATCGACTGGATCGAAAAGATGCAGCAGGAGCAGCGTATGCAGAGTGTTGAATTTCGAGACATCGACATCGAAGTGGGCGGCAAATTCCTGGGCGGTAAGATCATCGATGCCGTTGATGTGAGCTATCGCTCGTTAGTAACAGACTTTACATATCGCGCCGCACCGGGAGATCGCATCGGTGTTATTGGTCCGAACGGTGCTGGCAAGACAACATTGCTCAACCTGCTCGCTGGCCGCAAACACTGTGAGAAGGGGCACATCTCGCTTGGCGAAACGGTAACACTTGGATTCTTCGAGCAGGAGATCAAAGACCTGCAAGACAACGAGACCGTTCTGAGTAACGTGCGCGATATTGCTGAGTATATCGACGTTGGCGTTGGACGCGACAGGTACATCAGCGCACGCGAGCTCTGCGATAGATTCGGCTTTTCGCCCAAGCAGCAGCATGCATTCGTGCATACCCTCTCAGGGGGCGAGCGCCGCAGACTGGGTCTGCTGCGCATCTTGATGTCGAACCCCAACGTGCTCTTTTTGGACGAGCCCACGAACGATTTCGACCTCGTTACACTGAACGCTCTCGAGGAGTACCTGCAGTCGTTTAAGGGCGTCTTGCTCACCGTATCGCACGACCGCGCATTTCTCGATACCACGGTTACCACGATCTGGTCCTTTGAAGACGGCGGACGTATCAAGGAATATCCGGGTAACTATTCGGCCTATCTCGAAGCTGTGGAAGCACGCTCGAAAGCAGCTGACCGCGAAGCCAAGAGCAAGCAACAGCAGCCCCCTGCCCAGTCGGCAATGAAGAAAAAACTCAATTTCAACGAGCAGCGGGCGCTCACGGAGCTGGAAACGCGCATTCCAGACCTTGAATCCAAGATCTCTGCCGTTGAAGGTAAGATGTCGAGTGGCGAGGGCTCCTACCAAGACCACCAAACATGGGCCGAGGAGCACGCCAAGCTTACCGCAGATCTCGACAAGGCCACCCTGCGCTGGCTGGAGCTGAGCGAACGGGAATAACGCACAATGTTTCTCTAATCCAGACAGAAGTGCGATTTTTGTACCGGCCGCGATAGCGGCAATTACCTTGTTCATCAACATTCTAACGCTATCATGGCCACGCAAGACATAGACATGATCAAAAAGGTTTACGAAAACCTTCCTTCGAAAGTAGCCGCAGCTCGCACGTTGCTGTGTCGGCCGATGACCTTGGCAGAGAAGACGCTCTATTCGCACATGACCGAGCTGCCATCAGCGCCGCATGCTCGTGGCAATGCCTATGTGGACTTCAACCCAGACCGCGTGGCTATGCAGGATGCAACAGCTCAGATGGCACTTCTGCAGTTCATGTCGGCCGGCATTCCAAAAGTTGCCGTGCCTTCGACTGTTCACTGCGACCACCTGATCCGTGCTGAACACGGCGCAACATCCGACCTTGAAAAGTCGCTCACAGAGAACAAAGAGGTCTTCGACTTCCTAGCCTCTGTCTCCAACAAGTACGGCATCGGCTTCTGGAAACCAGGCGCCGGTATCATCCACCAAGTTGTGATCGAGAACTACGCCTTCCCGGGCGGTATGATGATCGGTACAGACTCTCACACGCCGAATGCAGGGGGCTTGGGGATGATCGCTATTGGTGTTGGTGGCGCAGACGCTGTAGACGTGATGGCTGGTATGCCATGGGAGCTCCAGATGCCAAAGCTCATCGGCGTAAAGCTCACAGGCAGCATGAACGGCTGGACAAGCCCGAAGGACGTGATCCTGAAGCTTGCCGGCATCCTGACGGTAAAGGGTGGAACAGGCGCCATCGTTGAGTACTTCGGTGATGGTACGGCCTCGTTCTCAGCAACAGGTAAGGGCACCATCTGCAACATGGGTGCTGAAATCGGTGCAACAACATCGGTGTTTCCGTATGACGCATCGATGGAGCGCTACCTGCGGGCATCGGGCCGGCACGACGTAGCAGATCTTGCCAACGGCGTTGCCGAGCACCTGCGCGCCGACGACGAAGTAGCAGCAAATCCATCAGCATACTACGATCAGGTTATCGAGATCAACCTCGATACCTTGGAGCCCCATATCAACGGTCCGTTCACACCAGACCGTGCCATGGAGCTTTCTGAATTCGTTGTTGCCGTCAAGGAAAACAACTGGCCAGAAGAACTGCGTGTTGGTCTTATCGGATCGTGCACAAACTCTTCGTACGAAGACATGTCACGCGTGGCATCGATCGCCGAGTTTGCTGTTGCCAACGGACTCAAGGCAAAGGCAGAATTCACCATCACACCGGGTTCTGAACAGGTGCGTGCAACGATTGAACGCGACGGCATCCTGGCCAAGATGGAAGCTATCGGCGGCACCGTGCTTGCCAATGCATGTGGTCCGTGTATCGGTCAGTGGAAGCGTCACGACGTGCAGCAGGGCGACAAGAACTCCATCATCACATCATTCAACCGCAACTTCACGGGTCGCAACGACGGCATCAAGGAAACACACGCCTTTGTAGCATCACCTGAAACTGTTGCAGCATTTGTTATTGCTGGTAAGCTCACAACAAACTTCATCAAGGAACCAATCGACGGTGTGATGCTCCAGCCCCCTGCCGGCCATGAGCTTCCTGAGTCGGGCTTTGTTCCAGATGCAGAAGGGTTTATCACGCCGGCAGCAGACGGCTCATCCGTAAGCGTGATCATTGCCGACGACAGTAATCGTCTGCAAGCGCTTGCACCGTTCACAGCGCCGAAGCCTGAAGAGTATCACAACATGCCATTGCTTCTCAAGGCAAAGGGCAAGTGTACGACAGACCACATCTCGATGGCCGGACCATGGCTCCGATTTAGGGGTCACCTCGACAACATCTCGAACAACATGTTCATCGGCGCCATCAACTACATCAACGAAACAGCTAACAGCGTCAAGAACGTCTTCACCGGCGAATACGACGAAGTACCAAAGGTAGCGCGCGCCTACAAAGCACGCGGCATCGCCTGGGTTGTTGTGGGCGACGAGAACTACGGCGAAGGATCATCACGTGAGCACGCAGCCATGGAGCCCCGTTTCCTTGGTGGCAAGGCGATCATCGTCAAGAGCTTTGCGCGTATTCACGAGACCAACCTCAAGAAGCAAGGCATGCTGCCGCTCACATTCGTCAATGCAGCCGACTACGACCGCATCCGCGAGAGCGACCGCGTAAGCATCGACATCACAACGCTTGCCGTTGGCAAACACGTTGACCTTGTCGTGAACCACGAAGACGGCACACAGGAAACAATCGAGCTCAAGCACACCATGAACGAGCAACAGCTCGGCTGGTTCCGCGCTGGCTCGGCCCTAAACCTCATCGCCGGACGATGATGATATTAGCCCACGGTCTAGATTGTGGGTGGTAGTAGTAGTTAACATCAAGCCCCCTATCACAAGTTGGTAGGGGGCTTTCTCTATGTAAGTTAAACGTACCTCTCATTCATCGACTCTAATGGCGGTTGCAACATAAACCGAACATCCAGCATGAACATCCGCATTGTCACGATCATCATTTTATTTGCCTGCAGTTTCGTCAACGCGCAAGAGCTCTACAAACTAAATGTTATCGATGGTTGGGGAGGGAGCATGTATCGCGCCGGCGATACTGTGCATATGTTCTCACGAGCGCTTGATACGCGCGAGGTGTTTGGTGAATGGCGAACTACTTCCAATGTTGTGTTTGCACGCTCGAGCGAATGGCACACAACCTTTGTAATGCCAAGTGAGAATGTTTCCATCCGTGCATATCTCGACACATTGCCTCCCTATGAGCTAAAGGAAGAGCAGATCAAAGGTGCCGAGCTTTCCAAACGCGTATATCATGCACTTCCGCAGTCACCTCGCGGTGTGGTGTTTCTCTATCATGGCACAGGAGGCAGTGCACGTGGATGGCTACCGGGTTCTGTAGAGAATTTCACGTTTGTCAAAGATCTCATCGCCGCTAACCTAGGTGTTATCATCACCGAGAGCGAGGAAACCACAGCACAGAAGGACTTGAATGATGATGGATTTATCCGTTGGGATGTTGCTCCGCCCCTACCCGACGCGAGTATTGACTACCGTAACCTGCGTGCCATACTAGACACGCTGATCAACCGCGGCAGCATTACCGCATCGGTGCCGCTCTTTGGTGTTGGTATGAGTAATGGCGGCGCTTTTGCCATTCCATGCGCTATGGCGCTTGGCATGAAAGCAGCCGTTAGCTACTGCGCCTCGGGCCGTGCAAGCAATGCATCCATCATCAACATTCCATGTTTGTGGATGATGGCTGGCAATGACGACAATGAGAATGTCGGACTCGCAGGTAATCTCGAAGCTATTGAGTTGGCGCGCCGACTTAGTGAAAGGGGCGTAAAAGCAGATGCTGTGATCCGTCAACCCCATCCCATCTATCCCGAGATCTTCACTCGAGCCGGAGCTAGCGAGTCGGTATCACGTGCAATCGTCTCCAATCTGCGTGATCGTGGACACCTTGATGAACGTGGGTTTATGCGCACAACAAGCGATACAATAGCTGCAGCCGTCATGGCTGATCCGTCATCCTACCCCGCGCTTGTTACACAAAATGAGCTCACGAGCAACGCAATCGTGAACACGCTCGCAGTAGCATACGCAGAGCACAAATTCTCTTCAGACCTCAGCAAACAGACTATAACGTGGCTACTTAGCGTTCTTGACGGCGCAACATCTGTCGAGCAGAACGTTACACATGACACGGTGATATCCAGAGACATATACGATCTGCAAGGCAGGCATATCATGCGCTGCTCCGATTCCGAAACACACGATGCATTGTCTATCCCATCCCCATTTTCAAACGCGCCACTTTACGTTGTTACCCGATATGCATCAGGTCGTGTGAGCACAGTTGGAGCGGTAGGACGGTAGCCTAATATTGGGACACCATTGTACCATGGTTTCCCGCTTTCGCGGGAAAGACAATGCCGTACCTAGTACCTGGTACCTACTTCAGTGCTGGTGCAGATGCGCACGTCGTTCTCATGAGCTTCTTTGTATCAAAGCCCTTTGCCTCTGCCTCCTTCACAAGTGAAGCATACACTGATTCATCCACCTGCTGCGTGCGGGACATCATCCAGAGGTAGGAGCGGCCCGGCTCGCCTACCATAACATGCTGATATGTGCTATCGAGAGCGATGATGTAATAGTCGCCCTTGAACGGCCAGAAGAACTGCACCTTGAGTTTTGCATTGTTCGAACCCTCTACCGGAAAGGCCTTGCCTTCGATGGTGCGCCACGAGCCCCCTTCAAGACAGTAGTTCATGACTTTTACATAGTCGGGCATCACGGTGTATTCGGCAACGGAACACGAGCAACCCCGCTCAAATGTGTGGTCAAATCGAGCCCACACATACCAGCGTCCAGCATAGCGCTGCAGATCTACAGCATCAACAACTGGCAAAGGGGCTGGCGAAGCGCAGCCAAGAAGAGCGAGAAGGGCGAGGAGGGAGTAGCGCATGGGGAATGACGAATGACTAGGTACAAGGTAAGAGGTACTGCCGCTTCTTTACCACGGAGGAATGTCCTCTTACAAAAGCGGGGGACGGGAAACCAATAAGCAAGGACGAAGATACAGCGATGCAGATGTGTAACTTCATGACAAATAGCAAGGAGCTCCCTTATGAACCGTCGTGATTTTATTGCAACTACTGCTGGTGTTGGAGCGCTTGCTGCAGCGCGCGGTGTAGGAAGTGTAATTCCAGAAGATAGGATTGCACCCATTGTGCTGTCGACGTGGGACCATGGTATTCCAGCGAACAGAGAGGCTCTGCGCGTTCTGGAGGTCGGCGGTAGCGTGATTGAGGCAGTGGAGCGGGGTGTGATGGTGGTCGAGGCCGACCCAACAAACTTGAGTGTTGGGCTCTCGGGATTGCCCGATCGCGATGGCATCGTAACACTCGATGCATCGATCATGTCGGGCAAAGGGCCAGCAGGGTCCGTATGCTTCGTGCAAGGCATTGCCCACCCGATATCAGTGGCACGAATGGTGATGGAGAAAACGCCCCATGTGATGATCGTTGGCGCAGGCGCCGAACGCTTTGCTCGAGAAAATGGTATGTCGCAACGCGAGAACTCACTGAGCGAAGGGGCTCGCAAGGCCTGGGAAGAATGGCTTAAGGAGAAGAAGTATAAGCCGGTGATCAATATCGAGAATCATGATACGATTGGTCTCCTAGCAATGGACGAGAACCTGAATATGGCCGGTGCGTGCACAACGAGCGGACTTGCCTACAAGGTGCATGGACGCGTGGGAGACTCCCCTATCATCGGTGCCGGACTCTACGTAGATGATGAAGTAGGGGGCGCAACATGCACAGGCTTGGGAGAAACCGTGCTGCGCACGTGCGCTTCGTTTTTGGCCGTCGAGAAGATGCGAAGTGGTGCATCACCGCAAGAGGCTTGCGAAGAGGCCATCAAGCGAATTGTCAAGAAGCATCCAACAATTGCTGATTACCAGGTGGGGATACTCGCAATGGACAAAAAAGGACGTCACGGCGCGCACAGTGTGCACAAGAGCTTTACCTACGCCCTTCACACCCAATTGCGTCAAGCTACGTCATACGCGTCATGAACACACAACGCGCACTCGTCATCGGCGGCACGGGGCTTGTCGGCTCCCACCTTCTTGACCTGCTCAATGCAAATACAAGCTATAGCACGATCTATGCCCTTAGCAGACGTCCGTGTCCAGCACACGGTCGCATCGTAAACATCATTACGGAACTTGATGCGCCTTCTGGGAACGAAGACTACTTTGATGTCGACGTTGTCTTTTGCGCCCTTGGCAGCACGATCAAGAAAGCCGGCTCACAGGAAGAGTTTCGTCGCATCGATTATGAACTACCGATGCACATTGCACGGCTCGCTAAGGCACAGGGCGCAAAGAGGTTCGTGCTCGTGAGCTCCATCGGCGCAGGGCCGGATTCCAAGTACTTCTACTTGCAGGTGAAGTATGCCCTCGAGCGCGACCTAGCTACTCTTGGCTTTGAGCAGCTCTCTATTCTTCAGCCGTCGCTGATCACGGGAGACCGCAAAGAGTTTCGTCTTGGTGAGCTCATCAGCAGGGTGCTCATGAAGTATCTCAATCCCCTTACACCGAAGAGCTACCGCGGCGTGCATGCCCGTAGTATAGCAGCATCGATGATCAAGGAAGCCCGCAATGAAGCCACTGGCGTTCGGCATGTAAGCAATGCCGACATTCTTACGGCATGACCTTTGTCATCAAATCCTGACACATACTCGAGGTAGCTTCACGCATTCACCAACTAGAGGAGGATGCGATGTACAACGTTGTAAACAGCCCCCTGATCGAAGATCTCTTTTCGGTCTCAACCAAACCCTGCCTTAGCCTCTATCTACCAACACATCGCACGCAACCGGAACGACGTGATGATTACACACGCTTTCATCAACTCGTGCGCGAGCTCACGAACTCACTAAAGAATGGGTTTAGTCAAGCCGAGATCGATATGCTGATGGCCCCCTTCCACGACATCGATCGCGACGAACGATTCTGGAATCAGCGTCGAGCTGGGATTGCCAAGCGAGGCTTTGCGATCGCGAATTCAGGGGGCATGCGCCGCTTTGTGGGATACACCACAACCAGCGACGAGATCGAGCTTGATACGCAGAGGTTCTATCGAGCAGTTGATAAGATCCTGACAGAAGAGGTCCCCATGATGCAGGACATGCCGCTAGTTCTGGCCGGATTGTCTGAGCAGGCCGTCGTCTTCCAGTCTATCAGTCGTAACCCCCGACTTGTCGAGAGATTCATTGACGTTAATCCACTGCGTCTAACGCAGCGCGATCTTACACAGCGGTCATGGGAAGTAATGGAGCCATACATTCGACAGCAGAGCAATGCCCTTCTTGAGGCATATGACGAGGCGGCAGCCCATAACGGCGGAATTGAGGGCGTCTTTACGATTGCCCACGCTGCCACCGAAGGACGCGTACAGACGCTGTTTGTAGAGGACAACCGGCAAGTTCCGGGTAAGATCGATGAGGATACTGGCAACGTAATCTTTGATGATCTGGCACAACCCAACATCAACGACGTCTTGGACGACATCGCGCGCGTGGTTCTGCAGAAAGGCGGCACAGTGATCGTTTTACCAACGCACTACATGCCAACATCCACAGGGGCCGCTGCCATTCTGCGCTATTGAGTGTAAAACTCATTAGATTCGGAGATGCGATACATTCTCGTCCTCCTTATCTCGGTAAACGTGCTGTTTGCTCAGCGCACTGTCGGACTTATCAGCAGCGATCCAAGCGCCTCGTTCGATGGGTATACGCTCTTTGCTCCGATTAGTCCTAACTCAAACACCTACCTCATCGACAACGATGGTCAGGTGGTGAACTTTTGGAAAAACACCATGGCCCCGGGTCAGGCAGTGATGCTCCTCGAGGATGGGTCGCTCCTTCGGACAGGCTCGCCCGCTGTTCAAGCAATGGGAGGGGGCGGTGCAGGCGGCATTATCGAAAAGGTGGCATGGAATGGAACGGTCGCGTGGAAGTATGATCACTATGGGGCAACGTATCGCTCGCATCACGACGTGGAGATTCTACCAAACGGAAACATCCTGCTGCTTGTTTGGGAAAGTCACACGGTGGCCGAGGCGCTTGCTGCCGGACGTCTCCAATCGCGCCTTGTAGAGAATGCACTCTGGTCTGAGCGCGTGATCGAGGTTAAACCTACTGGACCAACCTCCGGTACCGTCGTGTGGTCGTGGAATTCATGGGACAACTTGATTCAAGATGTGGATCCCAATAAACCCAACTACGGTGTAGTTAACGAGAACCCTGATCGCATCGATATCAATGCGGGTGGTAATCGCAGTGATTGGCTTCATGCAAACTCAGTGCGCTATAATCCCGAGCGCGACGAAGTAATGATCAGTATTCACAATCTGCATGAAGTCTGGATCATCTCTCGCAAATCTGGCAAAATGGTCTACCGCTGGGGTAACCCTCAGAACTACAAGTCTGGTGCCGTTGCACAGCAACGTCTATGGGGACAGCACGATGCGCGCTGGGTTCCGGGTAATTGGAACAGCGTGATGATCTTTAACAACGGCAATGGACGTCCCGGCGGAAATGCCTCCAGTGTTGATGTGATCGAACTTCCAGTCAATACAGATGGGAAGTATCGGCGTGCCGGGACAGCCCCCTACGAGCCAGCTCAGTCTTCGATGCTGTGTCCTGATGCCTTATCGAGCAAGTACTATGGACAAAACATCAGTGGTGCTACGATGCTGCCCAACGGCAACACACTCACGTGCCTGGGTCCGTCTGGTACCTTTGTTGAATTCACTTCCGATAAACGCGAAGTATGGCGCTATGTCAATCCTGTTGGTCAAAACAACATGATCATTCAACAAGGTACAGTTCCGCGCAATAACATGGTGTTCAAGATCTACCGATATCCAAAAGATTATCCAGCATTTGCAGGCAAGAAGCTTACCCCGCGCGGGCGAATCGAAGATGGTCCTCTTCATGTGCGCGAGGACGCTTCTAACAGCGCCTATCGGGCAAGCATCGATATTGCAAAGAGTCTGCTAACAATCACAATTGAACAAGCCGGACAGTACAACTTTGTAGCCTATGATCTGCTTGGAAGAGACCTTGGATATGTTAACATGGGAGAATGCTCAGCGGGCACATATGTGCGAGACATACCTATGGGCACGTTCTTTTTGGTCCGCCAAGAGCGCTAATGTCACGTTTTTGATTCTCAAACGCACATAGGTGTAACAACCACCTACACACATGTGAAGAGGATCCCATGACAGTTGAAACTGCCAGCGCATTCGACTACTACATTGATCAACTTGAGAGCCTGCGCTCCGACGAAATCGCATGGCTCGAAGAAGAGGTTCAACTTGAGTCACTCGTCCATGATGCTCGGGTTCATGGCACACTCGACGACCAACGTGCACTGCGCCATCGGCTTCATGAGCTGCGCATCGCGAGAGAAGCTCAGGTTCGTTATCAAGTGAGCCTGCTTCGAGAGACACTCGATTTGTAATTATTTCTCGTTAACGGCATTTTTCGTACACGCACACGCTCATACTTCGGGTAAACAGTGCTGTATAGTCTCAGAATCCTCGTTGCATCACTTTTTGCACTAACAATCGTTGGATGTGCAGATTATGTTGATGGTCCGTTCCATGATCGTGACGATGATAATGAGCATCACGATAGCACAGATAACGATAAGGACACAACGCATACTGGTTCTGGCAACGACACGACCAAGACCGATTCTTCGGTTTGCTTTTCGCGCGACGTCTTACCGTTGCTTGTATCTAACTGCGCAATGGCTAAGTGTCACGACGAAGCATCTCATAAGGACGGCGTCGTACTCACCACATATGCATACGTCATGCGCAACATAACGCCAGGCAATCTCTCCCGATCCGAGCTCTGCGACGTGATCACAGAAACAAACCCAGAGGATGTGATGCCTCCTCCGCCCGGAAAACTCACATAAGATCAAATTGGTCTCATCGCCCGTTGGATCAGAGAAGGGGCTACCAATCGCGATTGTTCGAATGAGACCGAGTGTAACACAACGAACGTAACATACACAACAACGATTGCTCCCATGATGTCTACATGGTGTATTGGGTGCCACACAGGTTATGCTGCAAGTGTCAGCCTTGATCTCACAACGCGAGCAGCCGTCGAGGCTCAGGCCCGCTCGGGAGCCCTGGTTGGAACGGTAACCCATGCCGCAGGATTTGCTAAAATGCCCCCTTCAGGCCCGAAGCTGGATGATTGCTCTGTAGCCAAGATCAAGGCATGGATAGCAGGCGGTTTGAAGTAAACGCATCACATAGCTAAGCTTAACGATTTCATGAACTTGTGTTCATAGAACAATGATTCTCCACGTTTGGCGTCGACTTACCCATGGTCGTATATTTAGGGCAGTAGCGGGCCATTTTTACGGAAAATCAACATGGGTGTTCGTGCATGCGTTATTGGGTAGGTATCTGGGTAGTTCTTCTTTCTTCAACCTGTTTGGCTTTTTTGCCCAAAAACGTACCTGCTCGTACCCATACCTCGACCCCAGACTCTGCACGGTCCGCCAAACCAGTCTTTCCAGATGAGTTTAGTGAGCTAGACGAGTACGAAGAACCACCCGCAAAGTTAGATCCAGCCGTTGCTCGGCGTATGGAGCAGGCTCGCCAGCGGTATCTGCAGGCACTAACTCACATTGAGAATCAAGACACAACAAAGGCAGCAGAAGACTTCGAAGGGGCGATCGCTGTTCTCAACGAACTGGCATCGTATCCCGACCTCGAATCGAATTCAGACTTCACAGACCTTGTTCAAAGTGTTATTGAAGACTACGAAACATACGTGCGTAGCATCGACAACCTTAATCAGAACTCTTCGATCTTCATCTTGCGAGAACGCCTTTTTGAGGCTGTTGATGCCCGCCAGGGTTCCATCGAGCCTATTCCCGTTCCGAAGACTATTACTCCACCGCTAGATCTGCCAGCAACCACAATTCCGCTTACGTACAATGAGCATGTAGACGCCAATATTTCGTTTATGGCTCAGGGTCGCGGAAGAAGATTTATGAAAACATGGATCGAACGCACAGGAAAGTGGTTCGGTCTTTTGCGGCGAATTGCAAAAGAAGAGAAAATGCCGGACGAAATCGTCCATCTGGCAATGATGGAGTCTGCACTCAATCCAAATGCCTTCTCTCGGGCAAAAGCCGTTGGCATGTGGCAGTTCATGAAAGCCACCGGCGAGGAATACAGTCTCTCGGCTGGATACTGGATGGACGAGCGCCGCGATCCTGAAAAAGCCACAAGGGCTGCAATGAGATTTCTGCGCGATCTCTACAACGATCTGGGCGATTGGCACCTTGCTCTTGCAGCATACAACTGTGGGGCTGGTGGCGTACGAAGAGCTATCAGAAAGTCGGGCATTGAGAAGCCGAATTTCTGGCAAATCAGAGAACATCTACCCAAAGAAACACGCGACTACGTTCCACTATACATCGCTACAACCATCATCACTATGAAACGTGATAAGTTTGGTTTTGGTGATGATTCGGTTGACCTGCATTCCCCCTACAGCTATGAATCTGTAAAGATCGACGAGCCAGTCAACCTCTCAACACTGGCAAAATGTGCCATGGTCTCGGTAGACTCGTTGCGTCAACTCAATCCGGAGCTTGTGCGCGACTGTACGCCCCCTAGCGGTGGATACATGCTCAAAGTATACTCAGGTACCGCGAGTGCTTTTCAAAAGAGCTACGCCGCTCTTAACGCAGATGAGAAGAAGGTGTTTGTAAAACACACCGTCGAGCGTGGTGAGACACTCTCAAGTATCGCCAGCGCTTATGGAGCAACAGCAGGAGAGCTTGCAGAGATAAACGGCCTTAGTGGTTATCAGGCGCGCATCAAAGGTGGCATGACTCTGAACGTGCCGGTGCGAAGTGGTCAGGCAACAACAACAACAACAACAAGCACCGCGAGCATAGAGCCAGAGCAGAAAAAGTCCACACCAGCAACACCGGCGGCCTCAAACGGCACAACAAAGACTGAACAAGCTGATGCACCCACAGGTGCAACCGGACGCAAGGAGAAGGTTGCCGCCGTTCATGTTGTATCAAAGGGCGACAATCTGTTTGCTATCGCCACGAAGTATAACATCCGCCTTATTGACCTGCGCAACTGGAATAACATTCCGTACGACAATGACGCAGTGCGTATCGGGGACACACTCATTGTTGGAACCCCTTCCGGTGTGCGTAAAGACCAACAGGATGATATCGAGCGCTTACCAGTAGTTCAGACAAAGAAGCACAAGGTCAAGCGTGGGGAAACACTAGCCAGCATAGCGCGCATGTATGGCACGACAACCAAGCGCTTGGCGAAAATCAACAACCTGCGTGGAAGTAATCCCAAACTCAGCTCTGGACAACGTATCAAGGTAGAGGTAAAGGCGTCATCGGCTACCTCGGGCCAGCGCCAACAGGCTAGCAAGGCCAACCCCAAAAGCTACAAAGTGCGCAAGGGAGACACACTAGCAAAGATTGCCGGAAAGTTCAGGACAACGGTTGCTGCTCTCAAGCGACGTAACCCCTCACTGAAAAGCGACAAAACTCTTCGGGCTGGACAGGTCGTTAAGCTCAATTAGAGAGCTTTTTCAAAGTAATCTGCCCGTATCTTTGCCGCAATGCATGCAATTATTCCTGTAGCTGGCATTGGCACCAGACTTCGTCCGTTTACCCATTCACTGCCGAAAGTGCTCGTGAATGTGGCAGGCAAGCCCATACTAGGACACATCCTCGACTCGCTCGTAGAGCAGGGTATTACCAGTGCAACAATCATCACTGGCTACAAGGGCGAGCTTGTGGAGGAGTTTGTAACAAACAACTACAAGCTGGATGCAACATTTGTGCAGCAAGACGAGATGCTTGGCCTAGGTCATGCGATCTGGACTGCGCGTGAGTCACTCGAAGATGAACCAGTATTGATCATCCTTGGTGATACAGTCTTTGATGTTGATCTCTCCACGCTCAACGCTCGACAATTCTCTTCTCTGGGCGTCAAGCACGTGGATGATCCACGCAGATTTGGAGTTGTGATTGAAGAGGGTGAGTTCGTTACAAGGCTGGTTGAAAAACCTGAGACACTTGTCTCGACTATGGCCATTGTTGGACTCTACTACATCCATCAGCCGCGCAAACTCAGCTCCGCGCTGGAGACGCTGATTACCAACAACATCCGTACAAAGGAAGAGTACCAGCTTACCGATGCACTTCAGTTAATGGTAGATGCAGGTGAGAAGTTCACAACCTTCACTGTAGACGGATGGTACGATTGCGGCAAGCCAGAGACTCTTCTTGCAACCAATCGTTTTCTACTTACCAAGCGCGGCGTGCAGCCCCCTGCCCCTGAAGGCTGTGTGTTTGTGCCTCCCGTGCACGTAGACCCAGCTGCCGTTGTTGCACATTCGGTAATCGGACCCTACGCATCTATTTCAAAAGGTGCCGTTGTTCGAAACAGTATCATTCGTGACAGTATCATTAGCGACAATGCATCGGCGATCGATATCGCACTCGATCAGTCGATTATTGGCGAGAACGCAGAAATAACAGGAAGATTTTCTACCATTAATATTGGCGATGCCTCTATCGTGAGGCTGTCTCAGTAGCACATGAAGTATATTTTTACCTCCGAGTCTGTCTCTGAAGGACACCCAGACAAAGTATGCGATCAAGTATCTGATGCAGTGCTTGATGAAGTTCTTGCCAACGACCCAACCGGACGTGTTGCCTGTGAATGCTTTGCTACAACCGGCATGATCGTCGTTGGTGGCGAGATCACAACATCGCACTACATAGACTTACCCGAGCTCGTGCGTGGAGTAATCCGCGACATCGGTTACGATCGCGGTGAATACCGATTTGAAGCAGATTCATGCTCTGTGATCAATGTTATCAATCGCCAGTCTCCAGACATCGCACAGGGAGTTGATACAGGGGGCGCAGGAGACCAAGGGATGATGTTTGGCTATGCAAACACCGAAACTGCTGAATACATGCCGGCGGCCATCCACTTCTCTCACCAGCTCGTGAAGCGTCTCGCAGATATCCGCAAGACAAATGCCAAACTGATGCCCTACCTGCGTCCAGATGCAAAGGCGCAGGTTTCGGTGGTCTATGGAGACAACGGTGAAGTGGTGAGTGTAGACACCGTTGTTGTCTCTACACAGCACGACCCTATGGAAAACGCGCAATCTCGTATCACCGAAGACGTGATCGAAAACGTTGTTAAGGCCGTTATTCCTGAGCACCTCATTAACGCAGAAACAAAGTTTCACGTTAACCCAACAGGCAAGTTCGAAATCGGTGGTCCGCACGGTGATACGGGGCTAACTGGTCGCAAAATCATCGTTGATACCTACGGCGGAAAAGCACCACACGGCGGCGGAGCATTCTCTGGCAAAGACCCAACGAAAGTAGACCGCTCGGCTGCCTATGCTGCACGCCATCTTGCAAAGAACATCGTTGCAGCTGGCATCGCAAGGGAATGCACAATCCAGCTTGCCTACGCCATTGGTGTGGCACAGCCGGTGTCGATTAACGCTGATCTCCATGGCACATCAGCGGTAAATCCTCGTGAAATCGAGGCGTTTATCATGAAGAATGTAGACCTAACCCCTGCCGGCATCATCACGCGCCTGAATCTGCGCAGACCGATCTACCGCGCATCTGCTGCATACGGACATTTTGGACGTCACGAGTTCCCGTGGGAACATCTGGACCTACGTGAGATGTTTGCTTCTCAATTCGCCTAACCATTTTCACATTTCAGAACGACATGGCTACAACAACAGTTAAGAAATCAAGCACAAATGGCGTTGCCAAGAACGGCGCAGCCAAGAATGGTGTCCACACAAACGGTAAGATGATGAAGCTGCCTGCACGTGTTGCCAAGGGTGGCGTAGGCTATAAGCCACACGCATTTGCCGTTGCCGACATGAGCCTAGTCCCTTGGGGTCGCAAGGAAATCATGCTGGCCGAGGCAGAAATGCCGGGCCTGATGGCTCTGCGTGATGAGTACAAGGGTAAGAAGCCTCTCAAAGGGGCACGCATCGCGGGCTGCCTCCATATGACCATTCAGACCGCAGTTTTGATCGAAACACTCGTTGATCTCGGTGCAGATGTTCAGTGGTCTAGCTGCAATATCTTCTCAACTCAGGACCACGCATCCGCAGCCATTGCAAAAGCTGGCATCCCAGTCTTCGCATGGAAGGGTATGAACGAAGAAGAGTTCGATTGGTGTATCGAACAGACCCTCTTCTTTGGTAAGAACCGCGAGCCCCTGAACATGATTCTTGATGATGGTGGCGACCTAACCAACATGGTACTGGATAAGTACCCTGAGCTTGTTAGCGACATCCGTGGCCTATCTGAAGAGACAACGACTGGCGTGTTGCGCTTGTACGAGCGCATCAAGGCTGGTACGCTGCCATTGCCAGCAATCAACGTAAACGACTCTGTAACAAAGAGCAAGTTTGATAATAAGTATGGCTGCAAAGAGTCTCTCGTAGATGCCATCAGACGTGCTACAGATATCATGCTCGCAGGTAAGGTTGCGGTCGTAGCCGGTTATGGCGATGTAGGTAAGGGCTCAGCAGCGTCGCTGGCCGGAGCAGGCGTGCGTGTAATCGTTACAGAAATCGACCCAATCTGTGCTCTTCAGGCTGCGATGGACGGCTTCGAAGTGAAAAAGATGATCGACGCAGTCAAAGAGGCCGATATCGTTGTTACCGCAACAGGCAACTGCGATATCATCTCCGAGAAGCATTTCAAGGCAATGAAGGACAAGGCAATCGTATGCAACATCGGCCACTTCGACAACGAAATTGACATGGCTTGGTTGAACAAGAATCATGGCAAGAGTAAGGTTGAGATCAAGCCTCAGGTAGACATGTATACGATCGGCAAGAACAGCATTATTGTGCTTGCTGAAGGACGCCTTGTGAATCTTGGTTGCGCTATGGGCCACCCATCGTTTGTGATGTCGAACTCATTCACAAACCAAATACTGGCGCAGATAGAGCTGTGGAAGAATTCGGACAAGTACGAAAACAAGGTCTATGTACTGCCGAAGAAGCTGGATGAAAAGGTAGCTCGCCTACACCTCAAAAAGATCGGTGTTCAATTGGAAGTCCTCAACGACAAGCAAGCCAAGTATATTGGTGTCGAAGTAAAGGGACCATACAAGCCAGAGTACTATCGTTATTGATAGCTCATACATCGCAACAACAAAGGCCCTGCTACTGCAGGGCCTTTTTCATTACGTAGTCATTTAGCCAGAACTGTTTGTACGGGATGTCTACCGTTTCAACCGCTTCGTACCCAAGTCTACGATAGAAGTGTTGAGCAGAATTGAACCGATTGACATTTAGGACCATATGCTCAGCACCGCGTTCCCGAAGGTGGCTCTCTGTCCAATGGAGTAGGTCCGCGCCTGCACCGCTACGTTGTTCCGTAGGGCGCACATACAGTCTGTGCAGCTTGTACACTGATGGGTCTGCTGCATCGCTTGCGAAGTAGGCAAATCCAACCGCTTGATCTCCATCCATTGCTATTACGTACGTACCTTCTTGGCACGAAATCTGGCGTTCTATTGCCTCCGGACTGAGCAGATCGTCGAACATGGTCGCAATCTGCTCCTGGGAGATGATATCCCTGTACGTGGGCTCCCACGTTGCCAAAGCAACATCGTGTATCAGACTTACGTCTGACAGTGTTGCTAGGCGAATATGACGTTTCCCAACTGATTCCACTGAATTACTCTCTCGCGGGAACTATACATCACCTTTGCGCATTTCCTCTGACGTAATTGGGGTTGAGCCTACGGTTCGCCCCTCCAATTAGACCTCGCGTGAGTGCAGACATGCGGGGTCTTTTTGTTTTTAGATGTCCAGATTGCGGACATACTGAGCATTCCGCTCAATAAAGTCGCGTCGTGGTTCTACAGCTTCGCCCATCAGCGTTTCAAACACATGCATTGCTTCTGCTGCGTTTTCGATGCTTACGCGCAAGAGTGTGCGTGTTTCAGGGTTCATCGTCGTTGCCCAAAGTTGCTCTGGATTCATCTCTCCCAGACCCTTAAAGCGGCTGATGACAATGCCGTCTGCAGTAGCCCCCTCCTCCACTGTTGCTTCGGCCTCTTCGGTTGCGGCCTTCTCGGTGGCCTTCGCTGCCTTACGGTCTGCCTTTTCCTTGCGGATACGGCTTATAATCTCATCGCGCTCTGCTTCACTATAGGCATAGTTGTCTTGCTTGCCCTTTTTCAGCTTATAGAGAGGGGGCTGGGCAATGTAGAGACGTCCTTCATTAATGAGCTGCGGCATGTGCTTCCAGAACAGCGTAAGAAGCAGCGTGCGGATGTGCGATCCATCAACGTCGGCATCGGCCATCAGGATAACCTTACCGTAGCGAGCCTTTGCAACATCAAAATCATCTCCGAATCCTGCGCCGATGGCAGTAAAGATTGTGCGCACCTCTTCGTTTTCGAGAACCTTTGTTAGACGTGCCTTGTGCACATTCAGAATCTTACCCTTGAGCGGCAGAATTGCCTGGAAGCGTCTGTCACGTCCTTGCTTAGCAGAACCACCAGCAGAGTCGCCCTCGACAAGAAAGATTTCAGTGTCTTCCGGCGTACGAAGTTGGCAGTCAGCCAGTTTACCTGGGAGCGAGCCACTCTCGAGAGCACCCTTACGACGGATCAGATCTTTTGCCTTACGCGCGGCTGCACGGGCTTCAGCAGACTGTGTAGCTTTTTCAATAATCGTCTTTGCAGCACTTGGCGTGGCATCTAGGTACTTGCTCAGTTCTTCGTTAACGATTGAGCGCACGATGCCTTCGGTTTCGCCATTACCAAGCTTTGTCTTTGTCTGACCTTCAAATTGTGGTTCTGCAACCTTAACAGCAACAATTGCTGTAAGACCCTCACGGAAATCTTCACCCGTGAGATTAATATCTTTCTTCGTCATGTTGTTAGCAGACGCGTACGCATTAAGAGTACGTGTAAGCGCACTGCGGAAGCCCGAGACGTGCGTGCCCCCTTCAACCGTGTTGATGTTGTTCACATATGAGAGCAGTGTTTCACTGTAACCACTGTTGTACTCGAAACAGATTTCAACCACAGTTTCGATGCCCGACTCGTTGGTATACGTACCAGACATGAGGATCGGCTTCGTGATAACAGTTGCATTTGCATCAAGGTGGCGTGCAAAGTCTACCAAGCCACCGCGATAAGCGAAGACATCTTTATTACCATTGCGCTCATCTTGCAACGTTATCGTTACGTCGGGGTTAAGAAACGCCAACTCACGCAAACGCTCGGAAACCTTTTCATAGCGGAATTCCACCGTGCGGAAGATCGTATCGTCCGGCCAAAAGCGAACCGTTGTTCCTGTGCGAGAAGACTTGCCCATCTCCTGAACATGGCCCTGAGGAGCGCCGATCTTGTACTTCTGTTCGTACATCTTACCGTCGCGCTCTACAGTCACGGTTAGGTCCGACGAAAGTGCATTCACACAGCTAACGCCCACGCCGTGAAGTCCACCCGATACCTTGTAGGTGTTCTTGTCGAATTTGCCACCGGCGTGAAGCGTACACATAACCACTTCAAGGGTAGAAACCTTTTTAGCAGGGTGTGGGCCCACGGGAATACCCCGTCCATCATCCTGCACAGAGCACGAGCTATCGCTGTGAAGAGTGATGGTGATGTTCTTACAGTGTCCGGCCAGTGCTTCGTCGATCGAATTGTCGACAACCTCCTGGATAAGGTGGTGCAGACCGCGCTCGCCTACGTCGCCAATGTACATCGCGGGACGCTTACGAACGGCCTCGAGTCCTTCGAGGACCTTAATACTATCCTCGGTATATCCTGGTTGTTGTGGTTTTTCTGACATGCTATTCTCCGTATGGACAACCTTACCGAATGATGATCTCACGAACGAAATCCTGTCCGGCACGTTGATTAAGTGATAATCGTAATTCTTCTCTGCGAAGCATAAACTCGCTTCTCCATGGGGCTTCAGGAACGTGAACCCGAAGCACTCCATGCTCGAATGATCGTATTTGGGTACGTGAGGCCAGCCCCGTACCAACTACTTCTTCCCAGTATGCCGGCAGTCGGGCCTTCAAGAGTTCCCCTTCGAGATGCCTGCTCTTGATGAAGCTTTGGAGTAGATCTCTGAGCTGATGCATCAGGCAGCCTCTCTTGTTGAGTATGTGAGCTGGTCGGCAAGAGCCACCGCCCCCTGTTCAACATGAAAGACGGAAACATGGATTGGCGTCTGACGGTCGATGGACTTGCGTGCAATCAGCTCAACAACATCCTTGCCAGATGTCGTGGTTACAAAACACTGCATACCCATGCGGACAATCTCTTCAAGCACGCGAGCGCTGCGCTCTTCATCCAATTCGCTAAACACATCGTCGAGTAAAACTATCGGTCTCTCATTGCAACGTTCTTGCAGCAGCTCGCACTCCGCAATCTTGAGGGCAATCAGAAGTGATTTATGCTGTCCCTGCGACGCTGTTTCGCGCACGAGGCCGCCGTTGATGTGCATTCGTAGATCATCTTTATGCGGACCAAACATCGTTGTTTCACGCGCTATCTCCCGAGAACGTACAAGTCCAGCAAACGTTGCATACTGTTCTGCTATCCATGCAGCATTCATCGTCTCTGCTGCAACATCACTGATTACTGCAGGCTCATATGCAATCGTAACATGCTCTTGCTCCGAACCAATCGATGTGTAAATCGATGCAATACGTGGTGCAAACTCACGTAGGAACTCATATCTGCGCTCTGCAATTTCGGCACTTACGGCGATGTATTGCTGAGTCCAGACATCGAGCTCACCAACAGTGGCTTGACCATTGCCTATCATCTGCAGTACGGCATTACGATGCTTAAGCAGGCGCCGATGCTCAAAAAGGAGTCCTGCAAAATGCTTGCTAGACTGTGCCATAACGCCATTGAGAAAAGCTCTGCGTTCGGCAGGGCCACCGAATGTGATACCCTTGTGATCGGGGCTGAGTGCAACGATGGGCATCTCGCCGATGATGTCACGGGGCGTACACGACGATTGGAGGGAATTCGAAATCTTTTTACGAACACCGTTGCGCACGCCAACAGATACCGAGTACGGCACACCCACATCACGCATTGCGTGAACTGTAGCCGAACATGATGGTTCTCCGTGTTGAATCACTGCCTGATCTGGAACTGGTACAAAACTCTTCGCAATAGCGCAGAAGCTGAGAGCTTCCAATACAGATGTCTTTCCTGATCCGTTACGTCCTGATAGAATATTTACATCAGGCGAGCATTCCATGCCCGTCTTCACATGGTTACGAACATGCTCCAGTGCAACGGAACGGATGACCACTGACAAGCCCCTTGCGTTAGATCTTCACTGGCATAACCAGCATGAGCAACGAGTCATCACCTGCAGCAGGCGTGATCAGAACAGCTCGAATAGGCGAAGAAAATGTCATTTTCACATTGAGATCTGGATCATCTTCCGTTGTAATGTTCTTGATCGCTTCTTCGAGAAATCGGTAATTAAAGCCAACTTCGAAGGCGCCACTGGTGAACTCGCACGGAATGTTCTCTGTACCCTTGCCTCCTGAATCCTCGTCTTCGGAATGAACAGACATTGAAGAGGCTTCAATGCGGAAACGTACGTGTTTGGTATTCGTGTTGGCAAACAACGACACGCGCTTAATTGCGCTGAGCATTTCGCGCTGGTCTACGATCAGTGTTTTGTCGTTATCCGACGGAATAACATTCTGATACGGAGGATACTTCTCATCAATGATGCGCGTAGTAATCGTCATGGACCCAACACTAAAGCGCGCATGTGTGCGAGAAATTGCCATGTCTACGTTGTTGTCAAGTTTACGCAGAAGGTCTACCGCTCGCGATGGCACAATTGCTTCGAGGCTCTCAGGGAACTGCGCACCATTTGCCTGAACAACAACGCGTGAAAGGCGAAATCCGTCGGTGGCTACAGCTGTAACGTTGTCTTTGTGGAACTGGAAGAACACACCTGTCATGCTAGGGCGGTACTCCTCTGTAGAGACAGCAAAGACCGTCTTATTGGCCATGCGCATCATGTCCTCTTTCCGAATCTGTGCCGTCTGTGCGTCGGGAAAAGGAGGGATTGATGGAAATTCATCAGCATCGAGGGACTTCATCTCGTACGAGCCCGTAGGAGTACGAATGGTAATGATCTGCGTCTTCGGGTTCCCGTCAACTTCAATCGAACCTGATGAACCCAACTCCTTGACAAGGTCGTTGAACTGACGTGCAGGGATCAGTAGGGACCCATCTTTGTCGCCTACGACTGTGATTGCCAACGAAATCGTAATCTCCTGATCAGTAGCCGTGAACGTGAGTTCGCTGCCATCTAACTCAGCGTGGAGATGCTCGAGAACAGGTATTGTGCTTTTCGCTGGTATAGCAGGGAGCACTTTTTGCAATGCTTTTTGCAGGTCGGGTAGGGCTACTGTGAACTTCATGGGTATTCCGAAAGAAATCACGCTGTACGGTGCGAAAATGCTAGTTTTGAAGGGCGAATCTACGAACCACTTGATGAGTCTACAACCATTCGAATGCAAAGAATATTAACACCTTACGGCTACGACAATGCGTTCTTGATGCTCGGCGCAGCTCTAGCCATTGCCTCTGTTGGTTTTGCCCCAATTGCTCCTGTCCTGAAGGCAATTCTCTGGGTACTTGGCGGTGGGCTTTTTTTCTTCACGATATGGTTTTTTCGTGATGCAGAGAGGCCTCTCAACCCCGAAGCGGCCGCAAATTCAGCGTTGGTTGTTGCACCCGCAGACGGACAGGTGGTAAATGTCCTACCCATCGAGCACAATCCAGAGCTTGGGTGCCCGGCTGTTCAGATCAGCATATTCCTTTCGCCGGTAAACCTGCACGTAAACCGGTACCCGGCCGCTGGTACTATTCGCAGGGTAACATACTTCCCGGGCAAGTATCTGATGGCATTTAACCCAAAATCCAGCCATGAGAACGAACGCTCCCAATTCGTTCTCGAAACCGAACATGGAATGATTTCCTATCAGCAGATAACGGGTTTTTTAGCCCGAAGAATCGTGTACGAGACACAAGAGGGCGATGTAGTTAAGGCTGGCGATCGTTTTGGTATGATGAAATTTGGCTCGCGCATGGACGTCGTTGTGCCATCTACGGCCCACGTCTTCATTCGCCCAGGGCAGAAAGTTGTGAGTTCGGCAACAATTCTCGCCGACTTAAAAGGACAGATAAGCTAGCATGCGCGTTACCCGCTCGGTCATCCCCAATCTATTTACGGTCGCAAATCTCTTTTGTGGTTTTGCATCGATAGTAGCTGCCTTTGAAGGGCGCATAAGCCAGGCCATCTGGCTGGTTGTTACGGCAGGGATTTTCGACATGCTCGACGGTGTCGTAGCGCGTATCACCCATAGCACCTCGGAGTTTGGAGTAGAGTTGGATTCCCTCTGCGATGCTGTTTCCTTTGGGGTTGCCCCCTCAGTTCTTCTATACGTCTCGTTTCCGGCTGCGTGGCATCATCATCAGTGGACCCTCGTAGTGGCTGCACTTCCAGCAATTGCTGGAGTGTTGCGGCTGGCCCGCTTTAACGTGCAGCTCACGAGTATGGAAGACAAGCTCTATTTCCGTGGCATGCCGATTCCTGCTGGCGCGCTCACGCTGCTTGCCTATCTGCATAGCTGGCACATCGAGATACCTGGAAGCTATCAGCCGCAAGCACTTGCTGCGATTACAGTATTGATTTCGCTGGCTATGGTCAGCACCATTAAGTACGATAATCTGCCGCGCCCATCGCTACGGTCATTCCGACAGCGTCCAATCATCTTTGTGATTTTTATTGTCGGGATCATTGCTTGTAGTGTAACGTCGCTCAAGGCAATGTTTCCGTTCATGGCACTCTATCTCATTGGTGGTGCACTGCGGCACGCATTTGTCTTTCTGCGTCAGCGCGACGATGACGATGATTCAGTCGAAGAAACAGATCCAGATCCACTATCCATGTAGACTATGAAAACGTATACTGCACACATAGCTGTAACCCTTCGCCGCGCCATTCTCGATGTGCAGGGCAAAGCCATAGAACATGCCTTACACTCACTGCATATGCCGGGCCTTACCAACGTTCGTATTGGCAAGCACATCGAGCTTCACGTGCAAGCACAAGATGAAGAATCAGCCTCGAGCATGATACGAGAAGCCTGCGATAAGCTTCTTACCAATCCAGTCATGGAAGACTACACCTTTACCCTCCATGAAGGAGTTACGGCATGAACATCGGAGTGGTAACATTTCCGGGCTCTAATTGTGATGCCGATGCGCGCTATGCCTCGGCTCTGACCGGCAATACCGTACATGCACTATGGCACAAGGACACAAGCCTGCCCAGCTCGCTCGATGTGATTATTCTGCCAGGGGGCTTTTCCTACGGAGACTATCTGCGTACGGGTGCAATTGCACGCTTTTCTACGATCATGGAAGAAGTGGTGAAGTTTGCCAACGGCGGCGGTTATGTCTTTGGCATCTGTAACGGCTTCCAGATTTTGTGCGAATCAGGTCTACTACCTGGCGCGTTGATCCGCAACGAGAACTTGTCATTTGTGTGCAAAGACGTGCATTTGCGCATTGAGAAAAACGACAGCCCCTTTACCAATGTTGCTCAGGTGGGCAGCGTAGTTCGAATTCCTGTGGCACATGGAGAGGGACGGTTTACTGCGCCAGCAGAGGTTTTAGCCTCGATCGAAGACAATAATCAGGTGCTCTATCGTTACAGCATGCCTGATGGAATAATTACCCCAGAGGCCAACCCAAATGGCAGCTTGAATAATATCGCGGGCATTACAAACATTGCTGGAAATGTGATGGGGCTTATGCCTCATCCCGAGCGAGCCTGCGAGCCATTGCTGGGTTCGTCGGACGGATTGCACGTATTTCATAGTCTTGCACAACAATGCAAGCCTAAATTCGCTTAACTTGCACCACTCAATAATGAAACTCTGGGAGTGTAGACATGCCTAAAGGAATGGAATGGGTTATCATCATTCTTGCTATCGTTCTCCTTTTTGGCGGACGTAAGATTCCTGAACTCATGAAGGGTTTGGGATCGGGCATTCGTGAATTCAAAAAGGCATCAAGCGGTGTCGAAGAGGATGAATCAAAACCTTCTTCGGAACAAAAGAACTAATACAGTTCTATCATGTTTGATGTAGGTTTTTTCGAACTCGTCGTCATCATGCTTGCGATCATTGTGCTCTTCGGCCCAGACCGAATCCCAAAGTTCATGCAACAAGTGGGTCGTGGGGTTAGACAGTTCCGCAAGGCACAAGAGGATCTCACTCAGCAGATACGAGACATATCGGCAGAGGCTGCCATTCAGGATGCTATGCGCGCAGACACAAAGCCTGCACCAATTGTCGTGCGTGCAGCAGAAGCTACAGCCCGCACCACAGCAACACTAGCTGAAGGCAACACCGAACCCATGAGCAGTGCAGGCGAGTTAGACAGCTCGGCTAGAGCAACAGAAGAGGATGCGCCTAGCACCCAATCACACACACCAGAATCATGAGTTATATACAAGATCGCAGTGAGTTTGCTGCTGGCACAACGACTACGCGCAGTGCTGTAGAGTCGTTTATCGAATCGATAGAAACTCATAATGCTCTCAATGCCTTTTTGCACGTGGGCGCAGATACTGCACGCAGTGCAGCAGACGCTGCAGATGAACGTTTTTCTGCAGGTCTTGCACGTCCGCTCGAGGGATTAGTTGTTGCGATCAAAGACAACATTTCGGCAACTGGTATGCCCCTAACATGCGCATCGCGCATGCTAGACGGGTTCGATCCATTATATAATGCAACGGTCGTAGAACGCCTAATCGATGCAGGCGCATTGCTTATAGGTAAAACCAACATGGATGAGTTCGCCATGGGCTCTTCTAACGAGACCTCGGCATTCGGCATCGTCCGCAATTCGTATGATCCAGACAGGGTGCCAGGCGGATCCTCTGGTGGCTCTGCTGTGGCAGTTGCAGCGAAGATGTGCCATGTTTCGTTGGGTTCGGATACGGGTGGATCGATACGCCAACCTGCAGCATTTACTGCTACGTACGGACTCAAGCCAACGTATGGCAGAGTATCGCGATACGGGCTCGTAGCTTTTGCCTCTTCTCTAGACCAAATTGGATTGTTCAGCAATTCAATCGCAGACATGCAGCTTGTCTTCGACACTATCACGGGGTACGACCCCATGGATTCTACTTCTGTGAAAGATGCAAGCCCCCTACCCGTTGTAGAGGCCTCAGCATCGCGGATTGCTGCGCTGCCGTTAACAGAATTGAAGGGGTGTGATCAAGAGATCATTGATGCGTACAGTCGGTACCTAGATGCATTGCGCTTAACGGGAGCTACCGTTGAAGACGTAACGCTTCCCTACAGTGCATTGTGGATTCCAACGTATTTCATTCTCGCCACCGCAGAGGCATCAAGCAACCTTGCAAGATTTGATGGGGTGCGTTACGGGCTGCGATCAGAGAGTTCCGATGGTGATATAACAACGGACTCTCGCTCTCAAGGATTTGGCTCGGAGGTGCAACGTCGCATCATGCTTGGCACCTTTGTGCTTTCAGCTGGATATGGTGAAGCCTATTATACAAAGGCGCAGCAATCGCGCAGACTCATCAGCGATGCATACGCCCGTGTGTTTGAATCCTATGACGCATTTGCCCTGCCTACAACACCAACTACAGCATTCCGCCATGGCCAGGTGAAAGACCCGGTAAGTATGTGGCTAAGCGACTACTTTACGGTATCAGCAAACATCGCCGGCATTCCGGCATTGAGCATTCCATTTGGAACAGATAGTAAGGGGCTCCCCATTGGCATGCAATTGCAGGGCACGATGTTTGGCGATGAGCGCATCATGCACATCGCCTCTATGCTGGCATCCAGCTAGATTCTTTACTTGTGATTGTTATCGGCACGTGAATCCTGTCGGAGATGCTCATTTTCACAGGACACGTGGTAACGGCGTTCTGCACGATTGTTAGGTCCTTTTCCGACAGCTCAAGTGGGATGTGAATATCTACCACGAGGCGTCCAACGCGACGGATCGGGTCGGCGACCATTTCTTTTTGCACCTTCATCGTTGTTCCTGTTGCATCCCAACCACCACGTTCGGCCACAAGCCCGATGTAGGTCATCATGCACGTGCCCAGCGCGGTTGCTAACAGATCAGTTGGTGAGTAACTCTCACCTTTACCATGGTTATCCACAGGTGCATCTGTGATTAGCCCCGTACCAGACGGACCATGTGAAGCAGAACACCGAAGAGTCCCGTCGTATGTAATTGCAATTTCAACCATGGAAACTACTCCCGTGTCTTTGAACTTCCGTAGATTCGCGCTCTCGAATTTATAGGAAAACATCTAATGAGCGTATTAGTAAACAAAGACTCCAAGATTGTGGTACAAGGTATCACGGGCGGAGAAGGTACATTTCACACGTCCCAGATGCTTGCATACGGAACGAATGTTGTTGCTGGTGTAACACCGGGCAAAGGCGGCAGCCTTTATTCTGGTAAGGGCGGCGATACATTTACCCGTCCAGTGCCTGTGTTTAACACTCTTGCAGAAGCCCGCGAAGCAACGGGCTGCGACGTCTCAATCATCTTCGTACCAGCGCCAATGGCAGCTGATGCGATACTTGAGTCGATCACGTCTGGTATGGACGTTGTAGTCTGCATTACGGAAGGCATTCCGGTAAAGGACATGATCCCAGTGCAGGCGGCACTGAGAAACTCAAATACGCGACTTATCGGTCCAAACTGTCCGGGTATCATCACGCCTGGTGAATGTAAGATTGGCATCATGCCAGGGTTCATTTTCACGCCAGGCGGACCAGTTGGTCTTGTCTCACGCTCTGGAACCCTGACCTACGAGGCTGTGCGCCAACTTTCAGATGTAGGGCTGGGGCAAACAACCTGTATCGGCATCGGCGGCGATCCAATCATTGGAACGCGATTCATTGATGCGATCAAGCTCTTTAATGAGGACCCAGAAACAAAAGCAATCGTGATGATCGGTGAAATCGGTGGCAATGCAGAGGAAGAAGCGGCCGAGTACATCAAGAAGCACGTCTCGAAGCCAGTCGTAAGCTTTATTGCTGGCCAGACAGCGCCTCCAGGACGCCGGATGGGCCATGCAGGTGCTATCGTGTCAGGGGGCAAGGGTACAGCAGCAGATAAGATGGCAACCCTCAAAGCATGCGGCATACATGTGGTAGAATCACCGGCAACAATCGGAATCACGATGAAGAAGGTTCTGGACGCACACAAACCAGCAGCCAAAAAGACAACCAAAAAGTAATGTACGGGCACGCTCCATCGTGCCCGCCTTTAAAAACAGGAGAAGACTCATGGAACGTACACTGTGCATCATTAAGCCAGACGCAGTACGACTCAATAACATCGGCAACATCGTTGCTATGATTCAAGCAGCGGGCTTTCGCATTCTTGGAATGAAGCTTACGATGATCTCCCCAGAGGTTGCTGGTGAGTTCTACTCAGTCCACAAGGAACGTCCGTTCTATGGCGAGCTCGTGAACTTTATGTCTAGTGGTGCGATTGTGCCGATTGCTCTTGAAAAAGAAAATGCAATCGCAGACTGGCGCACCTTGATCGGAGCTACAGACCCTGCTGAAGCTGCCGAAGGCACCATTCGCAAGAAGTATGCAACAAGCAAAGGTGAAAATGCTGTGCACGGATCAGACAGTGTTGAGAATGGCCTGCGCGAAGTGGCATTCTTCTTTGCCGAAAGCGAGTTGATCAACAACGGATAAGACACGATTACCGTTGGTATCACGTCGAAGTAGATCACGAGTGCGGACTTTCGCCCTCGTGGTGTTTCTGACTGATTTGTGGTAGTTTCACGCGATGAATTCTATGCGCAGCCTCCCTCTAGCACTTGCTATAGCGTCTACCGTCTGTCTTTTTTCGGCAACCAGCCAAGCTCAGCAGTCGGGGGCACCGCCGGGACGCGAATACAAGCTACAGACCCTCTATCGCGCGAGCATTGCACAGAGCTATGAGTTTGTTGAGCAAACTTCGGTCGAGCGGATCTACCGAGACTCAACCAGGGCTACATATACCCGCACAGCTACCTATTCCATGACTGTTAGGTGCATTGAAGCTCTAGATGGCGTATCAAAAGTAGTAGTGAACTTGGATTCTCTACGATACAAGTTCACATCTGGTGGGAAAGAGATCGATTACGACTCTCAAGAGGATATCACACCAAAGAACTTTGCCGATTTGAACAACTATATCGGCCCCCTCAATCGGTCGTTTGAGTTAATCTATTCCCCCTACGGCGAGGTTACAAACATTAGTGGCGACCAAATTGACTTCTGGCGTGATTATCTCGAGCAAAATGCTGCAGAACTCGACACTGTGCTCTACACCATCTGGACGCAATCACTGTCACGCGAAAACCTTCTACAGGTTGGCGATCTGCAGAAGCGTATCGTACCCGGTCTGCGTAAAGCCGTGGATTCTACGTGGAAACACCAGCTGGCACTTCGCATAGACGGCACCAAGTACACGGGAAACGTGCGCTCGCGACTAGCCTCGTATGAAGGGGGCTTGTACCACATTATCACACAAGACACACTAAAGGCCGCACCCGATCAGATGGTGCACACCTATAATGTTCCCGAACTCGCTAAAGTTGTTGATGGTACGATCACACTGAACAACACCTTGCTTTTGTCGACCGCTGGTACCGTGAACGAGTTTACTTCAGTGATTTCAGGGATTACTTCCCTTGTAGCTGGCCGCGAGCCATTTACGCAGAAGACAACATCAACCTTGCAGTGGAAACTGCTTGGGCAGTATCAATGGTAGACCACGTGCACAATGCTTGAATCGTGAGTAGACATACGTGTATGTTTGCATAAATGCCAAAACAGAAAGTCGATCTTTTCAAGGTTTTCCAACCAAGTGATGCCGTAGCATTTATCGCTATTGGGATTGGTTTGGTCATCGCCGTGATAGCACCGGGCGACAACTTGGCAGTACGTCTAATTGGTATTTGCATTGCCATTCTTGGTGGTGTAGCATTATTCATGATGGTTTCGCCACGTCTAACAGACCTGCAAATCATTACACCGATACGTCCATCAGCAACGCCGGATTTATCGTCGCGCACAACACAAGACGCAACAAAGAAGTCGCAGACCTTCGACCCCGACGCATATCGCGAGTCGTTTGGTCAGGCCGAAGCTGAAGAAGCCACCTTTGTAGACGAACGTCAAACTACGCTCTTCGAAGATCAGTCAACACCAACAGTACAAGCGCCAATTCTTGGAGTAGACCTAACTGTGGATACGGAGACAAGTGTTCGCATCGTTGGTGTAAAGCAGCCCAACCCAAGCACTATTGAGCCCCCTAAACTCATCAGTGAGATGCGCCAGGCAGCTCGTGCCGCCATCATCGATGTCCCCATAAACGAAGAGATACAACTTTCTGAAGATGTTATCATTCGTCCGCTGCACACTCCAGCGGCTGGTGTAGAGCAACCGGATGAAGAAGTCACATCACTTGATGCAGAAAATGACAGTGCGCCCATCTTCGTTAGCGATGATGAAACCGTTACGATCATCGATGCGCCTTCAAGCGATTCGGTGCAAATGGTGTTTGTAGATCCTGATGTTGCTGATGATGCAGATCTAACGTCGGAGGTTCTCGAGATCGCTGATCAACAAGTTGATGAGGTGGTGTTCTATAATGATCCTGCACCGTTAGCATCAGCCGAGCAAGATATAGTTGCTGCCTCCAGCCCCGTTGTTCGAGAAACATCGCGCAGATCTCCCGTGGTGTCTTTGTCAACCTTTGTGAATGAGGCAGACGATGAAGACATGTCTTCCCAGGAGCCTCGCAGAGAGTTCGACTACCTACTCAACAGAGTACTGATGGTTATCCGCTCTGCAACCAATGCTCGCACAGCAGCATTTCTCTGGGTTAATCATGAGCGCCAGCAGCTGGTTGTTGAAGCAAAAATCACCGAAGCAGAAGCTGAGTTTACTTCGCAGCGTAAGATTTCAATGGGGCACGATGCCCTTAGCCAGATTGCTCGTGAAGGACGTCCGGAAATTATCACGCAAATCAGCCCAACTGCAGAACTTGAGTTGCTGCCATACTATGAGCGCACCGCTAGCACAGTGTCCTTCATCGGCGTACCTGTGTATTATGGAGGCAATGTTGTTGGTATTCTTTTTGCGGACTCATTAGTAGAGGACGCCTATTCCGACATTACGGTTGGCTTCTTTGGTCAGTTCACAAAGCTTATTTCGGGCCTTGTATCCTCCTACACATCCAAATACGACCTGCTCCATGCCAATACAACCCTAGAGGCTCTGCGTCATTTCCGTAACGCCCTAGGTTCTGGCACACCAACATTACAGCAGGTTATCAAGGCAATGTTCGGTACGCTGATCCAATACATGGACATAAGCCGCATTGGCGTAGTAAGTTTTGATGGACAGCAACGTTCATGGACGCTTACTGACGCCAGATCCGCGATGGAAGACGGTTACAGGGGGCATGTTGGGGTTGCTGTTGATTTATCTCGCTCTCTTGTAGGGCAAACGATTCAGTCTGCAACAACTGTTGCAAAGACAGACGATGGGTCATCTGTTAGAGTGTTCGACAGCGAACCACCCCTCGATGGTGGGCAGTTTGTTGCTGTGCCGCTTGCAACATCCACAGAGTCGTTTGGCGCCTTGTTTATGGAGAATCTCGAGTCGAGCCTTTCACAACAAGACATTGCTTTAGCTGAGGCTCTTGGCGAACACATCGGATCGGTGTTCGAACAGATTCACCGTGCGACCACGCTCGAGCATTCTGCCCTGTTGGATTCTGCCACGGGTGTTCTCAATGCTCAGGGTTTTGACATGCGAATTCGTGAAGAGTTTGCACGTGCAGTAGACTACAACATCCCGCTAACATTGTGCACCATCGAGCTTGATGCATCACGTGCATCGAATGAGCAACGTGAGCATGCCGTGCTGCACGTTCTAAAATTGGTCAAGAACCAGTTGCGCGAATATGATGTCGTTGCTCACGTAGACGAATATCAGCTGGCACTTGGACTGGTTGGGTATAAGTTACAGGAGGCCCAGAACTGGACAGAGACAATGCGTCGCGAAGTTGCGAGCTCGCCTGTTGATGTTCATGGAAAGCGTCTGTCCTTTACTGTCTCAGTTGGCATCGCACAGGCAGAGCCTCGTGATGCATGGGATGATGTTATAGCGCACTCGCAGGCAGCGCTCGCCATTAGCAAGAAAGTTGGGAACAAGGTTACGGTGTTTGCGTAGTAAAGCGCACTGTAACAGGGCAATGGTCGCTTACTGCACTTGCTTGTTGATCAGGTAAAAAGCTACGTGTATCGTCAACACGTTCACTATAGACTACCATTCGATCGCGCATTGTCCGCGATACAACAACGTGGTCGATGACATACCAGTTAGGGTTCTTGCAGCTTTTGAGCGAACCTGTCAAGAACGACATTTCTGTGCTGTTGATAAGCGATGTTAGTGTAGCCTGATCTCCACGACGGCCGGTAAAGTCATTAAAGTCACCAACGATTACGACATCCTTCTCTGGGGTAGACCTAACAACAGAGTCGCTCCATGATCGTAGCATGGCAACCTGCTTGCCCCTTACAATCCGTGATTCTTCGCGAAGCTCGTCTGTGCTGTCCATACGCGAAGTGCTCTTTAGGTGCACGACCATCATCGTCCAGTCAACGTCGCCCTTTTTACACGAAACCACATAGCCAGGACGCATGCGATTGCGTCCAAGGGTAAGGGGCTCGTATGGTCCAACGGCCGTAACGGCAACAGAGCTGCTTCGATATACCACACCAACATTTTGCGGAATTCCCGCATTGTAGACTATGCCTGTGTAATCAGTAATATACTTCAGCACTCTGTCTAGTGCCTGCTGGCTTTCAATTTCTTGCACGCCTAGAACATCAGCACCCGTGCGCTCTATCACATCGGCAATCCGACGATATTCGTCTTCTGTACGCGGCTTCAGGTCATCTTGGCCATCACCTAACCACTCGATGTTAAAGGTGCCAATGGTAACCTGACTTGGGTCTGCAACGCGCGCAGACTGACACCCAAGTAGCAGTGCGACACTTCCTAACGCCACCGTGAGTATCAGCTTATTAGTGTTCATTTACTTTCCAGTTAGAAATGCCTTGGCTACATACCCTGCTACTTGCGGATTCTCTTTGAGCCGGCGGGTTGAGTACCCGTACCAATCTTCACCAAATGGAACGTAGATGCGGACTTGATGTCCAGACCTCAACAGTGCGTCTCTGCGGTCTTCACGCACACCTAAAAGCATCTGAAACTCAACGTTTGCTCCATCCGGTCTGCTTCGCGCAACTTGCTTTTCTGCATCTACGATCAACTGCTCATCATGTGTTGCAATGTGTGCACGAGCCTCAGATGAAAGCAGAATGCCCAGTAGATGTTTGTAGTTCGCACGGATCTCATCTGGATCCTTATACGCAACGTCTTCGCTCTCTACGTAGATCCCTTTGCACAGTCGCACGGATGGAGCATAGTCCAAAAGCATGTTGATGTCTTGTTCAGACCTCTTTAGATACGCTTGGATTACCACACCGACGTTGTCGTAGCCGCTGGCCCGCAGACGCTTATAGAAGTTTAGTGTGACGTCGGTATATGGGGTGTTTTCCATATCCATCCGCACGAAGATGCCTTTGTCTCGGGCCTTCTGTACCAATGACGTAAGATTGTCATACGCAAAGTCTTGGTCTACATCCAGACCAAGCGACGTAGGCTTAACCGATAGATAGGATGCGAGTTTGTGTTGGTCTATAGCATCAATAGCAGCAGATTGAGCAGCAGTTTCAGACACTGCACGCTCGCGTGTAGTAACGAACTCACCCAAAACATCGATGGTAGAGCAAGCCCCCTTGCTCATGAGTTGCTGAGTTACACGCACTGCATCTTGGAGTGCGTCGCCAGCGATATAGCGCTGCGCTATAACTTTTACGATGCTCTTTGGTATCGCCGGTAGTGTTGCCACTACCAGCTTATTGAATAGACTCACGTTTGTACCCGATTAACGAACAATCATCAACGGCGCAGATATCTGAGCATTGTCTTCTCGGACAACGAGACGATAACTGCCACCCGACATGTCCGACAACGGAAGTTCAATTGTGTGGGTTCCTGCAAGAACTCGCTGATCTGCACGCAAGACTACTTCGCGACCATCCATCGAAACCAGCATAACTGTAGCAACAAATTCTTTGTCGCTCGCAAGGCTGACACGAACGGAAGTAGAGGCCGGATTGGGCGTCAGCATCGTGATAGCAAAAGGTGTTTCACCTGCCAATTCATCAACAGAAACAGGAGAAGCACACGAGTCTACACTGATGTCTGACTTTGTGTCGAGTACTTCTTCGGATGTAGCATCAATCACACGAACTTTGATCTTTGTGCCAACAACAAGACCGTTCATATTCACGTTACGGCTGAATACTTGCCATACTATTGGATCAATGGTAGACTGCTGTGTAGCTGTGCGCCAGTTAGCGCCATTGTCTGTTGTATACTGGATCTTGATTCCTAGAATGTAGTCAGAGCTCCAGCGATACTGATTTGGCTGATTCTTACAGATCTTGCCACCACTAACAGGGATCTCGAGAGCAAAGCGGCGCTGCCCAATAGCAAAGAGTCCACTTGTAGACGGTACACTGGGGCTTGAAATAGCTGTTGCGCGGATGCGCGCCTGCTCTGTGTTGGTTGAAGGTACTGTCCAGGCCAATGTGTTTCCTGTGGCAGATGCTGAGATTGTCTCGAATGTTGTACCGCCGTCTGCAGAGAATTCGAGCTTCACATTGCCAACACCAGCAGCCTTTGTCCACTTAATTGTGTAGGTAGATCCGGCTCCAATGCGCTCGCCACCCTTTGGTGCATCGAGCACAACGGGAACACTCATCTTGTACTTAGCAAGCGACGTATCGTTCACGTTAGGATTGGAGGCGTCTTCAATGCGAACCCAGAATTCTGATACTGGGAGCGCTGGAACATTCCATGTGTAGAGCTGGTCTGCCGCATTCACGTTGGTTGCGATCGACGTCCACGGACCCGACACGGTCTGACCCCAAGCGATGTTGATAGAACTTACTCGAGCCGACGCCCAGCGAATAGACATTTTTTCGTTTGGCTGATAGGAGTCCGTTCCACGTGGTTCTGTTAGCGACACCAATGGTCTAGTTGCTGCAGGTACACACGGAGCAGCCTTGATCCACGTACGCATACGCTCGCTTACACGGCTACCAAAGGTAAGGGGCGTGCGGCTTCCGTTTGCCAAGTGGCAGTAACTCATGATTGTGCCAGGAACCACTTTCTTCATGGCAGGATCGCTAAAGCATCCATCGGTCTGGTCGATTGCATAGGACAGCTGGCATGTATCTACCGGTGGATTCCAGAAGCAGTTGTGTGTATGCGGCGAACCGATGTTGTGTCCCATTTCATGCGAAGCAACAAATACATCCCAAACGAATGCATTCGATTTGTTAGGATCACCGGGAACATCTGCAGCATTGAGATATACCGTGCTTACTCCGTATCCACCCCTGTCCTTTTTATTGCACAGCTGGTCGAGGAATGCAATACCGCCAACGAAGGAGCCCCCTGCCGGACGAATAAGTGCATACAGGTGGGCCACAACACGGTCTACATTATTCATTCGGCGAGACCAATCACTGGAGAATTCCCGTAGCAGCTCGCCTGGCTGGCGGCCGTCGTAGAAATATCCAGAGGGTTCATCCTGAGTATACTTTTCGAAGTACCCCATGTATAGATTCACGTTGAGCTCTTGCGCGTATACTTGAGCCATCGCTGCCACCACCTTGATAAAATACTGCACCACCTCTTCGTCTGTTTCACCGCGGCGTTTCATAACGCTGTCGATGTCTTCACGGAGCACGACGGCAATCTTAAACTCACGCAGATCTTCTGCTTGCGTTCCCTCTACACCTTTTACAGCTGCAGGCATGCTCATTTTGCGAGCCATGTCATCTGGATTGATCTGCATAGACTCACTGCCGCAAACGAAGCGTGTTAGCGGATCTACGCCAAACATCGTTGCTTCCTCACCAATCAGGTGTGGTGTTGAGCCAATGGAACGTGCAACCGAAAAGTCTCGTCCGATCACTGTGCGCTGTCCATTCGACTGCTGCACAAACCCTGTAATGTTTCCATCGCTATAGTGCACAGACACCATCGAGTTTGGATCGCCCTCGACCTTTCCCCAGTATGATACCACGGGCCTAACCTTCATGCGCACTTTACCGTCCTTGGTATGCGTATAGAACTCCGTGTTGGCATCCACTACCGGACGCGCCAATGTGAGCTTAAGATTTCCTTCCTGGTTGCCCGGTAGAGGAAAGTTCTTGAGCTCCACTTCTCGGTTCTGCTGTTCGAACACGCTCTTTGCAGTAGCATGCGAGAGCAGCGTTGTACGCAGGAAGCCTGTTTGTTGAGCAGTCTCCTGTTTGCCGGCTGCTTCGTAGGGTACGAAGAGCGTGCGCGTATCGATCGACACTTGGGCAACGACGGATACTGCAAAGAGGGCTACGAAGGCAAACGTGGCCAATTTCCGGAGTGTGGTGTAGATCATACAGATACTCGTGTAAAAACGATGACAAAAACGCTCTCAAAGATACGTAACAGCCGGCTCGGTACGGGTCGGGAAAAGCACTCACGATACGTTCGCGAGCAGTGCAACGATCTCCTCATGTATCTCCTCCCGCTGGCGATGTCCGTCGATCACCACAAAGCGTTTGGGGTCCATACGAGCTATCTCTACGTACCCTTGGCGTACACGCTCAAAGAAATCTCTTCCTGAGCGTTCCATACGGTCTGGCTCGGCCGAGCCGGGCGTAAACTGCATGCGCTGCTGGGCCTGCTCATAGGCCACGTCGATGAAGAACGTTACATGGGGCATAACACCGCGAGTGGCGATATTGTTGCAGCTACGAACATCTTCCATATTCAGCTGCCGTCCATACCCCTGATAGGCAGTTGTGCTGTCAACGTATCGGTCGCATAAAATAACCTTGCCCTCGCGCAGGGCAGGCTCGATGATCATTTCTACGAGCTGCGTGCGTGCAGAGCTAAACAATAGCAGTTCTGCCGTCGAGGTGATGGTCTGCTTGTTACTGAGCAGAATCTCTCGAATAGACTCAGAGAGCAGTGTTGCACCAGGCTCACGAATGGTAACAACCTCGCGACCTTCTGCTTCGAGCACGTCACGCAGCATCGATAGCTGAGTGCTCTTACCTGAACCGTCGATCCCTTCGAACGAAATAAACACGCTGTACTTCCCTAATTAGCAGAACTAATAAGCACAACACATTCTCCCTTCACACCCGATCGTTTCTCAACGATCGAGCGCACGTGTTGTATGGTGCCACGAAGATATTCCTCATGCACCTTTGATAGCTCACGAGCAATCACCACTTCTCTCTCCGGACCACCTATCTGCTCGATGTCAGATAACAAATCTGCTAAGCGATACGGCGACTCATAGAGAATAACGGTGCTATGAGGCACCGACATCAGTGATTCCAACGCCGATGCCCGCCCCTTTTTATGGGGCAAGAAACCTCCAAAGAGTAATCTATCCGTAGGCAGCCCTGAAGCTGCTGCTGCAGTTACCATAGCCGAAGCACCTGGAAGCGCCACCACGGAGAGCCCCTCCTCCACACATGCCCGCACGGCACGATATCCTGGATCGCTGATGCCCGGCATTCCAGCGTCTGAGACCAGCGCTACCCGCTGTCCGGCGCGAAGCCTACGTACGATTTCGTCTGCACGCTCGCGCTCATTGTGCTCATGATAGCTCAGCAGGATCTTCTTCGGCACATCATACTTTTTGAGCAAGGGGCTTGTGTGACGTGTATCCTCACACACAATAACATCTACCTCACGCAGCGTCTTGACTGCCCGAAGGGTCATATCCTCTAGATTACCGATCGGTGTTGGCACGAGAAATAATGTTCCGGGTGTAGTTGCAACACCGAACTCTTGTCTGGGTTGTTGCACGCCGGCTCGCTGGCGATCGAAGAACTCACTGAGTATGCGCGAACACTCATCTTCGAGTACTCCCGTCCGAACGATCACGTTATGATTTAAGCGTGGGTCGTCTACAAGCTCGAATACGCTTCTGCATGCCCCCGTCTTGGCGTCCGAGGCCCCATAGACCAGATTTGGTATGCGCGCAAGCACGATAGCACCAGCACACATAGTGCAGGGTTCAAGTGTAACGTAGAGCGTGCATTCGGTGAGGAACTTCTCCCCTATTGAGCGGACAGCATCTTCGATGGCTACAACTTCGGCGTGCCGCGTGGGATCTCCCAGACGCTGAATCCGATTGGCACCGCGTCCGATCACGTCGTCGCCACGGACAATAACACAACCCACCGGAACATCTCCACTATCTGCTGCCTCTGCTGCCAAGGCAAGTGCCTCGCGCATGAAGGTTTCATGCCGACGCGCAATCTCGGACATACCTATTTGCCCTGTTGCGCAGCTTCGTAAAGCTGAGTGTTTCCAGGGTCGAGAAATCGTAAATCACCCCAGAGTCCGGGACTCTTTACGCCTTTGAACATACCAGCAATCTCCATTGCCTTGGCATCGAAGAATACCTGCATCAATACGCTGCGACTCGATAGCTTGTTCTTCTTGTAATCCGAAAGATCACGTATCACCACTTCGAGATCTGCCAGCCCCTTGACCTTATCTGTGTCATAGGTATCCATTGCATCATGGTAATCGTAGATCAGTCTGCGAAGGGGCTGGAATCGCATATCCATAAGCTCGGTAATAAGCGACATGCGCGTTAGCTGACCAGGCTGATACACCGTGCTAAACTGCCCGACACCTTGAGCATTCCCATTCTGTGCAATCTGCTGTGCAATCTTATAGGCCTCGGTTCCTGCAAGATCCTCGTAGGTGTCCATGTCGAGTCCTATTGCTACAAGCATGTAATAGTCGAGAACACTTGTGAAGGCATCATACCGAAGCGGCTGATAGACAAGCGTTGGGGAAAACGACCATTCGAATGACCAGTCTTGGTCGAAGATGCGGAGCAAACCAGAACCCGTTCCAACAGCATTATTCACAAGGCGCTTACTTACCACAGAGAGGCGTCCGCTTACACGGTTCCCGTTTCGTGCATTGACGTAGATCGTAACATCAACAGGGATTCTCTCTCCATCCCAATCACGGTTGAGATAACGGTTGCTGTTAAGATAATTCTCAACGTCGCGAGCCATCGTCATCATGTCCTGACGTTGGTCTTGCGTAAGCGTCTGCATGTTCACGTTTACCGTAGCCTGCAATTCTTGTGCAGAAACTGTCACGTTCTGCATGGCTGCAAGCACTATGATCAAGAATAGGAACATTCTCATGGTCATAATCAAGTCTCTCCTTCAGCGTATAAAGACGAATCTACGCACCATTGTCGTGTTCATTGCAGTGATCATCAAAGTCTTGGCCACTGCAAGCAGCCAGCCAACACTATGCAGTTTTGCAACGCTCGCAGAAACGGATACTCGAAGTGCGCCGATGGGCCCTATACGCCCGGAATACGCTCTTGACGTGATGCCCGCCCCGTATGGTCATGCAGAGCTCACCACGGCCCAAATGGCCGTTGGTTTCCCACAGTATAGTGCCTCACTACATCTGGGTGCTCAGGGTGCCCCGGGAATGCTCAAGACACGTGTAAGCGCGCTCAAGACATGGACGCCACGCCAGGGTTATCGATTTGCTGCCATTACCCATGGACATTGGGACTGTATTGATTTCTTTCCGGACCAATGGTCGGTAGCCGCTGACCTCGCAGCTGAATTCCACATTGCAGAATGGCGCATTACTGCCGGCCTGTTTGACGGCGTTGCGCTTGGACGCCGGCCCTCAACGCAGATGCTGTTCGGGTTGAGCATGATCATGCAACAGGCATCTGTGCACTTCGAAATTGCATCTGTGTGGCACGACATGCCACGATTCGCATTCTCTTCTGCATTCAGCATCCAAGACTCTATTGCAGTTCTAGCCAGCATCCAGACAAGCCCCCTCGGACTCGATGTTGCTATGCGGCTACCAGCAACAGATACCTTTCACCTCGTCCTTGGGCTGCGCTACCGCGAGCGCCTTGGGATTCAACCTCGGATTTCCGTATGCTGGCCCTGGCCCTTGCAGTAGTTCTCACTGCAAGCGATTCCCTTGGTATTCCTCTGGAGATCGATGTGGACACCATCGATCTTGTTGCAGATGTTGATGGCCTAGATTGGCTTTCACCCAACCATGCGGCTCTGCGGATAACGTCTGTTCAACGAGATACGATGATGCACGGTCTTAGCCACCGCATAGACGTATCGTTAAACAAGACAACTGCTGGATGTAATACTCAGACACCAAACACGACGCTTGTTCCCACTGGGTATTGGTGCTCAACACAGGCGGATGGTGTTACCTGCAACATTGGAGATATCGGACTCTTTGCTGGCAGCGGTCTGCTGCTTGGAACAGCCTCTGCAGGTATGAGGTCACTGCGCAGCCTTCAGATGCCACAAGACAATAGACTTTTTGTGCGTGCATGGAAAAGCAGGAACAACCTTGATGCACTGCGAGGGGGCGGGTTGTGTGCTGTGTTCGATAGTTCTCGTTCTCAGGTGGGCATCTTTGCTGGCAGATCATTGAGAGACTCGTCCAGTATCTATGGGGCAATGGCGGCGTTGCGTCTCGGTACCTTCACAGTTGGCGGCAATCTCATTGGTGGCGCAGCAATTCATGAATCTGGTTTGAGTTGTTGGTTTCAGATTCGACAACAGGCCTATCGTTGCATTGCCGAATTCGCCGTCATGGGAATGTCTCAACCGGCACTGCAGGTTGTTTACACACGCAGTCTTCCAAGCATGCGATTAGGATCGTGTTTCTGGATCTGTGGTCCAAACTCAAGACTTCTGTACGGCAGCCTGGTGGCTATATCATCTACACCAAAGAATACATGGGGCGCTGTACTTACCTCTGGCCATACTGTTCGTTCACTATTTGGTTGGAATGCCTGGCTATCGGTTGAAGGGTCGTACACAAGAACGTTCGAGACGCCATTTCCAACGTTAGACTACGCGGCTCGCTTTGAAATCAGGCAGACGATCACTTCGCAGCTGCATGCGACGTGGAGAATATCGTCCTCTCGAGACGATGATGGAATCACCATTGATGGAATCAGAACGCAACAGCCCTACTTTCGGATAGGTCTGCAGTCGAATATTGAGCGCATTGTAAGCACAACCCTGCGTTGGCGCTTGAATACCGATGTGCGATGGCTATGGGCTACTGCGCCAGTATCTGGCTCTGCAACCTTGAGGTGCGAGGCAATATGGAAACCACATGCTGGACTTACACTACGAGCACGTGCATCTCACTTCTCTTCTCCAAACTACCGTATTGCCTCGCGCACCATAGACTACGTATCACCATCGTTGCTACGCATGGTTGTGTTCAATGGCAACGGCATGCGCTTTAGTGTTGGCGCCTCATGGAGTCCACTATCGCAACTCCAGATATCAGCGCTTGGAACAGCAACCTACATGCAGGGATCACGCATATTCCGACCCGAACTCTGGCTTGCTGTTACAACCCAGGTTTCACAAGCACCCGATAGGCATCTACTTCGAGAAGAAAGTGTGTGGCAATCGGAAGAGACATCGGATTATCATACGCAAGACGTTCAGGATGCCACTGAACAGCAAACAGGAATGGCTTTCCTCCAAGCGATGCATCGCCCCATTCAAGTGCTTCGATAATACCATCGATAGAATATGCCGAAGGCGTGAACACATCTGCAAGTTGATCGACGCATTGGTGATGAGCTGAGTTAACAGTGCCTTCAAACACACCAACGTAATGACGAAGGATCGTGCCGGGCTGCATTTCGACCCCATGCATCGAATCTTCGTTGGTTTCTGAGTTTCTGCGATGCTCCGTGGTCGTGCTTTGCTGTGTTGGGATATCAGCTACAAGGGTGCCGCCGTATGCAACGTTCAGGATTTGCATTCCTCTGCAGATACCCAGAACGGGCATGCGTAACTCACGGGAGTGATGAATGAGTGCAAACTCCATTTCGTCACGCACGGCATCAATCTTACATAGCTCACGGTAATCCTCATGCTCATAGCGTACAGGATCCACATCGGCCCCGCCTGTGAGTAGGAGTCCGTCTGCTCTGTGCAGTGCCTGTCGTGCCTCTTCCGCAGTCAATCCTGCAAGTTCGATACACTCGATATCCTTACGGACAGCTTTAAGCCAACTAATGTAGTTGCTTACATCAGTGCCTTCACTCTTGGTTAGTGCGATTTTCATTCTCTATGTCCTGTAGTATTCTCCCCATTACCTCTGGTCCTGCTATCGCCATCTGTATTCGGGCAACATGGATATCGATGTTTTGTAACTCGTTCGACGTATGAGCCATCTGAATCTTTGCTATATCCTTTTCTGTAGTTACAACCACAGCATTATGCCTCAATGCTGCATCACGAATATTCCACAGATCGCGTGTGCGATAACGATGATGATCAGGGTAGGCAAGACGCTCGGCGATTGTATATCCTGCCTGCTCGAGCGCACGACGCATGCGGTCGGGATGAGCAATACCACTTACCATGATCACAGATTTTGATGTTGGCACATCGCATTGTAGCATAACAGTTGTATGGGTAACTATTGTGCTATGCTCACAAAACGAGCGCGTCTTGTTAATGAGTTTTTCATCACTACAAAGCACTATTGTTGCACGATGCAGGCTAGCAAGGGGCTCACGAAGACGTCCAACAGGCAAGAGAGAGCCGTGCAGCGTTGCTTCATCAACAAGCACGATATCTGTTGATCGATGTAATGCCCGATGTTGAAACCCATCATCAACCACAATCACATCGCACGGCAAACATCCTGCGGCATGAGCAGCAGCTTCTACTTTGTCGTTACTTACCACGACTGGCACACCCAGGGTTGTAGCATGCATATAGGCTTCATCGCCTGCACTATCCACACTTGCGAGCATATGCGCCCCACCATGAACAACGAGAAGTCCTCGTGATCGCCGGCGATAGCCACGTAGCACAATCGCAGGACGATATCCATGGTTCTGCAGCATGCGTACGATCATCTGCACAGCTGGGGATTTCCCCGTCCCTCCGGTAGATACATTGCCAACGCTTATAACGGGCACTGTAACACGCACAACAGGCCTCGTGCGATCATTGAATTGTCGGTTGCGCCGATCTATGATCAAGCCATACAGTCTCTGTAAGAGCTTTCTCATCATGATTTCACGAGATCTCGCATGCGTTCATCCATGTACTTGATGTGGGTGTCGAGTTCCTCACGCGTTGCATCGGCCAGTATCACCCAATTATGATCAATTGTCAATTCAATATTCGTAAACGGTAGCGGGAGAATAAATCGATCCCATGACCGCACAAATGTATGAGCGCTCTTGGCATGAATACGAACCAGCACAAGTGGCACATGTGCTCGATGGGCAGCAATAACCGCGCCCGGCTTTGCCTGGTGGGCCGGACCTCGAGGACCATCAGGTGTTAACAGCACAACGCGTGATGATGCTTCTGCCACGAGTTGTTCAAGTGCTTCTTTACCACCCTTAGAGGACGATCCAAGTATCACATCATACCCCCAATCTTTGAGCAGGCGTGAGAGCAACGAGCCATCCTTACTAGAGCTTACGAGTGCCACAGGACGAAGTGCGCGAAACACGAACCATACGGGGAGCATTTCTCCGTGCCAGAATGCAACAATGGATGGTCCTGTTGGCAGGCGCCCCGTTACAGAAAGACGCCATGTGCGTGCAATCATCCGGATCACCAACGATAGCAACCACGCCTTCATCGCCTGCCCAACATGGATACAACAATATTGGCTGCAGCACTGCTAACACCTTTACCTGCAAGCAGGTCTTGAACTTCTTGCATAGCCTGGATCTGAGCCTCTCTGCGGTTATGATTCTCAAGAAGGTCAATCACATCGTGAGCAAGAAGCTCTGCGCGCGCATCATTTTGAATGAACTCCTTTACAACATGGCGCTGCAACAGCAGGTTAGCAAGTGTAACAGATGAGATGTTGGCCAAACGCTTGCTGATGTGATAACTAAGAAATGATGTGCGGTAGAACGTAGAAAACGGTAGGCCCGACAGCGTTGCTTCGAGAGTCGATGTACCTGCCTTGATGAGTCCTGCTGATGCTGTTTTCATTTCACCAAGAGGATCAGTACTTACGCAAGCCCCCTGCTGAACAAGCGGATCGAAGTGCGAGGCATCAATGTTTGCTGATTTTGCCACCACCACCTCATAGTGCGGATGCGAGGTACGAAGTCTCTGAACAACAGTAGTAAGAAGTGGGACGTGATGAGCAATCTCCTGCCTCCTGCTGCCAGGCATCAGTAGTATCCTGTTGGGAAGTCGTTCTGAATGATGTTCACCAAATACTTCCATCAATGGATGACCAACATAATCAGCAGCAATGCCATATTGCTGAAAGAACTCCACTTCGAACGGAAAGACAACAAGCAACCTATCTACAATACGTGCAAGATCTGCAGCTCTGCGCTCGCCCCATGCCCATAACTGTGGTGCGATGTACCATACAATTGGCATATGGGCACTCTTTACACGAGATGCCAAACGCATATTAAACCCAGGATAGTCCACAGGGATGAACATATCTGGCTTGTTCGTTTTGATTACTGATTCACAACGTTTCAGAAGATCAGAAAAGAATCCATAGCGCTTGGCCACTTCATAGAATCCTGTCACGGCAAGATCACGGATATGTGCAAGTGAACGCAGACCTTCCATCTCCATAAGGGGTCCACCGAATCCCTCGAAGATCACATCAGGAATCTGCATGCGAATTGCAGCCATGAGGCGCGCTGCATGAGCATCTCCTGATGGCTCACCAGCGGTAATAAAAATGCGTGGCTGTTTGTACGTATGCGTCATGTGAAATGAATCCGGTGGCACGAATTTCGCTATATTTTCGACGGTCCTGACGAGGTTTTCTCATGACATGAGCCATTTACACATACATCACTGTTGTTGCTGCTGCTGTTTCTATCACAACGGCCGGCGAAGATCCGCGTAGTACGCATTCTGGAGTAACAACTCTTAACTCATCAACTGTGGTAATCGTCGAGCAAGGCGGGTGTAAGGTTCTGAGGTTTGATAAAGCCAAAAACGCTAAGTACTACGACATCGAGTGGTTCAGAAATAACGAGCTCCTTCCAGGAGCCAAGTGCCCTGAGTTACGCATCTAACCAGCTGATGGAGCTTTTGTCGGATCGTATCACGCCAGGTTATCAACGCCTTGTTCGCAGATTACAACCGCACCTGTCTTTATTGAGTGCGACCAGCTAAACAGTCAGGTTGTTTCAAGACCGTTCGTCGTGGCAGATATAGGACTCGACGATATATATCCAAACCCTGTAACAGACAAGGCTACAATCAGCTTTCGACTGCCTAAGACCGTTAAGGTCTGGGTGTACGTCACCGACCTAGTTGGAAACATTGTGGCAACGGTAGTCAACTCAACTCTACCGGCCGGCGTACACACTGTTGAATACGTTGTGCAGGGAGCGACAACATCCTCCAGCATGTACAACGTAGTTCTTGAAGCAACAGGGTACTCAGTCGTTAAGCCGATGCTTGTAGTGAAGTAAGATTAGATACGCTTTGTAAGAAGTACGCGCTCTACCCTGCGAGAGGTAGCTGATACCACTGTGCATTCGTAGCGTTCAAGGATAACGCTATCGCCCGCCGATGGGATACGTCCGGCATAACTGGTTACCATGCCTCCTAGTGTCTCGTAATCATCACTCTCGGGAAGGGGCTCCGGCAGAATCTCATTTGCCTCATCGATACGGATTGATGCATCAAGCTCGATAGCGCCAGACTGTTGATTTGAGTGCAATGGTGCTTCGTCGTCGTATTCATCCTGGATATTACCTACTAACTCTTCGAGAATATCCTCAAGAGTGAGCAATCCAGCAGTGCCACCAAACTCATCGAGTACAACGGCAATATGAACTTTATCACGCTGCATGTCCCGTAGAAGGCGCTTGAGTTTTACATCCTCCTGCACAAAGTATGGGGCATGTAGAATGTCTTGCAAAATGATAAGCTCTCGGTGATGCATCAGCGTAAGCAGATCCTTGGCGTACACGATACCGATAATTGTGTCGATCGATTCAGAATATACCGGCAGTCGCGAATACCCTTCGTTCATTACAACATCTAGAAGCTCGGCAATCGGAAGTGAGCTATCAAGTGCGGTGATTTTAGACCGAGGCACCATAACCTGCTCGGCTATAGTCTCGGTAAACTCAAAGACATTATCAATCAACTCTTGCTCTGATAGTTCGAGTGCCCCCTGCTTCGAACTTTCCGCAATCAGGTAGCGCAACTCATCAGGTGAGTGCACATCATGCTCGCCCCTTGCTTTAATTCCAGCAATTCCCAGCATTGCATTGGACATCCAGTTTAGCAACAGAACCACTGGACGAAACACCACGTAGAATACGCGCATGGGAACGGCTACGGCAAGTGTCACGGCTTCGGACCTGCGAATTGCGTAGGTCTTAGGGGCCTGCTCGCCCACGACAATGTGCAGAACTGTAATGATGCTGAATGCGATGATGATCGACACGGTGTGCAGAATCTCTGGCGCCATGTGAATGTTCATAGCCGTGGCAACCTCAGAAACAATATTCGCCACAACACTCTCGCCAATCCATCCGAGACCAAGTGAAGCTAACGTGATGCCAAGCTGAGATGCGCTTAAGTAGGCATCAAGATGTTCGAGTATGTGCTTCGCAATTCCCGCAAAAAAGTTGCCATCGCGGGCGCGAATCTCGATTTGAGATACACGTACCTTTACAATGGCAAATTCAGCTGCGACAAAAAATCCATTGAGCAGCACGAAGAACAACGTCAGCGCTATATCACCAACCATATATCGAATATAACCTATCGCAGATGTGAATATGTCTGGGAGACGATTCTACGTTCAAGATGATGTGAGAAATACAGCGACAGGAGAGACTCAATCTCTAGCATATCAGCGTCTGCAATTGTATTCCAATGCCCCCTACGTGAGGCATACAGGGCATCATAAGCGTTCTTTGACAGCTGAATACCCACCCCCGCTAGGGCGATACTACCATATGTTACGTCAACTACCACCGATGCATGTTCTGATGGTGGCACGAACTGTATCCCGAATCCCATTACCTCTGCTAGTCTGCAACGCATTGCTACAGTTACACTGTAGGCCAATTGAGCCTCTACAGAGTCCAATACCTCCAGTGCCTTTGCCAACAGTACAAACGTGCCTACATCAGCCTGCTCCTGAGGCTGCGTCCGTACGATAGACTCACACATGAGTAACCCAGCTTGAAGGTGCTCCAGTGTTGACACATTCCTTCGCTTCGTAATAGTCTCTGCTTGTGAAAGCGTATGAAGCTCTTTGTTCTTGCCATGATAGATTGTGCAGCGGCAGTGGGAAAGGGGCTCGAGTGCCGCACCGATGGTAGACTTTGTGGTGCGTGCACCTTTGGCAACAACACTTACCTTGCCAAGCTCACGCGTATAGAGCGTTACGATACGGGATGAATCGCCGTACCTGCGAGAGTGCAACACTATGGATTCTGCAGATATAATCATGGCTCTCAATGAAAAAAGGCCATACCCTAAAGTATGACCTTTTTACAAACTGTGCTCCCCTTATTGACGAAAGTTGCAGCTATCAAGCGATGATTGAGTATTTAATTATCAGGAGGTTGAGGGACTAACCTTCTTTAAAATTGAAGGACTTTAATGGAGGTTAAATACTGTTTTCTGTCTTGATACAAGGAGGCATAACGTTTTGCGGCTTGGCGAAGGTGGCGATTTTCACCACAAATGTTGATGCGGAGAACCAACTTTGATTAACCACAGCCGTGTCTGCGGAGCACTGAACCGCCACTTTTGCCAAACCGCTGTTACCGGATGCCCTTCTGTCTGCCTGATAGTGTGTCGTGTCGGGCTTGCACTAAACTGTCAAGAAAGAATTCTTGGAGAGGTAGTGTCATTTGTCGGTGGGGTGGCGGGTGGCGTATTTTTATTTTTTAGAAGGGTGGAAATAAAAATTGAAGTTTTTGTTTGGGTGGCAAAAAGCACACTCTTTTAGCAGCTTTGGTTTGCGGGTTGGTTGCAGCGGCTGCTAAATGTGTGTGCTTTTCGTGTGGATGCCTTTATCTCCAACCGCCTCCCAACGCTTTATAAATATTCACGGTTGCAATCCGTTGGCGTTTATTTACACTGATTAACTCAAACTGTGTTTGCAATGAATTTTGCTGTGCCAGCAGCACTTCCAAATAATTTGCTTTAGCGGTTTTGTATAGTTCAGTTGATGTTTCAACTGCATTGGTAAGCACTTCGCTTTGTTGCTTTTTCAGTGAATTTATTTCCTGCAACCGCTTAATGTTTGAAAGTTCATTTGCCACTTCTACATAGCCATTCAAAATTGTTTTCTGATAATTATACATTGCCGATAGCTGGTTTGCTTTGGCATTATTGAACTGCATTTTCAACGCATTCATATTTACCAATGGTGCTAAAAGTCCACCGGCAGCAGTGTAACCTACCGAGGTGGGGTTGAAAAAAAACTGCGGGTTGAACGACTGAAACCCAAGGCCTCCAGCAATGTTGATGTTCGGGAAAAACGCTGCTTTTGCAGATTTCAAATCAAACTTACTTGCCTGCACCTGAAATTCAGCTTCCCGAATGTCGGGACGAAAGGAAAGAAGTTGAGAAGGAATGCCTGATGAAATTTGTTGCGGAACTTCCTGAAACAAAATTTCTTTTTTCCTTTCAATGGTTTGAGGATAATGCCCCAAAAGAAAATTGATTTTATTTTCTGTTTCGGTAATTCGTTGCAATGTTTCTTTCTCTAACGCTTGCGAATTGAGGAGTTGTGCTTGAAACTGCTGCACCGCCAATTCATTTGTTCTGCCTGTTTCTTTCTGAAATTTTAAAATGTCTAATGCCTCTTGTTGTTTCTGTATTGTCTCTTGTAAAACTTCTAATTCATTGTCCAGAGCAATTAGTTCATAATAAGAAATTGCAATGTCTGCAACCAAGTTTGACACTACAAAATTCTTCCCTTCAATGCTTGCCAAATAATTGGCAATTGCAGTTTTGCGTTGATTTCGCAACTTTCCCCAAATATCAATTTCCCAAATAGCTGTTAGCCGCATGTTGTAATCTTGGATTGGGTTTGGAATTAGTCTATTGGGGTCATCGGGATAAGGGGTTGTCACATTACCCTGACCACTTTCAGTATATTTCCCATATCGGGTAGAACCAATTGAAACATTTCCATCAACTTTCGGAAATAATTCGCCTGAAGAAAAACGAACGCCCGATCGGGCAATTTCAATTCGCTGCAAAGCAATCTGCAAATCAAAATTGTTTGCAAGTGCTGTGTCAATAAGCTTCACCAGTATATCATTAGCAAAATATTTTCGCCAATTAATTTCTGCAATATTGGTTGTATCGGTTGATGCAGAACTGAAACTTGCTGGAATTTTCTTTTCAGGAATGGTCAAGTTTGTGTTGAGTGTTTTACATCCGCTGAAAATCAGCAGTGCAAAAACAATGTATATGATTTGAATTTTTCTCTTTTTCATTTTTAAAGATTCTCTGTTACAGGACTTTCATTTTTTCTGTTCTTGCTGAACTTTTCGGAAAGGGTGGCGAATGCCACATACAAGCCCGGAATGATGATTACACCAAACACGGTTCCGAACAACATACCTCCGGCTGCTGCCGTGCCGATGGTTCTATTGCCGATTGCACCTGCACCAGTGGCAATCATCAAGGGCAATAAGCCGGCAATGAACGCGAAGGATGTCATCAAGATTGGTCTTAAACGAAGCTTTGAACCCTCTAATGCAGCTTCAACCACACTCATTCCCTCACTGTGTTTTTGTGCAGCAAACTCCACAATCAGAATGGCGTTTTTGCCCAGCAAACCAATGAGCATGAGCATGGCAATTTGTGCATAGATGTTGTTCTCCAAGCCCAGGACACTCAGCATAAGAAATGCTCCAAAAATTCCGGTAGGCAGTGAAAGGATAACTGGCAAAGGCAAAAGAAAACTTTCATATTGCCCTGATAAAACAAGGTAGATAAACAAAAGGCAAATCAGGAAAATAATAATCCCTTCATTGCCTGCATTTGCTTCATCTCGTGAAATACCAGCCCAGTCAATGTCGTAACCTCTTGGCAATTTTTCTTTAGCTGTTTGCTGAACTGCTTGCAAAACAGTCCCGCTACTCACACCTTTTTTCCCTTCCCCGTTTAATTCAGCCGATGGAAACATATTGTAGCGTGTAAGTTGGTCAACTCCGTAGGTTTTTTCCACCGTCATAAATGCGGAAAGCGACAACATTTCTTCTTTATCATTCTTTACAAAAAGTTTCAATAAATCTTCGGGCAAAGCACGGTATTCGGGCGAAGCCTGAACCATTACTTTATACATCTGTCCGAAGCGGATAAAATTGGTAGCGTATTCACTGCCAAGTAAAGTTTGTAGCGAACCCATTGCATTGCTGATGGTAACGCCTTTTTGTGCGGCTTTATCAATGTCAATGTGTAAAGTGTATTGCGGAAAACTTGCATCAAAAATGGTAAACGCACTTGCAATTTCAGGTTGGGCTTTCAGGTCGGAAATGAACTGCCGAACCACTTCTTCCATTTTTTTAAAATCACCGCTTCCTGTTTTGTCCAACAAACGCAATTCAAAACCACTTGCATTTCCGTAACCGGGAACGGCAGGTGGCGGAAAAAATTCAATCTGTGCATCTTTGAGGTAGTTTGTTTTTTCTTCCAAAGAAGCAATCACATCATCAACCGAAATGGTACGTTCATCCCAAGGTTTTAAATTGATAAGTGCCGTTCCGTAAGTTGCTCCTGTGCCGTCAGAAAGAATGTTTGTTCCCGCAAGGGTTGAAACACTTTCAACACCTTCAAGATTTTCTGCTTCTTGTTGAATGGCGTTGACCACTTCCTTAGTGCGTTCAAGTGTTGCTCCCGATGGAGTGGTAACGCTTGCATAAAAAGTCCCTTGGTCTTCATTGGGTATAAAACCTGTTGGCAATATTTTACTCAACAAACCTGTGCCAAAGCAGAAGGCAAGCAATACACCAAATGTTACTACCCTTCGGTTTACAATTTTTGAAAGAAGGTTTTTGTATTTGTTTTCTAATCCTTCATACCAATTGTTGAAACTATTAAAGAATTTAGAAATGCGGGTTTTCTTCTTTTGCTCTCCGTAGTGATTTTTTAAAAGCAAGGCACATAATGCAGGAGTTAGTGTTAGTGCTACAACCCCCGACAACACAATTGCTATTGCCATTGTAAGCGAAAACTGTCGGTAAAAAATTCCCGAAGGTCCGCCCATAAAAGCAACCGGAATAAACACTGCCGACATCACTAAAGTAATTGCGATGATTGCTCCGCTTATTTCTTTCATGGCTTCCTCGGTTGCTTTCATAACAGAAATTTTTGACTGCTCTAACTTGGCGTGAACCGCTTCTACCACCACAATGGCATTATCCACCACAATACCAATTGCCAGCACCAAAGCAAAAAGTGTAATCAGGTTTAATGAGAAGTCAAGAAACTGCATGAAGAAAAATGTACCAACTAACGAAACAGGAACAGCCAAAGCAGGAATTAAAGTAGAACGCCAATCTTGTAAAAAGATAAAAACAACCAAAGCCACAAGCAGCAATGCTTCAATGAAAGTTTTAACTACTTCGTGCACCGAAGCATCCATAAAGCGGGAAATATCAAAACTGACTTCGTAATCCATTCCTTTAAGAAATGTGGTTTGCTTCATTTGTTCCAGTTTGTTTTTCACCTCATCAATAACCTCACGGGCATTAGAGCCGGGCAACTGTTTTAGCATAATAGCCGCACAAGGATTTCCATTCAGTTTGGCTTCCACATCAAAATAGGTTGTGCCAAACTCTACGTCTGCCACATCTTTTATGCGAAGCATTTGTCCGCTTTCGGTGGACTTAATCGGAATGTTTTCGTATTGTTCCTTGGTGTTGAACTTCCCTGTGTATTTAATGGTGTATTGAAGTGCCTGTGCTTTTTTGTCGCTGCTCTCACCAATTTTTCCGGGTGCTGCTTCAATGTTTTGTTCTTCCAAAATATTCAGCACATCATCAGTAGAAACATTGTAGGCAAGCATCCTGTCGGGCTTGAGCCAAATACGCATGGCGTATTCTTTTGCACCGACAATGTCAGCAAAACCAACACCTTTAATGCGTTTGAGTTCTGCAAGAATGTTGATGTCGGCAAAATTGTAAAGGAACTTTTCGTCAAGCGTGGTATCAGTTGAATAGATATTCAGATACATCAACATGGCGTTTTCTTCTTTGGCAATTTTCACTCCGTTGCGGATTACTTCGGCAGGCAATTCTCCCATTACAGCACTCACACGGTTTTGCACATTTACACCTGCTACATTGGGGTCGGTGCCCGTTTCAAATAAAATTTGAACTACACCCACACCATCGTTACCTGCATCGCTGCTCATGTATTTCATTCCAGGAACTCCGTTAATGGCACGTTCAAGCGGAACAATGGCAGCTTTGGTAACGGTTTCGGCATTGGCTCCGGTGTATTCCACCGTTACGTTTACTTCAGGCGGTGCAATGCTTGGGAAAAGTGTCATGGGCAACTGGACCAAAGACAGGATTCCGAGAAAAAGAATAATCAACGAAATAACAACCGCAAGTATGGGGCGATGAATAATTTGTGCTATCATTTTCTTTCGTTTTTAGGGTTAGTGATTTGAGAAAATGATACAGTTTCCGTAATTATCTTATCGCCATCTTTTACTTTTTGTATGCCTTCGTAAATAATTTTTTCGTTGGCAGTAAGCGAATGTTCTATCACATACAAATGTGGCAATCGTGCAAGTGGAATTATCTTTTGCTGTTGCACCATATTGTCGGCAGTTACCACAAACACATAAATGTTCCCCTGAATTTCAAATGTTGATTTCTGCGGAATAAGCATTGCGTCTTTCAGTTCGGTTTTCACCAACACTTTTCCGCTTGCTCCGTGTTTTAGCAAATTATCAGGGTTCGGAAACTTTGCCCTAAAAGCAATGTTGCCCGTGCTTTTATCAAATTCACTTTCGGTTGTTTCAATTACACCTGTGTGGTTGTAAAGCGTTCCGTTTGCAAGCAATAGCGAAACTGTTTTTGATTTACCTTCACCTTTTGAAGTGGCATAATCCAAATAATCTTTTTCGGAAACATTGTAGTAGGCAAATACATCTTTGCTGTTTGA